>Ga0208080_1000025_pt1 | contig 66151 bp, 66 predicted proteins | sample NGESurdeep092012_3_FD_184476 | JGI IMG/M metagenome (GOLD analysis project Ga0208080, IMG submission 184476) | Arctic peat soil microbial communities from Barrow, Alaska - NGEE Surface sample 210-3 deep-092012 (SPAdes) | ecosystem: Environmental > Terrestrial > Soil > Wetlands > Peat ...
TGCTCGTCACGTCGGCTCTCCACATGCCGCGCGCCGTGGCGGCCTTCCGGATGACCCGACTTTCGGTCACCCCGTCGCCAACGGACTACCTCGTGGCGGATCCCGAGAAGGCCGCGCTCCTCGAATGGTTTCCCTCGCCGGGCTCGATGACCCAGTTCCAGGCGGCCCTCTGGGAGCGCGGCGGGCTCGTCTACTACCGGCTTCGCGGCTGGACACGGTAGGCCGGACGTGACTGTCCACGGTCTGGAGGTCTTCCGGGCTCCTGACCTCGATCCTCGCTGCTTGAAGGGAGCCGTCCTTCTTCCCCTTTCAACACGATCCGGGACATCCCCTAGATTTTACGAAGCTGCGCTAGTGTCGTCGCTCGCGGTTTTATGGTGTAGAGTAACGACTTCTGTTCAATCAACACTTACGACACACGAGTAACCGAAATATGCCCCTCCTCAGACGCGAACCGGACCTTTTCCCACAGGACCTCTTCGACCTCCCGGTCGAGAGCCACCCCTGGTGGGTGGCGCACGTCAGGAGCCGGCAGGAGAAGGCGCTCGCACGGCACCTCCAGCCCCTCGGCATTCCGTATTACCTCCCGCAGCGCGAACAGAAGATCCGGCGCGCCGGGCGGAACTTCGTCTCGTACCTGCCGCTCTTCCCCGGGTACCTCTTCTTCCGAGGCACGGACGACGACCGTTACGCAGCCCTTCGGAGCGACCTCGTCGGTCGGGTGATCGACGTGGTCGACCAGCCGCTCCTCGACGCAGAGCTGGGGCGTCTCCTGACCCTTCAGGAAAGCGGCCTTCCGCTCGTCTCTCACCCATACATCGAACCCGGCTCCGCGGTCTCGATCACCGACGGTCCTTTCCGGGGCTATTCGGGCATCGTCATCCGCGCCAAGGGTCGGCTCCGAATCGTCATCTCGATCAGCTTGCTCAGAACGAGTTTCACAGTCGAGCTCGACCGCGAGGCCCTGGCTCCCCTTGTCGCGCGTGTCGAGAGGTTTGGACGTGTCTCGAGGAGGGCCGCCTAGCCGGCCTGCCGGAAGGCGCAGGGGAATGTGTCGCACTCTTTTCGGTTTGTACACCGAAGGGGGCGGAGCCTGAACAACCCCAGCCTCTGAGCCTAAGAGCTATGGAACGGAATCATGAGACCGCAGGCGAAGATCCCGACATGAGCTGCCTTGTTACTCTGAAGCAGCGGATCGCGTCGAAGCAGGCTGTCGTCGGCGTCATCGGCCTCGGCTACGTCGGCCTGCCACTGGCACTCGTGTTCGAAGAAGCCGGTTTCGCTGTCCTCGGCTTCGATGTCGACGCGAAGAAACCCGAGGCACTAAACCGGGGCGAGAGGGAGGCTTCTTACTCTTCCCATTCGTTGATCGCAAACCATTGATAACAAACGAATTGCGATACAAGCCGGGGCGATGATCCAGGCTCTTTCTGGCTCTTCGTCGTTTCGTGTGGGCAAATGAAGGATGGAGTTTCGGCAGAGTACCGCTTCCGCAGGCCCCGAGGCCTTCCTCGAGCGGTTCCGGGCGGCTCCGGGCCGGTGGAAGCCGTGGAAATCGCATAACTTGCGCCGTTGTTTCGCCATTATTGGCGATTTCCACCGCTACCACCGTCCTACTACGACCCGCTGCGACGAACGGAGCACCGATCTTTGCCCACACTAAATGACGAAGAGGCAATTTGATGACCATGATACCCTACGGACGACAAGACATTAACCAGGCCGACATCGAGGCGGTCGTGGACGTGTTGCGCTCGGACTTTCTGACCCAAGGCCCAGCCGTTCCCGCCTTTGAAAAGGCCGTTGCCGGTTACTGTGGCGCACAGCATGCGGTGGCCGTGAACAGTGCCACCAGTGCGCTGCACATTGCTTGCCTGGCCTTGGGAGTGGGCAAAGGAGACGTGGTCTGGACCACGCCGATTACTTTTGTGGCCAGCGCCAACTGCGCACTCTATTGCGGCGCGATGGTGGATTTTGTTGATATCGATCCGAACACTTACAACCTGAGCGTAGAGCGCCTGGCGGACAAATTGGCACAAGCGGAAAAGACTGGTCAATTGCCCAAGGTTGTTATCCCTGTACACCTGTGCGGCCAGTCGTGCGAGATGGCGGGTATCTATGCGCTTAGCCAGCAATATGGTTTTAGAATCATCGAAGATGCTTCACACGCCATTGGTGGCCGCTACAAAGACCAACCGATCGGCAATTGCCAATATTCCGACATCACCATTTTCAGTTTTCATCCAGTCAAGATTATTACCACTGGAGAAGGAGGCATGGCGCTCACTAAGGACGAGCAATTGGCCAAGCACATGCGCCGGCTCCGAAGCCATGGCATCACCGGCGATGCAGCAGATATGCATCCCCGACCACCGAAAGAAATCTGGAACTATCAACAGATTGATCTCGGCTTCAACTACCGCATGACCGACATACAAGCCGCGCTGGGTCTGAGCCAGATGCAGCGGCTGGATGAATTTGTTGCGAAGCGCCACGCTATCGCAAAGCACTATGACCAGATGCTGTCCAACTTGCCAGTGCTTACCCCCTGGCAACACCTAGACAGCTATTCCGGCTACCACCTCTACGTTATCCGCCTAAAGCTGGGTGAAATCAATAGGACGCAACGCCAAGTGTATAAAGCACTACATGCGGCAGAGATACTCGTAAATTTGCATTACATCCCTGTCTATCGCCAGCCCTATTACGAACAGATGAAATTCAGATCTGGGCAATGTCAGCAGGCGGAACAATATTACTCAGAGGCCATCAGTATACCCATGTATACGGCTCTGACGGAAGCCCAGCAAGATCACGTTGTCTCAGTGTTACGAGTGGCGATAGGTGCATGACTCTTCCCGTCTCTGTCGATCCGACGAAGCGCTCCGGACCAAGTGGGGTGTACATCATTTCCTTGTGATGGCGGCGGATGACGCATCTCTCGACGAGTTCACGCTCCGATTCAACCGGCGCCGTGCGGAGCTCCGTGGGCTCCTTTTCCGGCGGCTACTCAAGCAGGCTGTCAAGGTCGTACCCGCCACGTATAGGTCCCTCGTCGTGAACCCGTCCCCCAAGTGCAGAAAGCCAAGGCCACAGCCTGCAACTCGCCGGGCACGGCCGGCCTCGCTTGACGCGCCGTCCCCGGGGTCGACCGTGGCGATACCACAACCCTTAAGGGGGTACCGCACTCAGATGGATACCCGCCTTCCGGTTCATTGGCGCCCGTATTACCAAGACCTTGGCCATCGAAAGGGCGCTTACCCGGCGGCAGAGTCTGCCTACGAGCGGCTCCTGTCACTGCGCCTCTTTCCGGCGATGACCGCCAGCGACGTCGACCGGGTGATCGAGACGACGATTGAGACAGTCGCGCATTTCGCGAAATGAATCGCCTCCTCGCCTTCCGTCCCGATATCGGGGCGGGTGCAGGCCTAGGCCACCTGCGGCGTTGTCTTTCGCTGGCGATCGCCCTTCGGAAGCAAGGGTTTGACAGCGTCTTCGAGGTAGACGAGGACGGCGGCATGATAGCAACTGCCGGTTTCGCGGCGGGTGAGGCGAAGGGCGCGTGCGCATATGTCGTGGACTCGTATCGGGCGACGGTCGGCGATCTCGCCCGCCTCGGTCGCGATGGCGTGAAGGTGATCGTCATTGATGATCTGGCCGACCGCCCACTGGCAGTCGATCTCGTCATCAATCCCGGTATCGGTGCCGAAACTCTCGAATATCCGGGCGCCAGGAATACCGGCCTTGGTATCGAGTACGCGTTGTTGCGTCCCGAATTCGCGGATGAACCAAACCGTATTCACCCTCCAATAGGCCGGCGTCTGCTGATTACGATGGGGGGCAGTGATCCGCGCGACCTCACGGCGCAGCTTGTTTCAGCATTGGCGAAGAGAGGGTTTGAGGCAATGGACGTGATCGTCGGACCATTCTTCGGCAACATCGACACGCTTGTGGACACCGCTCGTCGGTGGCCCGCCGTAATGCTGCTCAACAACCCATCCGACATTCGTGGTCTTATGCTGCGTGCCGATCTGGCGTTGACTGCCGGCGGACAGACGATTTATGAGATTGCTGCTACAGCGACGCCCGCAGCGGCTGTCGAGATCGCACCGAACCAGCGACGGAATCTGGAGGGCTTTTTGAGATGCGGTGCCATCGTTTCGGTGGGCTCGGCGGAAGAACCCGGCATCGTGAAGAGGGCAGAGGATGCTCTGGTGGTGCTGGCAGCTGATCGGGAACGACGCGCAACCCTCGGCAGGAGCGGCCGTCACCTCGTCGACGGGCGCGGCGCCGACCGCGCTGCAACGCGAATCGTCGAGCAGATCGGAGACGTATGAGAAGGATTCGATTGGGCACCCGTGTGATTGGCGACGGCGAGCCGACCTATGTCATCGCCGAAGCGGGGAGCAATCACAACGGAAACCTCGACCAGGCCTACGCTCTGATCGACTTGGCTGTCGAGGCGCGCGCCGACGCCGTGAAATTTCAGACGTTCCGCGCCGATGCGCTCTACCCGCGGAGCGCAGGTCAGACCGATTATCTGGCGCTTCCTCGGTCGATCTACGATGTTATTCAACAGATGGAGATGCCTCGGGAATGGATCCCGAAACTGGCCGCCCGCTGTCGTGAGGGCGGCATAGATTTTCTCTCGACTCCCTTTGACGAGCTTTCCGCCGATCTCCTCGAGGAGCACGTTTCCCTGTTCAAGATTGCCTCGTATGAGATGACGCACGTTCCCCTCGTGCAGCACATTGCCGGAAAAAATAAGCCGACGATCATGTCCACGGGCGCGGCCAGCCTCGACGAAGTCAGCGAGGCAGTCCAGTGCTTTCGTGCCACGGGGAATGATCAACTGATTCTGATGCAGTGCACGGCGCGATATCCTGCGCCCCTGTCGTCGCTCAACGTGCGAACGATTCCCCTCATGCGGTCGGCATTCGACGTTCCTGTCGGCCTCTCGGATCACTCACGCGAGGTTGTCATCGGACCGGTAACGGCAGTTGCGCTGGGTGCCTCGGTCATCGAGAAGCACTTTACGCTTTCGAACCGCCTCCCCGGCCCGGACCACGTCAATGCCCTCGAGGGGCGTGAGCTTATCGAGATGGTGGCCACGATTCGAGCGGCCGAGAAGGCGCTCGGATCGGGCATCAAGGAGCCGTTACCGGACGAGATGGAACTGCGCAGCTTCGCCCGGCGAAGCATCTTCTCCACCCGCCCGATCGCGGCGGGAGAGGTGTTGACGCGCGACAATATTGCCGTACTTCGCTGTGGAAAGCTGGGCTACGGGCTTCACCCGAAGGAATGCCCTTCGCTGATCGGTCGGATGACCCGATGCGCGATCGAGGCCGAGCAGCTCATCCGAAGTGAGGATGTGGCCTGATGGAGCTTCACGGTCCGCGGGTCTACCTGCGACCGCTGTCCGATGAGGAAACCGATCTGATCCTGCGTTGGCGCAGCGATCCCGCCGTGGCTGCGCATCTCTTCAGTGAGCGGCCGCCAAGCCGTGCAGAGCATGAGGCGTTTCTCAAACACCTGCACGCCACCAGCGATCGCTTCGAGTTCGCGATCGTTCTCAACGACGGGACCCCTGTGGGCACGGTCGGTCTAAGCGGCATCGACCGGAAGAGCGGCGATGCGGAATACGGCATTTTGATCGGCGACGAGAATGCTCGAGGGAAGGGCGTAGCTCGTGAGGCGAGCGAGTTGATTCTCGACCATGCCTTCCGCGCGCTCGGTCTGCATCGCGTCATCCTGAATGTGTTTGCGGACAACGACGCGGCAATCGCGCTGTATCGGCGCCTCGGGTTCCGGATCGACGCCGCCGGCTGCACGATGAAGGAGAGGGACGGCGTTTCGCGGCAGGTCCTTCGCATGATCATCGAGTGCTCCGAGGGAGCGGCGGCGAGCTCATGAGGCGGATCCGTGTCGTCGCCTGCGGCTCCATCAGCCGCCGGCACATTTGCAACCTCCGCGAGCTCGATGCAACCGCGCTGTCCGTGTACGACTCATCGAGGGAGCAATGGGAGAGCGCGGCAACCGATTGCGACCCAAAGATTGCCGCCTTGCGTTGTTATGGCGATGAAATGAGAGACACTCCGCATCCGCGGTCGGCCGATGCTCAGCGAGCGATCGCGCGGCGATGGGGAGTTGTGGTAAGCGTCCACGCCGCCGAAGCCCTCGAAGTCATTCGCGTGGCGACGTGAAGACGCGATCACGAACGCGGAAGCGCTCTTCAGGTGGATCGACGGACGCCCGGGTTCGCGTGATATTGCAGGCCAGGACGACGTCGAAGCGCCTGCCCGGCAAAGTGCTGTTGCCGCTAGGTGGGTTCCCGCTGGCGGTCCTCTGTGCGAAACGTCTGGGCAATACCGGTTTGGAAGTCGTCCTGGCTACCTCGGAGCATGAGTCGGACAACGAACTGGTACGCCTGGCGTTGAAGGCCGGAGTGACGGTGTGTCGCGGCAGCCTGGCCGATGTCCTCGGTAGGTTTGCGTCCTGTGTGAGCGACTTCGGCGATGACGACATCGTGGTGAGGGTGACTGCCGATAATCCCCTGCCCGACGGGCGATTCGTGGAACTGCTCCTGAAGAGATTCGTTTCGCACGACCTGGATTACCTCGGCAGCGATTCACCCTCCGACGGATTGCCATATGGCTTGAGTGCCGAGGTGCTCAAGGTCGGCGCGCTAAGGCAGCGCGCCGATTCCGTCACAACCGATTTCGAACGTGAACATGTCACGGCGTCGATGCGCCAGCGGTCCCATCGATCCAGGTCCCTGCAGAGGGATGAGGTCGTTCGAGGAGACCATTCGCACCTGAGTTGTACGATCGACACTCTTGACGACTATCTTAGTATGACGGAGATCTTTCGTGACTGCTCGGATCCTATCGGTACGCCCTGGGACGTGCTCCTGACCAAATTGAGCCAGTCCGTGCCGCCGAGGCTAGCAGTTGGCGACGGCGGGCGCGCAAGCAGAGACATCCTGGCCCTGGGCACCGCTCAGCTGGGGACTGCGTACGGAATCGCCAACAAGCACGGTTGTCCTTCTGACGAAGAGATGGCCTCGATTCTCGATCTCGCCTTAGCGAACGGTATTACCTGGTTCGATACAGCGCGGGTCTATGGGCGGGCTGAGTCGCGCATAGGATGTTATCTTAAGGAGCGGTGCTCCGAGGAAGTACATATCGTCAGTAAGGTCTCCCTGTCAGACGTGAGAGACGAAGCCACCCTTCCGGAGGTCCTAGCGTCCTTAGAGGCCAGCGTAATGCGTTCATTATACGAGCTCCGGCGGAGAAAGCTCGATGTGATGATGTTCCACCACAGCCAAGACATGTTTCGGTGGGGAGGGGCGGCACTCTGTCGTCTTGCGAGCATGGTCGGTGAGGGAACCATCGGCGAGATCGGCGTATCGGTCTATTCACCGGAAGAGGCAGTCCGCTGCATCGAGAATTTCAACGTCAAGCACCTGCAGTTTCCGTTCAATGTTCTGGACCGACGTTGGACCGACGAGGCATTTCAATCAGCGTTTGCAGCGCGCCCCGACTTGACCATCCATGTGAGAAGCGTGTTTTTACAAGGTCTCCTGGTAAGCGACTTGTCGGTGTGGCCGCCGTGGATGGACGCAGGGGAACAGATTGTCGACGATCTGGAAACACTATGTAGAGCATTGAATCGTCGCAGTCGCCTTGATCTATGTCTGGCGTATGTTCGAGCATTTCCATGGGTGAGCCGCGTGGTAATCGGCGCCGATACGCACCGGCAACTGGAGGAGATCATCGAGTCCGCAGGACAAGAGCCGCTTTCGCCTGCCGACGTAGAACATGTGCACCGAACGCTTCCCGGCGTGTCTGAGCGCTTGCTCGATCCACGGACGTGGTCGTGATGCAACCCGAGTCTCTTCGCGATCGTACCGTTGTCCTCACCGGCGCTTCGGGTCATCTCGGCACAGCGATGGTCGCCGCGATTTTGGAAGCGGGCGCCAAGCTCATCATGATCGGCCGCGATGCGGCGGTACTGCATTCAGTGCGAATGGGTTGCGCGCCGGCGCTCCGCGACCGGTGCCATATTGCGGTGGCCGACCTGGCTAGTCCGGAAGGGGTGCTTTCTTTGTGCAGCGAGCTTGCAGGCCGGTTCGATCGTATACACGGAATAGTTAATAACGCGTATCTTGGGCGCGTCGGCCCCTTGTCGACGATCGAAGCAAAGGACTTTCTTCTCGCCTGTCAACTCAATCTTACTGCGCCCTTTCTGCTGGTGCGGGAGCTGTTGCCCCTCTTGCGTCGCGGTGCGGAGGAGATTTTGGGAGGTTCATCGGTCGTCAACATCGCCTCGATGTATGGGACCGTGAGTCCGTATCCAGCGGTATACGGCGACTCCGGAATGAACAACCCCGCTCATTATGGAGCCACCAAAGCGGGGCTGATTCAGCTGACGCGGTATTTGGCGTGCCATCTCGCGTCCCTCGGAATTCGCGTCAATAGCCTGTCACCAGGCGCCATCCCCAAGGAGCGGACGTCCGAGTTTGCCGGCAAGCTCGCTGCTCGGGTACCTCTGGGTCGTGTGGGACGCCCGGAAGAGGTAGCAGGCCCGGTCGTTTTCCTATTGTCAGGCGCAGCCTCATACGTGAACGGAGTAAATCTACCTGTAGATGGAGGTTGGACGGCGTGGTAGGAGAGCGCACCGATAGTGTCCATTTCTAGGGAACGGGGAGAAGGGAATGAGTGAAGATACTTGGAGAATCTGGAATCGGAATGGCTCTGTTGAACAGAGAACCTACAAGCGAGTTACTGGCGAGCTGGCCGAAATGGAATCCACGAAGCAGCTGGTGGAGCTCGTGTCCGCTATCTATAAGCCCGGCATGGAAGTTCTCGACGTGGGATGTGCCGCCGGCCACTACTACAATGGCCTAAGAAGAATTGATTCCGACATTCGTTACCACGGAGTCGATGCCACGGAGGCATATATTGACTTTGCGCGGAATCACTTTCAGCACAGTGGCAATGCGACCTTCGAGGTGGCCGATATCTATGCGTTGCCTGATCGATTCGCGGGGAAGTTCGACATCGTTTTCTGCTGCAACGTCATTCTGCATCTTCCGAGTGTTCAGATACCGCTTCGCAATCTGCTGATGTCATCGAGGAAGGTCTGCTTCATCAGGACGCTGATGAGCGACAAGACTCACCTGAGCAAACTTTTGTACTCCGATACTTTTGACGAGCGTGGCGAGCCGACCGATTTCGTCTTTCAAAACACGTACAGTTATCCGCTTCTGGACGCCGCCATACGGTCGGTGGGTGATTACCGCATTGAGTACATTGATGACAGATTCGACGCTCAGGTTATCAATCGAGAGTTCGAGAAATATTCAACCATTCAGAGTGCCGTCACGCAAGTGCGGAACGGCGTGCAGATTGCGGGCAGCAAGGTGTTCGAATGGAAGTGGATCAAGGTCACGAAATAGCTCAGGCGAAAACGAGCCCGAAAGACGGATCGTGTCCGGAATGGCCGACCCAAATTTGAGAGGAATGAGACGTGGGCGAATATATCCTATATTGTGAACGTTGCGTATTCCCTGAGACGAAACCTGATCTCTTCATCGATGGAGAGGGAATCTGCAGCGCCTGTCGTTACTACGAACGGCGCCCTGAGATAGATTGGAACGCGCGAAAGAGCGAGTTCCTTGATATTGCCGGCAAGTACCGTTCCCCTGACGGCAGTAGCTATGACTGCATCGTGCCGGTGAGTGGCGGAAAAGACAGCACCTATCAGGTCCTGATGGTACGAAAGCTCGGTCTCCGACCCCTCTGCGTCGTCGCGACCACGTGTCAGCTCTCGGACATCGGTCGCAGAAACATTGCGAATCTCAAGAGTCTTGGCGTGGATTGTGTGGAGTACTCGACCGATCCTCAGGTGAGGAGCAAACTGAACCGCATCGGACTGGTGGAGGTTGGAGATATCTCTTGGCCGGAGCATGTCTCCATTTTCACTGTTCCTGTGCGCATCGCTGTCCAGTTCAACATACGGCTGCTGGTATGGGGCGAGAACCCGCAGCACGAATATGGCGGACCAGCGACAAAGGCGCACGATCAGGTGCTCGATCGACGCTGGCTTGAAGAGTTTGGCGGGCTTCTCGGCCTGAGAGTCTCTGACCTTGTTGGCCGGGAGGGCCTGACCCGGCAGGATCTCATCCTGTTTACGTATCCCAGCCAGGAGGATCTTGTCCGGGTTGGTGTTACCGGGCTTTTCCTCGGCTACTATTTTCCATGGGACGGTTATTCGAACGCCTTGCTCTCCCAGGCTAATGGCTTCGAGACGTTACCGCACGCCGTGGAAGGCTCGCTCGTGAGCTACGAGAACCTGGACAACGTTCAGACGGGTATTCACGACTACTTCAAGTTCCTGAAGTATGGATTTTGCCGCGTTTCAGATATCGCCTCGCTCCATATCCGGCGCGGCCGGATGCGGCGCGAGGATGCCGTCGAGATTGTGAAACAACGAGATGGAAAGTTCCCGTGGACCTATCTTGGATATCCCATCGAGGACGTTCTTAAGAGGATGGCCATGTCGCTCGAGGAGTTCGTCAAGATCTGCGATCGATTCACGAACAAGAGACTGTTCAAGTGTGACAACCGAGGGACTTTGATCAAAGACGAGCGCGGGAACCTCACGAAGATCAACTATGACAACGCGGAGCACCGCGCGCATGCCGGCGCATCCGACGCTGGCGCCGGGATCAAATAGGCCCCGGGGATGAACGTCGTAACGATCATCGACTACGGGATGTGTAACCTCGATTCCGTGGCGAGGGCGGTCGAGGAGTGTGGCGGTCGTCCCCGTGTGACTGACGATCCACGAGATCTTCGTGAAGCAACACACATCATTCTGCCGGGGGTCGGTGCCTTTCCGGAGGCAATGGCCAACCTGCGCCGGTCCGGGTTCGATGTTGCGATCCGTGAGCAAGTCGATTCCGCAGAAATCCCGCTTCTAGGCATTTGCCTGGGTATGCAGCTTCTGGTGAGCAAGGGCTTCGAGGGCGAGGAAACGACAGGCTTGGATCTTATACCGGGAGAGGTGCGCCGTCTGCAGCCGATGAACGGGCTGGAGCGCATACCGCACATGGGTTGGAACGAGCTCCATCTCCAGGACGGGTGCCCGTTGCTGGAAGGCATCGAGCCGGGGAGTGACTTCTATTTTGTGCACAGCTTCCATGTTGTATGTGCTTCGGCGTACGTCAGGGCCATCACTCCCTACGCGGGCGGATTCATTTCTGTCATCGGCCACGGGCGTGTTTTCGGTACTCAGTTCCATCCGGAGAAGAGTCAGCGGCTTGGGTTTCGCGTGCTGAGGAATTTCCTGAACCTCTGAGGGAGGCGAGGTTGCTGAAAGTCCGTGTGATGCCGACAATGCTGCACAAGGAATTCGGTCTTGTGAAGGGTGAACGTTTTCATAGCTGGCGCAGAACGGGAAGTGCAATGCAGCAGATCAAGGTTTACAACTTTCGCGACGTCGACGAGCTGGTCTTTTTCGACATAGCTGCCTCCATCAACGGTCAATCTCCCGATTACGACCTCGTTGATGATCTGGCTGACGATTGCTTCATGCCGATGACTGTCGGCGGAGGTATCACGACTGTGGAGCAGGCTGGCAGAATGCTCCGTGTCGGTGCCGACAAGGTCTCCATCAACTCAGGGGCGGTGAGCAATCCGGGGCTCATCAGCCAGATTGCTGCCCGATTCGGATCACAATGTGTTGTTGTCTCCATCGATTTCAAACGGCACGCAGACGGGACCTGTGAAGTGTTCACCCATTCTGGCAGCAGGCCCACTGGGCTCGACCCTATCGACTTTGCGGCCCAGGCACAGAAGCTCGGCGCCGGCGAAATCCTTCTTACCAGCATTGACCGCGACGGCACGTTTGTCGGGTACGACATCGAGTGCACGCGGCGGGTCAGTGAGGCGGTGTCGCTACCCGTGATTGCTTCAGGAGGAGCTGGGAACTACCAGCATATGGTCGATGTGGTGAAGCAAGGCGGGGCCTCGGCAGTTGCGGCGGGCGCCATTTTTCACTTTACGGAGCAGACACCGGCGGGCGCCAAAGCCGTGCTGCATGATGCGGGAATTCCTGTCCGGTGCGCCACGGGTGACTCTTTCTCCTAGGAAACGACGCAAAACAGGTTCCGGAGGCAGCTCTTTCAAGGTGCCCGTGTCCCCCCGGTTGGACAAAAGGGACTCCTGCGGACATCTGGGGTGGACCTCACGAACAACCGCGCCGGGAGAGCCTTGCGCCGCGCTAAGATCCGGCGGAAGATCTCCAAGTGCTCAAGGACCCAGGGCGAAGCCGAGGCATTGTCTGCCTTCTCGAGCATCATCCGCACCATGATCAAGAGGGGTGACACCTCCGTTGTTGCTGGGTTGAGGCAAATTTCCGCCTCGCCTCCCGAGGAGATCTCGCCATAACCAACTCGTCACGTCATGCCCTAATCAAGTACTTCCAGCCCTTTGTAGAGAAAAGGCGGTCTCAGTTATGGTTCTCGGCGCTCGAGCGCGGATGAGCGGACCGGCCGGTCTCCTAAGCCTGCTGAAGAGGCTGTTCCGGCACGTGACACCGCGAAGGCGGTTCCAGTTGACCATGCTGCTGGGGATTACGGCGGCCAGTTCGGCGGCTGAAGTGCTCAGCCTCGGAGCGGTTGTGCCGTTCATCGGCATGCTCACGGAGCCCGACAGGGTGATGACGTACGCGTTCGCGGGACGCCTCATTCGAGCGTTCGGTCTGAGCTCGGTGCCCAGCTTGGTGCTGGCCCTGACGGTTGCCTTTTCCGGAGCGGCTCTTCTGGCTGGCGGGCTTCGTTTGTTGTTGCTCTGGTTGAGCATTCGGTTGACCAACGAAACGGGCGTCGATTTGAGTGTAGAGGTCTATCGCCGCACGCTGTTTCAGCCCTACAGTGTCCATGTTGCCCGGAGTAGCAGCAAGATCATCAGCGGCATCACTCAGAAGGTGAATAACGCTACCGGCGTCTTGATGTCGCTGGTGACTGTGATCACCTCGGCCGCGCTGTTCGGCGCCATCTTGGCGACGTTGCTCGCAATTGATCCGTGGCTGGCCACGACCTCGATGATTGGCTTTGGTATTTCGTACGGAGTGATTGCGTGGCTGACTCGTCACCGACTGAAACGCAATAGCGAATGCATCGCCAGGGAACAGACAACTGTGATCAAGGCTCTTCAAGAGGGCCTCGGCGCCATTCGCGACGTCCTGCTCGATGGCACTCAGGCTGTCTACACGGCGGTGTACGCGGACGGCGTCAGAAAACTGCAACGCGCCAGTGGCGAAAACAGCTATATCACACAGGCTCCGAGGTTCGCGATGGAGACGCTCGCCATGCTCTTGTTGGCGGCGCTCGCGTATTCGATGCGGGAACGTCAGAATAGCGTTGGCGCGGTACTGCCGGTACTTGGTGCGCTCGTCCTTGGCGCCCAGCGCCTGTTGCCGCTGCTCCAGCAACTCTATGGGAACTGGGCGGTTGTCGCTGGAAGCCAGGGCGCTCTAGTTGATGTGCTGGGGCTCCTCGAGCAGCCGTTGCCCGACGATGCGGTCCAGCCGCAGCCGGAGCCGCTGGCTTTTCGCGAGGCCATCGTGTTCGATCGGGTTCGTTTTCGATACAGCCCCAACGGCCCCTGGGTGCTCGACGGGCTTAGCTTGAGGATTCCCGTGGGATCGAGGGTTGGCCTCGTCGGCACCACTGGCAGCGGCAAGAGCACGGCGCTTGACCTACTCATGGCCCTGATGGATCCGACGGAGGGTCAGATTCTGGTCGACGGCCGCCCGATTGTTCGAGAGGTCCGGAGGGCCTGGCAACGGGCGATCGCGCACGTGCCGCAGAGTATCTTTCTTGCGGACGCAAGTGTTGCTCAAAACATCGCGTTCGGTGTGCCAATTGAGCAGATCGACCATGCGCGGATTCGTGAGGCCGCGCGGCGAGCGCAGATCGCCGAGTTCATCGAGGACGGTGCCGAGGGGTACCGCGCGATGGTCGGGGAGCGAGGCATACGCCTGAGCGGGGGGCAGCGTCAGCGCATAGGCATTGCGAGGGCGCTCTACAAAGAAGCGAGCGTGTTGGTCTTCGACGAAGCCACCAGTGCCCTCGACGGCGCGACGGAAGAGGCCGTCATGGATGCGATCGAAGGTCTCGATCGGGATCTGACGATACTCATCGTCGCCCACCGGTTGACGACGCTCAAAGGCTGCGACACCGTGGTGAAATTGGAGCGGGGACGCGTTGGCTCCAAGGGGTCGTTCGAGGAATTCAGCCACGCTCGGTCCTTCGATCGTCAGGAGTGGGTTCGTACGTGAGGTTCATCAAGCAAATGGTAACCTGGGCCGCGCGGGGGCCATTGTCGCGGCTCGACGAGCTGTATCAGCGCCACGCGGGCCAGGAGTGCTACCTCTTCGGCAACGGTGTGTCCCTGAAGTGGATGGACTTGCGCCGGTTTGCAGACCGGCCTTCAATTGCGGGCGCGTTGCTGCTTTATCACCGAGAAGCGCGGTTTTTGAATGTCCCTTACTGCTGTTTCACCGAGCCGCTGGCCTTCTATCCCTTCGTTCAGCATCCTGCCGGACATTTTGGGCTGTCGCGCAACCGCTTACATCATGGGTTCGCCCGCTCGATGAAAGCCTGGCCGAAAACCCTGTTTCTGCTGAACGTATCGAACTATCCGGTCGTTCGCGATTCGAACGTCCTGTTTATCAGCCGCTGGTACGTGCCACCCTTTGCAAACCGCAATCCATTCCGTGACCGCCAGGACGCTCATGCCGGCACACTGTCCTTTCAGCTATCGCTCGCGATCTACTTAGGTTTTAGGAAAGCCTATCTCGTCGGCCATGACTACACGCACTCGCCCGCAAGGATCCGTCACTTTTACGAGAAGGGCGAGGGCGAGTCTGCTGGCTACCTGGAGGACAACAAGGACATCATTGAGTACGCCAAGGAGGATATCGACCTGGTGACAGTGACGCTGGATGGAGCCAGCCGGTTGATGGACTCGATCACCTACGCCGAATTAACGGGGCATGCGCCGGCGTTTCGCGAGAACACGGACATCGTGGATCGCGACTATTTGGAGAACCTGGCCACGTGGCCAGGGTACACGATCTTTTGAGCGAACTCATGAGCGTTCCGGTTCCGCCGTTGACCGCGATACACACGCTCGCCCTGGATTTCGACGGCGTGTTCACTGATAACAAGGTCTGGCTGGACGAGGAGGGCCGCGAGTCCGTGCGTTGCGATCGCGGCGACGGACTCGGTTTCGACCTGATCCGCGCGTTTCAGCGGCGGGGGGAATTCACGGCGGACGTGTTCATCCTCTCGAAGGAGCCCAACCCGGTCGTTCTCGCCAGGGCGAGAAAGTTGAATCTGGCCTGTCACTCGAGTGTTCGCGATAAACTGGCTTTCCTCCGGGATTACTTGGCGGCGCGGCGCCCGGACGATCCGGAGCCCTTTTCAGGCGTCGTGTATCTTGGGAATGACTTGAATGACCTGCCCCTTATGCGCCGGGTCGGCTATGCGGTCGCGCCCTCCGACGCGCACCCCATGGTGCGCCGCGTCGCCCATTGCGTCCTGGAAGAACGCGGCGGCGAAGGTTTCGTCCGGGCGTTTCTCGAACGTCTACTCTCGATCGATCGGTTGTCTCCGGAGGCACTTGATGATCTCGTATCGGGTGGTTGACGTGGGTGGCGGCGGACCGCTTTCTGGCCTATCGCGCGCGTCTTCCATATGAGGTGCTACCTCTGCCAGCACGAGGCCTTCAACCTTCGCAAAGGTGCCGTGCGTGACGACCCGTCGCTGCAGATTCTCGAATGCGTAGAGTGCGGCCTCGTGACCCTTAGCTCGCTCGACCACATACGCGAGGGTCACTACGAAAATTCCGGCATGCACGGAGCGGCGATTCCTTCGATGGATTCCTGGCTTCGAGAAACCGCGATTGACGACCGGCGGCGTTTCGAGATGATGAAGGCGAGGATGATCAACCGCCGCGTCCTCGATTTCGGCTGCGGGGCGGCTGGCTTTGTCAGTTTCGCCCAGACTGTCGCCGCCCATGTGGCTGGCGTCGAGCCGGAACGGCGCGTGCATGATCACTACACCGGGGCGATCCGTGTCCACCCAAGTCTTGAGGAGGTCGGTGCCGATTACGACGTGATTACCGCCTTCCACGTCGTCGAACATCTCCCCGATCCGCGAAGGACGCTGGCGGAACTGGCGCAACGCCTTAGCCCAGCAGGAAGTCTGGTAATTGAAGTGCCGTGCGCCACGGACGCGTTGTTGACGCTATACGACTGCGATGCGTTTCAGCATTTCACCTACTGGAGCCAGCACTTGTTCCTGTTTACCGCTGAGACCCTGCAACGCCTGGCCACGCAGGCCGGTCTCCGGGTTGTCGCGGTCCAGCAGCTTCAGCGGTACCCTCTGTCGAACCATTTGCATTGGCTGTGTCGCGGCCTACCCGGTGGGCATCAGCGCTGGTCGTTTCTCGATACGCCGGAATTGACCGAGGCCTACGCGGCATCGCTGGCATCGGTGGGGAAGTGCGATACGCTGATCGCCTACTTGGAACGCCCGCCGGCATGAAGGTTCGCATCGCCATCGTCGTGATTGCAACGTCGTTTCTTGACCATCTGCTTTTTGGAGGAATGTGATGCGTTTGTATCTGATTGCAGAAATCGGGATCAACCACAACGGAAGTCTGGATATCGCGAAACAGCTCATTGACGCTGCGGCGAAAGCGGGTTTCGATGCGGTCAAGTTCCAGAAACGAACGGTCGAGAAGGTCTACGCGAAGGAGATGCTGGACGGACAGCGGGAGAGTCCCTGGGGCACGACGCAACGGGATCAGAAGATGGGCCTCGAGTTCGGGCGGGAGCAGTATCAGGAGATCGACCGGCACTGCAAGGAACTGGGCATCGCATGGAGTGCTTCGGCGTGGGACATAGACTCGCAGCATTTCATCCGGAGCTTCAACGTTCCGTTCAACAAAGTCGCGTCGGCCATTCTCGGCCATAGGCCGTTGCTGCGGGAGATCGCGCTCGAAAAGAAGCGAACATTCATCTCGACCGGCATGGCCACGCTGGAGGAGATCGATGCCGTCGTCGAGTTCTTCAGAAAGGCTGGCTGTCCGTTCGAATTGCTGCACTGCAATAGCACATACCCAATGAAGGAAGAGGACGCGAACTTGCTCTGCATTCCAATGCTCAAGGCGCGTTATGGATGCGAGGTGGGTTACTCCGGCCATGAGAGTTCCCTGATCAAGGTCTGCGTGACTGCGGTCGCCGTGGGGGCCACCTCGCTCGAGCGGCACATTACGCTGGATCGTGCGATGTATGGTTCGGATCAGGCGGCTTCAGTGGAGACCCACGCGCTCGGTAATTTTGTAGAAACCGTTCGAATGGTGCCCAGGTTGCTGGGGACAGGCGAGAAGGTCGTCGGGCCGGCCGAGTTGGCAGTCCGGAAGAAGCTGCGTGTTGAGGTCGAGGAGTAGATGAGCCACCGGAGCGAAAACCGCAATGGATGAAATCCGCCGACAGTTTGAGACGTCGATTGCGGTCAAACAGGCGATGCTGAACGCCCCGTCGTTGCTACTGCAGCTACAACACTTGGGCGAGGCCTGCCTTCAAGCGATGCGTGTGGGCGGAAGAGTGCTGTTCGCCGGCAACGGCGGGAGTTTTGCGGATGCCCAACATCTGTCGGCTGAGTTCACGTCGCGCTTGATGTTCGACCGAAGTCCACTGCCGTCCCTGGCGCTTGGCACCAACAGTTCGGCGATGAGCGCGATCGGCAATGACTATGGGTACGATCAGGTGTTCGCACGCGAACTACAGGCGATAGCCAAGCGGGAGGATGTGTTTATTCCGATCTCGACGAGCGGAAACAGTCCGAACGTTCTGGCGGCGGTCAGGGTCGCGCAGGCCGCAAAGGTGACTACCGTCGCATGGACTGGCGCGAGCGGTGGTCAGTTGAAGGAGCTCTGCGAATGCATCTGTGTGCCGTCCTCAGAGACCCCCCGAATACAGGAGTGTCACGTCCTTATGGGGCACGTGCTCTGCGGAGTCGTGGAAGCTGCCTATTTTCGGACGGGCGTGCAGGTGTAGACCATGCCGAGACGAGTTGTCCTTATCATTCAGGCTCGGATGGGGTCCACCCGGCTGCCCGGCAAGTCTATGATGGACCTCGCCGGGGCGCCGTTGGTCGGCCGCATTTTGGAACGAGTCAAGCGCTGTCAGCGGCTGGACGAGATTGTCCTGGCAATTCCCGACAACGCGGCGAACCGGGCGCTCGGCGACCTCGGCCGCGCTCATGGCGTTACCGTGTTTGGGGGATCGGAGGACGATCTGGTCGAACGGTATTACCACGCCGCCGTGGCGAGCCGAGCCGATTTGGTGGGGCGCCTGCCTGCAGACAACGCGACTCCTGAGCCGGCCGAGATTGATCGGATCATCGACCATCATATTGCGCTCGGACGACGGGGGTTTTCGTCGAATCTGTCGGTGATTGACGACTCAGGTTACCCGGACGGCATCGGAGCGGAGGTATTTGAGTTTTCTCTCCTGGCCGAGGCACGCGAACGGCATCACGACTTGAGACGCCGGGAACATGTGCATTTGAACTTTTTCGACTATACGAGTTCACTGGCAGTCGATGCCCAATGGTGCCCGATTAGCACGGTGCCGTGTCCATCGGAGTTCCGGCGACCGGACTTGGTGCTGGACGTGAACACGCCCAAGCAATACGAGTTTATGCGGCAGCTCTACGAATACCTGTATCCGAGGAACTCGAAGTTTCACATCACCGACATCATTCGCTGGTACGACGAGGTGTATTCACGATGACGACCCAAGGGCGCGTGGTCTATTTCAACGGGCGGCTGGTGCCAGAGGCCGAGGCTCGCATCTCCATCTACGACTCAGCGCTGATGTTCGGCGACATGGTCTTCGAGATGACGCGCTCGTTCAAGAAGAAGCAGTTCAAGCTGCGTGAGCACATCGACCGGCTCTACGCAGGCGTCAAGATTCTTCGCATTCCGCTGGAGATGACGCCTGCGGAGATGGAGCAGGCGTGCCTGCGGACTATTGAAGCGAACGATCACCTGTTTGCCCCTGAGGACGAGCATCGTTTGATGATCGACGTGTCGCGCGGCTTGCTGGGAATCTACCAGGGTATCGAAGGGCTCCACAAAGGGCCCAACGTCGTGATCGCCGACTTCCCTCTGTGTTGGACCGTCGCCACGATGGGCGCACTGTTCGCGTCGGGGATCAACGCGGTCGTCACCTCGCAACGCGCGATTCCGGCGGCCTTGCTCGATCCGAAAATCAAGAATCGGAGCCGTATCTTCTATCTGATGGCAAATATCGAGGCGTCGCAAGTGGCGGGCGACAACAACTGGGCGCTCCTGCTGGACCCAGACGGCTTCGTGGCTGAAGGCACCGGGGACAACTTCTTCATCGTGAAAGACGGCGTCGTGATCACACCCGAAGGCCGGAACATTCTTCGCGGGGTGTCGCGCGCGTACGTGATGAAGGAACTGTGCTCCGAGCTTTGCCTGCCCATGGTCGAGAAGAACTTCGAGGTCTACGACGTGTACTGCGCCGACGAGGCGTTCATGACGGGCACACCGTTTTGCATGCTGCCCGTGACGACGCTCAACGGCGTAGCGATTGGGACCGGGACGGTCGGTCCTATCTTCGACCGTCTCCTGGCCCGCTGGAGTGCGAATACCGGCGTCGACATCAAGGGGCAGATCCAGAGGTGGGACGCCGAGCGCGGGACATCGGGAGTGGCCCAGGCACCGACACCGTATCGCTTCAAGACGAAGTGACGGACCGGATTGGTTTCATGCAGGGGCGCCTGTCGCCCTTGGTAGATGATCGGATTCAGGCTTTTCCCTGGTCCGACTGGCGAGGGGAGTTCCCCGCTGCTGAATCTCTCGGTTTTCACCTCATGGAGTGGACCCTCGACCAGGGGCGTCTGCACGAGAATCCACTCATGGAGCCTGTGGGGCGCGAGGAAATTCGAACGTTGGGAGAGCGGCATGGGTTGAAGATTCCGTCGCTCACTGGTGACTGCTTCATGCAGGCGCCATTCTGGAAGGCGACGTTGAGTGAGCGGGCGAATTTGCAGCGGGACTTTCTGGCGGTCGTTGGCGCTGCCGCGAGCCTGGGCATCAAGATCGTGGTTATGCCGCTCGTCGACAGCGGCCGCGTGGACAGTCCCAAACAGGAAGACGCGCTCGTGACGTTCCTGAGCGGTCACACGAACGCGTTCTGGCGACTTGGTGTGCGGATCGCGTTTGAGACCGATCAGGCTCCCGACGAGCTGGCGCGTTTCATCGACCGCCTGGAGCCGGAGGTCTTCGGCGTCAACTACGACATCGGGAACAGTGCGGCCCTCGGCTTCGACCCGGCCGAGGAGTTGAGCCGGTATGGGCACCGGGTCGTGAACGTGCACGTGAAGGATCGTTTGCGGGGCGGGACGACGGTGCCGCTCGGTTTGGGAAATGCAAACTTTCAGGCCGTGTTCCTTGCACTGTCCCATGCTGGGTATCGGGGAAACTGTATTCTCCAGACAGCCAGAGCCGCGGACGGTCAACATGGTCGCGTCCTGGCGGAATATCGTGACATGACGGCGAGTTGGTTGAGTCGCGATGCCTCATGAGTTGACCGGCCGCGCAGCGCTCGTGACCGGGTCGTCCCGCGGCATAGGCAAGGTGATTGCAGAGCGGCTGTACGCGAAAGGCTGCCGCGTGGCGTTTCATGGACGGACGGAAGCGGCTCTTCAATCCGCCGTGGCGGCGCTTCCTGGCGCAGTCGCTGTGCAAGGTGACGTGACACTGCCCGATGAAGCGCGCCGCATCGTAGCCGAAGCGAGGGCCGCGCTCGGAGGACTGGACATTCTGGTCTGCAATGTCGGCGGGGGGCGGTCGGTGCCTCCGGGAGAGGAGACTTTCGAAGAATGGCAGCGCGTCTTCTCGCTGAACCTCTGGAGCGCGACCAACACCATCGAGGCGGCCCGTGACGCGCTGGTGCAGTCACGTGGGGTGATCGTCTGCCTCTCGTCGATTTGCGGACGCGAGGTCGTGCCTGGTGCGCCGGTCACATACTCTGCCGCGAAGGCCGCACTGGATGCCTATGTTCGGGGCATAGCGCGACCTTTCGGCAAGCAGGGAATTCGGATCAACGGTGTTGCGCCGGGCAACATCCTTTTCGAGGGATCGGTCTGGTCGCGCAAGTTGATCGAGAATGCCGGCCGCGTGCAAACGTTGCTCGCCCAGGACGTCCCGTTGTCGCGCCTCGGCACACCGGAAGAAGTGGCGGACCTGGTGGCGTTTCTCGTGTCGCCACGTGCTGGTTTTGCTACGGGCGGTGTATGGGTTCTTGATGGAGGGCAGGTTCGTTCGTGAGCAACCGGCGGTCCCTGCGAGTGCGTCGTGAACAGCATGTTTGAACGCTTCGATCTGACGGGCAGGACCGCACTGATAACCGGCGCGGCCGGCCTGCTCGGCGTAGAGCATGCGACGGCGCTTCTCGAAAGCGGCGCGACCGTGGTCCTGACCGATGTCAGCGATGCCGCGTTGATGTCGGCGGCGGCGTTGCTGTCGGCGCGGGGTGATCGCTCGCGCATCCTGACGATCGTGATGGATGTGTGCCGCCTGGACGACATTCGCGCGACGGAGGCACGTCTGGCGGCCGAGAGACGTCGGATCGACATCTTGGTCAACAACGCCGCCATCGATCCGAAGGTGAAGGGCGATGGAGGCATTCTCGAAACATCGCGTCTGGAGAACCTTCCGCTGGAGCAGTGGGACCTTCAAATCGCCGTCGGACTTACCGGGGCGTTCTTGTGCAGTCAGGTGTTTGGCAGTGCGATGGCGCGGGACGGCAAAGGAGGCGTGATCCTCATGATCTCCTCAGACCTATCCGTGTTTTCACCCGACCAGAGACTCTACCGGCGCGAGGGACTCGAGGAGGACCGCCAGCCGGTCAAGCCGGTGACGTACTCCGTCATCAAAGCCGGCTTAATCGGACTGACTCGGTACGTGGCGACGTACTGGGCTGACCGTGGCGTGCGCGCGAATGCTCTGTCGCCGGGCGGTGTTTTCAACGGTCAGGGCGACGAGTTCGTGCGGCGCCTCTCCTCCCTGATTCCGCTCGGCCGTATGGCAAACCGCGACGAGTATCGTGCGGCCGTGCAGTTCCTGTGTTCAGATGCGTCTTCCTACCTGAATGGCCAGAACATCGTGATGGACGGCGGGCGCTCTGTGTGGTGAAGCGGTTCCTGATAACTACGGCTTTGGAGGAGACCTGGTCTGAAGAGGACCCCGTTCTGTTTCTCGGAGAATGGTGTCTGCTGAATTCGCGGAAAAGCCTCTGGTCGCGAATGAACGCGGAGGTCCTGCCGTACCACTGGGACGACCGCGCGAAGATGCGCGCCGACTACCAGTATTTGCAGGCCTTCTACGAGCGGTTGTTACGCGACGTGGCCGCTCAGCTCAATTCGATCCATGCCGTGAACCATAGCGTGCGCTATTGGCGCATCCTGATCGGCCCGTGGCTGGGTTACTTCGTCCAGATCCTATTCGACCGGTGGGCCTCCATCCAGCAGGCAGTCAGCAACTACGAGATTTCGAGCACGACGGTCCTTGCCAGCGCAGAAGATGCTCTCGTTCCCCCTGACATGGCCGGTTTCATGCCGCTCTTTGTTGGGGACAGATGGAATCATCACGTATACTCAGAAGTGATCGGGAGGAGTTTTGGAATCGACTGCGTGACGAAGGCATGTCCTTTCCCTCCGACCGCAACTGATGTGCCGAGACCACGCGGCCTCCGGCGGATCAGGCAGCCCTTGGCCCGCGGATATTCTCGAGTTGCGGGCTTACTTGCGAGGGATCGGGACGCGTTCTTCTTGTCAACCTACCTGCCGCTTCGCGAGGAGGTCCGGTTGCAGCGCCGCCTCGGGCAGATGCCTCAGCTTTGGCGTCCGGTACGCACAGCACCAATGGCTGTCGACTGGGCGCGGCGTCAATGGGCTGTGCCAGGGGTTGCTGCGTCTCCCTATGAAGCTTGTACCCGAGCGCTGGTCGCCAGGCAGATCCCGATTGCCTATCTCGAAGGGTACGCGGAACTCCTCGAGCAGGTCAGTAGATTGCCTTGGCCGAAGCACCCCAAGGTCATCTGGACCAGCAACGCGCACATTTCAGAGGATGTTTTCAAGGCGTGGGCTGCAGAAAAGGTCGAGCGTGGGGCGCCATTGGTAATTGGCCAGCATGGAGGGCATTTTGGCGTGGGCCAGTGGTCGTTCCTCGAGGATCACGAGACCGCGATCAGCGATGCGTACCTGAGCTGGGGGTGGTCAGACGCGAATCGGCCCAACGTGAAACCGGTTGGCCAGCTTACGGTAAAACGTCCATTGGGCATTCGACACTCCAAACAGAAGTGTGCTCTGTTGGTTAGCTGCACGGTGCCGCGGCAGAGCTACTGGATGTACAGTGCGATCGTCTCTAGGCAGTGGCTCGACTATTTTAAGGATCAATGCACGTTTGTCGAGCACCTCCCTGTGTCGATTCGGCACGCGTTGACCGTGCGCCTGTATCGTCACGATTGGGGCTGGGATCAGCTCGGCCGCTGGCGGGACCGCTTTCCCGACGTACGGCTTGACAGCGGACATTCAAGCATCGACGATCTGGTTCGCGGCTGTCGACTCTACATCTCCACCTACAACGCCACTACGTTTCTAGAGGCGTTCACGATGGATGTTCCGAGCGTGATTTACTGGGATCCGCAATTCTGGGAAATCCGGGATTCAGCAGTTCCGTATTTCGATGATCTCAGACGCGCGGGTATCTTCCATGAAAGCCCAGAATCCGCCGCCCGCCATGTGGAAGTGGTATGGGATGATGTTGACACATGGTGGGGCAGTTCCGCGGTGCGCGACGCGGTGAATCGCTTCAAGTCCAGGTACTGTGATCGGCCGGATCACGTCATCGATCGGGTAGAGGACGCCATCAAGCGGGTCGTCTCGTCGTCGAGGCGAGGGGGCGCGCTGTGAGCGGCGGCGGGCTCGGCGAGGAGTAAGGCAGGACCCCATGAGAGAGATCGTCGCTGGCTTCGCCTATTCTATGGTTCGGTCTATCCCTGGGCGAATTGGCATCTACTTTCGGGGGCTCGTCGTCCGATGCGGTGCCCGGGGAGCGGGTCACGGTTTGCAGTTGGGGACTGGGATTAGTATCACGGGTTGGGCCAATATGTCCTTCGGTAACAATGTCAAACATTAACTATTGGCTTTTATGAGGCTTGACATGGTTAAGATTGATTCAAGCGATTATCATGATTATGTAATAAAGGACGGCCGATTGGTTGGCGAATTTGATCAAATGTATAAAAATGCGACAGATGTCCCTTGGCATCAAGATAGCCAAAAGGATTGGCTTGATGTCAAGATCGCTTGCGATCTATTGAAGGGATATGCACCTTTCGATTACATTTGTGATTTTGGATGCGGCTTGGGATATTATGTTGATATAATCAGAAGAAATGTCAAAAGTGATAATTGTAAGACTACAGGTTATGATGTATCGCCAACTTGCTGCAAAAAAGCAAAGGTGTTGTTTCCGGACATAGAGTTCAAAACTATTGATCTAACAATGACGCCAACATGTAATGACGGTGTTGGAAGAGGCAATCAATTACAGGCGAGTAGGAGGCTTTTTCTTATCAGAGGGACCCTGTGGTATGTCTCTAAAAACATGCCAAATGTAGTCGCAAATATAGCAAGTTTAACCCATTTAGACGATAAATTATTAATCGTTCAAAACTTTCCACCTTTGCGAAGCACATTTGTAGGAAAAGATAGCATTCCTGATTCAGAAGCAATAGTAAGTTGGTTTGATAAGTATTTTGAGCCATTGGAAACTATTTGGATAAATAATTATGTCATTCAGGGAAACAACAACTGGTTTATAGGTATATTTCGGAGGAAATAGATGACTCTAGACAAGTACATCTTAACGTAAATTTGTTTCTGAACAAGACGCGAAGATTTCTATATTCGATTCGGCGTTGATGTTCGGAGTGCAAGGACAGGCACGCGGAGGCCTTCCGGCGCCACTTTCGAGACGCTCTTCCCGGATTTCGGTGCGAAGCGTCGGAGTTCATGGCCCAACCCGGCTTTTGCTCAAATTCGATTTTAGACAGTAGTGCGGTGAACGCTAACACGTGCCTGGCTCCGGCGAATGGGGGCCGCCTGGAAATTGCCGATTGGGTGTTTATAGTCCAGAATGTGGTCATCCGAGCGTCCGATCACCGGCATGATTCGGTCGAACGGCCGATTGCGCAACAGGAGCATGTAGGTGGCGAGATCTTCATAGGTGAGGGGGCGTGGATCGGTGCCAACGCGGTGGTCACCAGAGACGTTAAGAGCGGACCGCACTCAATCGTGGCAGCAGGCGCTGTTGTGACGCGGGACGTCGCGCCATTCACTGTTGTCGGCGGCGTTCCGGCGAAATTGATCCGCATGCGCTTGCTGAAGAATTCGGTTCTCTAGAATGCCAAGGGCGCTTATCACCAGCGTGCCCTTCGGTGATCCGAACCGTCAACCGTTGACACTATTGGAAGATGCCGGAGTCGAGTACCTGATCAACCCTTACAAGAAGCGCCTGACGGAAAGCCAACTGGCGGAGCTCGTCGGCGACTTCGATACTATCATTGCGGGTACCGAGCCGATCACTGATTATGTAATGTCGCGGGCGTCGAAGCTGAGGCACATCTCACGAATTGGCATCGGCCTCAACAGTGTGGATCTGCTTTCGGCGAGGCGGCGCGGAATTCGCGTGTCCTATACTCCCGAGGCGCCGGCGCCCGCGGTAGCCGAACTGACACTTTGTCTGATGTTGATGCTGCTTCGCTTCGCACACACCTCGAACGATCAGATGCACGATCGCCGCTGGCAGCGTATCTTCGGCCGGCGTCTCGCAGAGGTGACGGTTGGCATCATCGGTGTAGGGCGAATTGGTTCTCGCGTTGTGCGATATTTGAAGGGGATCGGGACTTCAGCGATTCTTACCAATGACACGGCGCCCAACGAGGAATTGGGCCGAGCGTGCGGTGTGGAATGGATGACGAAGGCTGAAATTCTGGAGAAGGCGGACGTCGTCAGCTTGCATCTTCCCTTGACCTGTCAGACGAAGAACTTGATCACGCGCAGTCACCTCTTGGCCATGAAGCCGGACGCCATCATTATCAATACCTCTCGGGGCGGCATCATTAACGAGCAGGATCTCTACGACGTCATGATGGGCGGGCATCTCAGCGGCGCCGCTGTGGACGTGTTCGAGCAGGAGCCTTACTCTGGCATGCTGGCGGACATCAAGAGGTGTCTGCTGACTGCTCACATGGGTTCCATGTCCATCGACTGCCGGAGTCGAATGGAACTCGAGGCTACGAGAGAGGCGATCGGTTTTCTTGAGGGGAAGGCGCTCGAGCAGGAAGTGCCCGAAGCAGAGTACGACGTCCAGAGGCAGGGGCTCTAGCATGCGCAGCATTAGAGGGTCGGGCCGAATGGCAACGGTGGTTGGGGGCAGCGGTTTCCTGGGCTCACACGTGGCCGATCAGCTCAGCGAGTCAGGATGGCGTGTGCGAATCTACGACCGGCGGGCGTCGGAATGGATGCGTCCGGACCAGGAGATGGTGGTCGGTGACCTTCTAGATACCACCGCGCTCGCGAAGGCCGTTGCCGGCGCCGAGGCCGTCTACAATTTTGCTGCCTTGGCCAATCTCGACCTCGCGCTCGATCAGCCGATCGAGACCGTTCGAGTGAACGTGCTCGGAAACGTGAACGTGCTGGAGGCGTGCCGGCTGAGCTCCGTGAGGCGGTTCGTCTACGCGAGCACCGTCTATGTGCACAGCCGGGAGGGTGGTTTTTATCGCTGCAGCAAGCAGTCGGCCGAGCACTATGTGGAGGAATACCAGCGCGCCTACGGCCTCGACTACACGATCTTGCGGTTCGGGTCGATTTACGGCCCTCGGGCTGATAGCAGCAACGGGCTTCTCCGCATTGTTCGTAACGCCGTCGAGTCCGGCGTTGTGCGGTACGAAGGAAGTCCCGAGGCCCTGCGCGAGTACATTCACGTGGAGGATGCAGCCCGGGCGAGTGTCGTTGCGCTCGGGGACGACTTTCGCAACGAGAGCGTGGTTCTGACAGGGCAGGAACCCATGCGTGTATTTGACTTGCTCAAGATGCTGGCTGAGATTCTGGGAATAACGACCGCGGTTGAGTTTGTGGAGAAGGACCGCCCGGGCCACTATGTCCGCACCCCGTATGCGCACCAATTCAAATTGGGTCGAAAGTATGTGTTGCCGATGCACGTGGACCTCGGGCAGGGCTTGCTGCAATTGATCGACGAGGTAAGGACGCCGGGAAACTCCGCCCCCAGTCTTAGGACAGAGCGATGAAGTCCGCAATCAAGCGCGCGATTGACGAGGCTGTTGACCTGTTTGGGCGGAGTGCGTTTGGACGCTATGTCTTCGGCCAAGTGATTCGTAACGCGATGAGCCGAACGCAAGTCGTCGAGCATCACGGGCGGACCTTTACGTTTGCTGTTCCGGATTCCCTCAGCCGTTCCCGCGTAGACACGTTCGCCACGAAGGAGCCCGAGACCTTGGAGTGGATCGACGGCATGCCCGAGGGCTCGGTGCTGTGGGACGTGGGTGCGAACGTCGGTCTCTACAGTTGCTATGCCGCGAGCGCCAGGGGCTGCCGCGTCTTCTCGTTCGAGCCGTCCGTCTTCAACCTCGAGTTACTGGCGCGCAACATTTTGCTGACTAAACTCGCAGACCGTGTGACTATCGTGCCGCTTCCGCTGGCGGAGGCGCTGGGCATCAGCACGCTCAACCTGACGAGCACGGAGTGGGGCGGTGCGCTCTCAACGTTCGGTCAAGACTATGGCCATGATGGTCGCGCTCTGCAGAAAGTGTTCGAGTTCCAAACCGTCGGTTTGTCGATGGCGGATGCTGTCGCGCTCCTTAAGATTCCGGCGCCCGACTTCGTGAAGATCGACGTGGACGGCATCGAGCATCTGATTTTGCGCGGAGGGCAGGAAGTGCTTGAGAATGTGCAAGGAGTGTTGATCGAGGTCAACGACGAGTTCATGGAGCAGTCCAGCGGGTGCGCTCGCTACCTGACCGCTGCCGGCCTGCATCTTGTCGGCAAGAGCCACTCTGCAATGGTCGAAGACAGCCCCTTCCGCTGCGCGTTCAACCAGATATGGTCGCGGCGGCCGAGGTGATGGCAGGAACGAATGAACCAACGAGCCAGGCTCTTGCCCTGCTGGCAGATGCCGCAATCGTGTTTTGGGACTTCGACGGAGTGATCAAGGAATCTGTTGAGGTGAAATCCTCGGCGTTTGAGAGGCTGTTCGAGCCGTTCGGCCGGGAGATTGCGGCACGTGTTCGTGAGCACCACGAAAGCCACTGCGGCATGTCCCGATACGAAAAAGTGCCAATTTACCTGCGGTGGGCTGGAGAACCCGGCAGCCCACATGAGGTGCAGACTTTTTGTGAGCGATTCGGCCACATGGTAAAGCTTGCGGTAATTAGCGCCGCGTGGGTGCCAGGTGTGCACCAGTACCTGGAGAGCCATTACAGGGACCAACATTTCGTGCTGGTCACGGCGACGCCACAACAGGAGATTGAGGACATTCTGCAGGCGGTGGAACTCCGAGTCTGTTTTCGCGAGGTGTTTGGCGCGCCGACATCGAAGGGCGCAGCCATTCGAGATGTGGTGGCGCGCTGGGAATGTGCGCCTGACGAATGCCTGATGGTGGGGGATGCGGAAACGGACCTCATCGCAGCCCGAGACAACGGTGTGCCGTTTCTGCTTAGGCGAACGTCCCGGACGCGAGCACTTCAGGAGCAGTACGCTGGCCCCTCGTTCGATGACCTACACCATGAATAGACAGCGAGCCGTTCAGGAGATTCGCGACCGCCTTGCGGCAGGTGGTCAGTCGATCGGCAGTTGGATGCAGATTCCCCACGCGTCGGTGGCCGAAATTATGGGTCAGGCTGGCTTCGAGTGGGTGGCCATCGATCTCGAGCACGGCGCGGTTTCGGTGAGTCAGCTGCCGGATCTGTTCAGAGCACTCGAACTCGGCGGCACCTTGCCCATGGCGCGGCTCGCTCAGGGGCATCCCAAAGACTGCAAGGAGGCCCTCGACGCGGGCGCTGGCGGCGTGATCGTGCCGATGGTCGAGAGCGCCGAACAGCTCGTCGCCGTGCGCGACTGGTGTCGATGGCCACCGGCGGGCGTGAGGGGAGTTGGTTTTTCGCGTGCCAACCTCTTCGGAAGGCACTTCGACGCGTATCGTGACGAGGCTCAGGCCCCGCTACTGGTCGCCATGATCGAACACACGCGTGCCGTCGGCAACCTAGGGGCGATCCTTGACGTTCCCGGCCTGGATGCAGTGCTGGTCGGTCCGTATGACCTCTCGGCCTCGATGGGGCTCACGGGACAGTTCGAGCATCCCGAATTTCGAGCCGCCATGGAGGGAATTCGCACTCAGGCCCTCGAACGGCGCGTGCCGTGTGGCGTCCATGTGGTTGCCCCATCGCCCGATGAATTGAGACGGCGAATCGGCGAAGGATATCGGTTTCTGGCTTATTCGATCGACGCAGTGTTTCTCGTGGCAGCCACGAAGAACGTTTCGCAGGGTATGAGATGAAAACATACTTGGTTACGGGTGCAGCTGGTTTCATCGGATCGGCTATTGCCAGGAGGCTCATCGGTGAAGGTCATCGAGTCTGGACCATAGACAACCTTTCCACGGGGCGCCGTGAGAACCTCCCCGAAGGTATCCAGTTTGTTCACGGAGCCTGTCAAGATCCGGACAGCATCCTTGCGCTGCAAGCAACCGCGTTTGACGCGGTTCTTCACTTCGCAGGCCAGTCATCGGGTGAGGTCAGCTTCGACGATCCGTCATACGATCTGCGGACGAATACTGAGTCTTCACTCCGCTTGATCGACTTCGCCCTCTCGTATGGGTGCCGGCGATTCATCTACGCGAGTTCGATGAGCGTGTATGGCCGCGTCGCCGACACTCGCATCGCCGAAAGCCACCCCTGCAAGCCCCTCTCTTTCTACGGTGTGGGAAAGATGGCAAGTGAACACTACCTCCGCATTTACCGGGAGAAAGGACTCCAGGATACGGCGCTCCGTTTGTTCAACGTCTACGGGCCTCACCAGAACATGGGAAACCTCAGGCAAGGCATGGTGAGCATCTACCTGGCGCAGATGCTTCAGGGCGACAAGGTCATCGTCAAGGGAGCCATGGACCGCTTCAGAGACTTCATTTTCATCGACGACGTCGTCGACTGCGCGTGCAGCATCATCGAAGACCCGCGGGCATACGGCGGAGTGTTTAACGTTGGAACCGGGATCAGGACCACTGTCGGCTCTCTGCTTGAGAAGCTTCAGGCAGTGAGCCGCTTGACGACGCCGATCGTGCAATTGGAAGGCACCCCTGGCGATCAGGCGGGGATTTTTGCGGATGTGTCGCACGCACAGCAGACACTGGGTTTCACCAGCAAAGTCAAGCTCGACGACGGGCTGAAGGCCATGGTCGATTGGGCGTTGGGTGTGTCATGATTGATAAGAGTAGCGTTCTCGTTGTGATTCCCGCCCGAATGGGGGGATATCGGTTCCCGGACAAGCCGCTTCGTCCCCTTCTCGGGAAGTCGATGGTTCAGTGGGTCTGGGAGCATGCCAAACAGTCGAGGTATGCCGACAAGGTCGTTGTCGCGACTCCCGACGATGCGATCGTGTCGGCGGTCACAGCCTTTGGCGGCGAGGCAATGCTGACACGGCGGGATCACCGGCGTGGGACCGAGCGAGTGTGCGAGGCGTACCGCAACCTCGGCGCGAAGTGGAACATCGTGGTCAACTTCCAAGGCGATGAGCCCTTGGTTACGGGGCCCGTGCTCGACCTGGCGATCGAAGTGCTCAGCCGGAATCCGCAGGTTGGCTGCGTCAACCTTTATAAGTGGATGTCCTACCAGGAGGCCGCTCTCGATCAGAACGAAGTGAAGGCGGTCGTCGACGTGAATGGCGATGCGCTCTATTTCTCGCGAAACGCGCTACCGGCGATTTGGCTGGGCGACAAAGTGTTTCAGTGCCGGATCGAGGTGTGCGTGATGCCGATGTGGGCGTGGGCGCTCGAGAGGTTCGCGAAATTGCCGAATGCCACATACGAGGAAATCGAGTCAGTCGACATGATGCGTTTCGTCGAGAACGGCGTGAAAGTGCGCCTGGCCGAATGCCCGGTGCCCGTGAAGAGCGTCGACTGCGAGCAGGATCTCCTGGAAGCAGAGGCCCTTCTGCGGGATTTGCACTAGCCGGACCCGGGAGGGAACGGCATGTCACACGACGAAACGAAAGACGCGTCCATGGCCGTCAGCGAGGAAGAGATTCGTCCTCGCAAGATCAACGACGTCTTCCTGCGTCTGGCTCGCGACGACGCGCACACGTTTTTCGCCGAAGCCCGGCGTGACACCGTCGCTTGCCCCGCGTGTGACGGCGCGGGAGAACATGCTTTCAACAAGTTCGGTTTTGACTACCAGACATGTCCGGCCTGTCAAACGCTGTTCGTTAATCCACGCCCAGCGGCGGAAGCGTTCGCCCGGTACTACGTGGAGTCGCCGTCGTCGAAGTATTGGGCGAGTACTCTCTACAAGGAGACGGCAGCCGCTCGTCGCGAGAAGCTCTGGAAGCCGAAGGCGCGCATGGTTCGGACGGTGCTCGAGCAGTATGGCGCCCGGGCGCACAAAATGATCGATGTCGGCGGCGGATACGGTTTGTTTGCCGAAGAAATGGAAGCGCTGACCGGGCAACCGGTGTGCGTGATCGAGCCCGCTCCCCATTTGGCCAGCGCCAGTCGCGAGAAGGGGCTTGAGGTCATTGAGAAGTTTCTCGAAGATGTCCAGGTGCCCGATCTTCCTCACGGCGCCAAGGCGTTCGTGAGCTTCGAGATGTTTGAGCATCTTCACACCCCGGCCGCGTTTCTGGCGCACATGAAACAGCTGATGGAACCGGGCGACCTGTTTCTGTTCACGACACTGTCGGGAATGGGAGTCGACATCCAGGTGCTCTGGAACGAGTCCAATTCGGTGTTTCCGCCTCACCACCTGAACTTTCTGAACCCGCGTTCGGTCAGAGTGTTGCTGGAGCGGGTCGGGCTGGAGACCATTGAAGTCACCACGCCGGGCAAGCTCGATGTTGACATCCTTGTGAACCACGCCGCCCTCATAAAGGACCGGTTCTGGCGAACGTTCGTCGCCTCGGCAACAGCACAGGAGAAGGCGCAGTGGCAGAATCTGATCGCTGAATCCGGGTGGAGCTCGCACATGATGGTCGTCTGTCGCAAGGCCTAGCCTGAAGGGATCCTCATGAATATCGTCGCCATCATTCCCGCTCGAATGGGCAGCAGCCGGTTCCCCGGCAAGCCGATGGCCTCCTTGCTGGGAAAGCCGATGATCGGCCATGTATACGAACGCGTCTCGCAGTGCGCGCTCCTCTCGATGGTGGCCGTCGCGACCTGTGACACGGAGATCGCCGACTACGTCGAGAGCATCGGCGGGCGAGCCGTGATGACGGGGAGCCACCACGAGCGGGCCTCGGATCGTTGCGCCGAAGCGCTCGAGATACTGGAGCGTGATTGCGGCATCCGGTACGACATCGTGCTCGTCATTCAGGGCGACGAGCCGATGCTCGATCCCGACATGATCGCGGAGGCCGTGGCTCCGATGCTGGAGGATTCCGGCATCAAAGTCGTCAATCTTCTGGGGCGCATCGAGTCCACCGCCGAGTTCGAGGACCGAAACTGCATCAAGGTGGTCTGCGATCTGAAGGGCGACGCGATCTACTTCTCTCGTGAGCCGATTCCGACGCGGTCGAAGAGCGACGTCATTCCGATGGGCAAGCAGGTCTGCGTCATTCCATTTCGGCGCGATTTTCTGCTCGAGTACACGCACCTCGCGCCCACTCCGTTGGAGGTCGCCGAGTCCGTCGATATGCTGCGGGTGCTGGAGCACGGCCTTAAGATCCGCATGGTCCCGACGAAACATGATTCTCATTCGGTTGATACGCCGGATGACCTTCTGAAAGTTGAGCGATTGATGTCGGGCCTCCGGTGAGCGGCGACGACACCGGGGCCAGGGAGAGCCTGCTGTAGGATGCTTACTGTCTGGGATTCCCCGGTTGAGCCGTCTGAACTCACTGGGTCGGTCTACACGTGGAATGGGTACGCCGAACGCGGTTCGATCCGTTCGCTGCTGAGGCACGTGGAAGAGAATGGCGAACGACTGCGCCGCAAGTACCTCGACTGGATTCACGACCTTGGCGAAAGCCTGATCGAAGGGAAGCGTCTCGTCGAGCACCTGGCGGTTGATGGTGGCTTGAGCTACTGGTGGATGACTCTGCTGGTGGAGCAAAGTCCCTGGAAGTCCGCAGGGATCATCGACGCCATTAGGATCCTCGCTCTGGAGGAGGTTGTGGATAGCCAGCGGCCGGAGGCCATTCGCCTCGTGAGCCTCGATCGGAACCTCCATGAGGTGATCTTCGAGCTCGCTCGGGCGAGGGGAGTACCCTACGAATGGGTGAAACCGGCAGGCGGAGCCCCGAGGGCACTCACCTTGAGAGGTATCTACCGCGCGCTCCCACGGTCGATCCAAGCACTGATGAGCCTCACTCGGTACGTGTGCGGCCGCTGGCCGTTCAGACGGCTGAGCCGGACGGGGTGGTTTGAAGGCGAACGGTCCGTCTTTTTTTGTTCCTATTTCTTCTTCCTCGATGGTCCGCGCGCCCGGCAGGGGGCTTTCCGGTCGCGATACTGGGAGGGACTGCCCGACCTGATAAAGAGGCAGGGTCTGGTGAGCAACTGGCTTCAGCTGTACTTTCCCCATGACGGCGTTCCGACACCAGGCGTGGCCGTGGATTGGATAAGACGATTCAATGAGCGCAGCCGGGAAGAAGGCTTTCACACGGCCCTCGATGCCTATCTGTCTTGGCGAATCGTCGGCCGCGTGCTGCGGCACTGGTGGCAACTGCTGGTTCTCTCCATGCGTCTTCGATCGGTGTCCGAGGGGTTTCGGCCGGCCGACTCCCAGGTTTCGCTATGGCCGCTCCTGAAGGGGGACTGGCTCGACTCGATGCGCGGTTCGACGGCCATGAGCAATCTCCTTGCGATCGAGCTATTTGATGCGGCATTGGGGCGGCTCCAACCACAACGGATGGGACTGTACTTGTGTGAGAACCACGCTTGGGAGCGGTCGTTTGTCCATGCATGGCGAAAGCACGGCCACGGCCGTTTGATCGGCGTGCAGCATTCTACCGTTCGCTTCTGGGACTTGCGCTACTTCCGGGATCCTAGGACCATTCTTGCCTCTGGTCCGTATGCGATGCCCCAACCCGACGTGATGGCGCTTAACGGCCGAGCGGCTGTGGAAGCGTACGAAGGCGTTGACTATCCCAGCGAGAGGATCGTTGAATCTGAGGCCCTCCGCTACGGGTTTCTAGAGAATTGTCGGGATCGCGGTGCGTCGCAGAGGCTACGCGGGCCGGCGACGCGTGTCTTGCTCCTCGGTGACTACAATCTGCCTGGCACTATGACGATGCTGCGACTCCTCGCGGATGCCCTCCCACGGTTGCCAGGGCGCATGCGCTTCACGCTCAAGCCGCATCCCAACGCGATGGTCGATGCGGCGTACTGTGCATCACTGGGCGTCACGGTCAGGACTGAGCCTCTGTCGGAGATTCTCGATGAGTTCGACATCGCCTGCGCGAGTAACGGCACGTCCGCGGCGATCGACGCATACCTGTTCGGGCTTCCCGTCGTGGTGGTCCTCGATGACCGTGACTTGAATTTCAGTCCGCTGAGGGGGCGTTCTGGCGTTGCGTTCGCTGGGACTTCCCAGGAGTTGGCAGACGCGCTCGAAGCGACCGTTGGTGCGGCGCCAGGCATAGAGCAGTTCTTTTTTCTGGATCCAAACCTGCGGCGATGGCGAGCGCTGCTGGGACACCCTGAGGGCGAGCTGGCCCTCTCATGACCGAGCAGCCGCACCGACCGACCAACGGACCAGAAGCCAGGGACGGCTCGCTGGCGCCGACTGTCCAGTGGCTATCGAACACTGAGCTTCAGTCGGTTTATTCGTCCGGCAACTGGAACGACCTCGCCGAGGATCAGCAGAAGGACTGGTGGATCGTCGGAGGAGGCGAGCCGGCCTATAGTCGACTGCGGCGATACCTCGACGAATCCGGTCTGATGGCTCAGTACCGGATCGCCGAACGAGCTATCCTGAAACTCAAGAGCGCCGACCTGACAATCGCTGACCTGGCGGCAGGCGTCGGCTGGACCTCGGCACTCATGTCAAGACTGCCGAGTGTGCGCACCGTGCAATGCGTCGAGATCAGCCAGCACCGGTTGGAGTTGATCCTGCCTGAGGCAGTGCGAATGTTCGACGGCGAACCGACCAAGCTCAAGCGGTACGTCGGGTCTTTCTATGAGCTGGCCTTCGAGGCGTCCTCCGTTGACGTGGTGTTCATCTCGCAGGCGTTTCATCACGCGGCCGCTCCGCTGCGCCTCCTGACCGAGGTCGATCGCATCTTGAAGCCCGGCGGGCGCCTGATTCTGATCGGCGAAACGTATATTGGCGCGACGAGCATTCTTCGGCGGATCCTGCGCACGCTGGTCGTCCAGGGAACTTTCCGTCGTGACTTCTTCGAGTTGTTCCCTCCCGACGATTTGTCGGGCGACCATTATTATCGGCGCAGCGACTATCGCTTCTTCTTCCGGCTGTTGGGGTTCAACATTTCGGAGTTCTGTGTCGACAGGAAACGTGGCTTGGTCATCGTCGCGGACAAGCGAAGCTAGGCGCTGCGTGGGCCTCTGTTGAGTCCCGGGACGATGCCCTTCTTTTCGGTCGTCATTCCGACCTATAACCGCGCGACTCGCCTCCGTCAAGCGGTCCGCTCGGTGCTGGACCAGACATTTCCGGACTTCGAAGTGCTCGTGATGGACGACGGGTCCACCGATGGGACCGATGAGGCCGTCAAGGGATTCGCTGATGCCCGCATCAGATTCGCGACGTCCGTGAACTCGGGGGGACCCGCGACGCCGAGAAACCGTGGCATTGACCTTGCGGCCGCCGAATGGATTTGCTTTCTGGATTCCGATGATGCTTGGCATTCCGACAAGCTTGCACAGACACGCCGCGCGATCCAGGATGGCCGCCAACCGGACGCGATCTGCCATGACGTCTTCGAAGTTCACGCGGCCGATGGCCGGAAGGAGCACGTCCGCTGCGGCCCCTTTGGACCTGATCTCTACAGGACGATGCTGCTCGACGGAAATAACTGCGTCACGTCCGCAATGTCTATCAGGAAGTCCTTTCTTGACCGACATGGGCTTCGCTTCAATGTCTCGCCGGACCGAGTGAGCGTCGAAGACTACGACCTGTGGCTGCGCATGGCGCTGGCAGGCGCGCGTTTCGAGCACATCGCCCTGGTGCTTGGTGAGTATCGCGTAGACGACGGCATCTCCCTCAAGATCAAGGAGCACTTCGCGAATTGGGGCGCGGTTCTTAGGGACCACGTGTATCAGATCCAGGCGTTCGAGCCGAACCGAGACCGGTTGTGGCGTCGTGCCGTTGTCCAGATGCAGGTTGGTCGGTTCTTTCAACTGGTTCGGACTGAGCAGCGTCGAGCCGCTCTGATGCTGGCAATGAAGACGCTGGCGGATTCGCCAACCGGGAGCGCCCGGTACCTATTGGCAAAAATCAGGCGGGTCGTTCAGTGACCGCCGACGCACCTGCGAAGGTACTTTCGGGCAAATACTCTAGCCGGCGAGTATTGCTGCTGACTGCGGCGTTTGCGGCATTCGCCTATCCGTTTTCCATCATCTATGACGGCGAGGGGGTCAGCGCCAACTACAGTTTTGTGCTTCTTCCGATTATCTATGGTATCGCGCGGGATCGCTTTCGGCGACCCCGGAAGGAATATGTCCTGATGATGGTGGTGTTTACGGCGATCTTCGCCGTGGCAACAGTGTACCAAATTGATTTCCAGGTGCATTTCGTCCGGCGGGTCGTCAGCTACGTCCTCTTTATGACGATGTTCGGCTACATGTTCATTCAGATGGACGTGGAAATGGTTGTGGCCTTCAAGCGGGCGTTGATCGGCGTCTCTGTGTGGTTCTCGCTATACGCCCTCTACGTCTACGTTCGGTCCGGCGGTGCGGAACTCGGCGCGCACGCCAAGGACGTGGTCGGGACCTCGCGCTACGGATTCATCTATGTGCTGGCGGTCTGGTTGGTGTATCAGGATATCTACGACGGGCGATGGCGGGCATTGCGGTACCCGGTCTTGCTCGTGCTGCTGATCGGAATCCTTCTCACCTTCTCGCGGGCCAGCGTCGTCGCGGTGCTCGGCAGCTTTGGGCTTTTCGTGACGGCGGCCGCTGTTCGCTGGCTACGAGACCCGATGCGGCTGTCTAGGTGGCGCCTGGTTCTCTCGATCGGGCTCCTCGCGGCAGTTGTTTTCGCCGCCGTGCGAGCGATGCCAGGTACGGTCTCGTTCTTCGGCAGGAATCTGTTCGCTTTTGTTCTCGACGATGGAGCGGTATCCGAGAGTCTAACGAATTCCGACTCATCGGAAGGGTACCGACTCTATATCTTTCGGCAGATGCTCGATTTCACCATCGCCAATCCCGTCACGGGCTCCGGTTTCCTCGGCGTCTGGATTTTGTCCAGTGACATGAGCGGCTCGGCGCATGATCAGTACTTCGACGTGCTGTTCCGGACCGGCCCGATCGGGTTCTGTCTGTACGGCGTTTTGCTGATTCGTCTCCTCAAGTTCCTTTATGAGCAGGAGCGCGCGCTGTTCTGGGGGACGGTGGGCGTGCTCATCTATGGCCTCGTGCACGAGACGTTCAAAGAGAGTCACGGGGGATTCGTACTCGCATTTCTTTTCGGGATGATGGCCCAGGGAGTGAGTCAGCACCGCAGCCGGCGCAAGATCCGGCGCGGCGCCGGCCCAAACAGTGTGAGTGAATCGGCATGAAACCGGCAGAGCAGCGACCGTACCAGATCTGCACGCACTGCATCATGGATACCAGTGACTCTGGGATTACCTTTGATGAGCGGGGCTGGTGCGATTACTGCCGGAACTACTACGCGAACATCTTGCCTAACTGGCACCCTGACGAGCGGGGACGCCGTGAACTGCAAGTCGTCGTCGATGAGATCAAGAAGGCAGGGAAGGGCCGGGATCACGACTGCTTGATCGGAATGAGTGGCGGCGTGGACAGTTCATATGTCACATATCTGGCCAAGGAAGAGTTTGGTCTGCGGCCACTGATTTTTCACGTCGATGCGGGCTGGAACTCGCAGGAAGCCGTCAACAACATCGAGAGGCTGTTAGATGGACTCGGGCTGGATCTGCATACCGAGGTGGTTGACTGGCAGGAGATGAGAGACCTGCAGCTGGCCTTCTTCAAGGCGCAGGTGCCGCATCTCGACACGCCGCAAGATCACGCTTTCTTTGCCGGCCTTTATCGGTTTGCGGCAAGACACGGGTTCCGCTACATCCTGACGGGCGCGAACTATTCGACCGAGTGCGTGCGGGAGCCGCTCGAGTGGCACTATCACGCGTCGGACTTGCGTCAGCTGAAGGACATCCATGCGCGGTTTGGGCGCGTGCCGCTCAGGACGTTTCCGCTCGCCGACATTTTCACGTACAAGATCTATTATCGCTTCGTGAAGCACGTCCAGGTCGTCAAGCCGCTGAATTGTGTGCCCTACGTAAAGGATCAGGCGATGCAGCTGCTCGCGGACCGTTTTGGGTGGCAGCGGTATGCCCACAAGCACTATGAGTCGCGCTTTACGAGGTTCTACGAAGGCTGCTGGCTGCCAGAAAAATTTGGCTACGACAAGCGCCGTGCGCATTTCTCGAGCCTGATCCTGACGGAACAGAAGAAGCGAGACGAAGCGCTCGCGGATATTGCGCGGTCGCCCTACGACGAGCAGACCAAAGCGAAGGACTTCGAATACGTGGCCAAGAAACTCGATATCACCGCGGTGGAATTGCACGCGCTGATGGCGGGGCAAAACAAGACCTACCGGGACTACAAGTCCCGCATGCCGCTCATCAATGCGGCAACCAAGGTGCTGAGGCTTCTCGGCAAGCAGCACGCTCTACTTCGATGATCGGCATCATCGACTATGGCTCGGGCAATGTTCGGGCCTTTGCCAACGCATATCGGCTGCTGGATATTCCGGCGACCATCATCCGACGAGAGGCCGAACTCGATCGTGTGTCGCGATTGATCATTCCGGGCGTGGGCGCATTTGACCACGCCATGCAGAGCCTAGCCGCGTCGGGTCTGCGTCCGCGACTCGAGGAGTTGGTGCTCGGCGAGCGGATGCCCGTCCTCGGCGTGTGCGTAGGCATGCAGATGTTTGCTGGCGCCAGCGAGGAAGGACAACTGGCAGGGCTCGGGTGGATCAGGGGCAGAGTGCGGCGATTCGACCCGGCTCGCCTTGGCGGCGTAACTGCGATTCCGCACATGGGCTGGAACCAGGTTCAGCCGACGAAGGGAGGTGGTCTGATGGCCGGCCTCGACTCGGACTCGCGCTTCTACTTCCTGCACTCGTACTACGTCGAGTGCGACGATCAGGCAGATGTGGTCGCCGTGACCGACTACGGCCGTGCCTTCGCCTGCGCCGTCCAGCGGGGCAACATATACGGTGTGCAGTTTCATCCGGAAAAGAGCCATCGCCATGGCATACAGCTTCTCCAGAACTTCGCGCAGGTCTAGGTGAGATGCTGCGTCCAAGAGTAATTCCCTACCTTCTCATTCACAACCAAGGTCTCGTGAAGACGGTCCGATTTGCGACGCCGAAGTACGTCGGCGATCCGATCAATGCGGTTCGCATCTTTAACGAAAAGGAGGTCGACGAGCTGGCCATAATCGACATCGATGCCACTGTCGAGCGCCGGGAGCCCGACTACGCGTTGATCGGACATCTCGCCGCTGAGTGCAACATGCCTCTCTGTTACGGCGGAGGTGTGAAGAACAGCGGGCAGGTGCAGCGCATTATCGGACTGGGTGTCGAGAAGGTCGCTCTGAGCTCCGGCGCCATCGAGCGGCCTAATGTTGTTCAAGATGTCGCAGAGAAGGTCGGGAATCAGAGCATCGTGATCGTGCTCGACGTCAAGAAGTCGGCGGGCGGCAACGGTTACGAAGTATATACCCACAACGGGAAGGTCGCTACTGGCAAATGCCCAATCGAGACGGCAGCGGCGATGGCGGCGGCGGGTGCTGGCGAAATCGTCGTCAACTCCATCGACCGCGACGGCGTCATGAAAGGATACGATCTCGATCTCATCGACGCGGTTCGCAAGAGGGTGAGCATTCCGTTGACATGCCTGGGCGGGGCCGGCTCTCTCGATGACATCGCGCAACTCACGGCCCGCTACGGCGCAATTGGTGCTGCGGCCGGAAGCCTGTTCGTCTTCAAGGGGGTATATCGAGCCGTGTTGATCAACTACCCGACCCACGTGGAGCGGGATCGATTCGGTGCCTGAAGCGCCACACCCGGCGGTGAGGAAGGTTCTGCTCATTGGCCCGCTACCCGAGCCTATCACCGGGCATTCGCTGGCATGTCAGGTGTTGCTGGAAGGTCTCGCCGCGGATCATCGGGTTGAAGTCGTCAACCTCAGCAAGGACAGCTTTCAGGAAGGAGTCAGCAGTCTGAAGCGGGTCGGCGAAGTGGGGCGCGTTCTGTTAAGCGTGTGGCGCAAGAGTCGTGGTCAGGATGCCATCTATCTCACGATCTCGGAGTCGCTGGCAGGGAACCTGAAGGACCTTTGCATCTACGCCATTTGTGCCCCGCGTCTGTCTCGGCTGTTCCTTCACCTCCACGGTGGCAGCATCAAGCGGCTGTTATGGGATCGCTATCCCGTGCTCTTCGGCATCAACCGCCGCTGGATCAGGAAGATGGCGGGCGTGATCGTGTCCGGCCGATCGCATCTCAAGATCTTCGACGAATTCGTCTTTCCAGGCCGGATCCACGTCGTTCCAAATTTCGCCCAGGACTTCTTGTTTCGCGACGAAGATGAGATTCGGCGCAAGTTCTCGCACGTCAATCCTCTCCGGGTGCTCTTCATTAGCAATTTCATTCCAAAGAAGGGTTTCAACGAGTTGGCTGACGCGTACGACGGCCTTAGTTCGGCGGCGCGGCAGGCCGTGTGCATCGATTTTGCTGGGCGCTTCGAATCGGCCAGCGACGCACGGCGGTTCCAGACTCGCCTCGCGGACCGTCCGCATCTGCGATACCTTGGTGCGGTCGATGATGCGACCAAGCGCGACCTTTTTGGAAAGGCCCACGTGTTCTGCTTGCCGACGATGTTCCTGGAGGGGCAGCCGATCTCCATTCTCGAGGCGTATGCCTCAGGGTGTGTCGTGGCGACGACCGCGCTCGGCGGAATTCCGGACATCTTCACACCTGGCGTCAACGGATTCGCGCTGGAGCCGGGCTCTGCGGTTTCCATTACACGGCTGCTGGAGTGCCTGGTCGCGGCGCCGGAGCGTTTGCTCGAGATAGCGTTGGCCAATCACTGGCTGGCCGAGCGGCGATACCGGACGGGGACCTACTGCGCGGCACTCAAGGCGATTCTCGACGGTCAGGCCTCCGGACCGGGCCTCGCCAAGGAGGCGTGACGAAATGACGAAGGTACTCGTGACAGGGGCAGAGGGATTCATCGGTTCTCATCTGACCGAAGCTTTGGTTCGAGCCGGTTTCTCCGTGCGAGCCTTCGTGCTGTACAACTCCTTCAGTTCGTGGGGATGGCTCGATTACTGCGACCCTGATGTGAAGGGCCAGTTCGAGGTGTTTGCCGGCGACATTCGGGACCCGCACGGTGTTCGAGCAGCCATGACTGGATGCGATGCCGTGCTGCATCTGGCCGCATTGATCGCGATTCCGTACTCTTACCATTCTCCCGACACGTATGTTGACACGAACGTCAAGGGCACGCTGAACGTCGTGCAGGCAGCGCGAGCGCTCGACGTGCATCGCGTGGTTCACACGTCCACGAGCGAGGTTTACGGCACGGCGCGGTTCGTCCCGATGACGGAGGAGCATCCGCTGCAGGGACAGTCGCCGTATTCGGCGAGCAAGATCGGCGCGGACCAGATCGCCATGTCGTTTTTTACGTCGTTCAATACCCCTGTTGTCACGCTGCGTCCGTTCAATACCTATGGGCCCCGGCAGTCGGCACGCGCGGTGATTCCTACTATCATTACGCAGATAGCGAGCGGCCGGCGCCAGATTCAGCTCGGTTCAGTGTCACCCACGCGCGACTTCAGTTACGTGTCCGACACGGTGACAGGGTTCTTGGCCGCGCTCGGTGCCGAGAGCGCTGTCGGTGAGGTGATCAATCTCGGTAGCGGCTACGAGATCTCGATCGGTGACACGGCGCGAACCATCGCCGAAGTGATGGGGGTTAGCATCGACATCGTGACCGACGACCAGCGGCTGCGCCCGGAAAGGAGCGAGGTGGAACGGCTGGTTGCCGACCATCAGAAGGCCCGACGGATCCTGGACTGGTCGCCAGCGTATGCCGGCGTCGAAGGGCTGAAGCGCGGATTGCGCTCGACCGTCGGTTGGTTTTCCGATCCGATTCACCTGGCTTACTACAAGTGCGACAGGTACAACTTATGAGCAAACGCGCGGTGATCCTCGCCGGCGGGAAGGGCACGCGCCTGCGCCCATACACGGTGGTGCTGCCGAAGCCACTGATGCCGATTGGCGAGTATCCGATTCTGGAAGTCGTCATTCGCCAATTGGCCGCGCATGGCTTCGATCACGTCACCCTTGCGGTGAATCATCTGGCTAATCTGATCAAGGCGTTTTGCGGCGATGGTTCGCAATGGGGCGTGCGGGTCGACTACTCCCTCGAGGACCGGCCGCTCGGCACCATGGCTCCCCTGCGGCTGCTCAAGGACCTGCCGGACCATTTCCTGCTGATGAACGGTGACATCCTGACGGATTTCAATTTCGGCGAGTTCTACCGGGAGCATATCGCCCGCGGTCGGCTCTTTACCATTGCCTCGCATCAACGCGAGCAACAAGTCGACTACGGCGTCCTCGAGACGGATGCGGACGGCCAGTTGAAAGGGTTTCACGAGAAACCCACGAGCCGTTACCAGGTCAGCATGGGGATCTACATGGTGAGCCGGGCGATTGTGGAAGGGTTGCCCGGCACGGCTCCTTACGGATTTGACGGGCTCATGCGCGACATGCTCGAAGCCGGGAAGGCTGTGCACGTGGCGCCGTATGGCGGCTACTGGCTCGACATCGGCCGTCCAGATGACTACATGCAGGCGATCGATGAGTTCGACGCGCTCAGGCATCGATTTCTCGATGTCTAGCGTGCTCGTGACCGGGGCGTCGGGGTTCATCGGCCGGCACCTTGTGCCGGCTCTTCGTGCCGCGGGCCACGATGTCCTCGAGAGGGACATCGGCGACGGGGATATCGCTGATGAGCGGACCTGGGCCGCCTGGCCACGTACTGACATTGTGGTTCACCTCGCGGGGCGGCTGTCGGTGCCTGAGAGCTGGGCCGACCCCTCAGGCTTCGCGCGAGTGAACCTCGTCGGAACCGTCGCCGCGCTTGGATTTTGCCAGCGGCATGGCGCGGGCTTGGTCTTCATGAGTTCGTATCTGTACGGCAATCCGTCAGTGCTGCCGATTCCGGAAACGGCACCGGTGGTTGCCACGAACCCTTACGCCCTGTCCAAGAAACTCGCCGAAAGCGCCTGTCGATTCTTCTCCGATCATTGCGGAGTCGATGTGACGATTCTTCGGCCGTTCAATGTCTACGGACCGGGACAGGCGGGTGACTTTGTCATCCCATCGATCGTGCGCCTGGTCAAGGAGGGACGGGAAATTCGGGTCAGGGACCTAAGACCGAGGCGCGACTATGTCTACGTGACCGACGTCGTCCGGGCCATCGTTATGGTCGTCGGACGACGGCAACGGTTCTGCGTGCTCAATGTCGGCTCTGGCGTGAGCCATTCGGTTGTCCAAGTAATTGCAGTGATTCAAGGTATCATGGGCACCGCGCTTCCGGTGTGCTCGGACGCGGAGAACCGCAAGTACGAGATTATGGACACGATTGCCGACGTAGGGGAAGCCCGACGGCAGTTAGGTTGGGTTCCGGAATGGACGTTGACCGAGGGCCTTCGGCGGACATGCGAACATCGAGATCCGCCGGTGCCCGCAAGCCGGGGCGGCGGCAGAGACACCCGTGGGGATGGAGTCGACGATGTTTGATGGAGCGAGGCTACTAATAACTGGCGGCACGGGCTCGTTCGGCCAGACCGTCCTGAAGAAGTTTCTGCACACCGGAGTGCGCGAAATCCGCGTCTTCAGCCGCGATGAGAAGAAGCAGGACGACATGCGAAAGGCGCTGAACCACCCCAAACTTCGCTTCTACATCGGCGACGTCCGAGACTACGCTAGCGTCAGGAATGCGATGTCGGGCGTGGATTGCGTCTTTCACGCTGCCGCGCTGAAGCAAGTCCCGTCGTGCGAGTTCTATCCTCTGGAGGCGGTGAAGACCAACATCCTCGGAACCGAGAACGTTTTCGAAGCCGCCACTCAGTGCAAGGTGGCGCGGGTAGTGTGTCTCAGCACGGACAAGGCGGTCTATCCGATTAACGCGATGGGCATTTCCAAGGCGATGATGGAGAAACTCCTGGTAGCCAGATCACGTGTGGAGACCGAGGGCAGCACGGTGATCTGCGGCACCCGATACGGCAACGTCATGGCGTCACGTGGTTCGGTGATTCCGCTGTTCGTCGATCAACTTCGCGCTGGTGTCCCTCTGACGGTGACCGACCCACAGATGACGCGTTTCATGATGACGCTGGATGACGCCGTGGACCTCGTCCTGTATGCGTTTCGCCACGGGGGCGCCGGAGACATCTTCGTCCAGAAGTCCCCGGCCGCCACGCTCGAAACACTCTCGATCGCGCTACGCGAGCTGTTCGGCCGTCCGGATCATCCGATAAAGGTCATCGGAACCCGGCACGGCGAGAAGGTCTATGAAACGCTCCTCAGTCGCGAGGAAATGGCGGCGGCCGAGGACCGCGGTTCCTACTTTCGAGTGCCGCCGGACGCGCGGGACCTCAACTACGGGCGTTTCGTCGAAGAAGGGGAGCCCCGAATCACCGCTAGCCAGGATTATAACTCCCACAACACCGACCGGCTCGACGTTGGCCGGATGAAGACGCTCCTGCTCACGCTCGACTACATCCGCGGGTCGCTCAACGGTACGCTCGCGGCACCGTCGGCCTGATCATGAAGATTCTGATTACAGGCGCTCGAGGTTTCATCGGAAAGAACCTCGTGGCCCATCTGGGCGTTCGGTGCGATGTCGCCGTCGTTCCCATTCATCGAGATGCAAGCCCCGAAGATCTCGTTCGGGGAGCGTCGAGCGCTGACGTCGTGTGCCACCTCGCCGGCGTCAATCGTCCCGACGATGTGGGGGAGTTCAAGCGAGGCAACACGGAGTACACCCGAACCCTCTGTGAACAGATCGAGCGGACGGGGCGGGGGGTGCCCATCATCTTTATGTCCTCGACCCAGGCGGCCCACGACAATCCGTACGGCGCCAGCAAGCGGGCTGCCGAACAGATACTCGTCGACTACGCCGCCCGCACGGGAGCGTCCATCTTCATCTTCAGGCTCCCAAACGTGTTCGGCAAGTGGTGCCGGCCCAACTACAACTCGGTGGTGGCAACGTTCTGCCACAACGTCGCCCGTGGCCTGCCGATCGAGATATACAATGCGGCGGCGCCCCTGCAACTGGTCTACGTCGACGATGTGGTTGCGACGATCGCGCGGATCCTGGCTGGCGAACGGGGCGGTGACCCATACTGCGACGTGGCGCCGACCTATATGGCCACGGTTGGAGGCGTCGCCGATCAGATCCGGGCGTTCCGGGAGAGTCGCCAGACGCTGCTGATCGACCGCGTCGGCGCCGGCCTCGTGCGCGCCTTGTACGCCACGTACGTTAGCTACCTGCCGACAGATTCCTTCGCCTACGATTTGGTGATGCGTGGCGACGCGCGAGGCGTATTTGTCGAGATGCTGAAGACGCGCGACTCGGGGCAGTTCTCGTGTTTCACAGCGCACCCGGGCGTCACGCGTGGCGGGCACTATCATCATTCGAAGACCGAAAAGTTCCTCGTGGTCGCCGGACGAGCGCGCTTTCGCTTCCGGCACATTCTGTCTAACGAGCGGCATGAGATCGAGACATCGTCGGACCGGCTTCAGGTGGTCGAGATGGTGCCGGGGTGGACTCACGATGTCACCAACATTGGCGACAGTGAGCTGATCGTCGTGCTCTGGGCGAACGAAGTCCTCGACCGCGATCGGCCGGACACCTATATGTGCGCCGTATGACATTGAAGAATCTGAAAGTCGCAACGATTCTAGGCACTCGTCCCGAGATCATTCGCCTGTCACGCGTGATGGCGAAACTCGACCGGTATTGTGATCACGTCCTTATTCATACGGGGCAGAACTACGACTACGAGCTGAATGAGATCTTTTTCCACGACCTTGAGGTTCGGAGGCCCGACCATTTTCTGGACGCCGCAGCGCGTTCGAGCGTCGAGACGATTGGGCGCGTCATCATTTCGGCGGACGCGGCGCTGGCCGAGGTCAAGCCCGATGCCGTGCTCGTCCTCGGCGATACGAACAGTTGCTTGGCGGTCATTGCAGCGAAGCGCCGCAGGATCCCGGTGTTCCACATGGAAGCTGGTAACCGCTGCTTCGACCAGCGCGTGCCGGAGGAGATCAACAGAAGAATCGTCGACCATACGGCCGACATCAACCTGACCTACAGCTCCATTGCCCGCGAGTACCTCCTGCGCGAGGGTCTGCCGCCCGATTGCGTGATCAAGACCGGCAGTCCCATGTTCGAGGTTTTGACCCACTATCGGCCAGGTATCGATCAGTCGGATGTGCTGACACGGCTCGGCCTCCGCCCCGGCGCGTTCTATGTCGTGAGCGCGCATCGCGAGGAAAACATCGACTCTGAGGGTAACTTCGCGAAACTGGTGAGTGTGCTCAATGCAGTCGCTGGCGACAGCGGTTCGCCGGTAATTGTTTCCACGCACCCGCGGACGGTGAAGCGCATCGAGGCGACGCATGCCACGTTCCATCCGGGAGTTCGGCTGCTCAAACCACTCGGCTTCAAGGACTACGTCAAGCTCCAGATGACTGCGCGGGCGACACTTTCGGATAGCGGGACGATCACGGAAGAGTCGTCTATCCTGAATTTTCCCGCGCTCAACATCCGCGAAGCCCACGAGCGCCCCGAGGGGATGGAGGAGGCCGCGGTGATGATGGTCGGCCTCGACGTCGATCGTGTCAGGCAGGGGCTGGCAGTCCTGGCCGATCAACCTCGGGGGGACGAGCGGTTGCTACGCCATGTCAGCGATTACTCTGTGCCGAACGTCTCCGACAAGGTCGTCAGGATCCTGCATAGCTACACAGACTACGTCCGGCGCGTGGTCTGGCGTGAAACGACCTGACGCGAAGATGCGCCCGCCGGTTGTCACGCAGTACCTCTGGCTCGAGAACTTCCACATCAATGAACTCGTCGCCCAGTTCGTTCGCCGCGGCCGCGATGTCCTACCGAGGCTCCAGTTCAGTCCGACGAGACATGAAGAGTGGGTAGTCGGGTTTCGTTGGCGTATAGTCAGATATTGGGGTCATGCTCTCTCGCGCCGCCTTCGGGGAGAGGGACGGAGTTCTCGGAGAGAGGGCGGTTGTCCCAGTTGGATGCGGTGCGCTACTCTCGCGGGACCGTGAGACCGGAAGATATTCCCCAGCCCGGAGGTGCGATGCCCGCCAGCGCGATCTCTCCCGCCTCCGAGATTCAGATCTCCGTCGTCGTCCCGGTGTATCGGGCCGAGCAGACGCTTCCGCAGCTGTGCGAGCGCCTGACGCGGGCCCTGAGCGGGCTGAGCCCCGATTTCGAGATCATCTTGGTCGACGACCGTAGCCCCGACAACTCGTGGCAGGTCATCCTCGGCCTGCTCCCGCGCTACCCTCGGATCATGGCCGTCCGGCTGAGCCGAAACTTCGGCCAGCACTACGCGATCACGGCTGGCCTCGATCTCTCGCGAGGGCGCTGGGCCGTCGTAATGGACTGCGACCTGCAGGACCAGCCGGAAGACATCGGCCTTCTGCTCGCGAAGGCGCAGGAGGGCTACGACATCGTTCTCGCGAGGCGGGTGGCACGCGAAGACCCCTTCGCGAAGCGTCTGTCGTCCGCCGTGTTCTACAAGGTGTTCGGGCTGCTCTCCGGCTATACGCTGGACCGGTCGGTCGGCAGCTTTCGGATCATGGAGCGGCGGGTGGTCGACGCCTTCTGCCGGATGCGCGAGACCTACCGCCTTTTTGGCGGCATGATCGAGTGGCTTGGCTTCTCGACGGCCTACACCGACACGCGTCATGTGGCCCGCGCCGACGGGCGTTCGGCCTACGACAGGCGAGCCCTGATGCGCCTCGCGCTCGATGGCATCATCTCGTTCTCGAACCGGCCGCTCTACGTTTCGGTCCTGGTCGGTGCCGGAATGGCCATCGTTTCCACCGCGTGCGGAGTGGCCCTGATTCTGTACTTTGTGATCGGCGGGTTCGCCGGGGTGCCCGGCTGGCTGAGCCTGATGGCGCTGACAACGTTCATCGGCAGCCTGATCCTGTTCAATCTCGGCGTCATCGGCATCTACTTGGGACGCCTGTACGACCAGACGAAGCAACGCCCGCTCTACGTGGTCGACCGAGTCGTCGTCGGCGCCGACGTGGCGGGCTGTTCGCTGGGCCTCCCGCCCTGGGGGGAGCCGTCGTCGAGGCGACCGGGCGCGCCGGCTAGCATCCGATGAGCGTGGATGGCGCTGGGTCCTGACTGCCCGGTCTGTTCGAGTCGGGGAGCGGCGTTCACCCGGATCGCCGGCTTCACCCTGGTGCGTTGCCCGTCGCCCCTGTGCGGGCACGCCTGGGTCGCGGACGGACCGAAAGCGACCGAGCTCGAGAAGCACTACGACACCCACGAGTCGTTGTTTGAGAACGCGAACGCGTTCCAGGTCCTGGACGACTACCGGCGCAACCCCGACGCCGTCCGGCGCTACTACCACCGCGATCGAATCCGTCACCTCGAATCGCGCATGGCCGCCAGCATGGCTAGGCCGGAGGCGACGGTTTTAGACGTGGGGTGTTCGTCCGGGGTGTTTCTCGCGACGCTGCGGGACCGCGGCTTTCATGTGTGCGGGCAGGATGTCGCCGTGCAGGCCGTGCGCTTGGGGCGGAAGGAACTGGGCCTGGACCTACGGGAAGGTCCGCTCGCGGCGTGCCGGATCGAGACGCCGTTCGACCTCGCCACCTGCTACGACGTCATCGAGCACTGTGAGGATCCTGCGGCATTACTGGCCCAGATCCGCACCCGGCTGGTTCCCGGCGGCTGGCTGGTCGTGCGCACGCCGAACCACAGCGGATGGCTGCCGCGCCTCACCGGCCAGAAGTGGCTGTGGTACATCCCTCCGGCCCACCTGCACTACTTCAACCCGCGGAGCCTGGCCGCGCTCTTGCAACGCACCGGGTTCGAGGTCGCGTCGATTCGAACCGACGCGAGTACGTACCTATACCTAATCCGCCATTACCTGCTGCCGGGCGCCGGCGGCGGGGTGGTGTCACTGGACGTGCCCGCGTGGGCGGCGCGTGCCGTCGTCGCGCTCGACCGCGGGGTGCGGCTGCTGGCCTGGCCACTCCTGGCCGCCGCAGCACGTCGGCACCAGAATCCAGTGCTGGAGATCTATGCGCGCACGGTGAGCTAGCATGTCCGATGGTCGGGCGCCGGAACTGGATTCAATCGGGCGGACGACGGGCCGACCTCGTCGAGGAACATCGATGCGAAAGAACGTAGCGATCCTCCAGTCGAACTACATTCCATGGAAAGGGTACTTCGACATCATCAGGAGGGTCGATCTCTTCGTCTTCCACGACGATCTGCGGTACACGAAACAGGACTGGCGCAACCGGAACCGGATCAAGACGCCCGGCGGGACCAAGTGGCTGACGATCCCGTGTGGCTCGGACCAGCGGAGGCGGATCTGCGACGTGGCGCCGCGTGATCCGGACTGGCAACTGCATCACTGGCGTAGCATCGTCGCGAGCTACACGAAAGCGCCCTACTTCGATCATTACAAGGACTTCTTCGAGGACTTCTACACCCGGCGGCCGTGGGGAAACCTTTCGGAGCTCAACCGGCATCTCATCGAGCACGTCTGCCGGGAGTGGCTGCAGACGACGACGCCCTTCGATGATTCCCGGAACTACGGTCTGACGGAGACGCGCGGGGCGCGGGTCCTCGAGTTGCTCGAGAAGGTCGGCGCGACCGACTATCTCTCGGGTCCGCGCGGGAAGGGTTATCTGGAGGAGGCGGAATTCGTGAAGCGAGGGATTTCGCTTTCGTGGATGGACTACTCGGAGTACCCGGAGTACGAGCAGCTGTACCCGCCCTTCGAGCACAACGTTAGCATCATCGACCTCCTGTTCAGCGTGGGACCGGACGTGAAACGCTTTATGCTCGGTGCGTTGTGATTCCCGCCGCGTGCGCATCCCGGGCGAGCCGGAGCGTCGTCCAGTGAAAGAGCCGGTGTCCGTGCTCGTCATGGCGGTCGGGAGCCCTCTCGGGCTGAGCATCTACAAAGCGCTGCGGGCCAGCCGCCTGCCGTTGCGCCTCTTTCGCGCGGACATTGACGACACCGCCGCCGGCTTCTACGTCGACACGGAAGCGACCAACGTCGTCCTGCCGCTCGTGCGCAGCGCGGGCTACGAGGAGGCGGTCACCTCGTTCGTCCGCGAGAACGGCATCGACGTGGTCTTCCCGGTGATCGCAGCCGAGCACGAGTTCTTCGCGCGGCACGCCTCGACGTTCGCGTCGCTCGGCATCTCGGTCGTGACGCCGGATCCGGGGCTCTACAAACTGTGCAGCGACAAGTTCCGGTCGATGCAGGTGCTCCGGGAGAAGGCGCTGTCAGCGCCGGCCACGGCCTTGTGTCACGCCGGCCCGGAGCTCGAGGCATTTCTCCGGAGGAACCGGTTTCCCCTGGTCCTCAAGCCGCGGACCGGAGCGTCGAGCGTGGACGTGTTCGTGGTGAGGAGCCGCGGCCAGATGGAGGCGCTGGCGGCCGGACTCCCCGGGAACGAGTTCGTCGTCCAGGAGTACCTGTCAGATCCGTTCGAGTACACGGTGGGCGTGTACCTTTCGCGCGATCGTCGCGTCAGGAGAACCATCGTAATCCGCCGCGAGCTCAAGTTCGGGCTCTCCTACAAGGGCGAGGTCGTCGAGTCCGAAGCAGTCAGCCGCTACTGCCTGGAGGTGTGCCTCGCCTTGGACCTCTGCTATTCGACCAACGTCCAGCTGAAGCTGGTCGACGGCGTGCCGTGCGCGTTCGAGATCAACCCGCGGTTGTCGAGCACGACGTCCATTCGCGCGCACTTCGGCTTCAACGAGCCGGCGATGATCCTGCGCGAGCTCGCTGGCTCGCTCGACGAGGCCGGGCCTCCGCCGACCACCGGCCGCTTCATGCGATACTGGGAGGAGATCTTCCTCCCCAACCGATGAAGCTCGGCGTTTTTTCCGATCTCCACAGCAACATCTACGCTCTCAAGGCGATGCTGCGGGCGGCGACGGATGTCGAGCAGTGGATCGGCCTCGGCGACAGCGTCGGGTTGTTCCCCGGCGTCAACGAGGTGCTCGACTGGTTCCGGGCGCGAGAGGTCCTGGCGATCCGGGGCAACCACGAGGCGTGCCTGATGGAGGGTGGAAGGCTGATCGACAGCTTCAGCGGCAATGAGTCGCTCGACCTTCAGCGACGGGTGATCTCCGAGGTGAACGCTGCCTATCTGCGGGCGCTGCGTCCCTCGCTGACGACGACCATCGGAGGGCGGGCGATTCGGGCCGTCCACGCGCTGTCGGACCACGGAGGGGCCGGAGGCGAGAAGTACCGCATCGATCTCAAGGTCGTGACGGAAGCGTTCCCCGGGACGGACATCGTCCTGTTCGGGAACACACACCTTCCGCTCTCCTGCCACTGCCGGACGCTTCTCCTTCTCAACCCGGGTTCATGCGGGTTTCCGATTGATGTCACGAGGCGTCCGAGCTTCGCGGTCGTCGAGACCGCGGACCTGTCGAGCGACCTGAGGCGATTCGACTACGAGAAACAGCCGCTCATCGACGACATCCGTCGGCACGGATACAACCCAGCATTAGCCCGATTCGTCGAAACGGGGACCTGGAGGGGGTGATTGTACATCGTCGGTGCAGACACGCTGGGGGAGATGGTCCTCGAGACGGCGCGGGAGCTCGGCGTCGAGATCCTGGGCTTCGTCGACGATGTCAGCCCGGAACCGGAGTTCCTAGGCATTCCGATCGTGGGTGGCACGACGTGGCTTCTGGAGCGGGCCGAACGGGACGAGGGCATTACCGCCTTCGTGGCGATCGGCGGCAACGACGGCCGGGCGCGCGTGACACGGCGCCTGGCGAAGGCGCGCGCGCGCTTGCCGAATCTCATCCATCCGCGGGCGTGGGTGGCGGCGAGCGCACGGTTCGGCGCCGGCAATCTCGTCATGGCGCAGGCGTACGTCGGCACAAAGGTGGTCCTGGGCGATGGAAACCTGGTGTTCCCCGGCGTCTGCCTTGGGCATCACAACACGGTCGGCGACTTCACCTTTCTGGCTCCGGGCGTGTCGGTGGGTGGCCGGGCGACCATCGGCGACTATGCCAAGCTGGGGATGAATACCGCCGTCGACGCGGATGCGGCCGTTTGCTCCGGCTTCATGTGTCCTCCGTTGACGCGGGTGGGTGGATGCGATGACGCCCGATGACATCGCCCTGATCGTGAAGACGTACTCCGACAGGCTGGGGAAATACGGTGATTCGCCGAGGACCCTGGGCTGGGACAAGGACCGCGTTCGCCTCAGATTGGAGGTCCTCTGCTCGAGATGGGATCTGCGGGGCGCCTCCGTGCTCGACTTCGGGTGCGGGTTCGGTGATCTGTGGGGACTCCTGACCGTCAAGGCGGTCGCCGGTGTCCGGTATATCGGTGTCGACATCAATCCGGCGCTGCTCGAGGTCGCTCGTCGGAGGTACCCTCGGGGAGAGTTCAGGACCTTGAACCTGCTCGAGAAGTCGCTCGGAGAGCGGGTCGACTATGTGTTCGCGTCGGGCGTCTTCAACGACCGGATCGGCGACAACCGTGCCTTCACGGCCCGCTCGTTCGAGGTCTTCAACGAACTCGCCCGACGAGGGTTCGCGGCCAATTTCCTGTCGGGTATGGCGCAGGTCCAGTATCCGCACGCACACTACACCGAGCCGGCCGAAGCTCTGAATCTCTGCTACCGGTACTCGAAGAACGTCGTGTTGCGCAACGACTACATGCCGTTCGAGTTCGCCGTCTTCGTCGATACCTCGGCGCGGTTCGACCCGGATCTCGCCGTCTACGAGGACTATCTCGGCCTCGTGTAGGCCCCGTGTGGGCCTCGTGCCAGCGTCAGGGTCGGCAGAACGGGGCGAAACGGCAGGTGTCAGGTCTCTCGCTTCTCGAAGACGGCGAGCAGCGAGGTGCCCCAAGGATACGGGATCCATCGCCCGAATGCTTCTTCCACGGTCAGGGCGGCGTCGAGGAGCCCATTGATCGGCGCCGGCGGCGTCTGGTGGGTCCGCGCGACATGGGCGCGCACCTCGGCGGCATTCATCGAGCGGAGATCCGGCGGGAAGCGGCGGGCGAGATAGAGCAGCGGGCTGGTGACGAACATCAAGTATCGGGACCGGACGAGCCGCAGCCCGGCCTGTCGGCCGAGGGCTTCGACATCGCGTTTCGAGTACCGCCGGAGGTGAGCCGCCGCCTCGTCGTTGTACGACCAGAAGAAGCGCATGGCGGGCACGGTCAGAAACAGGAGACCGCCGGGTCTGAGCGCCGCGCGGACCTGGTGGAAAGCCTCGACGTCATCGGGCAGGTGCTCGATGACGTCGAGGAGGAACGTCACGTCCCACCGGGAATTCCAGCCCAGGCGCATGAGATCCGTGCGGTAGCAAAGGACATCGTCGCCCAGAGCGGCGCGCGCCATCCGGAGCGCCGTGAGAGAGGAGTCCGACAGGGCGATCTCGGAAAACGCGGCGCCCTCGCGGGCGCGGAGGCACTTGACCCATCCTCCGCACCCGCCGCCGAGATCGATGGCGGCCGGCAGATCGCGGCCCGGCCGAGCCGTTCTCCTCAATTCCCGGCGCAACGCGTGCAATAGCCACCGATGGCGCCCGCGGTACCAGAAATGGTGGTCCTGCATCTTGGCGAGGACATCGAATCCGGCCGGATCATACTCGTCGCCGCGGTGACTCACCTCGAAGGGCGGGACCAGAATTCCATCGCTCGAGAGGCGATAGACTGTCTCGGCGTCGACCGAGCGCTGTGGCGAGGGATCCATGAGTGGGGGTCGGGCCGCCGGGCTACGCCGTCGCCTCGCAGATGTCGTGGGTGTAAAGGAGGCGGAGTAGGTCGTGCCTGACCACCACGGAGCAGCCGGAGAAAACGTCGTCGATCAAGCGCACGTACTGCTCGGGCGCCCGGATGTGACGGCCGCGATCGAGGCCGACGATGAACCGCGAGACGAGTGACTGATCGGCTGTGAAGCCGCAGTCGAGCGTGACCAGCCGCCCGCCGGGGCGAATCGCGAGCCTCGCGAAGCGCAGCAGGTCGCCCGCGTCGCCTTCGTTCAGGTGGTGCAGGACGCCAATCGCCAAGGCGATATCGTACGAGCCCGCGTCGTCGAGTGCGACGGTTCGTCCGGTGCCGAGGATGAACCGCGCCCGGCCGCCATACTGCCGGCGAGCCTCGGCGACGTAGCGTGCGTCCGGCTCGACGCCGGTGTAGCGGACGTCCGGGAGGTCTCTCAGGATCACACAGGGCCCGCAGCCGATGTCGAGGACCTTGTCTCCCGGCCTTGCGCGAATGTAGTCGCGGACGAAGACGCTCGCCGTGTCGGTCCGGGACAGGGCGGTACGGAACGCCGTGTAGACGGCCGGACGGCCGGACGGCCGAGCAGGCCGCGCGGGTCGAGCGGGTGGCGAGTCGCCGTCGGGCGGCCAGCGGCGGCTTCGATTGTCTCCGGCCGCGGCTCGATCACAGCTGGCATCCCTTGATCGCATCGATGACCCTCTCCTGATCGGTTTCGGCTAGGTGCGTGTAGAACGGCAGGCGCACGAGCCGCTCGCTGATGTCCTCGGTGACGGGGCAGTCGCCCTTCCGGCCACCGAGCCTTTGGCCCATGTCCGAGAGATGCAGCGGCTGGTAGTGGAACACGGCCAGGATGCCAAGCACCTTGAGATGTGCGATGAGGGCGCTGCGGGAGGCGGGCGACGGCATCACCAGGTAGAACATGTGGGCCGGCTGATCGCAATGCGCCGGGACCACCGGCAGACCGACGCGGCGATCGCCCGCCCAGTCCTTCAGCTCCCGGCGGTAGGTGTTCCAGACACGCTGCCGGCTCGCCTGGATATGGTCACGCTCCTCGAGCTGCGCATAGAGATAGGCGGCGAGCAGGTCGGATGGCAGGTAGCTGGACCCGATGTCGACCCACGTGTACCTGTCGACCAGCCCGCCGAAGAAGCGGCGCCGGTTGGTGCCTTTCTCCCGGATGATCTCCGCCCTGTCGACATAGGAGGGGTCGTTGATCAGCAGCGCCCCGCCTTCGCCGCACTGCAGGTTCTTCGTCTCATGGAAGCTCTGCGTCGCGAGCTGGCCGAAGGTGCCGAGCCACTGCCCGCGGTACTTGCCGAGCAGCCCGTGGGCGTTGTCTTCGACGACAGGAATGCCATGCCGGCGGGCGATGGCGAGAATCACGTCCATCTCACAGCCGACGCCGGCATAGTGCACTGGGACGATTGCTTTCGTGCGCGGCGTCACGAGCGACGCCAGCCTCGCGTCATCCATGTTCAGGGTGTCGGGCCGGATGTCGCAGAACACCGGCCGCGCGCCCCGGAGCACGAAGGCGTTGACGGTCGAGACGAACGTGAAGGCGGGCACGATCACCTCGTCGCCCGGCTCGATCGCCAAGAGGATGGCCGCCATCTCGAGCGCGTGCGTGCACGAGGTCGTCAGCAGCGCCTTGTGGACGCCGAGTGCCGTTTCCAGATGGGCGTGACAGAGGCGCGTGTAGTGCCCGTCGCCGGAAAGATGCGCCCGGGCGACCACGTCGGCCATGTACTCATGCTCGTGCCCGACGAGTCCCGGTCGGTTGAAAGGAATGTCGTACGTGTCCATGCGCGCAGCCGCCGACCTAGACTACCTTAGTCGGGGTGGGCGAGAACGGGCCTTCTAACATTCAACGCGCCTCTGCACCCCTTGGGACGGTCCGCGTCTCCAGCCGGCAGCGGCCCCCCGGCCTTCGTGGGCCGCCACTCCTGCGAAGGAGGCGTCGGCGGCGTCGAAGACGGAGCGATGCGAAGCTGGTGCGCCCCGGCACAAAGGCGAACGCGCGCCGCTGCGGTCTCTGCTGGTAGAACGGCCCCAACGAGACAACGCCCCTCTTCTTGGCTCGGCGGAAGAGTTCTTCGACGTTCCACTGGCCCCTGAATGCATGCACGATTCGACCCGTACTCCAGATCTGTCTGTCCGTACACAGCACTCGTCGCCCGAGCCGAGTGGTCTCCAGCCGCCGACGTAAGCGAGAAATGTTACCAAATTCCATAACTTTCGGCAAGAACGCTCCGGCCACCTTTCCGGCAGTGCCAAATTCGCCAAACCGCTGTGAATAAGCCCAACGTCTGTGGATATCCCCGGGCCTCGGCTTGCCCAATGTCAGAAGGGGTTCCGCACCTGGTATCACTGGAGTTGCAACATGAACGATTTCAATAGAGAGGCAGCGTCGTCCAGCTACGACGACGTGTTTGCGGCCCACTTTTCGTTCGGTATGGCTATGGCAGCGGCTGTTGTCTATGCCAAATGGCGTGGCACCTGGGGCTTTTCATCTCTCATGCTACTCTGCCTCCTTGGCCTCGCCGCCTTGTTGCTGTTTGGTCCGATTGTCTTGGGGTCATTTCGGGGATCTGGTTCTCGCTACACGATTCGGTTGCTGGGCATACTTGTCTTTGTATTGGGCCTCGGGTGGCTCAGGGGATATTTCCCGGGTATCAGCCAGCTACGGTGGGTCTTGGCTGGCGCCGGAGGGGTAGCGCTATTGGCGGTAATGGTTCGGACCGCCTATGTTGCCTGGCGAATGTGCCTCATGTCCCTGGTGTTCATGGGCATCGGTATAGGGTTTGGTGTTTGGACAACCCTGAAATGCTACACCTTCGATGGCTACTTGAGTCCCCTGACAGTAGAGGCTTTTGAACGGGGAATACTCCCCCATCCTGACACGCTCTTCTTTACCTCTATGAGCAATATGATCCGCTATTATGGCGTTCCCTCCACGGGACTTCAGGGTACGCCCTATGTTTCCTATCACAGTGGCGTACTCGCGTTCTTCGCTTGGCTGTCGAATCTGTTGAACACGCAAACGATTGTCTTGTTCATTGTGGGGATGCCGCTTCTGGTGATCCCTCTCTGCTATGGAGCGATGTTGCGCTGTGCGCTGGCCCTCCAGCGTGCCTTTGGCGATTTGCGGGTGTTCTCTTCTTTCATGGCAACGTTTCTAATTGCTGCTTGCACGATTGGGTTCCTGTCTGCGTCGACGGACGCCGCGGCCGGCGTGTGGCGCTCTGATCTGGTTTCGGCGTCATATTCATTTGGCCTATTTCTCCTGTTTTCGATGACGGAGATCACGTTGAGCGTGATGTGGAGGTACGCCAAGTCGCCTGAGACGGATTACGGAGCCCTGAAGTGTATCTTCTTGGGGCTCGGATTTCTTGCGTTGGCTGCGGCAACAACGTTCTCTAAGGGCTCAGTCGGGTTGTTGTATGTCTGTTGCTTTGGCTTTGTCTTGGCGCGATCTGGGATGTGGAGGCGCCTGCCCTTAGCGATAATGGCTGGAGGAGCCGCTTCAGGCTTTGCGGTGGCTTTTGTGTTTCTGCTAGAACGTACTCCTTCAAAGCTTGGACCGGCTCAGTTCTTCTTGGCCTACGTCAAAACAGAGTGGTCGATCTATCTACTCATCTATTTCCTCTGGCCGATTTGTGCCTGCTTGGTGCTTGTTTACTTGGCCAAGCATCGTAAGACTCAGGCGGCCTCATTTCACGCGCTTACGGAGGCTATTCTCTTTTTGGTGGTGTTGTCCATGGTGCCGGGTCTTGTGTTGGTCCTGCCTGGTGGCAACGCGGACTACTTCCAGAATGTGTCTGCTCTAGTGGGCTTGGCCGCGCTGTCCGCATTCCTACCGCTAGTACTCGAGACGACATCGGAGGGCGGGGTGTGGCAGTGGCCACTACCGGCGAGCTGGGCACTGACTCTGTTCTTGATGTGGGGGCTTGGTGTTGGGGCGTATGTCAATGCGTTGGTATATTATCGAGCGGTTGTAGTACATCGTCGCAGTGAACTTGAATTCCTTGGAAAAGCTGGCGGAATTACTCCGATGATGGGTTTCCTGGCGAAACTCCTGGACCTACCCTTTTCTGATCGCAGTCAGGTGCTGGTAGATATTCCATTGAGTCGTGCGGAGTACTGGAAAGCGGCTGTTTGTCAGACCACTCCCTTTATCATGCCCTCATTTTCAGGATTCGCGTTTCTGGATGGGAGGCCTGATGTGCATTGCCTGGCACAGCCATATGCACTACGCAGTTATCCGCCACGCGATACGGCCAAAGAAGATGCGAAGGCGTCGCCTTGCAGCAAACGGTCAGACAAGAGATTCCGCTACATTGTAACGTTAGCGCCTGCGGGTTCGGACTGGACTGTGACGGACTGTCAGCAGGCGTCCCGATAACCCATCGCCACTCTTTTATGCGAGTTGAGAATTCCCGTAATCTTGTTTCTTGATTGTTCGGCGGAGGTCCTCTCGGCCCGATTCAGCTGGTATGGGGGGGAGGAGCCCGGCGTCGTGGTGGTGGAACTCTCGGATGGGGAGGGGAGGAGGCTCTTGGTCCGGCTTGCGTCTGGAGAGTCGCTGGATGTGCCGACCCTGGTCGAGGCGTTTCGGCGGCACCGTTCATGACCCAGATCACGCCGCAGATGCGAGTGCTGGCGGCGGTTGCGCCCGCTGACTTCCGTAGCGGCATTGACGGGCGCCCGAAGGTCTGCCGGCAGGCTCCGGCCGCTGACCCTTTCTCGGGTGTGGTCTTTGTGTTTCGCAACCGTCGAGGCGCTGGCCTGAGACTATTGGTCTACGACCTATGTGGAGCGCCTCGTTATGTGGAGTGGCGAAGCGAGGCGCCGTGCGAAGGCCAGATGTTGCGCGCCGAACTCCACATAACGAGGACGGGTCGTGGGATCAGATCAGAGCGACTCGAGCCATTCCAGGTTGGACTCGTCGGCTCGCCACGCTCGCAGCTTATCCCGCGCACGCAATGTCGTTTGCCGGTCCGTCTTGCGTGGCCGTGCCATAGCGGCGGCGTACCATTATTAGGCTCGTCTGGAACGCTCATTCGAAGGAGATGCGGGACGCCGGACGGAGCCGAGGTATCGTGGCGCCAGGCCCGAAGGGACAGCGCCTCATAGGGGACCTCTTACGACTGTGGCGAAGATCCTCCTCCTCAGCTTGGTCTTTCCGCCTGATGCGGTGTCGACCGCCCAGATAATGGGCGAGTTGGCTATTGACCTGAAAGAATGCGGGCACGAGGTCACCGTCGTGACCAGCCAGCCCCATTTTAATCGCGACATCGAGGCCGAGGCGCGGCAGCCAATCACGCCACTGTGGGGCGCTTTGCTCGGGAAGAGCGACCACTACGGAATCGCCGTTTACCACACATTCATGCCGCGAAAGGGGTCGAGTGTGGCCGGGCGACTGCTTGGGTGGGTGGGTTTCCACGCACTGAGCACAATGGCGGCCGTAATTGTGGCGCCTCGTCCGGATGTGATCCTGTGCCCTTCGCCTCCTCTGACGGTTGGTGTTAGCGCATGGCTCATTGGCCTCCTCCACAGGTGTCCGTTCGTCTACAACGTCCAAGAAATCTACCCCGATATCGCTATCAATCTCGGAGCCCTGACGAGCAGGCCAGTGATCTGGGCACTGAGAGCGCTCGAGCGGTGGGTATACAGGCGTGCCGCCGCAATCACCGTGATCGCCCCGAGGATGCTCGAGAACCTGCGACGCAAGGGCGTGCCTCTGGGCAAGCTCCGCGTGATCCCGAACTTCGTCGACACGGAAGACCTTCATCCGGGCCCGAAGAGCAACGACTTCAGCCGGAGTCTCGGCATCTCGGACAGGTTCGTCGTCACATACGCGGGGAACCTCGGGCCCGCGCAGGGCCTCGCAACGGTCGTTGAAGCGGCAGACCTGTTACGAGCGGTTCCCGATATTCACTTCCTGATGATGGGGGGCGGCACGTCAGAGAGGGAGCTAGGCGACATGGTGGCGCGCCTAGGTCTTCCCAACTTGACGCTTCTACCGTATCACCCGTACTCGATGATGCTCCAGGTCTATTCGGCCTCAGATATCTGTCTTGTTCCGCAGGCGCTCGAAACCGGATCCGATGCGGTGCCATCGAAAATTTACCGGATCATGTCGTGTGGTCGGGCGGTGCTGGCAGTGACGGAGCCAGCGTCGGACCTTTCTCGACTGGTTCTGGAAGCAGGCTGTGGGGTCAGCGTGAGGCCGAAGGAACCGTCTGAGCTCGCGTCTGCAATCGAGCGCCTCTACCGCGCCAGATCGCAGTGCGCCGAGATGGGACGGGCGGGGCGAAGCTTCGTTCTCGGGACGGGGTCTCGTTTCAGCGTCACGCGCCAGTACAATGAACTGCTCTGCGATGTTGCGAAGCGGAAAGCGGTCTCCATCACGGAATGACGAGGCACGCGGCCCGGCGCGGCCTCCTTGAGGCTACCTGCGCGCGCGCGCCTGAGCGCGGACCACGGCAGCACCCGCCGCCGAGTAGAGAAGGACGAGCGCCGTGAGGATCGCGACGCGCACCGCGTGCGCCGCGCCTTCGTAGGCGAGCGCTGCGGCACCCGAGACGGCCATCAGGGCGAACTCCCACCGGAGGACTCTGACATGCGTCAGCCCCGAAAGCACAAGCCGCTGGTAATAGTGCGACCGGTGCGCGGACCAGACGCGCTCGCCTGCGAGTGCGCGCCGGGCGAGCGTGATCGACGCGTCGAGGATGAAGGGCGCGAAGACGAGGCACGAGGCGCCAATGTCGAGCGTGCCATTGACGGACGCCCGGAGCGCGAGGACTGACACGAGGAATCCGATCGGGATCGAGCCCACGTCGCCGAGAAAGATCCGCGCGGGCGGCCAGTTTTGGAGGAGGAACCCGGTAGCGGCGGCCGACAGGAGGAACGACACGAGCGCGCCGTCGCCGTCGCCGCCCCTCCACGACGCGAGGCCGAGGAACGAGCCGCCGATCGCGGTCATCGTCCCGGCAAACCCGTCCATCCCGTCCATGAAGTTGTAGAGGTTTGTCAGCCACAGGATCCCGAGGAAGCTCAACGGCGCGGCGAGGACGCCCAGCGCGACGTCGCCGACAAAGGGGAGCCACACACGGTGCGCGGCGAGACCGGCACCCCAAACGGCGGCCCCGGCCGCGAGGGTATGGGCGACGAAGCGTACGCCGACCGGGAGCCCCTTGCGGTCGTCGGCGAAGGAGACGACGGCGAGGAGACTCGTCGCGGCGCAGATCCAGATCGCCGGGCTCGCGGGAAGACCTTGTGTCACAAGGAAAGCTGCGCTCAGGCCGAACAGGATCGCCAGGCCGCCCGTGCGCGGTGTCGGCGTCGCATGGAGCGACCGTTCGTTCGGTTTGTCGCGCGGCCAGAACGACCACTTCGAGCGCGCGAGAGCGATGGACAGCGCCGCGGAGACGAAGAACGCGATCGCGGCGCCCGCGAGGATGTTCGAGGCGGTCACGGCGCGCGAGTCCCCGCGCGCACGATCCCAGGGAGCGCCGCCTGCAGCGTCGTCGCGGGCATGAAGCTCAGTTCGCGCCGGATACGGTCGTTCCGGTAGCACGCCGAGCCGAGGAGCTTCTCGAACGCCTCGGTCGAGAACGGCATGCGCCGCCCGAGCAGGCGCCTGGCGGCGTCCCCGGCGAGCGCGGCGGCGCGGAACGCCCACCGCGGCACAGCCCACGCCACCGGGTGGAGATTCAGCGCAGCGCGCATGGAGTCGTAGATGTCGCGCGTGGAATACGCCGTCCCGTCCGTGACGAGATACGTGCGGCCCGCGGCCGCGGGGCTGCGAGCCGAAAGGACGAGCGCGCTCACGACGTCGCTCACCGACGCGAGGCTGCGGCGGTTTCCGGTGCGCGGTGGAGGGGGAAACGCGCCGCGCGCAATGGCGTCCAGCATCGCGCGGAGATTTCCCTTCAGGCCAGGGCCGTACACGAGCGGCAAGCGCAACACGCTCACGTGAATGCGGCCCCGCGCGCCGGTCTCGAGGGCGAGTCGTTCGGCCTCGAGTTTCGAGATGCCGTACGGAGTTCGCGGTTTCGCCGGAGCGTCCTCGTCGAGGCACTCGTCGCCGCCCTCGCCCATCGCCTTGACGCTGCTCGCGAACACGAACGAGCGAACCCCGGCCTCTTCGGCGGCACGCAGGAGGCTCGCGGTACCCTCCACGTTGATGCGGCGGAAGGCGTCGGCGTCGCGTGCGTCGAGGTCGTGAGCTTTCCCGGCGAGATGAAAGACGGTCGTGCATCCCTCGGCGGCGCGCCTCAGCGAATCGAAGTCCTCGAGGGCGGCCCGGACGGTCACAACGCCGGGGCGTGGCGGAGCCTCCGAGCTCCGATAATGCATCGCGCGAACAGGAATCCCGTCCGCGACGAGCCTCTCGACGAGCGGGCTTCCCAGGAACCCGCCGGCTCCGGTGACGAGGTCAGGACCCAGATGCGGTCGCAACTCCTCTAGAATTCTCCTCTCCCGGACGCTCCCACATGAATTTCTCTAGAACGCCTTTTTCGGCCGGCAGCCCGACACACGGCCAGAGAATAGCCGTTTCCAACCGCCTGCGGAACGGTTGCGGGTTCGCCGACTGCCGTATAGTGTCACTTAGGTCCTACGATGTCCTCGTGGTCTCCTGCTGGAGGCAGTGTCATGAATGAGGTGAGAACTGCCATGGAGAGACCCCCCGGACGCCCACCCGGTCGAGTTCGTCGACGAACCCTCTCCGCCTAGGGTCCTGCGAGACATGATCGCGACGCCGACAGGGTCGACTGTCGTACTTATCCCAGAAAGGAAAACCCCATGACCGAGAGCGAGAATGCGGCGAACCGAGGCGACGGACGGCAGCCCGAGGAGGATGACCGTGGCTGGGACGCCCCGAGGCCGTTCCTTGGGCCGCTTGTCAAGACGCTTCAGCCATACAGGTGGATCGTCGGTGGCGTGCTCGGTCTCGCAGCCCTCTTCGTCGTGGTCGCAGGACTCGGCCTGTGGTCAAGGTCCCCGGTTCAGAAAAGGGCGACTCTCGATTTCCGCATCGACTTCGACGGAATCCAGGACGGCAAGTACCCCAACGGATCGAAATTCTCGGTCGAGGACCTCCTCTCGGAACCGATTCTTCGGCGCGTATACGACGAGAACGGGTTGCAGAAGTACGCGGGGTTCCAGAAATTTCACGAGGCGGTCTTCGTCACGTCGTCGAACAGGGCGCTGGAGCTTCTCGAGATGGAGTACAGGGGCCGGCTTGCGGACGCGAAGCTGCAGTCGATCGACCGTCAGAGGATCGAGAGAGAGTTCCATGAGAAGGCGGGAGCCCTGAAGACCTCTACGTTCCGCCTGACGTTGATCAGGTCCGAGCGGCTCAGAGAAATGAACGCTTCCCTGATGGAGAAAGTCCTTCGGGGGATTCTGAACGGCTGGGCGGACGACGCCGCGAAGACGCGAGGAGCGTTGAAATACGACCTTCCGATCTATTCGAGGACGATGATCCGCAAGGAAGAGATGCAGTCGCAGGACTTCCTGATCGGCATCGACATGCTTCGGACGAAGGTCAACCATGTGGTGTCGAGTGTGGATGAGCTTCTCAAGGTGCCTGGCATCCAGCTGTTTCGGCTGCCGGGCGCCGGGATGTCGCTGCCCGAGATCAGATTTCGCCTCGTAGACATCAACAATTACCAGATCAGCACCGCGCTTGGCGTAATCCGGGAAATGGGTCTCTCGAAAGAGCTGTCGCCGACGCGCAGATACGTCGACAACCGGCTCTTCGAGGTGAGCCTGGACTTGACTATGGCTCAGGATAGGGAACGCAAGCTACGAGAGGCCTTCGATACCTACGTCAGGGCCGAGACGTCCGGCGCGACTCTTGGGAAGGGAACCGGCGCGGAGGGTTCGGCGGGAGCCGGGAGAGAGTCGGGTACCGCCGCGGTGATTCCGCAGCTCGGTGAGTCCTTCATCGACCGCCTGATGCAGCTGGGCAACCGAACTACCGATGTCGGTTTTCGGCAGGACCTCACCGAGCGGATCATCGCCGCGGGGACCCAGCAGGTGGCCTACGCGAAGGAAGTGGCCTTTTACAAGGACATTCAGTCTGCCTTCCGACGAACGGCTCCTCGTCTCGACAAGGGGACTTCGGCGTATGCGAACGCCACGAAGCAGATCGAGTCCGGCCTGGCGTCGGCTGCGGAGGAGCTAGGGAAGGCCCTGGACGACATCCAGGCGATCTACGACCTGATCTCGGCCCGGAACCTCCGTCCTGCGAGTTTCCTCTACACGGTCGAGGCGCCCGCCATCATCGATTCGACGAGCGCCTTCTCCTTCTCGCGCTACCTCGCGCTCGGCGTCCTCTTCGTCGGCTTCGCCGGCTGCGTGGCGGTGGCGGGAGCCCTCGTCCATGCCCGCCTTCGAGCCGGCCGGAGTTGACGCTCGCATGACGATGTTGGCGACTGCGCCGGGATTCGTCTCCGTGACCCGGGGGAGGGCTCGATGATGAAATCTCCAGAGAAAACGCAGCTCGACGGACAGAGCCGTTCGACCGCCATCCTGGCGAGGTGGCAGTGGGGACTCCTGACGCGTCGTGTCCAGGTCCTTCTAGATGTCAGCGTGCTTGCCGGGGCCTTCGCGACGGCCTACCTCCTCCGTTTCGACTTCATGCTCGGGCCGGCGGAACGGCAGCACCTGATCTGGCAATTGCCGGTCGTCGTCCTCCTCCAGTTGCTCTGCCAGTGGGGCTGGGGAATCTATAGGTTCGTCTGGCGGTATGTCGGCCTAGCGGAGCTTCGGGCGTTCATGGGCGCCGCGCTGACGTGTCTCAGCGTGCTCCTCGTGGTCCGGTTCGGGCTGCCGGCGATGACGCCGGATTTCCGTGTGTACGGTTCGATCGCGTTCATAGATGTCGGGCTGGCTTTCACGGGAACCCTGGGGATCCGGATCTTCCGGAGAATGCTGTACGAATCGGGGGAACGTGGGAAAGAGACGATCCGCGTCTCGGCTCGCTCGGGCAAGACGAGGATCCTCCTTATGGGGGCCGGGAAGGCGGGCGTCATGGCCGCCCGGGAGATCCAGGGAGGAGCCATGCCCCACCTCGACGTCAAGGGGTTCGTGGACGACGACGTCGAGAAGCTCGGCTCGGTCATCAACGGGATCCGGGTGGTGGGGACCTCCGCCGAGATTCCGCGGCTGGTCGAGGACCTCCTGATCGACGAGATGATCCTCACGATCGCCCGGGCCTCGCGCGCGGACATCCGGCGGATCGTCTCGCTGTGCGAGCGGACGAAGGTGAAGGTCCGGATCGTCCCCGGCCTCTACGAGATCCTGGGCGGAAAGGTGAAGGTCAGCGAGATCCGGAACGTCGAGATCGAAGACCTTCTGGGGCGCGAGGCGGTGAAGCTGGACGAGAAGGGGCTGCACGCCTTCCTGTCCGGAAAGACGGTGATGGTGACCGGGGCCGGGGGATCGATCGGGTCCGAGCTGGTCCG
>Ga0208080_1000027_pt1 | contig 64783 bp, 60 predicted proteins | sample NGESurdeep092012_3_FD_184476 | JGI IMG/M metagenome (GOLD analysis project Ga0208080, IMG submission 184476) | Arctic peat soil microbial communities from Barrow, Alaska - NGEE Surface sample 210-3 deep-092012 (SPAdes) | ecosystem: Environmental > Terrestrial > Soil > Wetlands > Peat ...
CGCCACGAGGATACACCTCGACCGCGGCGACCGCGTTCACACTGAGGAGGTTGTCGAGCAGGACGAATTGCTCGTCGCGAGGCGGCGTAACCACACTTCGCCCGCGGCGCGACGCACCACCCGGCGCGGCCGGGGATGGAGGGGGTCCGGCGTCGCATCCGTTGTCGGGACAGGCGCGACGACCGTCGATCAGCACCGTCATCTGGCATGTGCCGCCGGAACTCATCGCGATGGTCTTGCCGGTGGACGTACGCTGCAGCAAGACGCCGTTGACTCCCTGCAGCAGCGCGCTCACCATATTGGAATTGCGCTTGTCGACCTCTTCCGGCGTGAGGTAGATGCCGCTGCCAATGCCCCGCTGGCGCGCGAGCATTCGTTCGTAGAACCCGCGCAGGTAGGCCGGGACGCCGTTCGCACTGTACGAGCTGTCGGTGATCGTCACGGTGAACATTCGGCGCGAGATGCGATGCAGCGTGACCTGTGCGCTCATCACCGTGTCGCCCATCGCGAGCTTGCCGTACCACGGTTCGTAACCAAGGCGGCGCACGTCGGCGGTCAGCGTGGCCCGTGACGCCGAGCCGATTTCCACCTCTCCCTTCTCATTCGTGATCTTCGGCCGTTCGCCGGCGAGGGTGACGTTCGCGAAGGCGACCGGCTGGCCATCGTCGCCCATGATCCGAATCGTCCGCTGCTGCGCGAACGCGCCGGACCACGGCGGCAGCAGTCCCGCGCCTAGCAGCGCGGCAAGCACAGAGGCATTACGCAGGCATGGCGGCATCGCTTAGTCTCCTCGCGTGGCCTCTTATGTATCGTGTTCCGCGATGGCGCGCCACCTGTGTCTCAATGGCGGGGCGGCGCCTCGACATTCGCGGAAGCACCCCAGTATTGTTACTTCCGGAATGAGTGGATTTGTCACTACGAGGGAATCTCCGCATGGCTGACGGACCGATCCTGAACGAGGCGGCGGCGGATTTCGATGCGGGGTCGCTGAAGGTCCTGGTCATCGACGATCAGAGCCATGTGCGAAACTGGGTTCGCACGGTGCTGGCGAACGCCGGCGTCGTCCAGGTGACCGAGGCCGCAGATGGCGGGCAGGCGTTCGCGGCCGTGACGCAGCCGGGAGCCTGGTTCGACCTCATCCTCTGCGACCTGCGCATGCCGGAACGCGACGGCATCGAGACGATTCGCGCGTTCGCAGCGCTCGGGCTCGAGTCGGCAATCGCGATCATGAGCGGCGAGGAAGAGCGCGTGGTCGAGACCGCCGGACTGCTGGCGGAGTTGCAGGGGCTGCGCATCCTCGGGACCGTCGCGAAGCCGCTGACGCGCGAGAAGCTCGAGGCGCTCTTCAGCAAGATGCGTGAGGTCGCGACGCATCGTCCCGCCGACGCCGGGATGGCGCCCGAAAGCGACCTGATGAACGCGTTCATCCATGACGAACTCCAGCTCGTCTACCAGCCGAAGATCTGGCTGCGCACCGGAAGATTCGCCGGCGTCGAGTCGCTCGTTCGGTGGAAGCATCCGGCGCTGGGACTCTTCCACCCGGGGTCGTTCGTTCCCTTGATGGAGGGCTCCGAGGATCTCAGCGCGTCCCTCACCGAGTTTTCGCTGCGCGAGTCGATCGCGTGCGTGGGCCGGTGGCGCAAGGCGGGGCGTGAACTCCGCGTGGCAATCAACCTCTCGGCGCGCGCCTTCGACCGGCTGGATCTTCCCGAGCGGGTGAACGCGATGTGTCTCGAACATCGCGTCGAGCCCGACTGCATCACACTCGAGCTCACGGAGACCCACGTGGCGCGGGACGCCGTGCGGTTGATCGACGTCGCAACGCGGCTCCGGCTCAAGGGATTCACGCTTTCCATCGACGACTTCGGCACGGGTCAGTCGGGTCTCTCGAAGCTTCAGAGGCTGCCGTTCAACGAACTCAAGATCGACCGGCAGTTCGTGAACGGATGCTCGCAGTCCACCACGCAGCGCTCGGTCGTCGAGGCGAGTCTCGCGCTCGCGCGGAGCCTCAAGATGGTCTCCGTCGCCGAGGGAGTTCAGGATCGTCCCGACTGGGATCTGCTCGGCCGGCTCGGATGCGACGTGGTGCAGGGCTATTTCATCGCGCGGCCGATGAGCGAGGAAGGGCTCGAGGCGTGGACGATGCAGTGGACCTTGCGCGAGTCATAGCGGCGCGAAGTACGGATTCACGCTGAAGGGTCGATCGACGCAGAAGGCCGGAAACTCTCTCGAGTTTCCGGCCTTCTGTACTTCCGTCGTCCCGGTGCGCCCGGACGCGTCTCCAAGCCGACGGCAATACGGTACCACCACTTGCCACCATCATGCAACACTTTTCTTCACGAGGCGCCGGTCGGAATCGAACCGACGAATGGGAGATTTGCAGTCTCCTGCCTTACCACTTGGCTACGGCGCCGCTCTCATCTCAGAGAGGAAACTAGTCCTCGCGCGAGTCGTACTCAAGTCGAATTGCGCATTCCGAATACTTCCGCATCCCGAATTCCCCTTCCGCACCCCGCATCGGGTCGAATTTCCGCATCCCGCATTCCGCATTCGGGTGAACGCCGTATATTCGGCGCGCATGTCCATTCTCACTCGCTGGCTCGCGGTCGTCGGATCCGCGCTCGTCGTGCTCTGGTTTCCGGCGCCGGCGGGGATCTCCGCCGAGTCATGGCGCCTCCTCGCGATCTTCACCGCGACCATCGTCGGCTCCATCGTGCGGCCCGTGCCGGCGGGCGCGATCGTCTTCCTCGGCGTCTCGACGATCGCGCTCACCAACACGCTGCCGACGGCCAAGGCGCTGAGCGGCTACTCCGACCCGATCGTGTGGCTCGTGCTCTGCGCCTTCTTTCTGGCGCGCGGGGTGCTCAAGACGGGCCTCGGACGGCGCATCGCGTTCCTGTTCATTCGCGCGCTCGGGCGCAGCTCGCTCGGGCTCGCGTACGCGCTGGTGTCGACGGACACGCTCCTTGCCGCGTTCCTGCCGTCCAACAGCGCGCGCGCCGGCGGCGTCGTGTTTCCCGTCGCGCGAAGCCTGGCCGAGGCGTACGACTCGCAGCCCGGGCCGACGGCGAGGCGCCTGGGCGCGTACCTCCTGTTCACGATCTACCAATGCGACGTCGTCGCGTGCGCCACGTTCCTCACGGGCCAGGCGTCGAACGTGCTGATCGCGAAGTTCGCGAAGGACACCGTCGCCGTCGATCTGACGTATTCGAAGTGGCTGCTCGGCGCCTCGGTGCCGGCGCTGGTCTCGTTCGCGTTCATTCCGTGGCTGCTCTTCAAGATCTATCCGCCCGGCATCACGCACACGCCGGACGCGGCGCGGCTCGCGCAGGAGGAGCTCGCGCGCATCGGCCCGATGCGCCGCGAAGAGAAGATCATGCTGTGGGTCTTCGCTCTCGTCGCGGGACTTTGGATGACGACGGCTCTGCACCACATCAACTACGCGGTGGTGGCGCTGCTCGGCATCAGCGTGCTCTTCCTGAGCGGCGTGCTCTCGTGGGACGAGATCACGGGCGAGCGGCCCGCGTGGGACGTCTTCATATGGTACGGCGGCCTGCTCGGCATGGCCGAGGCGCTGAGCCAGAGCGGCGTGACGCAGCGGTTCGCGCAGGTTTCGGCGGCGATGACCGTGGGGTGGGCTTGGGGCGGCGCGCTCGCCGTCCTGCTGCTGATCTACTTCTACGCGCATTACGGGTTCGCGAGCATCACGGCGCACGCAACCGCCATGTTCACACCCTTCCTGCTCGTCGTGGTCGCGGCCGGGGCGCCCCCTCTGATGGCCGTGCTTTTTCTTGCCTATTTCTCGAACCTGAGCGCATCGCTCACCCACTACGGCACCACGACGGCGCCCATCTATTTTGGCGCCAACTACATTTCCCAGCGTGACTGGTGGCGGCTGGGGCTGATCGTGTCGTTCGCGACGATCACGATCTGGACGGTAACCGGTCTCGGATGGTGGAAACTCCTGGGCTGGTGGTAGGGTAGCACGGAGTTGAGCGCGAATGAACGCGGATGTTGTCTCATGCGTCTTATACGACATGAAACGACTACTTCTTGCCGTCGCCCTTTGCATAGTGGCGCTCGGCGTGCCGGCCCTTGTCCGCGCTCAAGTTGGATCGACCACCGACATCATCACCGGTAAAGTCACCGGTCCGAACGACGAGCCCATCGCTGGAGCGCGTGTCGAGGTGATGTCCATCGAGACGCAGGTCACACGATTCCGTACGACGAACGAGAAGGGGCAGTACACGCTGCTCTATCCGGACGGCGGCGGGGCTTACCGCGTGACGTTCAAGGCGATCGGGATGGCGCCGTTCGTTCTCAACCTGAACCGTCAGGCCGACGAGGACCGCCTCGAGGCCGACGCCAAGATGAGCCCGACGAGCCAGCGGCTCGGCCAGATCGTTGTTCGCGCGGCGCCGAACCCCAACGGAAACGAGCGGCCGACGGCGGGCAGCACCGAGAAGGTGCTCAGTGGCGAGCAACTCTATCGCCTGCCGGTCGACGCGTCGGATCCCGCGCTCGTCGCCTCGCTGGCGCCCGGCGTGATCCTGCTCGGTGGATCGGACTCCACAGCGAATTCGTTCGTGATCGCCGGGCAGCGCGCGGACCAGAACCAGATCACCCTCGACGGCTTGTCGTTCGGCTCGGGGAGCGTACCGTCGGAAGCGGTACGCAATACCCGCGTCATCACCAACACCTACGATGTCGCCCGCGGGCAATTCACCGGCGGCCAAGTGGCGAGCACGACGCGCAGCGGCACGAACGTCATCCAGGGCTCGGCCGGCTACGTCATGAACCAGCCGGATTTCGAGTTTCCGGATACGTCGTCGCAGGCGACCGCACGGTTCACATCCAACCAGCTCAGCTTCGGAGTCGGCGGCCCGTTCGTGCAGGACCAGTCGTTCTGGTTCGTCTCCGCCAACGGGAGCGCGCGGACGAGCGACATCAACACACTGCTCAACGCCAACAACCTGTTGCTCGAGCGTTCGAACGCCGCGCCGGACTCGGTGGCGCATTTCCTCGGCAGCCTGAGTCATTACGGAATTCCGACCTCGTCGCTCATCGTCCCGAACGACGCCCTCACGGACCGCTCGACCGCGCTGACGCGCATGGACTTCGCGCTCGGCGATCGTCACACGCTGACCGTGCGCGGCGACTGGAACTGGACGTCGCTCGACGCGACGCGACTGAGCACGCTCTCGGTGCCGGCGCACGGCGGCGACACGAGGTCGCTCGGCGGCGGACTTATGACGTCGCTCAGCTCGCAGTTCGATATCGGCATCATCAACGAAGCCCGCCTCTACTTCAACGACTCGAAGAACAACGCGCAGCCGTTCCTGACCATGCCGCAGGGCTCTGTTCGCGTCACCTCAGCCCTGCCGGACAGCCTGACCGGCATCAGCAACTTCGTATTCGGCGGCAACGCCGGAATGCCGACGTCCACCGAGACGAAGCAGTTCGAGTTGACGGACGAAGCCAGCTACTTCAAGGCCGGAAGCGCGCACCGCTTCAAGCTCGGATTCTTCGGCAACATCACGACCTTCGACAACAACCAGACCACGAACCAGCTCGGATCGTGGAGCTACAACTCGCTTTCGGATTTCGATAACAACCTGCCGAGCCAGTTCACGCGGACGCTGACGCCGAGGGTCCACATCGGTGACACGGAGAACGCGGCGGTCTATCTCGGCGACGCATGGCGCGTGTCGCGTGCGTTCCAGATGGTGTACGGCCTGCGCGCGGAAGGGACGCGTTTCGACGGACGGCCCGCGTACAACCCGGATATCGAGACGCTGTTTGGTCGAAGCACCAGCAACTTCCCGTCGGAAACGCACCTCAGCCCGCGGATCGGATTCACGTGGACGGAGGGCTTGCCGCCGGTGCCGGTGCGCGCGCCCGGCGACACCACCAACCGCAACAATGGCCAGCAGGGCGGCGGATTCGGCGGCGGATTCGGCGGCGGCGGTGGTGGTCGTGGCGGCGGTGGTGGTCGTGGTGGCGCCGGTGGCGGCGGCGGACCGAACATGTTCCAGGGCCTCTCGACCACCGTCATTCGCGGCGGCATCGGCGAGTTTCGTGGCAAGGCCCCCACCGGCCTGTTCACGAACGCGCTCGACGCCACCGGCCTCGCGGGTTCCGAGTCGCAGCTCGTCTGCATCGGTTCGGCGACGCCGATTCCCAACTGGTCGGCGATGATCAACGATCCGGCTGCGATCCCCAATCAGTGTCTCGGTGGCGTGAACTCCGGCCCGTCGGTGCTGTCGGCGAACAAGCCGAACGTCACGACGTTCGCCCCGGATTTCCAGGCGCCCCGCGCGTGGCGCGGTTCGCTCGGCGTGCAGCGTCGAATCCTCCAGCGCTACACCGTGAACGTCGATGCGACGTATGCGCGCGGCACCAACTACTACGGCGTCACGGACCTCAACCTGAACACGACGGCGCCGCAGTTCATGCTGTCCAACGAATCCAACCGCCCGGTGTACGTCACGCCGTTGGCGATCGTGCCCGCCACGGGCGCACTGCAGTCGCTCAACTCGCGCGTGCAGAGTGCGTACGGTGACGTGTACAGCGTAAACTCGAACCTCGGCTCCGAGGCGAAGCAGGTAACGGCGTCGATCAACGGATTCACGCCGCAGGGCATCAACATGTCGCTTTCGTACACCTATTCGCGCTCTCGCGACCAGAGCACCGCCACCGGCGGCTCCGCCGGCGGCCTGTTCCGCTCGCCAACGACCGCTGGCAACCCGAACATCACGCCGTGGGGAACGAGCGACAACGAACGACGCCACAACATTCAGTTGACCGCGACATGGCCCGTGCACCCGTCCGTCGAGTTGACGGCCGTGGTCCAGTATACGTCCGGCAGTCCATACACTCCGCTCGTCGGCGGTGACATCAACGGCGACGGAACATCCAACGACCGGGCGTTCATCTACAATCCCGCGGCGACCGGCGACACGGCACTTGCAAACGGCTTGAACCGTCTGCTGTCGGCCGCGCCGTCGCGCATCAGGAGCTGCCTGGAGTCGCAGCTCGGCCAGATCGCCGGGCGCAACTCGTGCACCACGGCATGGCAGCCGAACGTCAGCATGCAGATCAACTATCGCCCAGACCGCTTGGGACTCAAGCGCAACCTGATGATTTCGTTTGCGCTGACCAATCCGATCGCCGGCGCGGACCTCCTGCTGCACGGCCAGAACAACCTTCAGGGGTGGGGACAGCCGGCGCGTGCCAACAGCCAGCTGCTCTACGTGACGGGCTTCAACCCGGTGACGAACAACTTCACCTACGCCGTGAACGAGAAGTTCGGTGACCAGCGCTCGAACCAGCTGATCATCACGCGGCCGTTCCAGGTGCAGCTGACGGCTCGGTACACGATCGGCCCCGACTACGCGCGCCAGGCGCAGCTCGCCGCGCAAACGGCGGCTCGGGCCCGCGGCGGTAACGCCGCACCGACGGACACATTGGTGCAGTACACGCGCATGGTGCAGCGCTACGTCCCGAACATCTTCCGGACCATCCTCACGCGTGCGGATACGCTCAAGCTCGACCTGACGGCAAACCAGAAGTCGCTGCTCACCGTGCTGGCCGACTCGCTCGTGCATCAGATCGACACGCTCGGCCTCAAGGTCGCCGCGAAGATGCGCGGCATGGGCAACAACGCGGATCAGGCGGCGGTGCAGGTGCAGCTGCGCGGCATCTTCGCCGACGCGCAGGAACTCGGTGCCCGCTCGATCGCAGAGGCCCAGATCATCCTGACGAAGGAGCAGTGGGCCAAGCTGCCGGACACGGTGAAGCATCCGCAGTCGGTGTTCGGCCCGATCCAGGGCGGCGGCGGACGGGGCGGTCGACCCCCGCAATAGCCGGCTCGGCCGGCAACGGCGAAGTCAAAGGGGCAGCGCGACAAGCGCTGCCCCTTTGACTTCGCCTCGATGACAGCAGGAGTGGAACGATTTTGCATTTTCAGCATTGAATTTTGCAAATTGAGTCGATAGATTTGCAGAATCTGCACGATTTGCATGGCACAGTGCAGCAGCCGCCCGTCTTCGACCTCCGCCCTCGACCGCGAAAAAACATGTCTTCCTCGCTCTCTCCGCGCTCCGCAGCCATGCGTGCGATCGCCACGCGTGTGGTCACGCCACCCGACATCCCGGCATCGAACGACACGCCCGTCCCGACCTCGCAGTATTTCGGGATGAACACGCTTGGCGCGCGACAGATGCGCGACAAGCTGCCGAAGGAGATCTACGCAAAGCTCGTCGCGGCGATCCGGCTCGGCAAGAAACTCGACCTCGACATTGCCCCCGCCGTGTCGCAGGTCATCAAGGAGTGGGCGCTGTCACGCGGCGTCACGCACTTCTGCCACTGGTTCCAGCCGCAGACGGGACTGACCGCCGAGAAGCACGACAGCTTCCTGGCGTTCGACGAGAACAAGCTCCCGATCGAGCAGTTCACCGGCGACCAGCTCATCCAGAGCGAACCGGACGCCTCGAGCTTTCCGTCCGGAGGGCTCCGCGCCACGTGGGAAGCGCGCGGATACACCGCGTGGAACCCCGCCTCGCCGGTGTTCATCCTCGAATCGCCCGGCGCGAAGACCCTCTGCATTCCGTCGGCGTTCATCGGCTACCACGGCGAGGCACTCGACGAGCTCACGCCGCTGCTTCGTTCGAGCGACATCCTTTCACAGAAGACCATCGAGCTGCTCGACCTCATCGGCGACAAGGGAGCGCTGCGCGTGTTCACCACGCTCGGAGCCGAACAGGAGTATTTCCTGATCGACCGCACGCATTTCGCCATGCGTCCCGATCTCGTGATGGGCGGGCGCACGCTCGTCGGCGCTCCCCCGCCGCGCGGCCAGCAACTCGAGGATCACTACTTCGGCGGAATTCCCGAGCGTATGCTCGCCTGCATTGCCGAGGTGGAGTTCGAGCTCTACAAGTGCGGCGTGCCGATCATGACGCGGCACAACGAAGTCGCGCCATGCCAGTTCGAGATGGCGCCGGTGTTCGAGGAGACCGACATCGCGGTGGACCACAACCAGCTCGTGATGTCGATCCTGAGGAAGGTCGCGCTTCGGCACGGGCTGCAGGCGCTGCTCGCCGAGAAGCCGTTCGCCGGCATCAACGGATCGGGCAAGCACTGCAACTGGTCGATGGCGATCACGTCCGACAACGAGCTCGACGGTGTGAACCTCCTTAAGCCGGGCAAGACGCCGCACCAGAACATCCGCTTCCTCCTGATTCTCGCGGCCGTGCTGAAGGCCGTGCACAAGCACGCCGGGTTGATCCGCGCGGGCATCGCGACGTCGGGCAACGAACATCGCCTTGGCGCCAACGAGGCTCCGCCCGCGATCATTTCGGTTTTCATGGGCGACATGCTGACGCGGGTGATCGACGACATCGCGGCGGGCAAGACGGGCAAGCAGGGCGCGGCACAGGCGATGATCCAGCTCGGCGTCGCGAAGCTGCCGGATGTCGCGAAGGACAACACCGACCGCAACCGCACGTCGCCGTTCGCGTTCACGGGCGCGAAGTTCGAGTTCCGCGCCGTGGGCTCGAGCCAGTCGATCGCGTTTCCGGTGATGCTGCTCAACGCGACGGTCGCGGAAGCGATCGGCGAACTCACGGACGCGATCCGCAAGGAATTGAAGACCACCGAATCGCGCGACGACGCGGTGCTCAAGGTGATTCGCGACGCGTTCAAGCAGACGACCGCAGTTCGCTTCGAGGGCAACAACTACTCCGAGGAATGGGTGCGGGAGGCGAAGAAACGCGGCCTGCCGAATTTCCGACGCACGCCTGAGGCGCTCGCGCAGATCATCACGAAGCCGTCGCGCGAACTGTTCATGAACCTCGCCATCCTGACCAAGGAAGAAATCGACTCGCGCTACCACATCCGGCTCGAGCGCTACATCAAGGACATGCTCATCGAGATGCACACGCTCGCGGAGATCGCGAACACGATGGTGCTTCCCGCGGGCTACGAGTACCTCGGTTCGCTCGCATCGGCGGCGGCGCAGGCGAAGTCGGCCGGCGTAAAGCCGGCGCCGCAGCTTCAGGCCGCCAACGAAGCCGGAGTGATCGTCACCGGACTGCAGAAGAGCGCGGCGGCGCTGGTGAAGGCGATCGACAAGGCCGAATCGCTGCATCACGACCCCGAAAAGCAGGCGCGCTTCCTGACGGCGGATGGTGCGGCCGCGATGGAAGCGGTGCGCGCCGCGAGTGACAAGCTCGAGATCAACATCGGCGACGGCTACTGGCCGCTGCCGCGCTACAGGGAGATGCTGTTTCCGGTCTGAACGGCAACGGCGGGTAGAAGATCATTGGTCATTGGTCGTTGGTTCTTGGCATACAGCCAATGACCAACAACCAATGACCAATGACGTTTTACCCGCCGTTCATCTCGCCTCTCTTAGCCCGTCCCGCGATCGCCCAGCGTTGATCCAGGGTATCGTCGACAGCGACACGATCCAGCGGCTCGGCAGCCCCGACCGCCACACGGCCCGGCCGATGTCGAGCCTGATCGGCGCCTGCGTGGGCTGGTCGCGAATCTGGCGAAGGCCTATGCCGACGATCACGGCCCGGTAGTTCGAGGGATCCATGGAGATGCCGTTGAAGCTGCGCTCGCGATCCGAGAGCGCCGCCCACAGCGCGCCATCGATCACCCAGCGCCCTTCCTTTGCATACACGTGCAGCGAACGCTCCGCCGTCAGGCTCAGCGCGCGCTCGGCGAGACGGGATGCAGGTGCGAGCAGGCGCAACAGGGGATCGACGGTGGAGAGTGCGAACACATCGGGGTCCGGATTGTAGATTCGCTCCCATGCGCCGCGGAATATCCAGAGTCCCCGCGTCGCCTTCCGGAACAACGCCAGACTGGCTCGCAACGTTCCGTTCGAGACGGAATCGCTCGACCAATAACCGGACGACCACACGTCGCCGGTGAACACCGTGTGGGGTCCGAGCAGCTCCGTGATCCCGGTCCACCCGTCGAGGTGGGTAATGCGCGTGTTTTGGTAGAGCTCGTGTCCCACGCCGAATACGACCTCGCCCTCGAGACCTTCGCGCAGCTCCGCCGGCGCCTGTCCGGGCACCAGCCAGTCGATCGCCCCGAAGCGCCGTGAGCGACGCGACAACCCGAGCAGCGGTACGGTGAAGTTCCGCCGCACGCCGTCCTTGCCGAGCGATCCGCCCGGCTGGGTCACGGTCTCATCGGCGAGTTCGTGCTCCACACCACCGACCACCGTGTACGCCGCCGTCGGTGTCAGCATCACGAGCCGGCTCACGGTGAACGCGTCCGCCCGCTTCGTGATGTCGATGTGCGTGCTCGTCGCGGAGTCGTAGCTCAGCCTGCGTTCCTGCGAGCTCGTGAGCGCGACGCGCCACACGTCGCGATCGGACAACTCGCGGGTCCGCACACTCCAGGCCCAGGCGCGACCGTCCGAGAAGGTTCGCATGAGCGCGGCAGCCCTGAACCGCGTGTTGATCAGGTGTGGATCGACGAGCGACAGACTGAACGCGTTGCGGCCGTTGACGTTTTCTCCCGATACGGAGATCGCGCGGCCCGTACCGAGCACGTTCACTTCGGACAACGAGGCACGCGACGTTCCGGCCTCGGCGAACCGCAGACCGCCGCGAAGGCTCCACGCGTCGCGCGTCCACAGCGTGAAGTCGGTCACGCCTTCTCCGCACTGCGTTCCCTCGAGCATGACCTCGCTGTAGAGGCTCGTCGCGCGCAGCCGGCGGATCGACTCCTCCACCGCGAGCGAATCCATGCGATCGCCCGGAGCGAAACTCAATTCGTTGAGCGCGACGTTCAACTGCGTCGCGCGGTGGACGTAGCGCGCCGCGGTCGTCGCGATCTTGAACGGGGTCTCGACGTTGCGGGTCTTGACGGTGACCTGCCCCACCGTCGTGCCCAGCCAGCCGCGCGGGAATGTGGCGTCGAGCGTGTCGGCGGTACAGGCGGGAGGTTGCTGCGCGCCCGCAGCCACCTGCCCTGCAATCGTAGACGAGGCCGCGGTGCTCAGCGCCAGCGCCGCGAGGAGCGGTCGAACCAAAGTCCTCACGCTCCGTTCATCAGGCTGACCGTCTCAGGCCGCACGCGTCATCGCGTCCCTCAATATTTCGCGAGATAGTGTTCGAGTTCCCACGACGACACCTGCGTGATGTACTCTCGCCACTCCTGCCGTTTCGCCGCGAGAAAATGCGAACTGATGTGCCCGCCCAGCGCGGCCGTGATCACCTCGTCCTTCTCCAGCTCGTCGCACGCCTCGTTGAGGTCGTGTGGCAGGTCGTCGATGCGAAGGCGCCGCTTTTCGCGATGCGACATCTCCCAGATGTTCGTCTCCACCGGCTCGCGCGACGTGGCCTTCGTGACCACGCCGTCGATCCCCGCGGCCAGCATCACGGCCAGCGCAAGATACGGGTTGGCCGACGGATCGGGGCTGCGCAGCTCCACGCGAGTCCCGGTTCCGCGGCGCGCGGGAACGCGGATGAGCGGCGAGCGATTGCGCATCGACCATGCGACGTTGATGGGAGCTTCATAGCCCGGCACGAGCCTCTTGTACGAGTTGACGAGCGGATTCGTGATCGCGCACATGCCTCGCGCGTGCCTGAGCAGCCCGCCGATGTACTGGCGTGCAATCTTGGACAGCTCGAACTCGCCTTTCGGATCGAAGAATGCGTTGCGGCCGTCGCGGAAGAGCGACTGGTGCGTGTGCATGCCGCTGCCGTTCTGCCCGAACACCGGCTTCGGCATGAATGACGCCACGAGCCCGAATTGCTGGGCCACATGCTTCACCACGAAGCGGAATGTCGCGATGTTGTCCGCCGTCGTCATCGCGTCGGCATAGCGGAAGTCGATTTCGTGCTGCCCATGCGCCACCTCATGGTGCGCGGCCTCGACCTCGAAACCCATCTGCTCGAGCACATCGACGATCGCACGGCGCGCTTCCTCGCCGAGGTCCATCGGCGCAAGGTCGAAGTAGCCACCCACGTCATGTGTCGTCGTCGCAGGCCCGCCGTCCGCCGCCGGCCGGAACAGGAAGAACTCCGCTTCCATCCCCGCGTTCATCGTGTAGCCGAGCTTCGCCGCGCGGGCGACCTGGCGGCGCAATGCGGCTCTGGGATCGCCGTCGAACGGCTCACCCTCGGGCATCGTGATGTCGCAGATCAGGCGGCCCACCCGGTTCTGCGGGTCCCCGCCTGGAAACACCTTGAACGTCGAGAGATCCGGCGTCAGCAGCATGTCGGACTCCTCGATGCGCACGAACCCCTCGATCGACGAGCCGTCGAACATGATGTCGCCGTCGAGCGCCTTCGAGAACTGTGACGACGGAATCTCGACGTTCTTGTTGACACCGAGAATGTCCGTAAACGTCAGCCGCAGAAACCGCACGCCGTGCGCTTCAGCGAGCTTCAGGATGTCTTTCTTTGACGCGCCGGTCATGTCGGCGAGCAGTGATCGCGATTGGCCAGCCACGCTTACCTCACGCACGGGGATCGGGCGCCGGTCGGACGCCCTATAACCTTGAAATATCGGGTCTCGACCGCGCGGGGGGCAAATGTCGGGCCCGGCGCCATCCCGCTAGGTGCCTTGTATCGCTTAGCTTTCCGGCCATGAGTTCATCCGAATCCTCGACGCCCTGCCCTCGCTGCAAGGCACCCGCGAGCGGCCGCTTTTGCGCCAATTGCGGTGCCGCGCTCGCCGGTGCGAACTGCGTCTCGTGCGACCAGCCCCTCACGCCGGGAGCTCGATTCTGCCATCACTGCGGCTCATCGGTTGGGCCGACAACGACGCCGAGCGCGAGGTCCGTGCTTCCATGGATCGTTCCTGGAATCGCCGTCATGGCGCTCGTGGCGTTTCTCATCGGGCAGCGCGTCGCGCGCGGCGGCTCGGGTGCAGCCGCGACGGACGCCGCGCCGGACGCAACGCCTGTTCCCGCCGGAATGCGGGCGTCGGACATCTCCTCGATGAGTCCGGAGGAACGCGCCAGCCGGCTGTTCGACCGGGTGATGCGCTACGGCCAGGAAGGCAAGCTCGACAGCCTGAAAATCTTCGCGCCCATGGCCATCCAGGCGTTCGACATGCTCGGCCCACCGGATGCACACGCACGCTACGACGTCGGCATGATCGGGGTGGTGAGCGGCGACGTTCAGCTCGCGCGCGCCGAAGCCGATACCATCCTCGCTGCGAACAAGACACAGCTGCTCGGCCTCGTCCTGGCCATGAAAGCCGCTGGACTGCGCCAGGACGTGAGTGCCAGGGCTGAGTATCAGCGGAGACTCGTCGCAGCCGCCCCCGCGGAGCGCGCGAAGAAGCTGAAGGAGTATGAAGATCACAAGGCCGACATCGACGCGGCACTCAAACCAACCGGAGACCGCAAGCCGTGACACGAGTGATTCACGTCGCCCATAGCCCCGATTCCGACGACGCATTCATGTTCTACGCGCTCGCCGAAGGACTCGTCGAGACCGACGGGATCACGTACGTCCACGAACTGCAGGACATCGAGACGCTGAACCAGCGCGCGCTTCGCGGCGAACTCGACGTCACCGCCGTCTCCATTCACGCCTATGCGTCGCTCACCGATCGCTACGCGCTGCTTACGAGCGGTGCGTCAATGGGTGATCGGTACGGACCGCGACTCGTCTCTCGCACGCCGGCCACGCGAGCGGACGTGCGCGGCAAGCGCATTGCGATTCCCGGACCGCTCACGAGCGCATATCTGGCGCTTCGCTTGTACGAGCCCGATTTCGTTCCCGTCTTTACGCCCTTCGACAGGATCGAGGACGCGGTGGTGAACGGCGAAGTGGATCTCGGACTGCTGATCCACGAAGGGCAGCTGACATTCGGCGACCGCGGTCTGCACCTGGTCGCCGACATGGGCGAGTGGTGGTTCCAGGAGACTGGACTTCCGCTTCCACTCGGCGGTAACGTCATAAGAAAAGATCTGGGGTTGCCGCTAATGCAGACAATTTCGCGACATCTTCGCGACAGTATCGCATATGGATTGCAACATCGCCAGCAAGCGCTCGACCATGCAATGCGGTTCGCGCGCGGCCTTGATCGATCCAAGGCCGATACTTTCGTGGGTATGTATGTCAACGACTGGACCCTCGACTATGGCGACCGTGGCCGCAGCGCGATTCGAGAGTTGCTCCGTCGCGGCGTTGCGGCTGGATTCATTCCGCGCAGCGTGACGGTGGAATTCGTCGAAGACGCTGCGCCACGGACACCCGCGGCGAAATGAGCGACCGGACTCCCGTCGCTGCACGCATATCGCGGGCCTTCAATTCCATCGGCGAGCCCGCGACGCGACGCGTGCTTGTGGTGGACGATGAAGAGTCCATTCGCAACGCGATCGGAAAATTCCTGAAGTCGCGCGGCTACGACGTGGCGGTCGTCGAGAACGGGGCCGACGCGCTCGACGCGCTGCAGCGAGAGCGATTCGACGCCCTGGTCTGCGACGTGCGCATGCCGGGGATGCTGGGCACCGAGGTCGTGCCGCGCGCCATCGAACTCCGTCCGGACCTCGCCGTGCTCATGCTCACCGCGGTGAACGACGCCCCCACGGCGACCGAAGCGCTCGCGCACGGCGCGATGGATTACCTCGTGAAGCCCGTCGAGCTCGACGACCTCGCGAAGGCCGTCGAGCGCGCCGTGCGGAGGCGCGACCTCGAGATCCAGCAGCGGAACGTCGAGCGGATGATTCGCGAGGAGGTCGCGCTGCGCACGGAGGAGCTGCGCCGCGAACAGGCGCTGCTCGCCGAGATTTCCATCTCGATCGTGCGCGCGCTCGTAAACGCGCAGGAAGCCAAGGATACGTTCCTCCGCGGCCATTCGCAGCGCGTCGGCGCGATGGGAGCCGCGATCGCGTCGGCGATGGGACTCCCGGACGACGCCGTCGAGGATCTCCGGCTCTCGGGCCAGCTGCACGACATCGGGAAGATCGGCATTCCCGAGGCCCTTTTGCACAAGACGAGTCCACTGACCGAGGAGGAATACACGCGCGTGAAGGAACACGTGCGCATCGGCATGGACATCCTGACTCCGCTCTCGCCGCTCGCGCGCGTGCTCCCCGCCATCCAGGATCATCACGAGCGGTGGGACGGCAGCGGTTATCCGCGCCAGCTCGCCGGCGAACAGATCTCGCTCGGCGGACGGATCCTCGCCGCGGTCGATGCGTTCGACGCGCTCACGTCACGGCGTGCCTACCGCGAGCCGCTGACCCCGCACGAGACCATCGAACTGCTCTCGAGCAGCGCGGGGGCCCACCTGGACCCGGCCGTGATGGAGGCGCTGCGCCGGATGGTTCTCGGGCGCACGTCCTTGCATTTCATCGACGAAGCACGCTAACTGTTGGCGGCGCGCGCGCACACGTCCGCTCCAGTGTGGCGCCAGCGCTTGACGGCTTGCCGCGCCCGGTGTATTCAGCGGTTGTAGCATCCGCCAATTTATATTTCGATAGGAGGCACCATGACTCGCGGCGATGACATGCACAACGAGAAATCCTTCGACCGCGACGACGAGGGGGAAGAACTCGGCGGCTTCACGGGCGGCATTCCGTACGACGAGGAGGAGGACGAGGACGGAGGCTGGGCGATCAACAAGGACCACAGCGATTCGCTATGGGACAGCGCCGAAGAGTCCGATGATGACGACGAAGAGACCACGGAACTCGTCGACGCGGGCGAGGGAACCGAGGAAGAGGAGCCCGACCTCTTCGGCGGCGGACTGAGCACACCTCGCCGCCGCGGACGTCGGCCGGCCGAGAAGCCCGCGGTCGCCGAAATCGCCGTCACGGTCGCCGCCGCCGCGACCGGCGCGGCACTTGGCGCGGCCGTAGCAAAGAAGGGCGATGCTGTGCCGAAGGCTCTGCCTAAGGCTGCGCCGAAGCCCGTCTCGAAGGCTGCGGCGAAGGCCGTGGCGAAGGCCGTGGCGAAGGCCGTGGCGAAGGCCGTGAAGCCCGCCAAGGCGAAGGCTGCGCCAAAGGCCAAGAAGGCCGCCGCACCCAAGAAAAAGCCGGTCAAGACGGCGAAGAAGACGCCGAAAATCAAGGCCAAGAAGGCCAAGAAGGCCAAGAAGGCCAAGAGCGCAAAGAAACCAGCGCCAAAAGCGAAAAAAACGACGAAAAAGGCGCGTCCGAAGAAGTAACCGCGCGCCCGCCTGCCGGGCGCGTTCCTCGAAGTTTCCCGGCGCCAGAGTTATCCTACGCGGATGCCCGACTCCCCCGTCGCTCTGCTCCGTGCGCACGCGCGCCACGCGCCGTGGAACGCTCGCGGGCTCGCGGCGCACGCCACATCGCTGGTCGACGCCGCGGGGATGCGGCCCACGAACGCATCGGCTCGCGCCACTCCGAGCGCGCGAGCGATCCGGTTCTACGTCGCGAGCGGGCTGCTCGACCACCCTGAAGGCAAGGGCACGGCCGCGACCTACCACTATCGGCACCTGTTGCAGTTGCTCGCCATCAAGATCCGGCAGCGCGAGGGACAAACGCTCGACGTCATCAAGACGGAAATGCTCGGCGTGACGGGTGATCTGCTTGAGAAGCGTGTCGCGCAGTCGCTTGCCCCCGCGCTCGGCGCCGGTGCGGATCGCGCGGTGGCGCATGACGACGACGCGCCGGAGTCCTGGCGTCGCATCGGCGTCGCCGACGGCATCGAGCTCAGCGTCCGGCATGACTCTCCCGCGGCGACCGACGACGCGCTCATCGCGATTCGCGAAGCGATCCGGGCCGCGCTCGGACGAGAGGACTTGCGATGAACGGCGCCGCGCCCGCGCTGCGCTTCGACGGCAAGTCCGTTGTCGTCACCGGCGTCGGGCGGGCCGGACAAGTGGGCGAAGTCGTCGCCAAGGAGTTCGCGAAACGCGGCGCGGCCGTCGCGATCATTGACCGCGACGGGGCAGGCGCCGAGATTCTCGCCGCCGCGATGCGCGCGGACCGGCTCGCCGTCGACGCGTACGGATGCGATCTCACCGACGCCGCCGCGACCGCCGCCACGTTCGCGCGAATCGCCGGCGCGAACGGCGGGCGCATCCACGCGCTGGCGAACGTCGCCGGCGGGTTCGCGATGAGTGGGCCGGTCGCCGAGAGCGATCCGGCGGTCTTCCAGCGACAGCTCGCGATCAACCTCGGATCCGCGTATGGCGCGACTTGCGCCTGCATTCCGTTCATGCGCGCGGCTGGCGGCGGCGGTATCGTGTTCATGGCCGCGGCCGCGATCCTCCCGGGCGGGAAGGTCGCCGGCATGGCGGGCTACGCGGCGGCGAAGGCGGGAGTCACCGCACTGATGCGCGCGGTGGCTCAGGAGGAGCGGCCGAACGGCATCCGCGCGAACGCGCTTGCGCCGACGGCGATCCGCACCGACGTGAATCTCGAGTCGATGGGTGCGAAGTTCGCGTACGTGGAACGGGAGTCCGTCGCGGGAGTCATCGCCTTCCTCTGTTCGACAGAGGCCGCCAACATCACCGGCCAGGTCATCGAACTCGCTTGACCGCCCCCCGCCGACGGCAGCTGTCTCGCCTCGTTGTGCTTGATCGCTCACTCGAGGCGCTTCCGCTCTTTCGGCTCAGCGACTCCGCCGATGACTCGGCGATCGATTTCATCGCGGAAGGCGGAGGACGGTGGCGCGTGCTGCCGGCACCCGGAGAGCGGCTTCCCGGCACGTTCGACCAGGATGTATACGTCGAACTTCTGCGGCGTTTCCACGATGCGGATTCGCCGGCCGACGGCGCGGTGTCGTTCACGCTTCACGCATTCCTGCGCTCGATGGGGCGCCGTGTCGACGGCCGCACCTACGAGCAGTTGCGCGCGGCGCTGACCAGGCTCGAGCGCACCACGCTCGAGTCGCACGGCGTGTATCACGATGCGTCCGCCGGCGGCGTGGTCACCAGGCAGATCACCGTGCTTTCGTCCGTCCACATCGATCGCCGTCGACTAACCGACCGCGACCAGCTCGCGCTCTTTTCCCTGCTCACGAACAATGAGCCGGGTGACGCGCGCATCGTCTTTTCGTCGGCGATCCGCGCCAACCTGGCGGCCGGTCACACGGTAACGCTCTCGGCGCCGCGCTACTTCGCACTCAACTCACCGGTGGCCCGCCGGATCTACCGGTTGCTGGAAGTCGCGCGAGCCGAGAGCGGGCCTTCCTGGCGGCTTTCCCTGGAACGCCTGGCGGCGCAACTGCCGCTCATACAGCGATATCCGTCGCATCTCCAGCGCGTCCTGCAGCCGGCGCACGAAATGCTTGTCGCGGCTGGGCTTCTGCGCGCCGCGTCCTTCGAACAGGACGGAAAAGCCTGGTTCGCGGAATATTCGCTCGGCCCCAAGGCGTCCTGAAGGGTTTTTGAAAGGAACCCTCCTTTGCGAAGGGCGTATGGAGAGGGTATTCTCCGTGTCCAACCTTCCGTCAGCTGGAGCCTCATGCCTCGCTTTCCCAAGGCCGCGGTCGTCGGCCTGTTGCTTATCCCGATTTTCGCCGGCGCGTTCGTCATCCAAGAGCGCGGCGCGCAGCGCGGCGCGAAGTTGTTCGATCAGGTGCTCAGCCTCGTCGCCGATCGCTATGTCGATTCCGTGGATGTCGGCGCACTATATGAGAAGGCGGCGCGAGGACTGATCGCACAACTGAAGGATCCGTACGCCGAGCTCTACTCGCCCAAACAGGTTGAGATGTTCAACCAGGGCACCGGCGGCTTCTACGCGGGCGTCGGGATGCAGATCGAGGATCTGCACGGAAACATCACGGTCCAGAAAGTCTTCCCGCACACACCGGCCTCGGAAGCCGGAATGATGACGGGCGACCAGATCGTCTACATTGACACGTTCAACGTGAAGGGGCGTGGCTGGAAGACGGACTCGGTTTCCGCTCACCTGAAGGGGCAGCCGGGAACGAAGGTCACAGGAAGGTTTCTCCGCGCGGGCGTACCGGAACTCATCACGGTTCCGTTCGTGCGCCGCGTCATCCGCATTCCGGCCGTCGAGTTCGCGATCATGCTCGACAACAAGACGGCGTACATCCCGGTGCAGCAGTTCAACGCTACGGCCGCTTCGGAGGTCGCCGCGGCATTGGAGCGGCTCACCGCCGAAGGCGCGAAGAGCGTCATCCTCGACCTGCGCGAGAACGGCGGCGGATATCTCGACCAGGCGATCGAGATGACCAACCTCTTCATCCCGAAAGGCAAGGAAATCCTGACCCAGCGCGGCCGCGGCGAACCGCCGGTGACGTACACCACCCAGAACCCGGCGATGGTGCCGTCGCTTCCGATGGTCGTGCTCACGGACGGCTATACCGCGTCGGCATCGGAAATCGTCGCCGGCGCACTGCAGGATCACGATCGCGCGCTGCTCCTCGGCACGACGTCGTTCGGCAAGGGACTCGTGCAAGGGACGTATCCGCTCGACGGTGGCTATATGATCAAGCTGACGACCGGCAAGTGGTATACGCCGAGCGGGCGTTCGATCCAGAAGGAACGAATCCTCACGGACGATGGACAGCTGATTGAAGTGCATCCCGATTCGCTCGAGAGCGATTCGGCGCGCAAGGCGCGTCCGAAGTTCAAGTCGGACGCCGGGCGCGTGGTGTACGGCGGCGGCGCGATCACACCCGACGTCTACGTGCAGTACGACACGCTGAGCTCACTGGAACAGAAACTGGCGCGCGCGCTCTCCGGGAAGAACGGACTCGAGACCGCGCTCGGGCTGGACGCGTACTCGCTCGAGATGAAAACGAAGGTGAAGCTCGACTTCGTCGTCACGGCGGAGATGCGCGACGACCTGTATCAGCGACTCACCAAGCGCGGCGTGGTGGTCGACAGGAAGGACTACGACGCCGGCTCGAAATACATCGATCGCGTGCTCGATAGCAGGATCTCGATGTTCGCCTTCGGCGATTCCACCGCGAAGCGCCGCCAGGTGCCGGAAGACCGGCAGCTCCTGAGGGCGATTGAAATCCTGCGGAAGGGCGCGACCACGAAAGAGATGCTGGCGCTCGCCGCGGCGAACCCCGGCGGCTCGCCCGACAAGCCGAAGCAGAAGTAGCCCATGCGTCGCACCCTTTCCGTCCTCGCCGTCGCGCTCGTCGCGGCGGCGGCGCCGGCGGCGCGGGCGCAGGTCGACCTCGCGCGCGCGCCGCTGCCGGGTGAATCACACCTCACGAACATTCGCCAGCTCACGAACACCGGAACGCAGGCGGAGGCGTACTTCAGCCGCGACGGCCGGTGGATCACGTTCCAGTCGACACGCGACGGACGGCCGTGCGACCAGCAGTACGTGATGAAGACCGATGGCACCGGGCTCAAGCGCGTCTCGAACGGAACGGGAAAGACGACCTGCGGATGGTTTCTTCCCGACGGCAAGACGCTCTTCTTCGGCTCGTCGCACGCAAACGGTGCGGATTGTCCGGCCAAGCCCGATCCGTCGAAAGGATATGTGTGGGGCCTCGATCCGTTCGACATCTACACGGTCAACCGCGACGGGACCGGCCTCAAGCGCATCACGAACTACAACACGTACACGGCGGAAGGCGTCCTCGCGCCCGACGGCAAGCGCATGGTGTTCACCTCGTTGAAGGACGGCGATCTCGACATCTATACGATGAACGTCGACGGCACGGACGTCCGCCAACTCACGCATCAGGCGGGATACGACGGCGGCCCGTGGTGGTCGCCCGACGGCACCAAGATCGCCTACCGCGCCTATCACCCGGCCGACCCGACGGAGCTGAAGGATTATCAGGATCTCCTGAAGCAGCGCATCGTGCGGCCGAACAAGATGGAGCTCTGGGTGATGAATGCGGACGGCAGCGACCAGCATCAGGTCACGCACCTGGGCGGTGCGAACTTCGGCCCATCGTGGACGCACGACGGCACGCGGCTCATCTTCTCGTCAAACTACAAGAATCCGCGCAGTGGAAACTTCGACCTCTTCATGGTGGGCCTCGACGGCAGCGGCCTCGAACAGATCACCACGGACGAAGGATTCGACGGTTTCCCCATGTTCAGCCCGGACGGCAAGAAGCTCATCTGGGCGTCGCAGCGCGTGGACCCGAAATCGAGTGACGTGAACCTCTTCATCGCCGACTTCAAGCCTTGACAAACCCTCGGCGCAAATACGCGCGCCGCGTTGCCGGGCCGGGAGCGCGGCGGTAGTATCAGCGGGACGGATCGGTTTCTCCTCACGCCCCGCTCTCCATGTATCTACCCTATTACATTCTCGTCGCCGTCGGTCTCGGAGCACTCTGGACGGCCGCGCGCTCGTTCAAGATCATCGGCCAGGCCGAGGTCATGGTCATCGAGCGCCTCGGCCGCTTCCACCGCGTCGCCCGCTCGGGATTCAATATCCTCATCCCGTTCATCGAGCAGCCGCGCTCGATCGACGTGCGCTATCTGGCGTCCGACGCCAGCGGCCAGAAGCGTCTGATGGCGAGCACGACGAATCGCATCGACCTGCGCGAGCAGGTGCTCAACTTCCCGAGCCAGCCCGTCATCACGAAGGACAACGTCACGATCGACATCGACGCGGTGATCTACTACCGCGTGGCCGACCCGCAGAAGGCGACGTACGCGGTGCAGAACCTGCCGTACGCGCTCGAGACGCTCACGCGCACGACGCTCCGCAACATCGTCGGCGAGATGGAGCTCGACCAGTGCCTCGTCAGCCGCGACCAGATCAACAAGCGGATGCGCGAGACGATCGAAGAAGCATCGCTCGGCTGGGGCGTGGACGTCACGCGCGTCGAGCTGCAGAGCATCGAGCCGCCGCGCGACATCCAGCAATCGATGGAGCTGCAGATGCGCGCCGAGCGCGAGCGTCGCGCGGCCGTCACCAACGCCGAAGCGGGAAAGCGCGCCGCGATCCTCGAGTCGGAAGGCCAGCGCGAGTCGCAGATCCAGAAGGCCCAGGGCGAGAAGGAAGCTTCGATCCTTCGGGCGCAGGGGCTCGCGGAAGCGCGGCTCGCGATGGCGAACGCCGAGGGTGAAGCGGTGAAGCTGCTCACGGCTTCGCTGCCGCCCGGCGAGGCCGCGATGTATCTGCTCGGACTCAAGTACCTCGAGGCCCTTCCGGCGCTCGCGCAGGGCAAGGGCTCGACTATTTTCCTGCCGGCTGAAGCCGCCGGCGTGATGGGAGCGATCGGCTCGATGCGCGAACTGCTTCGCGGCAGGCAAGTCGACACGAGCCCGCCTTCACTCCCCGGCGTCGGCCCATCCGGCCAGCTGAAGTAGCCTATGGATAAGATCACGCGTGAGCGCGCGGAGCGAATCGCCCGGGCGCACCCATGCGAAAGCTGCGGGGAATACACGTACAAGAAACTCACGGTGAAACCGGCGCCGAAGACGAATCGCACGGAACTGAACGAGGCGTGGGTCGCGAAGAAGACGTGCGGCGTCTGCGGCCTGCAGTCGCTGATGGGCATCGACGAGGAAGGCGAGATCGTGTGGGTGACGCAGCCGTGAAGACACCATGAGCGCACTCGATCTCGCGGCGCTCACCGTCGGTGCGCGCGTGCAGCACGAACTGATGGTGCGCGGCCGCGAGGACAAGGTCACGAAGAACGGCGATCCGTTCGCGGTGCTGCAGCTCGGGAACGCCAGCGGGCAGATCTCGGCGAACGTGTGGAAGGAGCAGCTTCCGTTTCTCGAGGGCGTGAAAGCGGGGAGCGTCGTGCAGGTCATCGGCGCGGTCGAGAGTTACCAAGGTCGCCGCCAGCTCAAGATCACCGCGCCGCTTCGCGTGGTCGCGGCGTCGGCCGTGAACATCGACGAATTCCTGCCGCGCGTCAGCGTGGACGCGGCGAAGCTGTGGGAGACGGTGGACAAGTGGCGGCGCGACATGCGCTCGAAGCAGCTGCGCGCGGCAGTCGACCTGTTCTTCGGCGACGACGCGTTTCGCGTGAAGTTCGAGCGCGCGCCCGGCGCGCCGCGCGGGCACCACGCGCAGATCGGTGGCCTGCTCATGCACGTAGTGGAGGTCGGCAGCATCGCGCGCGCCTCCGCGAAGACGATGCGCGGCGACGTCGACCTCGTGACCGCCGGCGCGCTCCTGCACGACATCGGCAAGGTCGAGACGTACTCGATCACCGCCGCGGGGTTCGACTACACGCAGGGCGGATTCCTCCTCCAGCACATCGTGCTCGGGTCGCTGATGCTCGACCGCCGCTTGCGCACGCTGCCCGAAGGAACGTTGAGCGAGGCGCAGGAGCTCGAACTCCAGCACTTCATTCAGTCGCACCACGGCATCCAGGAACACGGCGCCGCGGTGCGGCCGATGACGCTGGAAGCCGAGCTGCTGCACTGGGCCGACCAGAGCTCGGCCAACGGCAACAATTTCAACGATGCGATCGAGGATCCCGAGCTCTTCCCGGGCAGTGAAGAATTCTCAGTGAAGAAGTCCTGGCGTCTCGACCGGAAAGTGTGGCGGCGACAGCACGAGTGGTAACGCCGTGGGAGTAGAGTGGTAGCGGACGATGCAGCGCCCGGACGATGGGCGATGCTCGCACTGCTTTCGCTGGCCGAACTGCTCGGCATGTCGCTCTGGTTTGCGGGAAGTGCGGCCGCCGGCCAGCTTCGCGAACAGTTCTCGCTCTCGGGCGGTGAAGTCGCGGCGCTGACCACCGCCGTGCAGCTCGGGTTCGTCGTCGGTACGGCCGGTTCCGCATTGCTCAATCTCGCGGACGTCGTGCCGGCGAGGCGATTGTTCGCCATCGCCGCTGCGCTCGGCGCGGTCGTGAACACGCCGATGGCGTTCGCCTCGACGTATCCGGTGCTGCTCGCGAGCCGCTTCGCCGCAGGCGTCTGCCTCGCTGGTGTGTATCCGCCCGCGCTCAAGATGGCGGCCACCTGGTTTCGCGCGCGACGCGGCCTCGCGGTCGGCGCCGTCGTGGGCGCGCTCACCATCGGCAAGGCCGGGCCCTACCTGCTGCACGCGCTTCCGGACGCGGGCGTCGCGCTCATCACGCTGCTCGCATCGGGGAGCGCGCTCATCGCCGCGATCGTCGTGCTGGCGGGATATCGCGACGGACCGTTCGCATTCGAGTCGCGGCCGTTCGCGTGGTCGCTCGTCGCCTCGGTGATTCGCGAACGCCGCTGGCGGCTCGCCACCGGTGGCTACCTCGGCCACATGGCCGAACTGTACTCGTACTGGACATGGATCCCTGCGTTCGTCGCCGCGAGCGTCGCGCGCGATCCGCACGCGCTGACCGCGCCGTCGTCACCCGCGGTGGCCGTGCTCTCGTTCGGCGTGATCGCCGTTGGCGGCATCGGCTGCGTCTGGGGGGGACTCGTCGCTGACAGGATCGGCCGCGCACCACTCGTGACCCGCGCGCTCGTCATCAGCGGCACCTGCTGCGCGCTTGTCGGCCTCGCCTTCGGCCGCTCGCTGTGGATTCTCGCGCCGGTCGCGCTCGTGTGGGGATTCTTCATCATCGCCGACTCCGCGCAGTTCAGCGTGCTCGTCACGGAAAGCGTTCCGCCGCACGCCGTCGGAACCGCGCTCACACTGCAGATCTCGCTCGGCTTCCTCCTCACGATCGGGACGATCCAGGTGATTCCGCCGCTCGTGCGGTTCGCCGGATGGCCGTGGGCGTTCGTGCTGCTCGCCGCCGGGCCTTTGCTCGGAATCCTCTCCATCCGGCGACTAAATTGGACGGCACCCCTTCAGTGACCCGCCGATGACCGTCATCAAACAGGCCGACCTCATCCAGAGCATCCAGGACGCTCTGCAGCACATCTCGTACTTCCATCCCGTCGATTTCATCAAGGCGCTCGGCGACGCGTACGAAAAGGAGCAGTCGCCCGCGGCGAAAGACGCGATCGCGCAGATTCTCACGAACTCGCGCATGTGCGCGGAGGGACACCGGCCGATCTGCCAGGACACGGGCATCGTCGTCGTCTTCCTCAAGGTCGGCATGAACGTCCGATGGGAAGCCACAATGTCCGTGGAGGACATGGTGAACGAGGGTGTGCGCCGGGCTTATCTCCAGGCGGACAACGTGCTGCGCGCGTCCATCGTCTCCGATCCCGCGTTCAGCCGGAAGAACACGAAGGACAACACCCCCGCCGTCATTCACGTCGACCTCGTGCCGGGCGATCTCGTCGAAGTGAAGATTGCCGCGAAGGGCGGTGGCTCGGAGAACAAGACGAAGTTCGCGATGCTGAATCCCGGTGACTCGATCGTCGACTGGGTGCTCAAGACCGTCCCGACGATGGGAGCCGGATGGTGCCCGCCCGGCATGCTTGGGATCGGCATCGGCGGAACGGCCGAGAAAGCGATGCTGCTCGCGAAGGAGTCGCTCATGGAACACATCGACATGACGCAACTCAAGGCCAGGGGTGCGGCGACTCCCATCGAAAGGCTTCGCGTCGAGCTATACGACAAAGTGAACGCGCTCGGCATCGGCGCGCAGGGACTCGGCGGACTCTCCACCGTGCTCGACGTGAAGATTCTCGACTTCCCCACGCATGCCGCGTCGAAGCCGGTGGCGATCATACCCAACTGCGCGGCCACGCGCCACGCGCACTTCACGCTCGACGGAAGCGGTGTCGCGCACCTGCCGGTGCCAAGTCTCGCGGACTGGCCGGCGGTGACGTGGCGACCCGACCGCAATTCGCGCCGCGTGAACCTCGACACGCTCACGCGCGAAGAAGTGACGCAGTGGAAGGCAGGCGAGCGGCTCCTGCTGAGCGGAAAGTTGCTCACCGGCCGCGACGCGGCGCACAAGCGAATCGCCGAGCTCTATGCGAGTGGCAAGGGACTGCCGCCCGGCGTGGACTTCACGAACCGCGTGATCTACTACGTGGGTCCGGTCGACCCCGTGCGCGACGAGGTCGTTGGTCCGGCGGGTCCGACGACGGCCAGCCGCATGGACGGTTTCACCGAGATGATGCTCGAGAAGACCGGACTGGTGGCGATGATCGGGAAGGCCGAGCGCGGGCCGGTGGGCCTCGAGGCGATCCGGAAGCACAAGGCGGCCTACCTGATGGCGATCGGGGGTGCGGCCTACCTGGTTTCGAAGGCCATCCGGGCGTCGCGCTGCGTGGCGTTCGAGGATCTCGGAATGGAGGCCATCTACGAATTCACGGTTGAGGACATGCCGGTGACGGTCGCGGTCGACTCCGGCGGCAGCAATGTTCATGAAATGGGACCAGCCGAGTGGCGGAAGAGGATTCGCGAGCTGCCGCTGGCGGCCGTATAGCCCCGGAATTCGGCGGAAATTGCGGTCCCGGCACTACGGATTCGAGCCTGGACCGATTAGTTTTCTCCTCAGATAGGCCCAGCCGGAACAAGAGGGTGCGCGCCAGCCGGGATGGGCGGCGCCCCGGGTTACTTAAGGAGATGTCGTCATGCGCAAGCCACGTCCCGCTTCGTACAATCCCGCCCAGGCACTCAACCTCATCGCCAACGATCGTAACGGAACGCCGCTCTCATGCCCGTCTTGCTCGGGCGAAATCGAGAAGGATCCTGGCGATAACCCGCCGCCACCGCGCAGTCAGGTAACGTTGCGTTGCACGAATTGCGGCCGGTTTGCCCGTTACATCGCCGGCGCGGCATAAGTCACCGGATCACAAGCAGATACAAGAGCGGCTCTCTTTCGAGAGCCGCTCTTTCTTGCTGGTCGGCTTCTACGCCGATAGGGGGAGCTCCATTTGGCGGCGGACGGCGGATCGCCGGTCGGACCAGACCGGCGCCTGCGGTGCGTGGCGCCTGTGGTCGGCGGGGTCGGCCGGCTCCGGGGAATCGGCCACGACACGATCACTCAGGAGCTGGGCGGTTCGATAGCGGAGCTGGAGGAGCCTCAGCGGCGTGACGGACGGCGCCCCGGTTCCCGCGGCCCGGCGTTCGGCGGTCGTATCGGCCAGCGCGTCGGGCGACAGGATCCGCGCGAGCGGGTGTGCGAGCAGCCGGTCGATCTCGGAGGTGTCGCGCGCCGCGAGTGCGGCGAGCAGCGCGTCCAGGTAAGGGAGCATCGGCGTCCTCATTTGGCGTTATGTACACATTGCAACTAATACATACGCAGGGTCAAGGCGTTCCGTGTCACCGTTTGGTCGCGATCCGGAGCGTTCAGCCGCCGAGCAATTCGAAGCGGACGCCGCCGCGCCCGCCGCGCCGGCGGCGGGGTGCGTAACGAAACAGCTGCGCGGGGCGGCCGCGTCCCTCGCTCTGCCATTCGTCGGTGGGTTCGACGAGGAACGCCGCCTGGAGGGCGCGGCGGAAACTCGCCTTGTGCAGCCGCCGTCCGAGCAGGAGTTCGTAGACCGCCTGCAATTCGCTGAGCGTGAAGGTCGCGCCGAGGAGCCGGAAGGCGACCGGGGCGCGGTCCATGCGTTCGCGCAGCTGCGCGAGGGCGGCGTCGATGATGGCGCGGTGCCGCGGCGCCATGGGCGGCAGGTCGCCGGCCGGAAACCATTGGGCGCCGGTCGAGGGCCCGAGCGCGCGCGGCGGCGTGACGCCGACGTACGCCACGGAAAGCGCGGCGGCGCCCGGATGCCGGCTCCCGTCCGCGAACGCGCCGGCCTGCGCGAGCCAGCTCGCACGCGCGCCGGCGGCGCGGAGCGCGATGCGCGCGGCGGTGTGATCGAGCGTGTCGCGCGCGCCGACCGGCGCCCAGGGGAGAGTCCATCGTTCGCGCGCCCGTTTTGCTTCGTCGCGCACGAGCAGCACGGCGAGCTGGCGGTCGTGCGCCGTGCACAGGACGATGTCGACCGCATTGGTGGGGGCGCCGCGCATCGGTGATAATTAGTAGCTAACTGCAACTAATGTCAAGCGAAGCCAGAACCCGTCAGTGCGTGATCGTCCCCTGTTTGCTCGTGTCCACGTCGTCCTGCTGGCCGGCCTTGAACAGGAACGCCTCCATGTTCCGCGTGAGGAACTGCCGCGCCTGCGCGTCCATCACGTTCAGGCCGTAGTGGTTGATCAGCATCGTCTGCTGCTTCAGCCAAGCCGCCCAGCAGTCGCGGCACGTCCCCTCGAGGATCCGCGCGCCCATCGCGCCGGGAAACGGCGCTCGCTCGAATCCCTCCTTCTCCGCGCCGCAGCGCGCGCACTTCACGACCGCCATCCGGCCAATGTCCACCACGTGCCTGCCCAGCTTCCGAAATGTGGCATCCGCGGAAGGTATTAGGACGGGCGGCTCCGGGCCACCGGACAATGCCCGGCCCGCATCGCGCACCCGGTATATTCCGCGCTCGCATGAGCGCGCCCCCGATCACGCCGCCGCCGCACCACCGCCCCGACGGGCGCTTCCGCAATCCGTGGCCCGGATCCATCGAGCACGGACTCGGCAGCATCCTGCGGTGGACGATCGACCGCGCGCGGAACGGAACATTCGGCTTTCGCGCGCGCGGCACGCCGCCGAGTGCCGTCGCCTCATGCCCGGCCCTGCCGCGGTCGAAAGCAGACGAATGCCGCATCACCTGGATCGGTCACTCGAGCTTCCTCATTCAGGTCGGTGGCCTCAACGTGCTGACCGATCCGGTGTTCTCCGAGCGGGCTTCGCCGGTGCACTTCGCCGGACCGCGCCGCCTGGCGCCGCCGGGACTCGCGCTCGACGCACTTCCGCCGATCGACCTCGTGCTGCAATCCCACGATCACTACGACCACTTCGACACCGACACGATCCGCGTGCTCGCGCGCCGTTCCGCGTCCACGGTCTGGTGCGCGCCGCTCGGCCTCGCAGCGCGGCTCCGCGAGCTCGGCGTACGGTCGGTGACCGAGTGCGACTGGCTTGGCTCCGCGGAGCCAGTCCCCGGCGCGCGCGTCGCGTGCGTTCCCGCGCGCCATTTTTCCGGCCGCTCGCCGACGGGCCGCAACGCGACGCTCTGGTGCGGGTGGACGCTGAGCGCCGGCGCGCACCGCGTGTACTTCGTGGGCGACTCGGCGTTCCATCCGGACTTCGCGACGATCGGCGAGCGCGAGGGTCCGTTCGACGCGGTTCTCATGCCGATCGGCGCATACGATCCACGCTGGTTCATGAGCGCGGTGCACATGAATCCCGAAGAAGCCGTCGCGGCGTTCCTCGCCCTGCACTCCGCGCATCCCTCGCATCAGTCGGTGATGGCGGCGATGCATTGGGGCACCTTCGCGCTGACCGACGAGCCGGTGGACGAGCCGCCGCGGCTGGCGCGCGCGGCATGGGAGAGGGCGGCCCTGTCGCCCGACACGCTTTGGGTCTTCGCCCCTGGCGAGACGCGCGTGCTCGGCGGCTATGCCCGCGCGTCAGGCAAGGCGGGGCTCTAGCCAGTCCGCCGCAATCCGCTCGATCGCTTCGTGACCGAAGTCCACGGTCACGACATGTCCGCTGCCGGAGACCCAATACAGGGTCTTGTCCGTGGAACCGATGAGGGCAAACGCCGCCTCGGCCGATGACACCGGAATGCGGTTGTCCTCACGCGACTGAACGACGAGCACCGGTTGTCGCACCAGTGGCAGTGCCGCTCGCGCGCGCCGGACGATTTTTTCGAGCTCGACCAAGAGCCGTGGTGTGGACCTTCGGTACGCGATCATCTTCGCTGACGCGACGGAGTCGTGCACCGACCGCGAGCCGCCGGCGGGCAGATATCGCGCTCCGAGAGCGGCGACCGGCGCAACGAAACGCAGTAGCTCGACCGGCATCGATGCGTGCAAATACGGTGCGAACGTCACCACCGCCCGCACGTCCGGCTGTTCCGCCGCGAGGACGAAGGCAAGTGCGCCGCCCATCGAGAGCCCGCCGACAGCGACCTCCGCGTGCGTCGCACGCAGGGACGCAAGCTCGGAACGCGCCGCGCGCTCCCAGTCCGGAGCACGTGCCGCCGCCCAGTCCTGCAGACGGCGGCCGTGCCCCGGCAGGAGCGGGACGCTCACGCTCCAGCCGCGCTCATGGAGCGTCGCAGCCATCGACGACATCGACTGCGGTGAGTCATTGTAGCCGTGCAGGAGCAGCACGGCGCCCGGCCGCGTGCCATGCAACTGGATCGGCTGCGCGCCAGCGATGATACCGGCGGTGTCGCGCTGATACGCCGCCATGAACGCCCGTTCATCGCGTCGCGCGATCGCCTCGCGAACTCCCCACCACACCACGGCCAGCCCGAAGAACCACCACGCTGTGCTCATGCCGCTGCCATGTGTTGGTCGATGCCGTGCTCGCATCGCGTCACGCCTTCGCGGACCACGTTGAGAGCGAGCTCGAGGTTCGCGGCGTCCGCGTCCGTTGGGCGCGTGCGGTGATGCAGGTGATACGCAACCGCGGCGAACTTCAGGTTTCGCCGCCGCACCCCGGAGTTCATGAGGCGCGCAACGAGCTCGGTATCCTCGCGGCCCCACCCTTCCACGTCCTCGTTGTAGCCGTTCACGCGCACGATGTCGTCGCGCCAGTAGGAGATGTTGCAACCGCGCGTGCGATGGACCGGCCCCGGTTCACCCCGCGAGAAGCGCGAGAAGAACGGCGCATGGATGCCGTTGATGCGATTGCGCACGTTCGGTGACAGCACGCCAGCCGCGCGCCGGCCCGCGGCGAACGTGCGCGCGGTCGCGGTCTCGCCCAGCATCATGCGGCTTCCCTGGATGTACCAGCCGCGGCGCGCGAAGCGCAGGTGCGAGCGCACGAACTCCGGATGGATCAGCATGTCGCCGTCGATGGCGATGAGATACTCGCCGTTCGCGCGCGCCATCGCTTCGTTCAGGATGCGGCCCTTCCGGAAGCCTTCGTCCTCCTGCCACAGGTGACGCAGCGGCACCGGAAAGGTGGCCGCCTCGCGGGCGACGAACTCCCGCGTGTCGTCGCGCGACCCATCGTCGGCGATCAGGACCTCGCCGGGCGATACCGTCTGCGCACGCACCGTCGCGAGCACCAGCGCCAGCGCTTCTTTCCAATTGTAGGTGGCGATGATGAGGCTGTTGCTCGTGTAACCCGACATCACTTCGTGTAGCCGTGCGCCGTGAGTCCAGGGAGTCCGTCGAAATCCTGCGTCGTCTTGTAGCGCTCGAAGCGTCCGTCACCGGCGACGCCCCGCGCCTTCTGCCGCAGGGCGTCCATCTCACCGGCGTGAAACGGCTTGAAGTTCAGCGCGAGCTTCAGGTTCTTCCGCAGGATGGCGCTCGATTCCATGCCGCAGATCACGGAGTTCACCGGCAGCGAGAAGCAATACCGAAGCGCTTCCTCGGGCTTTATCGTGCGCGATCCTGCGATCGCGCCTCCCGCCAGCGGCTTGTTCGCCATCACCGCGATGCCGCGCCGGACCGCCTCCGGAAGGACCTGCTTCTCGAACGAGCGGAACGAGGAGTCGAGCGGATTCAGCGGCATCATGACGGCGTCCCAGTTGAATCCACGGTTCAGCAGCTTCAAGTGGATGTGCGGCGACTTGTGACCGCCGAACGCGATCCAGCGTGTCTTGCCCTGTTCACGTGCTTCCTGCGCGGCGTCGAGCCCGCCATGATCGTACAGCCAGTCGGGGTCGTTGTCGTAGATCATCTCGTGGAAGGACCAGAGATCGACGGCATCCGTCTTCATCCTGCCCAGCGATTCGTCCACCTGGTGCATGGCAGTCTTGTAGTCGCGCTGGTGCGCGCAGCACTGCCACACGAGCGTGATGCGCTCGCGATAGCCGTCCTTGAGCGCGAGCCCGAGCCAGCGCTCCGTGCGTCCGTCACCGTATTCCCATCCCGTTTCGATCACGTTGATGCCGTGGTCGATCGCCTCGCGGACGATCCTCATCGCCTCTTTTTGCCCTGCCCTCGCGAGTCGCGACGTGCCGAGGGCGAGAATCGAGGTCGGACGCCCGGTGCGGCCCAGCGGGCGTTGCTCCAAAGTGGGAAGCGCTTTCTTCGGCATCGGAGTTTTCTGATTCGGGTCGAAGTGAACTGCGATGGTTCTCAATCGTCGTCGAAGGCGTCGCGGGCGGCCTCGACCAGGAACTGCAGGCGCCCTTCACGATCCGTTTCGTCGGGCGCGACCGCGCTCGAAAGGATCGAGAACTGCCGGACCATTTCGTCGTGCACGAGCCCTTCCGTTCGCGGTGCGCCAAGCACGTCGAGCGAGCGCTCCGCGAGAGAGCGAAGCAACGCGCGCGTCGGCGCGCCGAGCGCCCGCAGTTCCTTCGGATCGACCGGCTTCACGCGCGCATCGTTCGAGCGCGATCGCGGCACGGTCTCGAACAGGGCGCGCACCGGCGCCAGCGTCACCACGAACGACCCGGCCGTGTGCTCCGCCACAGCCGCGATCACGCCCTTCCGCTTCAGCGTTCCGAACAGCTTGCGGATCGCCTCGCGCACCACGGCGATGCCGCCCGGACTTCCCTTCCCTCGCCCCGTGATCACCAGCACGTCGCCCGCGCGCGCCATCTGGCGCTCGCGGAGCCAGGGCTCGGCGCGCCGGGCCGCCTCAGCCGCACTGGGCATGGAGGCGCGCAGGTCGAGCGTTCGCGCGGGGCCGAAGCGGGCCTCGTCGAAGGCGCGGTGCAGCCTGATGTGCGCCGTGCGGGTCATCCGGCGGCTCGCTTCACTTGATCGCCTGCCGAAGCACGTGGCCGTCGAGCTTCTCCAATGGCCTCACCCCCGCGAGTTCCGCCAGCGTGGGAGCCATGTCCACCACGCGAACGAAGCCTGCAACCCTGCCCGCCTTCACGCCGTCGCCGTAGAACAGCACCGGCACGTGCGCGTCGCTGTCGTGCGGCGATCCGTGCGTCGGATAAGACGCGGGCGCCCAGTAGCTGTACGGCGTGAGGGTTATCATGAGCCGCGCCGCGCCGTCGGGCGTGAACATGTGCAGCCAGCGGCGCGCGACCACGTCTGTCGTCGTGTCGTCCTTCGCGAGAGACGTGACGAGATCCGCGCGGAGCACACCGTCGACGCGCCTCACGTCCTTCGCGAAACTCTCGATCGCCGAATCGGCGCGCACATGGGCCTTCGCGAACGCCTCCGGCTTCTCGACCACGACCACCGCGGCGTCCTCGAGCGACACGGCCGCCGAATCCACGCCCGCCGCGGCAAGCCGTGCGCGGAACGCCTTCCACGCGGGCGCGATCGACACGACCTTCGCGTCGTGGTTCGGATAGATCGTCGACTTCATCGCGGGCAGCGGCGACATCCCGTGATCGGCCGTGAGTGCGATCACCACGCGCTGACGGTCGCGCATCTTGAAGAGCGAATCGAGGAACACACCGAGGTAGCGATCGAGGCGCAGGATATGATCGTGCATCTCGCGCGAGTCCGGCCCGAACGCATGCCCCACCGCGTCGGTCGTCGAGAGCGAAATCGCCAGAACGTCGGTGCGGTTCTGCGAACCTCCGAGCCCGAGCTCCTTCAGGCCGGCGAGCGCGAACTGCAGCGTGATCTCGTCCATCCATGGATACGCCGCGGCCGACCTCGCGGCCGTGAGCGAGTCCTCGGACACGAAATGCGGAAAGGTGTAGTTCGCGCCGCGGTTTTCGGTCGGCACGCTGTCCGGCTCGGGATAGGCGCTCTCCGGCAGCAGCAGCGTCCACGCCTTCCCGGCGTACCGCTGCCCGGGTTTGCGCGCGTTGAACCGCTGCACCCACGTGGGGAGCGAGTCGCGGTAGTAGCGGCTGGTGCTGAACGTTCCGTTTGACGACGTCCACCAGTACACGTCGCCCTTGCTGCGCCCGATCGGAAGAATTGCACCGCGGTCCTTTCTCGATACCGAGAGGAAGCGCGTCTGGGGATTCGCCGCCTTGAGCCAGTCGATGAGCGTCGTGCCCTGAAAACGGACCGGCGAAGCGGGAAGGTCGGAGCGATCCGAGCTGCCGATGATCGCTGCGTCGGGGACACCGTTCACGCCGGCAGAGTTCATCGTGATCCCCGTGTGAACCGGGAACCGGCCCGACAGGGTCACCGAATGTCCCGGCGCGGTTTCCGTGATCGCGTGATCCTGATATCCGTCGACGAAGAACGCACTGCCGTCGAACAGCGTCCGCAGGCCCCCGGTCAGCTGTTTATCGAAACGCTGGAAGTAGTCGGAGCGCATCTGGTCCACCGTGATGAACACGATGAGCGTCGGGCGTGGCGCCGCCGAAGGCTGTTGCGCCGTGGCACATGCCGCAACCAGCGAAAACGGCAGTGTGATCAGGAACGTGCGGAATCGCATGAGGTGGGCGGGAGAGGCGGTGCGATGGAGTCGGTTGTGCCGGGGCCGCTGTAGGATGCGGGTGGGCTATGGGACCCGCCAGTGGTGTCCCTGGTTGACCCCCCCGTGACCGGCCTGCAAGTTCTATCTCGGCGCCCGCCCCGGCGCGAGGACTTCGATGAGGAGGTCGTTGATGGCCCGCCGGTCAGCCCCCGTGCCAATCTGGTCGAACATCCTCCTCAGAACGGTGCTCTACTACGCCGTATTGGGGGTCCTGCTCTATTGGCTGAAGGGACTCTCCGTCGGCGGGCTCCCGCTCGATGACGACACGACGGCACTGATTACCGGAGTGGGCAAGAAGGCCGCGGCGAAGGGGTTGCCGGTGGAAACCGGTTCCGCCTCGCTGCACGTCTTGATCGCGATGATGAGCGCCCTCCTGTTCTCCATTCCGGTCGCGTGGATCTACACGATGACCCACAGGAAGAAAGGGTGGAAACAGGGGACGGTGCAGAGCCTGGTGATTCTCCTGGTGGTCATCGCCGGCATCGTGGTGCTCCTCAAGTACAGCCTTGCCCTCGCCTTCGGCATGGCGGCGATCGTCGCCGCCGTGCGGTTCAAGAGCGCGCTGAACGACACCAGGGACTCGGCATTCATGCTCTGTGGAATCGGCATGGGGCTCTCTGCGGGCGTCGTGCCGGAAATCGCCGGCGTGCTCTCGTTCGTGTTCAGCGCGGTCGTGGTCGGGATGTGGTACGCGGACTTCGGCCGTGCTCCGGCTGCGCTCGAGGGCAAGCTGGCGGAGGCGACGCTCGAGCGCGCGCTCGAACACGCGAGCCGGACCGGCACCTTCGTGGCGCGCATGGACGACGAAGTCTTCAAGTCGCTCGCCCCCGACCAGCTCGAGGCCATCGCCGACCGCGCGTGGCGCCGCCGCAAGCGCAACGCGCCCGACCTCGCCGACGAAGACCGCACCGTCACGCACGAGGACTACAGCTCGCTGCTGCGCATTCGCACCGCCTCACCCGACAAGCTGCGCGACGCGGTCGAACCGGAATTCGCAAACCTCTTCAAGCGCTGGCGTTTCGGCGATGTGCTGCACGAAGACGACGGACTGCACACCGTCGAATACGCGGTCGAACTCGGCAGCACGGTCACTCCGGGTGTCGTGAGCGATACGCTCCGCGCCGTGGCCGCGAACCACCTCGTGCGACTGGAGCTCCGATGAACGCTCGTCATCGCCAAGTCGTGATCGCCGCGATCGCCGCGATCACGATCATCGCGCCGCGCGCTCACGCGCAGCGCCTCTTCCGCACCGATTCGACGCTCACGGTGACGATCACGACCGACCTCGGCCCCCTGTTGAAGCAGCGCGACAGCCTCGAGTTGGTGAAGCACCCGGCGGTGTTCTCGTACGATGCCGACGGAAAACCGGTGAGTGTGCGCGTCAGGCTGCGCGCGCGCGGCCATTTCCGGCGACAGGCGCACAACTGCGACTTCCCGCCGCTCTGGCTCGACGTGAAGTCGTCCGACGCAAAACAGACGGTGCTGTCGGGGCTGAACAAACTGAAGATCACCACCAGCTGCAGGCCGAAGTCCGCCGAGTACGAGCAGTACATCCTGCAGGAATACGCCGTCTATCGCGCCTACGCCGCGCTCACCGACGCCAGCTTCCGCACGCGACTGCTGCGCATCACGTATCGCGACACGGCAGGCAAGGTCGCCCCGATCACGACATCGGGATTCTTCACCGAGGTTGCCGAGGACGTCGCGAACCACCTCCAGCGGAAGGTGCTGCCGGCGAAGGGCGCGAGATTCGCCGACCTGCAGCCCGAACCGCTGTCACTGCTCAGCGTGTTCGAATATTTCATCGGAAACACCGACTGGTCGATCTCCGGCCTGCACAACATCGCGCTGCTGCAGGACAGTACGGCCGAGGCGATACCCGTCGCGTTCGATTTCGACTGGACCGGCGCGGTCGATGCGCGCTACGCGTTTCCCGACAAGACCCTGCCGATCCGCAGCGTCACGGAACGGCTCTACCGCGGCAACTGCATGACGCCGGACCAGTTCAAGACCGTGATCGACCGGTTCCGCTCGAAACGCGCGGCGATCGATGCGGTGTTCACTCAGCTGCCTCAGCTCGCGCCCGACCGCGCGAAGTCGATGAAGCGGTTCTTCGATGACTTCTGGAAGCGTACCGACGATCCCCGCGGCCTCCAGAAGGAGTTCGCGGGAGACTGTCAGAGGGGCGGGAATTAGCCCTGGACCAGGTCAGCCGATCACCGTCGCGAGGATGCCGAGGCCGCGTTCGAGATCCGCACGCGTCATCACCAGCGGCGGCAGAAGCCTCAGCGTGTGTTCGCCGGCCGAACAAATGAGCAGGCCCGCGTCGAGTGCGCGCGCGACCACGTCCTTCGCGGGGGCCACGATGTCGATGCCCCACATGTAGCCGATGCCGCGAACGGCGCGCACCTTCGCCGAGCGGTCCGCGATCTTCTGCAGCGCCTTTCGCATCCACGCGCCGTTGCTCTTCACGTGCGCGAGCATCACGGGATCGCTCAATCGGTCGAAAACATGCAGTGCCACGTGCGAGAGGAACGGTCCGCCGCCGAACGTCGTGCCGTGATCGCCCGGCTGCATGGTGTCCGCGACGTCCTTCGTCGCGAGGATCGCGCCCATCGGCAGGCCGCCGGCCATGGGTTTCGCGACGGTCAGGAGATCCGGCTCGATGCCCGCCTGTTCGTGCGCGAGGAACGTTCCCGTCCGCCCGTAGCCGCACTGGATCTCATCCAGGATCAGCGCGATGCCCCGCGACCGCGTCAAATCACGCAGCGCCTGCAGGAACTCGTGCTCGAGCACCCGCACGCCGCCCTCGCCCTGCACCGGCTCCGCGATCACCGCGGCGACCGTTTGCGGATTGAGGGCCGCGTCGAGCTCCTCCATGTCGCGCTCGACGATCGAGATTCCGCCCGCGAGCGGGCGGAAGGGCGCGCGATACGCCGGACGGTCCGTCGCCGCGAGTGTCCCGAACAGGCGCCCATGAAACGCGCCGCGCAGGGAAACTATTTCGTGCTTCGCCGCGCCGCCGGTGGCGCGGCCCCAGCGCCGCGCGATCTTGAACGCGCCCTCGTTCGCTTCCGCGCCGGAATTGCAGAAGAACACGCGGTCGGCGAAGGTGCGCCCGACCAGCTTCTCGGCGAGCCGTTCGCCCGGAGCCGTGCGATAGAGATTCGAAACGTGCACGATGCCGCACTCGATCGCCTCTCGCATCGCGCGCTCGAGTCCCTCGTCGCCGTAGCCGAGCGCGTTCACCGCGATACCGGCAACGAAATCGAGATACGCCTTGCCGTCCGCGTCGAACAATTCGACGCCGGCGCCGCGCACGATCTCCATCGGTGGACGGCGATACACGCCGAGCAGCGCATCGGTGGCCGGGACAGCGGAGAGTGCAGTCGTCATCGCGGGTCTCATACGGGAGAGGGAGAGAGCACAACGCGGGTCCCTGCATCGGGATTTCCGATTCCATCGAGTCCGGCGATTCGCACGCGCGCGACGCCGCCGTGCAGCGCCGCAGCGGCGGCCTCGAGTTTCGCGGCCATGCCGCCGGCGGCGACGCCGCTCGCGACGAGTGATTCCGCCTGCTCGAGGTCGAGCGAGGGAATCACCGCGCCGTTGTCGAGCACACCGGGAACGTCCGCGACGAGCACGAGCTCGTCCGCTGCGAGGGCGCCCGCCAGCGCCGCCGCGGCATCGTCGCCGTTCACGTTGAGGCCGCTGCCGGCGGTGCCGTCGTCATCGACGTCGCGCGCGAGGGGCGAAATCACGGGAACGAACCCGCCCGCGATCAGCTGAAGCACGACCGACGGATCCACCGTCACGATTCCGCCGACGCGTCCCATCGCCTCCGGGTCGGTCGCGCGTGCGCGAAAGAGCATCGCGTCCTCGCCGCTGATCCCCGCGGCGCGCACGCCGTGCGAGAGCAGCATGGCGACGAGGCGCTTGTTGATCGTGCCGGACAGCACCATGCGAACGATTTCCAGATCCGCCTCACTCGTGACGCGGCGGCCTCCACTGAACACCGGTTCGAGTCCGAGCCGGCGCTGCAGCGCCGACACTTCGTCGCCGCCACCGTGCACCACGCAGAGCGACGCCGTCGAACTGCCTGCGGCGCGCGCCGCCGCTGCGAGCGCGGGCCCAAGGCGCGCGTCGCCCTGCGCGCGGCCGCCGATCTTCACCACGCGCATCATGTGGGCCTCATGGCTGCGTCACGCGGGAAGGCCCATCGTTTCGTCGAGTCCGAGCATCAGGTTCGCGTTCTGCACGGCCTGCCCCGCCGCGCCCTTCATGAGGTTGTCGATCGCGGAAAACACGAGCAGCGTCGGCGTGCGCACGTGCGCCACCGGCATCACCGCAATGCGCGCGACGTTGCGATGCGCCACGTGACGCAGTTCCGGCGGCTCTTCCACGAGTTCGATGAACGGCTCGTTGGCGTACCGCTTGCTCCACGGATCGAGGACCCGCGGCAGCCCGCGCGCGAGCGGAACGGTCATCGTCGCGAGGATTCCGCGCGCCGTGGGGAGCAGGTGCGGCGTGAAGAGCAGGTCCACGTCGGCACCCATCTCGGAAAGCATCGCGCGCATTTCGTTGAGATGGCGATGCGTGTTTCCCGTTCCGTACGCGCGAAAGTTTTCCGTGACTTCGCCGAACAGCAAGTCCGTGCGCGCGCTGAATCCGGCGCCGGTCACGCCGCTCGCCGCGCTCACGCCGATCGTGGCACCCTTCGCGACGAGATTCTGCTCGAGGAGCGGCAGCAGTCCCAGGAGGATCGCGGTGGGATAGCATCCCGGGTTCGCGACGAGATCCGCGCCGCGAATCGTGTCGCGCCGCGCCTCCGTGAGCCCGTAGGGCACAGCACGCTCGCCGTTTCCGATTCGCAAGTCTGCGGAGAGATCGATGGCCTTCGCGCCGGCAGCACGCGCGCGTTCGACCCACACCTTCGATGCGCCATGCGGCATCGCGCTGAAGACGAGCTGCGCGTGCGCAAGCGGCGCGTCTTCCGTGGCGACGAACGTGACTCGTCCACCGCCGGGCAGCTCGACGGTTTTTCCACGTTGTTCATTGGCACTGGCAAAGGCGAGAGAAAGCCGCGGATGGCGCTCCACCAACGCGCACAGTTCGCGGCCAGCATATCCACTCGCCCCGAGCACACCGATCGGGATTCTATGCATTGTATAATGCATAAGATTGCAGTTGGGTTCTGTCAACCTCGCCTTACGTTCGCGTCCGGGTGGCGCTATGCTGTGCGAGTACCCCGGAGACATGCGATGAGCCAGAAGCGGGAACGCCAGCAGGTGGTTCGGGAGCTCGTTGGGACACGCACCGTGGGCAGCCAGGAAGAACTCCGGCAGCTGCTCGCGGAGCGTGGCTGGGAGGTCACGCAGTCCACGCTTTCGCGCGACATGCACGACCTTCGCGTGGCGCGCGTGCCGACTCCCGGCGGTGTTCGCTACACCACCGCCGACACCTCTGCGGCGGCGGAGAATCGCGCGACGCTCGCGTCGCTGGTACCGCAGCTGTTCCAACGGCTCGATTTCGTGCGCGAACTCATCGTCGTGAAGACCGTCGTCGCGGGTGCGCAGCCCATTTCCGAGGCGATCGACTCCGAAGGCAGCCCGGACGTGCTCGGCACGATCGCCGGCGAGAACACCATCCTCATCATCTGCCGGTCGGATGCCGCGCGCGAGCGCGTCGCGAAGCGACTTCTGACTCTCGCGCGCAGGTAACCCGGCGGCTTCCTCTTGCCGTCGCATATTTATGTGACTAGAATGCAGTCATTCTGCCTGCTTATTCATTGAATCCAGGGAGCTTTCGTATGCGCACCATCGCCCTCGCCTACTCGGGCGGCCTCGACACCTCGATCATCGTTCCCTGGCTGCGCGAGCACTACGACGCCAAGGTCATCTGCGTCGCCGCCGACATCGGCCAAGGCGACGACGAGCTGAAAGGCGTGCGCGAAAAAGCGATCGCGTCGGGCGCCGAGGAGTGCTACGTCGAGGACCTGCGCCTCGAATACGTTCGCGATTTCATCTGGCCCACGCTGCGTGCCGGCGCGATCTACAACAGGAAGTACCTGCTCGGCACCGCGATGGCGCGCCCGCTCATCGCGAAGAAGCAAGTCGAAGTCGCGCGGAAGGTCGGCGCCGACGCGCTCTCGCACGGCTGCACCGGCAAGGGGAACGATCAGGTGCGCTTCGAGCTCACCTACATGTCGTTCGCGCCGGATCTTCCCGTCATCGCGCCGTGGCGCATGTGGGACATCAAGAGCCGTGAGGATGCGCTCGCCTATGCGGCCGCCCACAAGGTGCCGGTGTCGGCGACGACCGCGAAGATCTATTCGCGTGACCGCAACATCTGGCACATCTCGCACGAGGGCGGAATCCTCGAGGACCCGAACAGCGTTCCGCCGAAGGACCTCTTCATGCTCACGACGGATCCGGCCGATGCGCCCGCGACGCCGGAAGACGTCACGATCGGATTCGAGCAGGGCACGCCGGTGACCGTGAACGGCGAACGGCTCGACGCCGTCGCGCTGCTCACGAAGCTCAATCAGATCGGCGGCACGCACGGCATCGGCCGCGCGGACATCGTCGAGGATCGCCTCGTCGGCATGAAGTCGCGCGGCGTGTACGAAACGCCGGGCGGCACCCTGCTCTACACCGCGCACAGCGAGCTCGAGATGCTCGTGCTCGACCGCCGCACGCTCGCCGCGAAGGACCTCATCGCGCCGCGGTACGCGGATCTCGTGTACGAGGGACGCTGGTGGACCACCGAGCGCGAAGCGTACGACGCGTTCGTGAACGTCACGCAGGGCCGCGTCACCGGAACCATCACCCTGCGGCTGTGCCGCGGGACCGTGACGATCGCCGGGCGCGCCAGCAAGGAAGCGCTGTACGACGAGCGCTTCGTGACGTTCGGCGAGGACGATGTGTACGAGCAGAGCGACGCGGCGGGCTTCATCCGTCTCTTCGGCCTCGCACAGCGCGTGCGCGCACTGAAGGACCTCGAGGCCGCCGGCGATGCCAAGGCCGCGATGGCGCGCAGTGTTGCATCGACGAAGCCGGACGAGATCGTCGCGGGAGTATGACGCCCGCGCACGGAAAGAAGCACGAGGCAGGCTCGCACAAGCTCTGGGGAGGCCGTTTTTCCGGCGGTCCCCACCCCGCCCTCGATGCCGTCAATCGATCCATCGCCGTCGATTTTCGTCTCTGGCCGCACGACGTGCGCCTTTCCAAGGCATGGGCGGCGGCGCTCGCGCACGCGGGCGTGCTCACGGCGCGTGAGCGCGCGCAGATCGCGAAGGGACTCGACGCCGTCGCCGCGCGGATCGCAGACGGCGAGAAGCCGGTCGCCACCGACGAAGACGTGCACACGATGATCGACCGGCTGCTGCACGAAGAAGCCGGCGCCGTCGCATCGCGCCTGCACACGGGCCGCAGCCGCAACGATCAAGTCGCCACGGCCACGCGCCTCTGGACGATGGAAACGTGCGACGCGCTGGACGTGCTGATCGTCTCGCTGCAGCGCGTGATGGTCGCGCAGGCCGCGCGCCTGGAGCGCTCGGTCATGCCGGCCTACACGCACTTGCAGCGCGCGCAGCCGGTGAGCGGCGCGCACTGGATGCTATCGCATTTCTGGCCGTTGCAGCGCGATCGCGAACGCCTTGCTGCCGCGCGTGCACACACGGCATCGCTGCCCCTCGGTTCCGGCGCAATTGCGGGTTCGGCATTCCCGATCGCGCGCGCGCGCCTCGCGAAGTCGCTCGGCTTCTCCACGATCTCACAGAACAGCATCGATGCCGTCGGTGATCGTGATTTCATTGCCGAGGTGCTTTTCACGCTCGCGCTGGTCGGCGCTCATCTCTCGCGGCTCGCCGAGGACCTGATCCTGTTCGGCTCGAGCGAGTTCGCGTTCGTGCGATACGGCGACGGGTTCTCGACCGGATCGTCGATGATGCCGCAGAAACGGAACCCCGACGCGCTCGAACTCGCGCGCGGGTCGAGCGCCCGCATGCTCGGCGACCTGGTCGCGCTCCTGGCGACGATCAAGGGCCTGCCGAGCGGCTACAACAAGGATTTGCAGGAAGACAAGCGCACGCTGTTCGACGCCGTGGACGGCATGACGCTTCTGCTGCCGGCCGTAGCGGGGTCGCTCGAAGCACTGACCTTCGACGCGGATCGCATGAAAGCCGCGGTAACGAGCACGATGATGGCCACCGACCTCGCGGATTACCTCGTTCGCAAGCGAGTCACATTTCGCGAAGCTCACGGCGCGGTCGGCCGGCTCGTGCGCGAGGCGGAGGAGAAGCACTGCGAACTCGGCGCGCTTCCGTTTGCGTCGTTCCGCGCTGCCCACGCTGAGTTTGGGACGGACGTGATGTTAGAACTCTCTCCGCTCACCTCGCTCGGACATCGCGAAATCGAAGGGGGCACGGGGCCGAATGCCGTGAAGCGGCAACTCGCTGCTGCAAGAGCAGCGTTACGCGCAAACATTTGATTGCATACACAATCAAACAATCTCAAACTATTGATGTTAGGACGTTGATATAATAATATCCTCTTTATTGAGGATATTATGAAAACACTCTCGACTGACACCTCTGCGGCAGCGCTCGGAATCGACCGCAAGACGCTCGACAATATGCTCGCGCGGGAAGGCCGGTCGCTGATTGGCGCTGGAAGCCGAGGCCGGAGCCGGCGAATCTCGGTCGACGCGCTCGAGCGAATCGCCGTCGCGCTGATCCTCAACCGAGACTTGGGCGTCAGCATCGCGAAGGGACTTGCACTTGCCGAACAAGTTGTCGGCTCGCCCTCTTCGCAGGTGATCGTTGGGTCGCTGAGCACGCTCACGTTCGACCTGCCGCGTCTTCGCAAGGCGCTCGAGCGCTCGATCGACGAGGCCCTTGAGAGCGTCGCGGAGCGGACCCGGGGCCGGCCGCCGGGATCCTGAAACGAAGCGGGGCGTCTCTCTCGAGGCGCCCAGCCGTGTGTCTTGGTTCAGCGAACTAGATCAGCCGCCAACCTTGGTGACGTTCTCCGCCGCCGGGCCCTTCTGGCCCTGCACGATGTCGAATTCGACCGCGTCACCCTCGGCGAGCGACTTGAAGCCGCTGCCCTGGATGGCGCTGTAATGCACGAAGCAGTCCTTTTGCCCGTCGTCGGGCGTGATGAAACCGAACCCCTTCGCGTCGTTGAACCACTTCACCTTTCCGGTCGTGCGCATTCCCATACTCCTATGTGGTGATTGATGCAGGGAGCGGAAACACGCCGACCCTGACAATCCGTTCTGCCCGGGTCCGATGAGGTCCCCCGCGCTGGACCGTTCGGGACCGGGCTGGCGGTGAACCGAGCCTGAATCCGCGAACGCGGAGAAGGTACAAACGCCCTGGAAAAAGAGCAATAGCGGCCGGGGAGGGGGGGGCATCCGTCCCCTAGTTCCCGATGCTCCGGACCCCGGTCACGAAGTAGTTGGTCTCGCCAAAGCAGCGTGTCGGCACGCCCCGATGCTCTTCGTAGTGGAGCTCGAGGCGTCCCTTTGCCATCGCATCGTTGATCGCGTTGGCGACCGAGTCACTCCGCACGGAGAAGACGAAGATCTGTGAGAGCGCGCCAGGCATGTTGACCATCGCGAGCTCGCCCTCCCACGTCTTGCAGATCCATCCCTTGTGCGAAAACTTCTGCACGAATCCCACGCGCAGGCCGCTCGAATAGGAGTACGTGAGCGCCATGCCCGCCCAGATGGTGAACACCAGCGCAGGCACGATCACCAGCGCGAGCAACACGAGCTTCCCCCAGTTCCGGCGAGCGAAACCATGGGTGGGACCGGCGACATGGGACTGGGACTCGGGGCTCGTCATTCGGATGTCCTGATTTCTTGGGGGCAGGGCAGGGAAGCTCGCTATTATTATCCCACAGCGCGACTCACCAGAGGAACCAAGTGGGCTTCAAGGACCGACGCAACACCGTAACCTGCCTCGTTGGTGGGGTCCCGATCGGGTCGAGCCATCCGATCGTGGTGCAGTCGATGACCAATACGGACACCGCGGACCCGAAGGCGACGGCCGAACAGGTGGCGGCGCTCGCGCGCGCCGGATCGACGCTCGTTCGCGTGACGGTCAACAACGATGCGGCGGCCGCGGCAGTGCCGGAGCTCATTCAGCGGGTTGCCGACCTCGGCGTGACCGTCCCGATCATCGGCGACTTTCATTACAACGGACACTTGCTCCTCACGAAGTATCCGGCTTGCGCCGCCGCGCTGGCCAAGTACCGGATCAATCCGGGTAACGTCGGCAGCCGGCATCGCGACGAGAACTTCCGGACGATCGTGCAGGTGGCCATCGATCACGGCAAGCCGGTGCGCATCGGCGTGAATTGGGGATCGCTCAACCAGGATCTTCTGACGTCGATGATGGATGCGAACGCGAAGGACTCGAGTCCGCGGGACGCGAAGGACGTCTATATGGAAGCGATGATCGAGAGCGCGCTGCGCTCCGCCACGCTCGCCGAGGAGACGGGACTCGGCCATGACCGCATCATCATCTCGGCAAAGATCTCCCAGGTGCAGGACCTGCTCGACTGCTATCGGCGGCTCGCGGTGCGCTGTGACTACCCGCTTCATCTCGGCCTCACCGAGGCCGGGCTTGGCATGAAGGGAATCGTCGCGACGACCGCGGCACTTTCACTCGTGCTGGAGGAGGGAATCGGGGATACGATTCGCGCGTCGCTCACGCCGAGTCCCGGCGGCGATCGCACGGAAGAAGTGCTCGTGGCGCAGCAGGTGCTTCAGTCGCTGGGCCTTCGGAGCTTCACGCCGCAGGTGACTGCGTGTCCCGGGTGTGGACGCACGACGAGCACGCTCTTCCAGAAGATGACGGAGGACATCCAGGGATATCTGCGCGAGCAGATGCCTGCTTGGCGCGAGCGTCATCCCGGCGTGGAGGAGATGAAAGTCGCGGTGATGGGATGCGTCGTGAACGGTCCGGGCGAATCGAAGCACGCGAACATCGGGATTTCGCTGCCCGGAACGGCCGAGGATCCGAAGGCGCCTGTCTATGTGGATGGCGCTCTGAGGGTCACGCTCAAAGGCGAGGAGATAGTGCCGGAGTTCCTGGTCATCCTGAACGAGTACGTCGAGGCACGGTATCCGGCGGGCGAGTAGCACCTCCGAATAAACCGGCCGCGGCGGTGGCGCGGTTCAGGTCGAGTAGTGCTCCAGCGCTTCCGCCACGTCTCGCAGTTCCTCGAGGATTGGCCCGTTAAAGCCAACCTCCCTGAGGCGTTCGTACACGGCGCGATACCAGCGGATCGTTCCCTCGCGTCCAACCGAGAAACGACTCCACACCGTGTCTGGGTCCAGCGTACGGCGCAAGTCGGCGAGAATCGAACTGCCGTTGTGCACCTTGTCGGCCGCGCACACCCAGCGCGCGGACTCGCTCGCGCTCTCGAGGCGGCGCAGGTAATCGACTCTTTGCTCGCCTTTGTCGAACTCGTTGCCGAGCTCGTCCACGCGGCGATGCGTCACCGCGAGCACAGCCTCGAGCACGCCGGCTCCGAATTTCTCACCGATGCGCTCCTCGAGCATCTCCTGCGTCCATCCCTCGCGCACGCAGTCTTCGATGACGTCGTGAAGTATGCCGGCGATGACGGTGTCGTCATCGCGGTCGTAGCGCGTCAGGATGATCGCGACGTTCGCGGGGTGGGTGACGTAGGGCAGGGCGGTGCCTTTTCGTACCTGGCGATCATGATGTTTCGCCGCGAACGCGAACGCGTGATTGATGCGGTCGGAATAGCCCGTCACTGCCCCTCCGGAGTCGGGCGACGCACGCGCGCTGCCATGGCCTTCGTCATAAGCTCGTTGCGCGGTGCCAGGTGTGGCAACTCCGCGTCCCAGACTGCGAGTCCGTGCAGCACGGCCCCCGACTCGCGAAGTTGCGCGGCGGCGGCCTGCAGCGGCGAGAGTCCGGTGCGCCCGACTTCAGCACAGAGTACGGTCACCGGCTTGTCGACGAGAGAACAGACCAGAACCAGCGACGATTGCGTCGGCGCGACGATCACGCAGAAGTCGTACTCCGCGCGAAATCGCGCGAATTCCTCGCGCGCGGACTTCTTCGTAGCGCGATCAGGCTCGTCCGGCCGGATCGCTCCGCCGGGAACGACGTCGATCGACAAGCCGTCGCTCGCTCCGATCGGCCGCGTGACTTCCCGCCAAAGTCGCACGCCGGCGAGCGCGTCGGAAAGTCCAGGCTCGGGATGCTCGCCGTAGTATCCCGCGACGGAACTTCCCTCCGCGTCGACGTCCACCACCAGTGTCGCGCGCGCATCCGCGGCCGCGGCGAGCGCGAGACGGCCGGCAACCGTCGCGACGACTGCGCGGTCGTCGCCGCTCACGACCACCGTCCTGGTGCGGGTTCCCGTCGCCGTGAGTCCGAGATAGAGCATGCGGAACGGATCGATGCCGCCGACGCGCGGCGCGCGATCCGCCTCGCGCACGACGGCGAGGATCGGCGCGCGCGCGACGCGTTCGGCTTCACGCGGCGTGGCGAGCGTGGGTCGGCTGAGCTCCGCGGAAAGATTGAACGAGAATCCCGCGATTACGGCGAGTACCATCGCGGCGAAAAGCATCGCGATCGGCGGTATGCGCCGGTTCGCCCGCTCTTTCGCCGCGAGGGCGCCCTGGTCGGCGGCCGCGTTTCGCCGGCGGGCCGCGCTCAGCGCGGAATCGATCGTCGATGCGATGGCGCGCGCGTTGTCGCGCACGAGGCGCGGCGCGGCGGTGTCGATCGGCGCGGCGTTTCCATTCGCGGCCGCGTCGAGATCCGACATGGCGCGCGCGAGCGATCCGCGGCGGCGCATCGCGGCGTCGCGGATCGCAATGCCCACCGCGTTCACGCTCGCGGTGAGATCTGCGTATGGCAGGTCGGCGCCGCCTGTCGGCGTGAGCGCGGCGCGGCGCTTCTCGAGCGCGTTGAGCGAGTCGGTGAGCCTCGCCGTCCTCGTGTCTCCATGCAGCGCGTTCGCCGCGACGAGTGCGCGGTACGACGCCGGAAGCGGCGCGTTCGCCGCGCGCGCGATCAGCGCATCGAGTTCCGTCGCGAGGAGCTGAAGTGAATCGCGCTTGGTGCGCTGCACTGCCGTGAGGCCGGCGGGTTCGCTGGCGAGATACTCCGAGGCCAGCACCGTCGCCGTGTGCTCCGAGTCCGCGTGCGCCGCGGTGCGGTGTGCGCTGTCGGCGCGCAGCAGCAGCGAGGCGGTGTCCTCGCGTTCGGCTGGTGCCGCGCCGGCGCGCGAACCGCCACCGCCCTTCGGCACGAAGAACAGCACGACCAGCACCACAATGAACGTCGCGACGGTGCCGACGGCGAATCGTCCGCTCCGGCGTCCTGCGAGCGCGGCGCGCGCGCCAAGCCATTCAGGGCGTGATGCGACTGGAGGCGCTGATGAAGCGGGCATGGAGATGACGAAAGTAACGCGCTCGGTGCTCCAGCGGCAAAACGCAAACGGGCGCCCGATGACCCGGGCGCCCGTCACGTCGAACAGTTGCGTGTGCTTACGGGGTGACCGTGACCGTTCCCTTCATGTTCATCGCGAGATGCGGCGTGCAGTGGATCTCGTACTTGCCGGGCTTGATGCCGGCGAACGAGATCGTGACCGCGTCGCCGATATTGAGCAATAGCGCGCTCGAAAGCTCGCCGAGTTTGTTCGGACCCATGTTCGCGTCGAGCTGGCCCTTCACGTCGGCGGGAACCAGGGCCGGATCGAAGGCAACGTTGTGCGGCGGGATCGAGACGACCGTGAACTTGATTCCGTCGCCGGCTCTGATCGTGAGATCGGCGGGAACGAACTTATAGGCATTGCCGTCGCCTACCATCTTCACTTCCCACGTCTTGCCCGTGATGGGGAGCGCCGTACCAGCCGCGGCCGGAGCCGCTGCAGGAGCCGCCGCTGCCGGCGTCGACGCCGCAGCAGGCGTTGCATCCTGCTTCGCACCACCAACGCACGCGCCGAGAACAACCGCGCTCGAGACAAGCGCTACACCGAGGAACCGCATTACTTGAGGCCTCCAGAACCGAACACAATGAATGGTTGACATGCTGAGTGCTGAGCGAATACGCCGTATGTGAAATTATTCACAGCCACACCGAAATGCAATCTTTTGCCTCATCGGATTGCCCCTCCGCCCTTCCGTAATTCGGCCAATTGGTTGACTGCGGCCCCGTGCCCGGCTAGCCTTCATGCAATCATGCGCGAGCGAATCCTCCACCATGTGCATCTCCACCACGGCCCACGGGCCGCGGCGAGGTCGCACGTGTCCGGATGACCGCCTAACGGCGCGTTCGACACCCTGCTCCGAGCCCGGCCCGTCCCAGCGGACGGGCTTTTTCTATTTCAGTCACCAACTTCTCCCATCTTTGATCTTTCGGGTCCAATTCCATGCTTCGCATAGCACTTCCCAACAAAGGCCGGCTCAACCAGGACTGCCGTGAGCTGCTCAACGACGCAGGCCTCGAGGTCAGGGCCAGCAGTGAGCGCGCCCTCACGGCATCGCTCGGCGGCGAGTTCGAGGCCATCTTCGTGCGCGCCCAGGACATTCCCGAATTCGTCGCCGACGGCGCCGCGGATGCCGGCATTACCGGATGGGACCTGGTTGCCGAATCCGAACGGGCGCTCGAATCGCGCCTCGATCTCGAGTTCGGACGGTGTCGGCTGGTCGTTGCCGCCCGCGAAGAGGGAGGAATCCGCTCGCTGAACGACCTTCAGGGTTCGCCGCGAATCGCGACGGTCTTTCCGAATCTGACCCGGAGCTTTTTCGCGGCGGCAGGCAAGACGGTGCAGGTCGTTCCCGTCTCCGGCGCCGTCGAGGTCGCCCCGCACCTCGGAATCGCGGACCTCATCGTCGATCTCACCTCCACTGGTTCGACGCTCAAGGTGAACGGACTTCGGGAGATCGCGACCGTCCTGCAGTCGAGCGCGCGGCTGATCACAGCGGCGAAACCTGCGGCCGACGAACCGCGTGGGCGTTCGCTCGACGAACCGCGTGGGCGTTCGCTCGACGAACCGCGAGAGCGTTCGCTCAATGAACTGGTGCAGGCCTTGGAGTCGGTGATCGCCGCGCGCGGCAAGCGATACGTGATGGCGAACGTGCCGCGCGACCGGCTCGATGAGGTGAAGAAGGTGCTCCCCGGAATTTCCGGGCCTACCGTCATCGATCTCCTGAACGGCGGCACGATGGTAGCCGTGCACGCGGTCGCGCCGGCGGCAAGCATCTATAAGACTCTCACGGCGCTCAAGCAGCTCGGCGGCGAAGGGATCCTCGTCACCCGCATCGAGAGGCTGATGGCATGAACACCTTGAAGCTCGCGGTGCGGGGCGGCGTACCCGTGACCGGCACCGCGGAATGGAAGGCGCTGTTCGATCGCTCGACGAGCGCCGACGACGCGATCCGCAGTCGCACTGCGGCGATCCTCGCGCACGTGCGGCGCGACGGCGACACCGCGCTTCGCGCGCTGGCGCGCGAACTCGACGGCGTCGCGCTCCAGTCGATCGAGGTACCGCGCCGGCTCTGGGGCCGGGCGCTGGACTCGCTCGATCCCACGCTGCGCCGCGCACTCGAGCGCGCGGCCGAAAACATTCGCGCCGTGCACCGAGCATTCCGTCCGGCCGCGCAGTCGTTCACGACGGTCGACGGTGTCGTGATCACGCGACGACCCGACCCGCTCGCCCGTGTCGGCGTGTACGCACCCGGCGGACGCGCGACGTATCCGAGCAGTCTCCTGATGGGTGTCGTGCCCGCAAAGGTCGCCGGTGTGCGCGAGGTGATCGTGTGCTCACCTCCGGCCCGCGACGGCCGGCCCGCAGCGGTGCTCCTGGCAGCGGCGGAAATCGCCGGCGCGGATCGTGTGTTCGCCGTTGGGGGCGCGGGCGCCGTCGCGGCGATGGCATGGGGAACCGAGAGCATCGCCCGCGTGGATCGCATCGTCGGTCCGGGCAACGCGTACGTCGCGGAGGCGAAGCTGCAGGCCGCCGGTGTCGTCGCCATCGACGCGCCCGCGGGGCCGAGTGAGCTGCTCGTGATCGCGGACGATTCCGCGGATCCGGTCGTCGTCGCGCGCGAGATGGTCGCGCAGGCGGAGCACGACCCGCTCGCCGCGGTCGTGCTCGTCTCGGCGTCGCGACCGTTCGCGCGCGCAGTGGAGCGGTCGATCGAACGCATCGTTCCAACCGAGCCACGCGCGGCGATCATCCGCGATGCGTTCGCTGCGCGCGGCGGCATCGTGAGCGTCTCGTCTATCGACGCGGCGATCGCGTTCGCCGCCCAGTACGCGGCGGAGCACGTGCTCGTCTGCTGCCGCGCCGGCGGCGGCGTGGCGGCGCGCGTTCGCAACGCCGGAACCATCTTCATCGGAGCGACGAGCAGCGTCGCGTTCGGCGACTACATGACGGGAGCGAACCATGTGCTGCCGACCGGCGGCCTCGCGCGCGGATACTCGGGGCTGTCGACCGAGGACTTCTACCGTTGGACCACGATACAACGCGTCTCGCGCGCGGCCGCTCGCTCGCTGGCGTCCGATGTGGGAACGTTCGCTGACGCCGAAGGGCTGCCGGGACATGCCGCCGCGGCGAGACAATGGAGAACGGCATGACGCCCTTGAATCGCCTTGCGCCGGACCAGCTGCCGCGGCCGGACTTCGCATCGATCCCGCGCTATTCCGCGGGAGCCGACGCCGAAGTCGACCTGAGCGACAACACGAACCAATGGGGCACACCGCCGGCAGCGGCCGCCGTGTTGCGCGAGGGACTCGACGTATCGCGTTATCCCGACATGTACGGCGACTCCCTCAAGCGCACGATCGCCAAGATGGCGGGCTTCGGCCCCGAATGTGTGGTGACCGGCAACGGATCGGACGACGTGCTCGATTGCGTGATCCGCGCGTTCGCGTCGCCGGGCGACACCATCGCGCATCCCGACCCGACGTTCGTGATGCTCCCGGTGTTCGCGCGCATCAACGGCATCACTCCCGTTCCGGTGCCGCTCGCTGCGGATTTCTCCATGGACGCCGACGCGCTGCTCGCCACGAACGCGCGCATCATCTACCTCTGTTCGCCCAACAATCCGACGGCGTCGCCCACGAGCGTCGACACGATTCGCCGAATCATCGACAATGCGCGCGGCCTCGTGCTGCTCGACGAGGCGTATGTGGAGTTCACCGGGCTTCAGGGCTTTCTTGCGGAGGCGCCGGGACTCGAGCGCGTGATCGTGTGCCGCACGCTCTCGAAGGCGTACGGACTCGCGGGGCTGCGCGTGGGCTACGCCGCCGCTTCGGCCGAGATCGTTGAAATCATCGAGAAGTCACGAGGGCCGTTCAAACTGAACAGGCTGGCCGAGCGCGCGGCCGTCGAGGCGCTCACGACCGATACGGATTGGGTCGCCGCTCGCGTGCGCGAGGCCGTCGCGAGCCGTGACCGCCTCGCGTCCGAGCTTGTCGCGATGAGCCTCCCGCCCCTTCCATCGGCAGCGAATTTCCTGCTCGTGCCCACGCCCAGGGCTTTCGCGCTCGCGAGGTCGCTGCGTGAGAGCGGCATTGCAGTCCGCCCGTTCCGCGATCTTCTCGGCATCGGCGACGCATTCCGCATAACCGCCGGACCATGGCCCGTGATGGAGCGCGCGCTCGCCGCGCTGCGCACCGCGCTCCGCGACGCGGCCTGATGCGTATCACGCTCTTCGATTACGGTGCGGGAAATCTGCACTCGCTCGCAAAGGCGCTGCGTGGCGAAGGGCGCGACGTGCGACTCGAAACCGATGCGCGCGCGGCGGTGGATACCGACGTGCTCGTCCTGCCCGGAGTCGGCGCGTTCGAGCCCGCGGCGCGCGCGCTCGAAGGCGGCCGCGATGCAATGCGCGATGCCATTGCTGCCGGACTTCCGTGTCTCGGAATCTGCCTCGGCATGCAGCTCATGTTCGATGCGAGCGACGAAGGCGATGGGGCGGGGCTCGGCGTGTTCGGCGGGCGCGTGACGAGGCTTCGTACGCCGCGCATTCCGCAGATCGGCTGGAACACCATCGACGACGCGAACGATCCGCTCTTCGGCCGCGCGCGACTCGAGACCGCATACTACGCGAACAGTTTCGTCTGCCGCCCACTCGACGAATCCGTCGTCACGGCCTGGTCCACACACGAAGGCGACCGGTTTCCCGCGGCCGTTCGTGCTGGCACGGTGGTCGGCGTGCAGTTCCATCCGGAGAAGAGCTCCGCTCCGGGGCTGGCTTTCGTTCACGAATACCTGAATCTCATCTCGGACTCATAGACCATGCTCGCCATCCCGGCCATAGACCTTCGCGAGGGCTGTGTCGTGCAGCTCGTCGGCGGAGACTTCGACAAGGAGAAGGTTCGCCTCGGCGATCCGCGCGACATCGCGCGCCGCTGGACCGGTTACGGCTTCCAGCGGCTGCACGTGGTGGATCTCGACGCGGCGACGGGCCGCGGCACCAACCGCGCGATCGTACGCGATCTTCTCGCCGACGCCGCGACGCCGATACAGGTCGGCGGTGGGATTCGCACGACCGAGGAAGTCGAGAGCCTCTTCTCTGACGGCGCAGAGCGCGTGGTCGTCGGCACCCGCGCGATCGATGATCCCGATTGGCTCCGCGAAATCGCGGAGGCGAATCCCGGCGCCATCGTTCTCGCGGCGGACGTTCGCGACCGCCGCGTCGTCACCCACGGCTGGACGCGCGAGCACCCGCGCAACATTCTCGACCTCATCGACGAACTCGGCGGCGTGCCGCTCGGCGGCCTCCTCGTGACGGCGGTGCACCGCGAGGGGCAGATGGCCGGAACGGACCTCCCCCTGATGGAAGACGTCGCAGAAGCCAGTGAATGGCCGGTGCTCGCGTCGGGAGGGATCTCGTCGATGAACGACCTTCGCGCACTCCGGGAACGTGGGCTCGCGGGCGCCGTGCTCGGCATGGCGCTCTACACCGGAGCCCTCGACCCGCGAATTCTCGCGGAGGAGTTCTCCACGTGAGCACCAGGAAGATCGTCGAGCGACGTACGAAGGAGACCACGGTTCGCGTCGAGGCTTCCCTTGGAAGCGGCCTCGCGTCAGTGGACACGACGGTGCCCTTCCTCGACCACATGATGACGGCGCTCGCGAAGTACAGCGGCCTCGACCTCACGATCAAGGCGCGCGGCGACCTCCGGCACCACATCGTCGAGGATGTGGCGCTGACCGCCGGACAGGCTGTGGCCGCGCTCGTACCGAAGGGCGCCGCGAGATACGGTGAACGCACGGTTCCGATGGACGATGCGCTCGTACAGGCCGTCATCGACGTGGGCGGGAGACCGTTCTATAGAGGTCCGATTCCGAGCACGTTCTTCGAGCACTGGATGCGCTCGTTCTGCGACGCGGGAAAGTTCACGCTCCACATCCGTGTGCTGCGCGGTGAGGATCGCCACCATGTCGTCGAAGCGGCGTTCAAGGCGCTGGGCTTCTCTCTCGGGCAGGCGCTCGCCGACACCGGCAGCGTCTTCAGCACGAAGGGAAGCGTGTCCCTGCGCACGAAACGGCGGAAACGCACGTGAGTCTGACGCGACGTTTGATCGTCTGCCTCGACGTACGGCGGGGCCGCGTCGTGAAAGGCGTCCGGTTCGAAGGGCTTCGTGACGTCGGCGATCCCGTCGAGCTCGCCGAACGCTATGAGCGCGACGGCGCCGACGAGATCGTCTTTCTCGACATCGGCGCCACGCACGAGGAGCGCGGAACGATGCTCGATCTCGCGCGCCGGACGGCGGAGCGGCTGTTCATACCGCTCACGATCGGCGGCGGCATTCGCACTGTGGACGACATGGCGAACGCGCTGCGGGCGGGCGCGGACAAGGTGGGCGTCAACTCGGCGGCAGTGCAACGGCCGGAGATCATGACCGAGGGTGCGCGCCGTTTCGGCGCGCAATGCATCGTCGCGAGCATCGACGCGAAGCGTGACGGAGATTCCTGGCGGGTGTACACGTCGGGCGCTCGTGTGCGCACGGAACTCGACGCCGTCGACTGGGCGCGCGAATGCGTCGCGCGGGGCGCGGGTGAGATCCTGCTCACGAGTATCGACAAGGACGGCGCGCGCACGGGTTACGATCTGGAGCTGACGCTGGCCGTGTCGAGGGCGGTGAGCGTGCCGGTCATTGCGAGCGGCGGCGCGGGCATCGCGGCGCACGTGCGCGACGTGATCGTGAATGGCGGCGCCGATGCCGCGCTCGTCGCCGGTATCGTGCACGACGGCGTCGAGACCGTGACCGGGCTAAAGCTGGCCCTGCACCAGGCGGGCATTCCCGTGCGGATGGTCGCATGACGCACGCCGCGTCGCAGGAATCGTTGCTGCAGGCCGTGCAGGAGTGCGCGGAGCTCGCGGGCTCGGTGGCCTTTTCGCACTATCGCAAGAATGTCGTCGTGGAATGGAAGGGTGATGGTTCACCCGTGACCGTGGCCGATCGCGGTGCGGAAAGAGCCGCGCGCGAGTGGATTCACGCACGATTTCCCGCGGATGGTGTGCTCGGAGAAGAGTTCGGCGAGCAGGCCGGAACGAGCGGCCGACGTTGGTTGATCGATCCCATCGACGGCACGAAATCGTTCGTGCGCGGCGTTCCGCTCTGGGGGTCGCTCGTCGCAGTGGTCGAGGGCGAGTGCGTGCTGGCCGGCGCCGCGTGTTTTCCCGCCGCCGGCGAGACGATCGCCGCCGCCACGGGGTGCGGAAGCTGGCACAACGGCTCGCGCGCACGTGTGAGCGACGTTGCCGCACTGGGTGCCGCGACCGTGCTGATCACGGACGATTGCGTGTTCTCGTCGCCCGCCGGGCGCGACCGATGGGAGCGGCTCGCAAAGGCCGCCGCGGTGAGCCGCACCTGGGGCGACGCATTCGGCTACCTGATGGTCGCGACCGGCCGCGCGGAAGTGATGGTCGATGCGATCGTCAACGCGTGGGATATCGCGTGCTTCGTTCCGATCATCGAGGAAGCTGGAGGCGTCTTCACCGATCTCGACGGCGACGTGACCGCGTTCGGCGGACACTCGATCGCCACCAACGCCGCGCTCGCGGCCGAATCACGAAGGATTCTATGCTCGATCTGAACGCACTCGATTTCGAGAAGGGCGGCGGGCTCGTCACCGTCGTGGCGCAGGACGCGTCGACGGGACAGGTGCTCATGGTGGCGTTTGCGTCGCGCGAGGCACTCGAGCGCACGCTCGCCTCGGGCGAGATGCACTATCAGTCAAGATCGCGAGGGCTCTGGCACAAGGGTGGAACGAGCGGCAACACGCAGCGCGTCGTGACCCTGAGCGCCGATTGCGATGGCGACGCGGTGCTTGCACGCGTCATCCCCGCTGGTCCCGCGTGCCATACCGGTGCCGCCACCTGCTTCGGGAACATCGCCGCGGACACGCTCGCCGAACTCGATGCGACGATCGACGAGCGCGCGGATGGCGGCGGGACGGGGAGCTACACGGCAAGACTCCTTGCCGATCGCAACTTGCGCCTGAAGAAGATCGGCGAGGAGGCGAGCGAGTTCGTCACGGCGTGTGCCGACGGCGACACCGAGCGCGCCAACGAAGAAGCCGCCGACGTGCTCTATCACCTGCTCGTCGCGCTGCACGCGGCGGGAGGCTCGCTCGGCGCCGTGCGCGAGGCGCTGCGCTCCCGGCGCTAGAAGATCAGCAGGCGGTCGAGCCTGATGCGCGAGGGATCTCCGACGTACGCCCAGCGCACGTTCTTGAAATAGGCGCGCGCCACCCGGCGCACGTCGGCGCCCGTGACGGCCTTGAGATCGGCCACGAACCTCGCGCCTGCGTGGAAGTCGCCGCGATAGAGCTGGTTTCGCGCGAGAAAATCAGCCTGCGCCGTGATCGTCTCGTTGTCGAGGAAGTATTCCGTGATGAACTGTTGCACAAGCGGACGCAACCGTGAGGTCTCGATCTCGCCATCCTGCAGTTCGTGCACCTGCTCCGACATCAGCGCGACCGTGGTGTCCGGCGATGTCGTCGTGACGTACAGCTCCATCGACGTGAGGCCGCGGTCCCGGAAGCTGGCGCTCACGGCGTAGGTGAGGTTGCGGCGCGAACGGATCTCCGCGAACATGCGGCCCGAGAGCACGGCCGCCGCCACACGCAGCGCCGGCGCATCGAGGCTGTTCGCCGGCGGGCCATTGATGAACCCCTGGAGGTAGTTGGTCGGCAGCGGACGCTGGTCGAAAATCACGTCTGCGGGCCGCGTCGGCATCGTGTCGGGCATCGTCCACGCGTACCTGCCGGCCGGAAGCTTGCCGAGGGTCGACCCGACCAGCGCCTCGACCTTCGCGCGCGACACGTTCCCGACGAACACCAGCAGCATGCGCGACGTCACCATCTGGTCGCGTTCGTACGCACGCAGCTCGGCGCGCGTGATTCGTGACAGCGAGGTCTCCGTGCCGAACGGCGAGAGTGCGTACGGGGACCCGGCATACGCGATGCTGTCGGAGAGATAGTCCAACGTCGCATCAGGACTGTCCGCACGCTGGCGGACCCCGCTCACCATCTGCCCGCGCACAAACTCCACGTCGCCCGAATCGAGCGTCGGATGCATGAGCCGTTCAGCGAAGATCGACCAGGTGGAGTCGAGTTCACTCGTGGTGGTGTGAATGCTCACGAGAGTCCAGTCCTCGCTCGGCGCGACGGGAATCTCGCTTCCGGTGCGCGCGAGCGCGCGCCGCAGGATGTCCTTCGGATACTTTTGCGTGCCGCGTTCACTCACGGCAAGGAGAAGATTCTCGATTCCCGCCGTGCGCGGCGTCGACTGGCGCACGCCGCCCAGTAAATAAAGGTTCGCGACGACGATCGACGCGGTCGTCTTCCGCTGGATCACGCGCACGCCGCTCACGACGTAGCTCACCGTCGCCGTGTCGGACTGAGCGTGGGCCGAGCCGGCCGCGAGCGCGACCGCCAAAGCGAGGCGTTTCATGGTACGACTCCCGGCGCGACTCCGATCTTCGTGAGTTCGTCTTCGGTCAACTTGATGCGCACGCGATCCTCGTGCGTCATCAGCACCCCGACGACGTGCGGCTTGCCGATGATGTACTTGTTGGAATAGTCGCGCAGGTCCTGCGGCGTGCGCCTGGCCATCTCATCCACGTATTTCATGTAGTACTGCAGCCCCGAGGCGGCCCACCAGAATCCGATCGTGTGCGAGAAGTCCGAACTCTTCTCGGTGCCGAACGCGGTCGTCACCGCGCGGTTCGCCTTCGTGTCGTCGAGTTCTTCCTGCGAGAAGTAGCCGGGCTTCACCGATTCGCCGAGCTCGACCATCATTGCGGCCAGCCCCTGACGCAATTTTTCCGGAGTCGTCTGTCCACTCACCGTGATTGGACCGACGTTGTTGAGTGTGTAGTAGTTCACGATGACGCCCTGCCAAAGACCGCTATCGACGAGCTTCCGCTGAAAACGTGATTGCGGATTGTTCAGGACGTCGGAGTACACGTCGGCGGCGAACGTCGCGTTCTCGTCCTTTCGCACGCTCGGCCCCTGCCACTGTACGAGCACCGACACGGCGTTCACCGGTTCCTCGTCGATGACCGCGAGGCTCTTCGTCAGCGGAGGCATCGACGGCACCGGCGCTATTGCGAACGGGTCATCGCCGCGTTTCCATGGCGCAAAAATCTTCTCCGCCGACGCGAACGCCGCGGCGGGGTTCACGTCGCCGGAAATGATGAGGACCGAGTTGTTCGGCACGTAGTACAGGTTCTTGATCGTCCGCATCTTGTCCGGCGTCACGGTCTGCAGCACTTGCCGGTCGCCGATGACGTTCTTCCGGCTCCATTCGCCGTCCCAGAGCTTCTTCCCCATCTCCTGCTCGAGCTTGAAGCCGAGCGACGACTCATTGCGGTCGTATTCGCCAAGGACCACTTGGCGTTCCCGCTCCAGCTCGTCCTGGCGGAACTTCGGGGCGAGCAATGCCGACACGAGAAACTTGAGGCCGCCTTCCAGCGAATCCGCAGAAAGCGTGAGGTAGTAGTTCACCTGCTCTTCCTTCGTGGTGGCGTTGAACACGGCGCCCATCTCCGATCCGCGATCCATGAACTGGTCGGGCGCCGGATACGCATCGTTCGCCTTGAAGAACATGTGCTCGAACATGTGCGCGAGCCCGGCGTACTCCGGCGTCTGTGTGAACGACCCGTTGCGCACCGTGATTTCGACCGTGACCAGCGGCACGCCGTGATTCTCGACGACGATCACCTCGAGGCCGTTCGCCATCACGCGCCGCTGGATCGTCTTCTCCAGCTCGGCGCGCTGCCCGTGCGCCAGCGGCGCCGCGAGGAGCACCAGCATCACCAGGAGCGCCGCGCTGGCGGCCATCGCCACCCGCCCTTTGATTAACCGCATCATGTCCAATGCCGTATCCGTCCTTCTCGGGAAAAGTTCGTTGATTGCCGAGCGCCTGCGGGCGAACGTTCCGCTCGCGCCCTTCACGACATTCAAGATCGGCGGCCCTGCCGACGTGCTGTACGATGCCACAGCGGCAGACGACCTCGCAAACGCGGTGGGTGCGGCGCGTTCCGCCGGAATCCCCTTTTTCGTGCTCGGGCTCGGCGCCAACATCCTCATCGGCGACCGGGGATTCAGGGGCCTGGTGATTCGAAACACCGCGGCCCATCTCCAGTTCCCCACTCCGAACACCATTCGTGCCGAGAGCGGCGCCGTGATGGCGGACGTCATCCGGGCGGCCGTCACCAGCGGACTGTCCGGCCTCGAGCACTACGTCGGCATTCCGAGCACCGTTGGTGGCGCCGTCTGGCAGAACCTGCACTTTCTCGCGCCGGCGCCGACGCGCGAGCGCACGATGTTCATCGAACAGGTCACCGCGAGCGTCGAGCTGCTGGCTCCGACCGGGGCCCGGCTCACGATTCCCGGCTCGGAAATGCAGTTCGGGTACGACACGAGCCGTCTGCACCACTCGGGCGAGATCGCACTGGCCGTGACCTTCGATCTCGTGAAGGGCGACCCATCCGCGATGCACCGCGTGATGCAGGAAAACCTCAGTTGGCGGGGATCACGGCATCCGTGGCTCGAGCATCATCCGAGCGCCGGATCGATCTTCAAGAAAATCGAGGGCGTCGGTGCCGGGCGCCTCATCGACCAGTGCGGACTCAAGGGCTACACGATCGGAGGCGCGCAGATCTCGCACGTGCACGCCAACATCATAGTGAACCTCGGCGGAGCAACCGCCGCGGACGTACGCGCGTTGATCGCCTTCGCCCAGAGCGCGGTGTTCGAGAAGTTCGCTCAGAAGCTCGAGCCCGAGATCGGCTTCATCGGCGAGTTCTAGCCGGATCCTTCGCTAGAATACCTGTCCGAAGTCGAACTGCGCCCGCCAGCGATCCGCCCTGTCCACCGCGCGCGCCATCGACACTCCGAACGCGCCGCCGAACAGCCTGATGCCCCCGGCGACCGTCGCGCGGGCGGTACCCGTAACCGTCGAGACGGGCTGCTGCACGGTTCCTCCGAGACGCTGGATTGCCGTCCGCGCCGCGCCATCCGACGCGCCGGTCCAGCCGGACTGCGCCGTGACCGCGAGCGCCGGTGCGAGTGCGGGAAGCCAGACGAGCCGCGTCAGCCGGATCGGTGCGGTCAGCGTATTGAGCCGGTACATCGCGAGCGTTCGAAATACCGCGGCCTGATCGCCGGCGAACTGCTTGTAGTCGTATCCCGGCAAGCCCTCGCTGCGCCCCATCTCGAACAGTTGTTGCGGGGGCGGCGAACCGAGCACCACACCGGCATCGAGCCGCGAAGCGAAGGTCCAGCGACCCGCGTTGCGACGCGTGCTCAATCGCAGGTCGATGCGCTGGAAATTGAGCTGGCCGTCTCCGCGCAGATAACCCAGCGTCGCGCCCAATCCCGGCCTCAGGTACTCGGCGTTCGCGTCCGAATGCCACGCCAGCGTGAAAGCCGTGCGAAGATAATTCCCCGCGTCGATGCCGCGATTGGGGAGATAGCCGGTGTGAATCAGGTTCTGCGTGAGCGTGTTCGTGACCGCACGATCGTCGGCCCATCCCGCCTCGAGCCGCGCCTGCAGGCCGCTCCTTGCGAACGAACGGGTGACCGACGCACCCGCGCTGTACCGGTCGACGTAGTCGTAGTCGTCAGTGCCGAACAGCGCACCGAGCGTCGAGCCGGAGTCGAGCGGATTGCGAAAGTCGTTCGTGATGTCGAGCGACCGTCCGGCGCGCAGGGCGTACGTCCATGCGCCGTGGTCGAGTACGGCGCTGCTGCGGGCTCGTACGGTGCGTTCGTTCCACGCATATCCCGCGACGGCGCGCAACGTGAGTCCGGGCGCGGCGTCTCTCATGCGCGTCACGACGCCCAGTCCCGTGAAGAGCCCCTCGATGCGGTTGAACCGAACCAAGTCGCTCAGCCGTTCGGTCCGAAGCGCGACCTGAGGCAAGCCATCGGCGCGCCAGCGCGCGGGCGCGACGTCCATGAAGTCCTCCGTGCTCGTGGCCTGTGTCGCGGTGCCGATCTCGTCGCGCCAGGCGCGAAACGCGGCAAGCGAATCGCGTGTGGCCATGGAGAGCACGTGCGGACGCGGGCGGAGCGTATCGAGCGGCACGCCCGCGGCGACTGCCGCGGCGTCGGGCGGCGTGATCACATAGTCGCTGAATCGCGAGACGATGCGAAAGACCGCCTTGGCATCGCCCATCACCGGGAGCATGGCCTGCGCCTCGAACCGCTGGTACGAGGGAAGCCAGAACTCCTGGCTCACCTCGCTGTTCACCAGTTCGACGAAGGCAATTCCCGTCGGGCGCACGCTGCCGAGCAGGCCGCTGAGTCCCCCGCCCGGCCCTTCCGAAGTGGACGCGAACGAGCCTCGCATGCGGACGACATGCTTGCGATCCACGTCGAGATCCATCTCGCCGCTGAAGACCACGGTGCGGTACGGCAGCTTCGCTTTCGGTTCAACGAGTATGCGGACGATGCGAATCTCCCGGTCACCGACGTTCAGCTTCTCGACCGTGTCACCGCCGCTGAAGCGGTAGAGATTCTCGCGGTCCACCGAGAGCGGATGGATGGCGACGAGCGTCGTGCGCGGGTTCGCGTCGCCGCGCGATCCCGACAGCTTCGAGATGCCCGCGCCGGCGCGACGTCGCGTGGTGTCGACGCCAAAGAGGAGCGAGAGGCGATTTCCGTAGAGCGACGGAACGACCCACGCGTTTCGGAAGAATCCAATCGTCGCGAACTGGAATCCGCGCGACTGCGAACGATAGCCCGTGACGTGCTGCTCGAAGTCGCCCGTGCGGCTCCACTGCAACTCGCTGGCCACCTGTTCGATCGACTCTTCTGACTCGTGGCCGGCGCCATCGCGCTGACCAATCGCGATCTCGCTCTCGACCCTGGCTCGATAGCGCCCCAGAGAAGCGGGGACGCGATTGTTCACGAGCACCGCCTCGTTGACGAGGGTCCGTAGTGCCGTTGACGAGTACGTCGCCGTGTCGGGGATGGCCGCCACGGCGAGCTGGGCGGCGAGGAAAAGCGTCAGCATGCCATGCGGAGGATACGCGCTCGCACCCGCCTCGCCAGCCCGGGCAACAGCGCGGCGTCGGGGAGGGCGCGCTGAATCAGGATTTGCAGCGTGTCGTCCCGTACCAGGCGAGCGAGCGAGGATGCGATGATCGAACGCAGTTCCGGCGGAGCGGCGGCGCATTCTCTCTCGATTTCCGTCCGTCCTGCGATCAACAACACCGCACGTTCGAGTTCCTCGCTGTCGACGACACGCGCGCCGCTTCGCACGAAGGAAGCGAATTCGAGGGCGAGCATCGCGGGCGCGCCGGCGATTCGAACGATGAGCCCTTTGTCGGCGGTGAAGGGCAGGGTAAGGAGCGTCGCGTACTCGAGCCACACCTGCTCGGGGTCGCCGTCATCCGCGCGCACCTGAACAAGTTCGATGGTGACATCGTCGGAGACGCGCCAGCGATCGGCATTGGCGGCGCGACCGATTCGCGAGAGTCCGAGCTTCTGCAGGTCGCCGCCGAGCCTGTCGACCATCGAGGTTGATAGAAGCTGCAGGCAAGAATCCGCGGCGAACGTCAGTTCGGGAACGCGCACCGCCTGGTCGGTCATCAGGAGATCCACCACCGGCGGCCCAGCGAGGACGACGCGGTTCAGGATGGGCTCGATCGCGCGGGCCACCAGGCCCAAGCGCTCGCGCGCGGGCAAGATCGACCTCGGCGGGTTCTCTTTCACGCCTTGGAGACCGAGAGGCGTTCGGCCAACAGCTCGGCAGCAACCTTTCTGACTCGCGTCGTTCCCACCCGGAGAGCATCGATGATGGTGAGCAGTTCGTACAGCGGCTGGTTCCGGCCTGGAAGCTCGGGCGCGCCCGGGAAGAGCGGAATCAACGATTGCCCTCGAGCCGTGCCGTCGGCGTGCGGCCATACGAATCCTTCAGTCGCTTCGACGATCGCGCAGAAAGCCGGGGACGAATGGGCGGTGGAGATGCCGATTGTTGGGGTGCCGAGGACGGCGGGGAAAGCGAAGGGCGCCCCGTGAACAAGGAACTGATGGAGGATTTCGCACGATGGCCGACGCTCGTCGGCCAAGATGAGGCGCGCGAGACGAAGTCTTCGGACGGCATTGTGGCACTCGCCAGCGCTCAGTCCTGTCACTTCAGCCAGTTTGATGAATAGAGCGGCTGGAGTGATCGCAAGTTGGCAAGCCACAACGAGATCACCGGGGCGTAACGTTGGCTGCTTGCTCATATAATATTATGATTTATGAATCATGAATATATTGCATAACTCCTTTATAATCAATACGCTTCGATCAATTCCATTTCAAGCCGCGCAACTGATCCAAATTCACGTTCCCGCCGCTCACAACGCTGACAACTTTCGAGCCGGCCGGCGCCTTGATCAACCCCTTCAACAGCGCCCCGATCGGCGCGGCAGCTGCCCCCTCGACCACCAGCTTGCTGTGGTGCATCACCCACAGCATCGCGTCAAAAATCTCCGAATCCGGAAGTGTGACGATCTCGTCCACCGCTTCCCTCACGATGTCGAGGTTGTGCTCGCCCACCCGCTTCACCCGAAGCCCGTCGATGATGCAGTCCACCCGATCCAGCGTCACCACATGACCGGCCTCCACGCTCCTCTGCATTCCCGGCGCGCCCGATGACTCGACGCCAACGATCCGCACCCTCGGGTTGATGCTCTTGATCGCCAGCGAAACTCCCGAGATCAGGCCGCCGCCGCCGATCGGCACCACGACTACGTCCACCTCCGGCCAGTCCTCGATGATCTCGAGGCCGACCGTCCCCTGGCCTGCAATGAGCTGCAGGTCGTCGAATGGATGGATGTAGGTGAGGCCGCGTTCCTCCACGAGCTGCTTCGCTTTCTCGTTCGCCTCGTCCCAGATCGACCCGTGCAGCACGACCTCGGCACCGTACGCCCGAGTCGCTTCGATCTTCGATGGGGTCGCGTTCGCCGCCATCACGACCACGGCCTTCATTCCATGGATTGCCGCCGCCAGCGCCACCCCCTGCGCGTGATTGCCGGCCGACGAGCAGATCACGCCGCGACGGCGTTGCTCCTCCGTCAGCTGCGGAAACTTGTTCAGTGGCCCGCGGATCTTGTACGACCCGGTTCTCTGGAGGTTCTCCGCCTTGAGCCG
>Ga0208080_1000035_pt1 | contig 60239 bp, 55 predicted proteins | sample NGESurdeep092012_3_FD_184476 | JGI IMG/M metagenome (GOLD analysis project Ga0208080, IMG submission 184476) | Arctic peat soil microbial communities from Barrow, Alaska - NGEE Surface sample 210-3 deep-092012 (SPAdes) | ecosystem: Environmental > Terrestrial > Soil > Wetlands > Peat ...
AGATGAAATACGCGCCAATGTCACCAAGGATGCTGTCGCGCTCGGTCGGAAGCGCCGTGTACTGCAGCGCTTCGTAGGCGAAGCACACGGCGCGAGCAAGATTGCCACGGCGCTGCGCCACAACAGATCGCGCGTGCAGCGCAGCCGAACTCTCTTCTGCGCACTCCGCGCGCTCGCTCTCGACTGTCACTTGCGCCAGCAACTCCTCCGCCTTCGGAAGATTGCCGCGGGTCAGCACCACGATTGCGCTACCAATCTGCGAACGCAGCGCCCGCGCCGTCTCCTTCTGCCGCTTCGCGATCTTGCCCGCCGTCGCATACGATGACTCTGCGTCGTTGAGCTCGCCCAACATGCGCTTGCAATACCCAAGCCGCAAAAACGAATCGATCAACAGATCGCCGTCGTAATCCTCTTCCGCCAGCCTCGCAATCGTTCCGTATACGTCAGAGGCGAGCGTCAACTCCGAGCGCCTCTCGAGACACCCCGCGTACGCAAACAGCCGCGGCAACACCGGCTGGATGTCCACCTCGCGAACCGTCTGCATCGTATTGACCAGGCCGAGCAGCACCTCGCGCGTCGGATCGGTCGACTCGAGCTGCATGATCGCACCGCGAACGGACTTCACGCTCACCGATTCCGGTTCGACCATCACGGGCCCGGCCAGCACCCAGTGATCGATCAGCCGCAGCATCAGGAGCCCCGCCGTCGCTGATTGAGCCTTCGGCGAGTTTTCCTTCGCCTCACCGACAGCCTCAAAAAACGCGAGGTGCTTCAGTCCGAGCGTCGTCGTGCGGGAGCGCTTCATCAGGCTCAGAATCCGGTGTATGGGTGGGTCGACCCCGCGAAACCTGTGGCGCGCATCTCCGCCGCGCAACAATCGAAACACATTTGCGCCATCATATAACGCCGGGCGGCCAGCCGCCGTGATCCGGCGCACCGTGAACCGCGGTCCACCAGCCGCACGACTATCTCGCCGTGCCCCCCGCAACTTTCTTCGACGTTCCACCCGCTACGAACCGCTGCCCCGGTGCATCGAGCCGGTCGAGCGCCTTCTCCAATTCCGCGTCAATCATCTGTATTCTCGGCAGGCTGAACGGCTTGAACTGCGGGCTGTAGGGACTCGGCGCACTCGGACCCGATACTTCCAGAATCGCTTCGAAGGAATAGCGCACCTCGCGGCCGCTCTTCGGATCGTGCCAGGTGCCGCTGCTCGCGAGCGCGCGATTCTTCGGCCACACGCCCAGCGGAAGCGCGAACGTGCGCACCTTGTAGCCGGGAACCGCCGAATCGATCGCCAGCACGCCGCGCGCGATCTGCTCCTGCACCACCGCGTCGCTGTACTTCGCCAGGTTTGCGTGCCACAACGTGTGATCGCAAAGCTCGAAGCCCTGCTCCGCGAGAAAGCGGACCTTCTTCAGGCGCCACTCGCTCTTCTGCCCCGAGATCCCCTTCTCACCGAAGAACGCGTGCCCGGCCGCCGCACCCGGCAGCAGGCAGAACGTCGCGCGCTTGCCCCAGTCGGGATGCTCTTTGTTGAACTCCATCCAGATCCCAACCGCGCTGTTCGGGTCGATCTCGAGCTGGCCGTTCTTCTCGATGTAGCTGAACTGGCCCGGCGATGCGTCGTCGAACGTGAACACCACCGGCGACATTCCCGCTGGAATGTCGAACCGCTTGTCTATCATCTGAGACACCGTAACCGGGCGATACCCCCGGTCGTAGAGCAGCTTCAGGTCGCGGCGGAAGTGATCCGCCGAGCGCCCCCACCGGCTGTCCTTGTCGGTGATCAGGTGGTATTCGAGAATCGGGATGCGGCCCTGATCGTTGGGCGCGCGCGGGGAAGCGGATTGGGCGGTTGCGGTGCCGGCGACGAGAAACGCTGCGCATACGCGCGAGAGATATTTGTTCACGCCTGAAGATAACGGCTCATGCGAGTAATCGGTCATTGGTCGTCGGTCGTTGGTCGTTTGCAAAGAACCAACGACCAACGACCAATGACCGATTACCCGCCGTCTTGCTGTTACGCCAGCAACCCGAGCCGCGCCGCCGACGTGAACCCCGGGAACATCGCGCCGAGATTCGTCGCGCCAAGATGTTTCGACGCGATCTCCGAGAACACCGACCGGAAATCCGTCGTGAGTGCGAGGTCGCGCCCTTCGTACAGCTGCTCGGGCTCGAGGCCCGGCCACTTTCCGTAGACCTTCTTGCCGTGCACCGAGCCGCCGATGACGAACATCGCGCCGGCGTGCCCGTGATCCGTTCCGCCGTTGCCGTTCTGCCTCGCCATGCGGCCGAACTCGCTCATCGTGAGGATCACGACGTTCTCCATTCCCTCGCCGAGGTCGTTCGCGAGCGCCGCGATTGACTTCGCGAAATCGTCGAGCCGCTGCGCGAGCTGTCCGGTCGCGCCGCCCTGATTGACGTGCGTATCCCACCCGCCCACGTCCGCGAACGCGATCTCGAGCCCGACCTTGCTCTTGATGAGCTGCGCGATCTGCTTGAGGCGCTGCCCGAACTGCGACTTCGGATAGTCCGTGCCGTTCTGCGGCTGGTACTGCGTTGGATTGGCGGAGCGCAGCATCTTGACGGCCTCGAACATTTCCTGTCCCGTGCCGTGGATGAGGTCGGCCGAGCCGGTGCGGTACAGCGCTTCGAGCCGAGCCGTCTGGTCGCCGCCGCCCGAGCGTACCGCGAACTCGTCGAGCGAGTTCATCGCCACGGCGGGCGCCGTGCCCTCGAGAATGCGCGGCGTCTGCGGCGTCATCGCGACCGCGCGAAAGGGCGTCGGGGCGCACTGCTCACACGTGCCCGACGTCGCGAGGTAACGGTTGAGCCATCCGTCGCTCGTGCCCTTCGCATCCGGCGTGCCGCTCTCCATGTAGTCCTGCGCGTCGAAGTGCGAGCGCGTGGCGCTCGGACTCCCTACGGCATGAATCGGAGCGAGTAGCCCCGAGTCCCACAGCGGCTTGAGCGGCGCGAGGGAGGGATGCAGGCCGAAGAACCCGTCGAGGTCGATGGCGCCGGTCGCGCCCGTGGAACCGACGGCCCCCGTGCCGCGCAGCGGCTGCGGAATCGCGATGTTGGGACGGAGCTGGTAGTACGCGCGCTCTCCGTGCGGCACCACCACGTTCAGCGCGTCGGCCGCGCCGCGCTGGAACAGGCAGATGAGCACCTTGCCCTTCTGCGCGAGCGGCAAGTCCATGCCCATCGCGGTGCGGCGAAGAAACGACGGGCTCAAGCCCATCGTGACGAGCGCGACGGCACCAGACTTCACGAAGTATCGGCGACGCAAGGCTATCTCCGCTGGAATTCGGGCGAACCAATTGCCAGCCCAACGATTAACGCCAATCCCCTCGTGGGCGGCCGCGCCATCTCGGGCATGGTGTCGAGAGCAGCCGCCGACGCAAGGAAGGGGTTCTTGCCGGTGATCAGGATCGCGCGCGTATCGGGTGATACCCCGCCGCCGAGCAATGCTCCCACGACGCCGTCGACCTGCTGCTCGATCGGCGCATTCTGGAGCGACTCGGCGCCTTTCCAGTTCACCGGCGACACGCCGGGGATTCGTCCCGCCGCGATCGCGACGCCGAAGTTGATTCGGTTGAGGATCGAACCCGTGTTCATCCACTGATCGCCCGTCTCTGGCCAGCCGTTCGGAGCCTGGTGGCCGTAGATCGGCTCGCCGAGCGTGGCGATGGTCTGCGCGGTCCTCAGCGTTCCGTCGGGCTGCGCGCCGAGTGCGCGGAGCGCGCTCACGACCACCTCGAACGGCGATTTCACCTTGCTGCGATACGCGGCGCGCGAGAAGAACTCCTTGCTCGTGATGATGGTGCGCACGACGGCCCGGATGTCGCCGTCGGTCCGGCGGAACGTCGCGGCGGCTCGCTCGACCAGCTCCGCGGGTGGCGTGTCGCTCACGAATCGGCGGGCGAGCTTGAACGCGATGTACTTCGCGGTGGACGGATGCCGCGAGACGATGTCGAGGACATCCTCGCCGTCCTCGATGCCGCGGCCGGCCGCGAGCCGGTGGCCGAGCACGACCTTCGCGCCCGCGTCGTGCATCTGCGGATTGAACTCGAACGCACCGCCGCCAAGCTGGGGACGGGGAAAGGTCCAGCCGGTGAGCGCGCGGGCGACGTTGATCACGTCCTGCTGCGTGTAGCCGCCGTCGACGCCGAGCGTGTGAAGCTCGAGGAGCTCACGGCCGTAGTTCTCGTTGAGCCCGCCGCGGCGCCGCGCGAGTTGCTGTTGCTGCTGTGGCGTGAGCAGTCCGCCGCGGCCGTTTCGGCCGGCTCCGCCGCGACCGGCGCCCGGCAGCGGCACGAGCCTAGGGCGGTTGCTGTCGGCCTGGCTCTCCCAGTTGTCCAGGTAGAAAAGCATCGCGGGGCTCTTGGCGACCGCCTCGAGCAGCACGCGGAATTTCCCGAGCGAGTTCGGACGGATCACCGTGCTCTCGTATTGCGCGAGCTGATAGCGCTCGGGCGGCCCCTTCTGGATGTAGACCGAGAAGTGGTTGAGCCAGAAGTCGGTCATGACCTCCTGGAGCTGGCGCTCGGACAGGAGGGCACGGTCGATGCGTCCGCTCTGCGCCTCGATCGTGACCTTTCGGGGGCCGGCCGTGGCCTCGCGCAACTCCGCACTGTCGGCCGCACTGAGCTTGGAGCGGTCGCCTTTTGCCTGCAGGCGCTGAAGCAGCTGATTCGGCGGCGGATATTTCCGCTGGAGCTCCTGGGAACTGGTGTTGTAGCTCTCGAGGGTGGCGAAATATTGGTCGCTCTTCGAATCGCCGATGCGCTCAGGGTGCAGCTGCAGGTCGATCCACTTGTCGACTCCCATGGCCCGCACGGCCTCGGCGTCGCCGGCACGCGCGCCGAAAGTGAGCCGGCTGAGGAGGTGGTTGACCTGCTCGTCGGCCGTCTGCTCGCGCGAGCCGCTCTCGGCCGGCGCCTGATCCTGCGGCGCAGCGGTCATCCGCGGCGCCGGCTCGACCTGCGCGGCCGGACTGCCGCCGCACGCGGTGAGGGACGCCATGGCGGCGGCGGCGACGATTCTGATCGGACGCTGCATCGAGACACACTCCAGGTAGGTCGTGCACCTCGTAGACGACGTCGTCCGCGCTGAAGTTAAGGGTGAAGGGTCGTTGCGCGATGCGCCATGTGACGCAGAGCACAACCGTAGAATGAGTGACCAATCACTCACTGCAGAGGTATTACAAGCAGGAACATTTCTTGCTGTTGTTTGGAAGCGACTTTTCACTCGGAGGACCGCGAATGGATGTGCTGGTGATGTTGAATGAGCTTCCGGAGCAGTCGCCCGTGCTCGCGCAGGTCAACTCCGTCCCGTCGGCGAGCGCCAGCGAGCGTCCGATGCGCGACGTGGTGACGCTGTTCGGCGTGCCGAACGCGGAATCGCTGGCGCTCGCGCTGGCCGCCGCGCTCGAGTCGAGCCGTGCCGGTGTGTCCGGAGAAGACCCGCTCGACGTGACGCGAAACGTGGGCGTGTGGCCCGAGCGCGGAGCCATCGGCGATGCCGCGTGGCTCGATCGTTCCACGGGACAGGTCGTGAAGCGCGAGGTGGAGATTCCGATCGCCGTATTGCTCGAGACGGCCGGAAGACTGCTCGCCGACTGCGGACAGGGCATTCGCCGCCTGCTCGCCGGCCTGCTGATGCCGGACGGGCCCGAAGGCCCGCGCCGCGCGATCGCATTTTCGTTCGCCCCGGCAGCCGCCGGCGCGAGACTTTCAGGCGAGTCGCTGCTCGCCTCCCTCCGCGAAGCGGATGGGCTCACCACCGACACCGAGGAATCCTGAAGAAACTTTCCTTGTCTGAGAACTGACCGATCGAAGGGAACGGGGCGGCCGGGTTGGCCGCCCCGTTTTTCGCCGTCTGCCGTCTTTTCTCCGACAGCCTTTGGCCGCGCCGCGAACTAGACTCGACTTGACGCCGGACTTTCGGGGTGACACGCTCTTATCCCGCTCCGCAACTGAGGGAGAGACATGCGCGAGTACCGAAGCGAAGCAATCCGCAACATCGCCGTAGTAGGACACGGTGCGAGTGGCAAAACGACACTGGTCGACGCCCTCGCCTTCGTCTCCGGCACCAGCAAGCGACACGGGTCCATCAAGGACGGCAGCACCCTCACCGACACCTCTCCCGAGGAAACCGAGCGCAAGTACTCGATTTCGCTCGGTTGCGCGTACGCGGAGTGGAAGGACACGAAGATCAATCTTCTCGACACTCCCGGCTTTCTCGACTTTCAGGGCGACGCGATCGCCGGCATAGCGGCCGCCGACGGCGCGCTCGTCGCGGTGGGCGCGAGCACCGGCGTGGAGGCCGGCACGGAGCGCATGTTCCGCGAGGCCATCGCGCGCAAGGATCCCGTGCTGTTCGTGATCTCGACGATCGATCGTGAGCACGCCGATTTCGACGCCGCGTACCAGTCCATCAAGGACCGGCTCACGACGAAGGTCGTGCCGGTGGAGATCCCGATCGGCGCGGGCGCGGGCTTCAAGGGCGTCATCAACCTCTTCACGAAGCGGGCGCACCTGTTCAAGCCCGGCACCAAGGCCGGTGAGTACGAAGAGGTGGACATTCCGGCGAGCGAGCAGGCGAGATTCGAGCGCTACCACCAGGAGATGGTCGAGGCCGTTGCAGCGACCGACGATGCGCTGCTCGAGCGCTTCTTCGGCGGGGAGGAGCTCCCCGGTGAGCTCGCGATGTCTGCCATGAAGGAGGCCATGAAGCGGCAGGACATCTTCCCGCTGCTCTGCTGCTCGAGCCAGCTCACGTGGGGGGTGCGCACGGTGCTCGACTTCCTCGTCTCGCTCATGCCGAGCGCGTTCGAGATGGAGGAGCTGCACGCGTTCAAGGGCGCCGAGGGCGAGCGCACCGTGGAGATCCATCCGAGCGAGGGTGCACCGTTCACGGCGCTCGTGTTCAAGACCACCGCCGAGCCGCACGTGGGCGACGTGTCGTTCTTCCGCACCTTCAGCGGGACCGTGGCCGCCGGGCAGGACGTGTACAACGCCACGCGCGATTCGGCGGAAAAGCTGATGCACCTCTCCATTTCGCTCGGGCGTGAACGCGTGGAGGTGCCGCGGCTCTATCCCGGCGACATCGGCTGCGTCGCGAAGCTGCACAACACGCACACGAACGACACGCTGTCGACGAAGGCGCGTCCCGTGCGCCTGCCGCAGATCCAGTTCCCGGATCCGATCGTCACGTTCGCGGTGAAGGCCTCGCTGCGCCCCGACGAGGAAAAGTTCCAGCAGGGCCTGCACCGCCTTCACGACGAAGATCCGACGTTCCAGACGCATTTCAACAGCGAGACGCACGAGACGATCGTCGGCGGGATGGGCGAGCGGCACATCGAGGTCGGGCTCGCGCGCGTCGCGCGGCAATTCGGCGTGAAGGGCGAGCTCGCCGCGCCGCGCATTCCGTATCGCGAGACGATCACCTCGAAGGGCGATGGGCAGGGCCGGCACAAGAAGCAGTCGGGCGGGAAGGGTCAGTTCGGCGACTGCTGGATCCGGATGCGCCCCGGGCCGCGGGGCTCGGGGTATGTGTTCCAGGACGAAATCGTCGGCGGTGCGATTCCACGGGCGTACATCCCGGCGGTCGATCGCGGCGTGGCGGAGGCGGCGGCTCGCGGCGTGCTCGCGGGATATCCGATGGTGGATTTCGTCGTGGAGTGCTACGACGGCAGCTACCACTCGGTGGATTCGAATGAAGCGTCGTTCAAGATGGCGGGCATCCAGGCGTTCAAGACCGTCGCGCCCAAGTGCCGGCCGGCCCTGCTCGAGCCGCTGGAGATGGTCGAGGTCACGACGCCCGATGCGTATCTCGGCGACGTGATGGGCGATCTCAGCTCACGCCGCGGACACATTCTCGGGACGGAGCCGACGGACGAGGGGAGCTTCACGCGGGTCCGGGCGATCGTTCCGCAGGGGGATATGCATCTCTACGCGACGAAGTTGTCGTCGATTGCGCACGGGAGAGCCGTATTTTCGCAGCGGTTCCACGGGTACGAGCATATGCCGGGCGAGGCTGCGGCGAAAATCATCGAGACGGCGGCGAAGGCGAGGGGAGAGGAAACTGAGAACTAAACGCTCTCACCTCACAGCTTTCAGACGCCAGCTGTCGGACAAAAGCCTCTTTACCGATTTGCGCACTGATCGGTAAAGAGGCCGTTTTCCGACAGCTATTCGCTGATGGCTGTCAGGTGATAGCGTTTTGTTTGTCTTGCCTTCTCAAACCTTGTGGTACACAATCCGCGCCGCCTCGGCTCTATCTTCGGCCGTGTAAACCTCGAAGTCCGAGAAGAATCCCGGCGCCTCTTTCTGCAGCAGCCGCAGCACCATCACCGCCATGCGGCGAATCTCGAACTCCGCGCCCTCGCTTGAGCGGAGTTCGAGCATCGTCCGCCATGCACGCGCATTCGCGGTGACGACGATCTTGGTCTCCGTCGAATTCGGCAGCACTCCTCGCCCCGCTTCGCGCGCCATCTTGCGGCGGTGCACCTTGTCGGCCACCCAGCCGTAGCGCTCCATCAGTTTCTCGACGAGCGCGACGTAGGCCGCCTGCGCCGTCTCCATCTGTGCCTTCCACTGCGCGAGCAACGCGTCGTCACCGAGAATCGCGGGCGGCACGACGAACGCCGCCTTCGACTCGTCCACATACCGCTGCGAGAGCTGCGAGTACGCGAAGCCGGCGCGATGGCGCACCAGTTCGTGCGTCAGGGAACGCGAGACGCCCTCGATCAGCAGCGAATAGTTCGCGTGCTCGAGCACGCTGCCGTGTCCCTGTTTCTTGATGTTCTCGATATATTCGCGCGTCCCGCGGTTGGCGGGATTCTTCTGGCTCATGTAACAGAGCCGCCCGGCGAATTCAGCCAAACGCTCTCCGTCCGTGCTTTCGCCGAGCCAGTGAACCGGGAGATGCGCGGGCTCCGCGAACGCGGGGCGCGCAAGGATCGAGATGAGGGGTTCGGTATAGAATTGCGGCATCGTCCTGAAATGCGGGATGCGGGATGCGGGATGCTTTTTAAGCTACGTGGTGGCGGCGAAGGGAACAAACCTCCGCACCCGCACGCGATCCACCAGCGACCGCAGCGCATGGTTGCTGCACAGCGCCAGCAGGCCGGCGACGGTCAGCGTGCGCACTTCGCCGCGCGTGATCTTCACGCTGCCGCCGTGGTGCAGCATCGCGCGCGACGCCGAGAGATCGCGCAGCGTTGCATATGCGAACAGGAGCGGCAATACGCAGAACGCACGAATGGCCACGGCGCGCCGCGGAATCAGCAGGATGTATTCCAGCGCGTCGTCGAGATCCGTCCACGCGAGCTGGATGAACGAGGCAACCGCCGCGAGGTTGCCCTCGAGGTGCGCGTCGTCGAGGAGCGTCCGGTGCCCGCTCCCGTGCTCGGCCAGCGATGCCTCCGGGATGTAGATCGCGTTCTCGTGCTCCGCATCCCACGCGATGTCCTTCAGGACGTTCACGGTCTGCAGTGCCTCGCCGAACTGGTGGCACTTCGTCCAGAGCCTCGTGAACTCCGGTTTTCCGACGCTCGGCGCGTGCTCGTACCAGAGTTCCGTCAGCATGCACCCCACCGTTCCCGCGACGTAGTAGCAGTACTCACGGTATTCGGCGACGGTCTGGATGCGAATTCCGCGCGGATAGAGCTGCACGAACTTCCTCATGCCGTGCGCCATCACGCCGACCCAGTGCTCGATGCGTCCCCGTGTCTGATCGGGAAGCGAGCGCAGCAGGACGCACACGAGATCCGTGTGCCGGAGGAGGTCGACGTGGGCGGGATCGCCCTGGATGTCCGAGGCGAGGGCGGGGAACGCTTCGGCTGCGTCACGATCCGCCAGGCAACGCAGAAAGGCGTTGAGCAGTTCCGCCTTGCGCTCCGGCGCCGCGGCGCCGTCGTCCTCGATCGTGTCCGCGATGCGGCACAACAGGTACGCCGTGAGCACCGCGCGGCCGAGCACGCCCGGCAGGAATCGAATGGAGATCGCGAACGTGCGGGAGACTTCCGGCAGAACGGCTGTCGCGAATCGCTTCGCATAGCGCAGTCGCCTGGCGTCGTCGGCCCGCTCCGCCCCGGGGGCACTCACGGCGGTCATCTCGGCGGCCGCGGCGGGCCGATGAACGCGTCGAGCAGCACTTGCGCGGTCGTCGCCGGCTTCGCGTCGGCGAACTCGAGCCGGTCGAGCGCCTGCTCGAGCGCGACCTGCGCGCGAGAGACGAGCTGGCGGTACTGACGCCGCGTGATGAACAGTGCGAGCAGGGCTGCGAGCGCGGATGGAATCGCCGCGAGCACCGGCGACACGCCGATCGCGATCAGCGGCGCCGTGATCAGCAGCATGGCGAAGGCGAGCGCCGCGCCGCTCGTTGCGCGCCGGCTCCGCGCCACCGAGAAATCCGCGACGATGCGCGCGTGCGCCCGGTTCGGACCGACCGCCGCGACGATCGCGCTCACGTCGTTCGCCGGGATGAGTTCGAACCCGCGTCCCCAGATCGGGATCGTTCGCCGGATCACCGAAAAGATGTCGCGCCGCGCTTCCCACACGAGCTGATCCGCGAATCGGCGCTTCACTTGAAGTGCCTCGCTGCGTTGCATCCATGCATCGATTGCCCCGAGCACCGCGGCGGGAGTTCCCGGAACCGTGCGTGCCGCCGTCACCGCGGATACACCCGTGAAGCTCGCGAGCCAGCCGGATTCCGCCGGGAGGAGCGTGCGGCTGCGTTCCTCCGCGAGTGCCTGCCGAAGCAGCTCGCCGGAGAGCCCGACTTCCTTGCCGAGTTCGACGAGTTGCTCCTCGGTCATCGCGCCGGACTCGTCGTCCTCGCCGCTGGCGGCCTGCAGCTGGGCGGCGCGCGCGAGCACACGTTCGAGGGCGGCGCGCGAGAGGGCCTGCTCGCGTACCCCGCCGGGAGGCTTCGCGCGCGGGTCAGTCACGGCTCAGATCCCCCCGAACGAAATGGAGATCTGCCGGTCGATCGACTCCAGCATCGGCTTCGGAATCGGAAACGCCCGCGCGAACGCGGCCATCGGATCGCCGTCGAACGCGACGCCGGCGACGCGCAGGTAGAATCGCGCGTAGCCCGCGGCGAGTTCGGGCGACAGGCGCGCGAGGAGCAGGGCGCCGCCGCGCACGAGCGCGTAGCTGCCGACGACCGTCGCGACGCCGCTCCGCTTTTCCGCCGGCGTCGTGTTGTCCTCGACCGCCGGACCCGTGAGCGGGCCGACGATCTCGTGCGCGAACGCGTACAGCGCGTCCATCGCGTGGTCGGGCGAATCCGGAAAGCCGACGGCGACCTGGCTGCGCTCGCGGGTGTCGGTCACGGTGCGCCCCTCGCCCTCGATCGCGAGCGAGAGAATCAGGTCGCCATTCGGCTGCTCGGAATGATTCAGGAAATTCTGCAGCCGGGGGCGCAGTTCACGCTGCCAGATCGAATCGACGGCCGCGAGCGTGCGTTCTCTGCTCCGCATTTCGTCGACCCACCACCCGTGGAAGAACACGTCCTTCTCGTTCTGCAGCGCGTTCGTGAATGTCCGCGCGAAGTCGCGGTCGGCCTTCGCCGGAAAGACGCGGGCCAGCATCGAGAAGACCGCGGCGCCTTCCTTCGATTTGGCCTTCTTTGGATCGCCGTCCGCCTTCACGAACGCATCGATCGTCGCAGCGAGCTCCTCCCACGTCGGGAACGAGAACGCGAGAAACTGCGCGGTCACGAGCGCCGGGTTCTCGCGCACCCGCTGCGCGAGCGCGCCGAGGTTCACGTCGAAGTCGGTGACCGCGCTCGCCTTCGCGCGAGCCGCGACGAGCGCTTCCCGGTAGCCATGGCGAAAGAGCGGGACCGCCGACGCGTCGCTGGAGATCATCGCGAAGCCGTGCAGCCAGAGGTCGACGTGCTCGCGCGTCCGGATCGGCCACTTCACGTTGGTCGAGGCGCCCGGCAGCTGCGCGGCGCACGGCGCCGGGACGCCGCCGAACACGCACAACCAGAGCGCGGTCGCCAGCACCTTGCGACCTCGCGGCAATCGACGTGGTGATGCGGACTTCATGCGCGGGCGTCCGGCTCGTTCAGGATGTGGCCAGCCGGCCGCACGCCACGCAGAACTTCCAGCCCGGCTCGAGTTCGGCGCTGCACGCCGCGCAACGCCGCGCGAGCAGGTTCTGCCCGCAGCTCGGGCAAAAGTGAACCTGCCGGTCCTCCGGAAGCGCCTGGCCGCAGTAGCGGCAGCCGGGCCGCGACGAGCTCGGCGCGGTCTCCGCCGCGGGATCGAGCGGATGCAGAGGCGCCGCGGCCGACGGGCGCATCGCCTTGGGCGTGGTGATCGCCTCCGAAAGCGAAGCGGACGCGGCGGGAGTCTCGGTCGGCGCCGGCACTGCGGCAGGCGGCATCGACTCGCCGGCCCTGCGCGCGTGTTCCTGCGAGATCGTCACGTGCGAGGTGAGATACGCGCGGTAGGCCGCGAGATCCGGATTCGGCGACGACAGTTCCGCGCGCAGGTCGTCTTGCAGCAGGTCGTCGGCAAAGATGTACCCGCGCTCGCCGGTCAGCAGCCTCGTGAGCGCGTGTGAATAATCGTCGTTGGTTTCCACGGCGCCCTCTGCGCGCACGGAACGATACGGCACGAGCTCGATCAACTCGGCGACCTCAAATGGACGCGCGAGGAACTCGGGCCGTTTGTCGCGCACGGCGCGCACGAGGCGTTCGAACAGCAGGTCGAGTGGATCCATCTCCTGCATCTTAACGATCCGTCGACGGCAACGGCGGACTCGCGCGGAACTCGCCGGACTCCGGGAACGGACTGGGATCGGCGTGCTTCGCGCCCTTCGCGCGGGCTGCCTCGAGCCACGCCTCGAATCCGGAGGCCTCCAGCCCGGCGGAATGCGTCTGGCTGGCGGCGGCACGGGTTGCGAGATGATTGGCGTATTCGTTCTGCGCGTGGCCGTCGTGCCCGCGCACCCATTTCCACGACACCGTGTGCGGCTCGACGGCATCGATCGCCTCGTGCCAGAGCTCGAGATTCTCGATCGCGCCGCCCTTTCGCTTCCATCCCTGCCGCGCCCACGAGTGCACCCACTGCGTCATGCCGTCCACGATGTAGCGCGAATCGGTCGTGAAGGTCACGCGGCAACGCGCGCCCTTCGCGCCGAGTGCGTCCATCGCCTCGATGACCGATCTAAGGGCCATGCGGTTGTTCGTGGTCGCGCGCTCGCTGATCCAGAGGTCGCGCCGCACGATCGTGCCGTTCGACGGATGGCGCAGTTCGATGAGTGCGCCGGCGCCGCCCGGATTGTCGCCCTCGCGTCCGTTGCCGATGCACGACTCGTCGGCGAATACGGCGACGAAGCAAGACTGTTGCTTCGCGGCGCTCACCGCACCACCTCGATCGAATCGGCCTCGTCCACCCAGAGCGTGAGCGGCTGGCCGGTGGTCGGGTGGCGCGCCTCGATCGCCTCACGACGACCGCGCAGCAGGAGCCGCATGGGAATCACCACGAAGTCGGTGCCGCGGCGCCGAACGGTGATGCGGATTCCGTCGCGGATCGCGTCTTCCAGGGCGTCGTAACCGGCGACTGTGAGCTGTGCCATCTCAGTGGGTTCCCCCGAACCATTCGCTGACGAAGCCGGAGAGAACGCCCGTGGCGCGCTCGATTTCACCTATGTCCACGTACTCCTCAGCCGAATGTGCGAGCCCGATGTCACCCGGTCCGAAGCAGATCGCGGGGATGCCGGCCGCAGTGAGCAGCGCGGCGTCGGTCCAGCAGGGAAGTCCTTCGATTGGTGCGCGCTCTCCGGCGCGTTCGAGCGAAGCGGAGAGGGCGCGCACCACCGGATGCGTCGGCTCGACCTCGTTTGGCGCCTGCGCGAAGCCGGGAACGAGATCGGCCCTGAACTCCGGGGCGCGGGCGCGGACGCGGGCGCACGCCGCTTCCACCTCGCGCGTGAAGTCGAAGGCAGTCTCGCCCGGCAGCGTGCGTCGCTCGAGCTGAACGCTGCAACGGTCGGGATACGTGGAGAGGCCGAGTCCGCCGCTCACGATCGAGGCGTGCAGGGAGGGCCGTCCGAGCAGCGGATGCGTCTTCTTCGCGAGCACGGTCCGCTGGTAGTCGTCGAGTTCGGCGAGTGCCATCGCCGCGAGCGTGATCGCGTCGACGCCGAGGTCGTAGCGGCTGCCGTGCGCGGCGCGGCCATGCACGATGAGCTCGAGCCAGGCGAAGCCGCGATGCGCGGGGCAGATCGCGAGACGCGTGGGTTCGGTGACGATCGCCGCCTCCGCGCGTATTCCCGATGCCACGAGCGCGCGGGTGCCGATGCTCTCGTACTCTTCGTCGGCGACGGCGGCGACGATCACTTCGCCGTCGAGATTCGCATCCACCACGCGAAGCGCAGCCGCGCACATCGCGGCGACGCCGGCTTTCATGTCGGACGAGCCGCGACCGTACACGCGGCCGTCGCGCACCTCGGCGTCCCACGGGGCGTGGATCATGCCTTCCACGCCGACCGTGTCGAGATGCCCGTTGAACAGCAGGGCACGTCCGCCGGGGCGGCCGATGCGCGCGACCACGTTCGGGCGCATCGCGACGGTCTCCTGGATCTCCACGCGAAATCCCCATCGCTCGAGCGTCTGCGCGAGCGCCTGGGCGCAGGCACGTTCGCCGGGACCATCGCTCACCAGCGACGGATTCCGCGAATCGATTGCGACGAGCGTCCGGGTCAGCGCGACGGCATCGCCACGCGCGGGAGTTGCGGTCATCGACGAGGTTCGGGGTGTTTCGCGGGTGGAGAAACGCAGAGAGCGCACCAGAAAGGTGCGCTCCTGTCGGTCCGCGGAGTAGCTGGGGCGTGACCGTGCGCTATTTCTTCGGCGCGGCCTTCTTCTTTGCTGGTTTCTTCGAGGCGGGCTTCTTGGCCGGCTTCTTGGCGGGGTGCTTCTTGGCCGCGGGCTTCTTGACCGCGTGCTTTTTCGCCGCCGGCTTCTTGGTCGCATGCTTCGTCACGGCCGGCGTCTTGGCCGCCGGCTTGTGCACGACCGCCTTCAGCGCCGGCGCTCCGAGCTTATGCGGCAGCACGGTCGGTGGCGCGGCCTTCGGCAGCGAGTAGGGCACGGGCTTCAAGACCGCCTTCGGCTTCTGCTCGATGCGCGGCGGCGGCTTCTTGCCTTTGTGCTTCTTCGACCAGGCTTCCTCGGCTTCCCGGATCAACCGGTCGGCTTCGTCCTGCGTCATCTGTCCCCGACGGACCATGTACTGCACGAGGTCGCGCGCGCTTTCGAGCGTGAAGACCGAGAGACCCGCGGCGGCGCCGATGACTTCTTTCATCGCTGCTGCCATCTTGCTCCCGGCTTCCATGCTGATCTCGTGCGCCTTGGCGGCCATCTCGGCCACGGTGTCGCGCACGTCGGCGCCGCGATGTCCGGGGTGACGGCGCACCGGCGGCACAGCGACGGGAGTTACTGTTTCGGCTGCAGCGGGTTTCGCCGCGGCAGGATTCTTATCGGGCATTCGGTCTCGCTCCGGGCACGAGCAGGACACCGCTCGTGTGGCGGCATCGATGGACGCGCGGATCGGCCAGAATCAGGCCGTCAGATCGGTATCACGAGAAACCGCGCGAAGTATCAGGGGGCAAGTATATGGAAAAGGAGTAGCAGGGCAAGTGATGAAAGGGCAATGGATTGGGGTCAATTTCACGTCAAAACGCCGCTTTTCGGCATCATGACTCCGAAATTCAACCGTCGATATCGTACGAATTCGGTACAGTTATCAGACACTATAGCGACATGATAACATGAGTTTGCCACTAAATGGTGTTCGAGTACTCGACCTTTCCCGTGTGCTCGCCGGTCCCCTCGCCACGATGATTCTTGGCGATCTTGGAGCGGATGTGATCAAAATCGAGCGCCCGGGATCCGGCGACGAGAGCCGCGGATGGGGTCCGCCGTTCGATTCGCGCGGCGAGAGCGCGTACTACCTCTGCTGCAATCGCAACAAGATGAGCGTCGCCGCAGATCTTGATGAGGCGCACGATCAGGCCCTGTTGCGCCGTCTCATCGGCGGGGCAAATGTCGTCGTGGACAATTTTCGTCCGGGAACGCTGGCGAAACGACAGCTCGATCACGCAGAGCTGCTCGCGAAGCACCCGCAGCTGATCTGGTGCACGATCACCGGTTTCGGCGCCGAGAGTTCGCGGCCGGGGTACGATTTCGTCGTGCAAGCAGAATCGGGCTGGATGTCCATCACCGGAGAGGCGGGCGGCGCGCCACAGAAAACCGGCGTCGCGCTCGTTGATGTCATCACGGGCAAGGATGCCGCGATCGCGATTCTCGCCGCGCTCGCGGGCGCGCGCCGGGGAACGCCGGCGGAGCGGCGGTTGATCGTCTCGCTCCAGCACAGTGCGGTCAGCGCGCTGATCAACGTCGCGCAGAACGCGCTGGTCACGGGCAAGGACGCCGGGCGCTGGGGCAACGCTCACGCGAACCTCGTGCCGTACGAGCTGTTCGAGGCGAGCGACCGTGCGCTCGTGATCGCCGTCGGGAGCGACTCACAGTTCGCGGCCATGGCGCGCGCGCTCGGGCTCGAGGCCCTCCACGATCCGCGTTTCGCCACGAACGCCGGCCGCCTCGCGCACCGCGCGGAAGTGGTCTCCGCGATTCGCACGCGCGTCGCGGCGAGGCGTGCCGCCGATTGGGTATCGCTGCTGGAGAGGGCCGGCGTCCCGTGCGGAGTGGTGCGCACGGTGCTCGAAGCGCTCGGCGACGTCGCCGCTTCTCCGCTCACTGGGGTGATGCCGATCGCGCGCGCCGCGGTTCGGCGCGCACCGCCGATGCTCGACGCGCACGGCACGCTGGTGCGCGCGCACGGCTGGGATGCGTTCGCGCAGGTGTGAACGACAGTCGCTAGAATGTTGCTGATGCCTTTCCGTCCCCGAATTCGCGCGGCGATGTTGCCGGTTGCGACCGCCGCCTTCGGCGCGCTCGCTCTCGCGTCGTGCGAGGGGAGCGCGTCGCATGTCGACGGTCCGAAGGGCGCGAGCGCATTCGACAAATTCGTCGTCATCGGCACCGGTCTCTCGATGGGGGCGCAGTCCGGCGGGGTTCTCTACGAGTCGCAGATCGAGGCATGGCCGGCGCTGCTGGCGCATGCGGCGGGCGCGAACTTCAGGATGCCGTTGCTGCGCGCGCCGGGCTGCGAGCCGCCGCGCATCGCGCCGCTCCAGCTTTCGGTGTACCTGTCCGGCGTGAGCACGACGGGCATCGATTCGAGCTGCGCGGGCGCGCTCGACACGCTGACGCCACCGGTGAACAGCCTCGCGATTCCCGGCGCGTCGGCGTACGCGGCGCTCAACCTCACGCCGAAGATCGTGCTGAACTCCGTCGTGCCGTACGGGCCGGGTGACCGTGCGCGCTATCCGCTCGTGCTAGGCTCGACGCAATCGCAGGTGACGGCGTTGCGCATCGAGGGCGCGTCGTTCGTATCGGTGGAGCTCGGTCTCACCGAAGTGCTCGGCGCCGCGACGAGCGGACTGCTCGTGGCGGCGACGTCGTACACGCAGGCCGCGCCGTATACGTACGTTCCCGCGCCGGTGTTCGCGCCGGTGTTCAGCGCGATTGCCGACAGCGTGAAGCTCACGGGAGCCAAGGTGGTGCTGCTGTCGGTGCCGAGGGTGAGCACGCTGTATGCGCTGCGCCCGGCCTCCGAGCTCTGGAACGACCGCACCGATCTCGCGGCGTTCGGCATCAATGTGATGGCGGATTGCAGCACGAGCGCGAACTTCGTCTTCACCGGCACGCTCGTGCCCTCGCTCGCCGCGAACTACACGACGTCGGGAACGACGCAGAATCTCTCGTGCACCGACGTGCCGGGCACGGCCGACGCGATTCTCACGCCGGCGGACATCACCACGCTCGACGCCGTGGTGACGCAGATGAACGTGCAACTCCAGCAGGTCGCGCAGCAAAACGGATGGGCGTTCGCCGACCTCACGGGCGTGTATCCTCCGCCCGTTTCGACCAGAGCGGCATACACGGCGTCGGATCAGCTCGCCTGCGTGTATCCGTATGGCAAGTTCGTCTCGCTCGACGGTGTGTTTCCCAACCTGACCGGCCAGGCGGCGATCGCCTCGACCGTCGCGAGCGCGATCGATTCGAGGTACGGGTTCTCGATCACGGTCGGCGCATCGTCACCCATCGGTGTCACGGCCGTGCGGCTATGCCCGTAGCACCCGAAGGAACCCCAATCGCCTCATCCCGTTGCGCGATATCCGGCTCGTCGTCTTCTCTACGTGACGGCACCGGCACCTCTGGGTTTCGGGCGGCGGCGAGGTCTGTTCGCGACGCGCGTGAAAGGTTACACTAGCGTCGTGAAGACATCGCAGGCACAGCCACCGCAAGAAGACGAAGTCGACGCGGATCAGGCGATCATCGACCGCGTCCTGGCCGGTGACCGGGAATCGTTCGCGACGTTGATCGGCCGCTACAGCGATCCGCTGTATCGGCATGCAGTCGGCATGACGGGGAGTCCCGACGATGCCGCCGACATTTTGCAGAATTCGTTCATCAAGGCGTATCAGCACCTGGGCGAGGTGCGCGGCCGCTTCGATGCGTGGGTATTCAGGATCGTGGCGAACGGGTGCAAGGACTGGCTGAAGAACATCCGCCGCTCCCATCTCAGTTACGAAGAGGACGATCAGCCGTCTGGATATGAGACGCCGGAAGAAGAGCTGGACCGGGGTGAACTGCGCGGGGACCTGGACGAGGCCCTTGGTGCGCTCCCGCCGTCGTTGCGCGAGGCGTTCGTGATGAAGCACGTCGAAGGACGGTCGTACGAGGAGATGGCTGAGCTGCTCGAAACCTCGGTCGGTGCCCTGAAGATGCGCGTCCATCGTGCACGCGAGGCACTGCAGAAACTGCTGGAGGAGCGATACCTGTGATGGACAATCTCGATCCGCGCGATGCCGGCCGTGAAGAGGTGTCGACACCGCGCAAGACTACGGAGCAAGAGCCGGCAATGACGGACCGCGAGGTGCCGCTAGCCTCGGCGCACACGCCCGAGGCGATTCACGCCTGGCTCGATGGCGAGAACGTGAACGAATCGCAGTTGCACGCAGCCGAGAAGGAGTACGCGTTCTGGCGCCGCGTCGAGGAAGAGACGGGGAAGCGCCGCCGCATCCAGACGCCGACCTCGCTTCCGGGCGAGATCATGCGGGCGATCAAAAAAGACTGAACTGCGATGCGGGATGCGGGTTTCGACCCGATGCGGCATGCGGAAGAGGAATGCGGGATGATGAAACGACGAAGGGCGGCCCAGAGCGGGCCGCCCTTCTCTGTTGCTCGGAATCCGGTCTAGATCGCGTCCGACAGCGAACTGAACGTGAACTCCCGCACCTTGATCGCCGGCATGATCGTCGACCCGCCCGCGCCGAGCGCTTCCGACGCATTGATGCGCATCGACGGCCCGAGCATCTCGAGATTGTTCAGGAAGAAGATCGGCGATTCGTTGAAGCGGAAATTCTTCACCGGATGCGAGATCTTTCCGTTCTCGATGAGATACGTTCCGTCGCGCGTGAGACCCGTGTTTACGAGCGTGCGCGGATCCACGCCGCGGATGTACCAGAAGCGCGTGACTAGAATTCCGCGCTCGGTGCTCTTGATCATGTCCGAGATCGACGAGGTGCCGCCCATCATGCGGAGCGTGCCGCCGCCGCCGAAGCCTCGCCCGCCGCCGCCACTCGAGTGCGTCGGCTCCTTCCCCTGCTTCTGCGCCCAGAAGCGGTCGTAGTTCAGGTTCTTCACGACGCCGTTCTCGATCCACACCACGCGCTCCACCGGCATGCCGTCGCCGTCGTAGCCGCCGCCCGAGCTGGGTGAGTCGGCCGGATCGGAGAGGAGCGTCACGCGCTCGTCCACGACCTTCATCCCGATCTTGTTTCCGCCGCCGGGCTTGGAGAAGAACGAGCGTCCCTCGTCCGCCGAGCGTGCCTGCATCGCGCCGCTGATGAGCTGCACGAGATTGCCGACCGCGGTGTTCTCGAGAATGGTCATGTAACGCCCCGGCTCGACTGCGACCGGATCGCGCGACGTCTTCGCCTTCTCGACGGCCGTCGCCGCGACGTGCTGGGCGTCGATCTGGTCGAAGGTGTCGCCGTCGCTGCACGCCCACCCCGATCCGCTGCCGTCGGTCGTCCGCACGGTGGCCGTCATCGTCACGCTCGAGCTCGAGTCGTACGCGAACAGCCCCTTCGAGTTCGCGAGCGCGTTCGCGCCCACGCGGCACTCGATGAATCCCGTCGAAACCAGCCCCGCCGCGCGCGCCATCTCGGTGACTTTCTTTGCCGCGAGTGACCGCTCGAGCGGGTTCGGCAACGCGATCACGCGATCCTTCCCGGGCGGATAGACCTGGGGCCCCAGCTCCGGCATCCGCTCGGGGTTCGGCGGCACGAGCTTCGCGATTTCCGTCGCCTGTTTCGCGGCCGCCGCGAGCGACGCCTCGTCGAGGCGGTTGGTCGTCACGCTCGAGGAGCGTCCGTCCACGGTCGCGGTGATCGTGACCGAGGTATCGCGATTCTCGCCGGACGTGGTGACCTGGTTCACCGCAAAGCGCGTGTCGGCGCGCGCGGAGCTGCTGATCGATACGCGCGTCTCCGGCGCCGGCGAGACGGCCAGCGCGCGCTTCGCGATCTCCTCCGCCTCGGCCCGGGTCAGAATCCCCGCGGGAGTGAGCAGCGATTTTGGTGCGGTGTACGAGCTCACGCTCTCCTCCCGGTGTTGATGATGTTCACCTGCTTGAAGCGCGCGGGCACGCACCCGTGACTGATGGCGTTCGACTGGCCGGGCTGGCCCTTCGCGTCGCCGAACGCGCCGCCGAGATGGTACGAGCGCGGACCGCCGATGAGTTCCATGGAGCCCCAGAACTCCGGGGTCCGGAACTGGTACGCGACGTCCTTGAGCATTCCAACGATCTTGCCGCCCTTGATCTCGTAGAAGCACTGGCCGGCGAACTGACCGTTGTAGCGCTGCTGGTCGATCGAGAACGAACCGTCGCCGACGATCGCGATGCCCTTGTCGGTCTGCGAGATCACGTCCTCCCACGTGTAATCGTTCTTGCCGGGGAGGAGCGAGACGTTCGGCATCCGCTGGAACTGCACGTCGGCCCAGCTCTGCGCGTACGAGCAGCCGTACGAGCGCACGGGCTTGCCGACCTTCTTGTAGTACCACTCGAGCATCGAGGCCTGCTCTCGCGTGGTCTGGTAGTCGACGAAAACTCCGTCCTTGATGATGTCGAACCGTACGGGCTTCACCGCCTCGTCGTCCCAGCCGATGGCCGCGAGCGAGCCCGGCTGCTCGCGATCGCCCTGGATGTTCATGACGCTCGAGCCGAACTTGAGTTGGCCGAGCACCTTCTCGGGCGGCGCGACGAAACTCGTGCCGGCGTAGTTGGCCTCGTAGCCCAGCGCGCGATCGAGTTCCGTGGGATGCGCGACGGTCTCGTGCAGCGTGAGCCAGAGATTCGACGGGTGCAGCACGAGATCGTACTTCCCCGGGTCGACCGGCTTCGCGGAGAGTTTTTCCACGGCGTCGTTTGCCCAGCGCGTCGCGTTCTCGCCGAGCTTCGCGTTGATCACGTGCTCATAGCCGATCCCCATCGGCGCGACGTCGTTGGAGGCCCGCGACTGGAAATCGGTGCGGTCCTCCGAGACGGCGGTGACCGTCATCGACGGCTGTGTACGATAGATCGTCTGCACGATGTACGAGCCGTCGCTCGTCATCAGCGTCTTCTCCTCGCGCAGGAAGAACATGCTCGAGGTGACGTTGCGGACCTGCTTGACCTTCGCGGCTTCCGCGTTGGCGGCGAGGAGCAGGGCGACCTTGTCGACGATCGGGATCGTGAACGGGTCGGTCTGGATCGGGCTCTTCCACTCGCCCACCTGGTTGCCCGGTGTCGGCGCGAGCACCACCGGATGGAGCTGGCTCGCTCGATTCGCCTTGGCCTGCGTGATCGCCGACTTCGTGATCGACGCGACGGCGTCCTTGGTGAGCTGGCTCGTGGCGGCGAAGCCCCACGCGCCGTCCACCAGCGTGCGGACGCCGATGCCGTAGGTGTCGTTGTCGCTCACGCCCTGCACGATCTTGTCGCGCGTGTTCACGTTCTGCTGGCGTCGCGCGGAAACGCGCACGTCGGCGTACGAGGCGCCGGAACTCTTGGCGACGTCGAGCGCGACCTGCATCAGTTCGCGTGTGGCGGGGTCGCCGATCGTCGGCGTCGGTCTGGTGGCGGCGAAGATGTCGCCACCGGAGAGGATCCGGGCGCCGACTGCCGTGGTGGCGGCGACGGCGGCGCTGGTCTTCAGGAATTCGCGGCGTGAATGAGCCACTGGCGGTTCCGGGTGATGAGAGTGAAAGTATCGTGAGAAGATACGTCGCTCACTCCCTGCTTGTTGAGGTCTTTCCATGCTCAGCCGTCCCAATGCCGACGAATATTTCGAGTATTACGGCAAGTACATCGCGCTCGTGCCGGATGGTGACGTTCGCGACCATCTGCGCACCCAGCTCTTCGAGACCGTCGCGCTGCTCGAGGGGGTGACTGATGCCAAGGCGGAGAAGGCGTACGGCGCGGGGAAGTGGACACTGAAGGAAGCGGTGCTGCACATGTCGGATACCGAGCGGGTGTTCGGCTACCGCATGCTTCGCATCGCGCGCGGGGATGCGACGCCGCTGCCGGGGTTCGAGCAGGACGAGTGGGTCCCGCATTCGTGCGCGAACACGCGCGCGATGACCAACCTGGTGATGGAGTTCGCCGCCGTGCGCGCGGCGACGATTGCTCTGGTGGATTCGCTGTCAGCCGAGGCGTGGGTGCGGAAGGGAACCGCGAGCGGGCACACCATCTCGGCGCGGGCCCTCGCATATATCGCGGCGGGGCACGAGCGGCATCATCTCAACATCATTCGAGAGAGGTACCTCACTTCTTAACTGCAAACGGCAACGACGTCAGACGATAGCTGTCAGACGTCGTTGCCGTTGCCGTTAGATGTGAATCGCGCGCCCCGAAACCGCGAGCGCGGCCTCTTTCACCGCCTCGCTAAGTGTCGGATGCGAGTGAACGGTCATCCCGATATCCTCGCTCGTCCCCCTGAACTCCATGGCGAGCACCACCTCGCTGAGCAGATCGGAAACGTTCGCGCCGATCATGTGACAGCCGAGGATCTCATCCGTCTGTGCATCGCAGATGAACTTCACGAAGCCGCTCGTCTCCGCCATCGTGCGGGCGCGGCCGTTCGCCGAGAAGGGAAACCTGCCCACCTTGTACGCGCGGCCGCTGGCCTTCACCTCATGCTCGGCGAGACCCGCCGTCGCGATCTCGGGCCAGGTGTACACGATTGCCGGCATGTTGTGGTAGTGCATGTGCACCGGCTTGCCCGCCATGACTTCCGCCGCGATCACGCCTTCCTCCTCGGCCTTGTGCGCGAGCAGCTTGCCGCCGGTGACGTCGCCGATCGCGAAGAGGTTCGGAAGGTTCGTGCGCATTTCGTCGTTGACGTTGATTTCGCCGCGTGATCCGAGCGCCAGTCCGAGTGCCGCGGCGTCGATGCCGGCCATCGCCGGCTTGCGGCCGATCGAGACGAGGACGTAGTCACCCTCGAACAGCTGCTGCACGCCCTGCTCTTCGACGTTCACGATCACGCGGGTCCCGTCGCGCTTCCCGCCGGTCACCTTCGCGCCGGTATGGATCTCGAGTCCCTGCTTGCGGAGGATCCTGTCCGCTTCCTTGATGATGTCTTCGTCGTTGCCGGGGAGAATCGTCGGCGCATACTCGATGACGGTCACTTTTGCGCCGAGCCTGCGCCACACCGAGCCGAGCTCGAGGCCGATCACTCCGCCGCCGATGACGATCAGGTGCTTCGGCACCTCGGGGATCTTCAGCGCGCCGACGTTCGACAGCACGCGCTCTTCGTCGAACTTCAGGAACGGAAGTTCCGTCGGCACCGAACCCGTCGCGATGATGACGTTCTTCGGCGTGTAGATCGTCGAACTTCCGTCGCCGGCGGTGACGTGAACGGCGTTGCCGGCCTCGAGCGCGCCCCAGCCCTTGGCCCAGGTGACCTTGTTCTTCTTGAACAGGAACTCCACGCCGCGCGTGTTCGCGCCGACCACTTCGTCCTTGCGCTTCATCATCTGCGCGAGGTTCAGCGTCACGCCGCCGACCGAGAATCCGTGCTCCTCGGCGTGCATCCGGGTGAACTCGAAGTGTTCCGACGACTGGAGCAGCGCTTTTGACGGTATGCAGCCGACGTTGACGCACGTGCCGCCGAGCGTCTTGTCGCCCTCGACGCACACCGTGGTGAAGCCGAGTTGCGCCGCGCGGATCGCGGCGACGTAGCCGCCGGGACCGCCGCCGATGACGAGGACGTCCGGCGTGAGGTTGGATGCACGGGTCATTGTCGTGTAATGAAGGAGAAATCCCTATGGGAATTTAGCGTGATCGCGTGCTATTCGTTCTGTAACATCGTCGGTTGAGCAGCCGTAACGATGTTCGCAGTACCTCGCACTGACGGAGAGAACCATGCGAATTCATAGACTGCTGGCGTTCCTGTCGGTTGCGGCGCTCGCGCCGCTCTCGCGCGGCGGAGCGCAAACCTGTCAGGGAACCGCCCAGTTCCGGGAGGGGAAGGCACGCCTTGACGTCGACTACCAGCGCTCCGACGACCTCGAGTACTATCGCGCCGGCGTCGCGTACGGCGTCCAGGGCTCGTTCTTCGGCGGTGTGAGCGTCGACGAAACGCAGCTGAGGCACGGCGGCGCGTCGATTACCGGATTCGGCGGCAGCCTCGGCTACCAGTTTCACTGGGTCGACACACCCTTCCAAGTGTGTCCGCTCGTGAGCGTGAACTACACGTCCGGCAATGGCGCGAACATCACGTCGGTGGGGTTCGGCGGGAGTCTGGGGTATCGCATAGAGGTGCAGCCCGGCTTCGATCTCGTCCCGGCGGCGGGCATCCGCTGGATGTCGAACAGCACATCCTCCAGCGGGAGCAGCTCCAGCGTCGGGAGCATCTCCAGCAGCGAACTCTTCATGGACTTCGGCATGGTGTTCCACCGGGTCTGGTCGGTGGTGCCCGGCGTCCTCTTTCCATCCCCGGCGAGCGCGAAGACGAGATGGACGTTCGGTCTCGCGTACAACTGGGGTACCTAGCCGGCATTCGCGTGTTGTTCAGCCGTTGCCGTTCAGTCGATCAACATCGAAGCCGGATCTTCCATCAGCTCCTTCAGCTTCACGAGAAAGAGCACCGCATGCTGCCCGTCAATGATGCGATGATCGTATGAAAGCGCGACGTACATCATCGGCCTGATCACCACCTGGCCGCTCACCGCGATCGGGCGATCCTGGATCTTGTGAAGACCGAGGATGCCGCTCTGCGGATAGTTGATGATCGGCGTCGAGATGAGCGAACCGAAGACGCCGCCGTTCGTGATCGTGAACGTTCCGGCGGTGAGGTCGTCCATCGTGAGCTTGCCGTCGCGCGCCCGCTTGGCGATCGCGGCGATTTCCTGCGACAGGCCGAGAATGCCGAGTGAATCCGCGTCTTTCACGTTCGGCACCACCAGGCCGGCTTCGCTCGCGACGGCGATGCCGAGGTTCACATAATTCTTGTAGACGAGCGAATCGCCGTCGATCTGCGCGTTCACCACCGGAAACGCCTTCAGCGACATGATCGCGGCCTTCGCGAAGAACGGCATGAAGCTGAGCTTCACGCCGTGCTCCTTCTCCACCTTCTCCTTCATGCGTTCGCGGAGCGCGACGATCGCGCTCATGTCGATCTCGTTGAACGTCGTGAGGTGCGCCGTCGCGTGCTGTGCTTGTAACAGGTTCTCGGCGATGCGTTTCCTGCGAGTCGACATCTTCTCGCGCGACTCGCGGGGCTCGGAGCCAGCCGGCGAGCGACGCACGACCACCATCGCCGGGACGGCAGCGCGTGCCGGTGCCACCGGAGCCGCCGCCGCCGCGGAGAGTGCAGCGACCACATCGGGTTTGCTGACCACTCCGCCGCGGCCGGTGCCGGGGACGGTCGAGAGGTCGATACCTGCCTCGGCGCCGAGTCTGCGGGCGGCGGGCATCGAAGACGGCTGGGCGGGCGGCTGCGTCGCATGCGCCGCTGGCTGCGCCGGAGCCGTCGGACTGACAGCTGCCGGACTGGGAGCTGTCAGACTGAGAGCAGCCGTTGCCGGTGCCGGCGCCGAAGTGGCCGTCGCCGCGCGGGGTACCGGCTGCGCACTCTCATCCATGTCCCCGAGCGTATCGTTCACGGCGACCACGTCACCCTCAGCCTTGGCGCGCTTCGTGAGCACGCCGGCTTTGAGGGCGGGGACTTCGACCGTAATCTTATCTGTCTCCAGCTCGACGAGCGTTTCGCCCGCCGCAACGGCGTCGCCTTCGTTCTTGAGCCAGCGCGAAACGGTTGCTTCGGTGATCGACTCGCCGAGGGGCGGAACCTTGATCGAGAGCATGGCCAAATATAATCCGCAGCCGACGGGTCCGTCGGGGCGAAGGGATTCCCGGTGAGAGCGCTCACGATTTCCGCCCATGGCGGGCTCGATCAGGTCACGTTCCGCGACGACGTCGCCATGCCCGAGCTTGGTTCACCCGGCGACGTGCGAATCCGGCTCGCGGCCGGGGCGCTGAACCATCTCGACCTTTTCGTCGTGCAGGGGATGCCGGGCCTGACGATCGTCCCGCCCTGGGTGCTCGGCGGCGACGGCGCCGGCGTGATCGAATCCGTCGGAAGTGAGGTGACGACCGTCGCGCCCGGCGATCGCGTGCTCATCAATCCCGGCATTTCGTGCCACGCGTGCGACTACTGCAAGGCCGGCGAGCAGTCGCTTTGCGTGAAGTTCGGACTTCTCGGAGAGCACCGGCCGGGTACGTTCGCGGAATACGTGGTCGTGCCCGCGTGGAACGTGCGGCGCATTCCGGCGGGCATCTCCGATGCGGTCGCCGCGGCATTCTCGCTCGCGACGCTCACCGCGTGGCGCATGCTCGTGACGCGGGCGAAAGTGCAGCCCGGCGAGCAGGTCCTCATTCAGGGAATCGGCGGCGGCGTGGCGCTGGCCGCGCTGCAAATCGCGAAGTTGAACGGCGCGCACGTGTGGGTCACGTCGGGGAGCGATGAAAAGCTCGCCAAGGCCGCCGCGCTCGGCGCCGATGAAACGCTCAATTACCGAACGGTGGATGTCGCCCGGGAAATTCGCGGCCGCACTGGCAAGCGCGGCGTGGATATCGTGGTGGACAGCGTCGGCGCGGCGACGTGGGCGCAGTCGCTCGGTGCGCTCGGGAAGCGAGGGCGACTCGTGTCGTGCGGTGCGACCACCGGGCCGATCGTCGAGACCGACATGCGCAGAATGTTCTGGAATCAGTGGACGCTCATGGGTTCCACCATGGGAACCGACGCGGAGTTCGACGCGATCGTCACCGAGCTCTCGGCCGGGCGGCTGGTGCCTCCGGTGGACGCCGTTTTTCCGCTCGCGGAGGGGCGCCGCGCGTTCGAGCGGCTGTCGGAGCAGTCGCAGTTCGGCAAACTCGTGCTATCCATCGGATGACCGAAGCCGCGCAGTTCGACGCGGAGGAGCAGGGGCAGATGCGGGCGAGTTTCGCCCGGGGAGAAACGCCCGTCTGTCCGCGCTGTCACGTCGCCATGACGGCCCGGGCGATCGGCGGAGGCAGTTTCGGGCTCGGCTACGCCCGGAAGCGGGAGTGGCTCATCTGTCCGGCGTGCCGTCGCAGCGCGCTGTTCGACGTGAAGCGCGGCACGAGAAACTGATTAGATTGAACTGACTCTCGCAGACTGATACCGTGAACTTCGCCGAACGGCTTCAAGCCAGCCTCGCCCAGCTCTGGGACTTCGTTCCGGGGCTCCTGCTCGCGGCCGCCGTGCTCGTCGCGGGCTACCTGTTCGCGAAGGCCGTACAGAAAGGCGCGCTGCACGTGTTGCGGCGCGTGCACCTGAACGACGTGCTGCGCAAGGGCGGCGTGATGCAGGCGGTGGACCGGCCGGGCGCGCACTTCAATCCCACGAGGGTCGTCGCCGGCCTGCTGTTCTGGCTCGTGATGTTCACGGTAATGCTCGTGGCGGCGAACGCGCTCGGCCTCGATTCGCTGGCGCAGGTGTTCTCCGAGCTGGTGAGCTACGTTCCGAGCGTGATCGCGGCGATCGTGATCGTGATCCTCGGCATCGTGCTCGGCGACGTCGTGGCTGGGCTGATCCTCGCCGGCACGAGCTCGCTTCACGGCGGCCCGACGCTCGCGCGGGCGGGCAAGGGCGGCGTGATCATCCTCGCGGTGTTCATGTCGCTGCAGCAGCTCGGCGTGGCGACCGACATCGTGACGACCGCGTTCGCGATCATCTTCGGCGCTATCGCGCTGGCGCTGGCGCTCTCGTTCGGACTCGGGAATCGCGAGCTGGCCGGCGAGATCACCCGTACCTGGTACCAGCGCTACAAGGCGGAACGCGACGCGATCGATAAGGAAGCGAAGGACGAGGAGACGGCGGAGGAGCTGCAGGACGACGAGCCGAACGGGCCGCGCGTGCCGGTGCACACACCGGTGACGGTGCGGGCGAACGACCCAGCGGGGACGCACTGACCGAGTTGTTTGGCGCTAGCGTTTTTCGAGCGAAAAATCGTTGAAAATCGGGGGCACGCGCGCTAACTTTCGGCGTGCAGATTTCGCGGCCAGAATCCCAATAATCCGTCCCCGATGACCGCTCCGAACAACCGCGAACGGATCCTCCCGCGTCTCATCGACGACGAGATCAGGGAATCGTTCATCAACTACTCGATGAGCGTGATCGTCAGCCGCGCACTGCCGGACGTGCGCGACGGACTGAAGCCGGTGCACCGGCGCGTGCTGTTCGCGATGAACGAGGCCGGCCTCATACCGACCCGCGCGTACAAGAAATCCGCGACCGTCGTCGGCGATGTGCTCGGCAAGTACCACCCGCACGGCGACCAGAGCGTGTACGACGCGCTCGTGCGCATGGTGCAGGATTTCTCGCTGCGCTATCCACTCGTCGATGGCCAGGGGAATTTCGGCTCCGTTGATGGCGACCCCGCGGCGGCATACCGGTACACCGAGTGCCGCCTCACGCGGATCGCGATGGAGATGCTTGGCGACATCGACAAGAACACCGTCGATTACGCGCCGAACTTCGACGACCGTCTCGAGGAACCGACGGTCCTCCCGAGCGGGATGCCGAACCTCCTGGTCAACGGCTCGAGCGGTATCGCGGTGGGCATGGCGACGAACATTCCGCCGCACAACCTGCGCGAAGTTGCGGCGGCGATCGCGGCGATGATCGACGATCCGTCGCTCACGGTGGACGCGATTCGCGGCCACATCAGCGGCCCCGATTTCCCGACCGGCGCGTACATCTACGGCAAGGCGGGGATCAAGGACTACATCGAGACGGGGCGCGGCAAGATCGTCATGCGCGCCCGCGCCGCGATTGAGGAGAACGAGAAGGGCAACAAGTCGCAGATCGTCGTCACCGAGCTCCCCTATCAGGTGAACAAGGCGCGTCTCGTCGAGCAGGTCGCGGACCTGGTGCGCGAGAAGAAGCTCGAGGGAATCTCCGACCTGCGCGACGAATCGGACCGCGACGGCATGCGCGTGGTGATCGAGCTGAAGCGCGACGCGATACCGCGTGTAGTGCTGAACCAGCTGTACAAGCACACCACGATGCAGAGCACGTTCGGCGTGATCATGCTCGCGCTCGTGCCCGACCCGATCACGCGGCGCCTCGTCCCGAAGGTCATGCCGGTGCGCGAGGTGCTCGAGCACTTCATCGCGCACCGTCACGACGTGATCGTGCGTCGCACGGAGTTCGATCTCGGCAAGGCGAAGGAACGCGAACACATCCTCGAGGGCCTCAAGATCGCGGTCGACAACATCGACGCGGTCATCAAGGTTATTCGCGGCTCCGCCGACTCCGAGACGGCGAGCACCGAGCTGCAGCGGCGCTTCAAGCTCTCCGAGAAGCAGGCCGAGGCGATCCTCAACATGCGCCTCGCTAAGCTCACCGGCCTCGAGATCGAGAAGCTCGAGGAGGAGCTCAAGGAAGTGCAGGCGCTCATCAAGGAACTCAATTCGATCCTCGCTTCCAAGCCGAAGCGGATGAAGATCATGAAGGACGAACTCGCGACGGTGGTGGAGACGTTCGGCGACGATCGCCGCACGACGATCACCGCCGACGAAGGCGAGTTCACCGTCGAGGACCTGATTGCCGACGAGGAGATGGTCGTCACGATCTCGCACTCGGGCTACATCAAGCGCACCTCGATCACCACGTACCGCAAGCAGCGGCGCGGCGGAAAGGGGCTGCAGGGGTCGGACCTCAAGGCCGAGGATTTCATCGAACATCTCTTCGTGGCCTCGACGCACGACTACATCCTCGTCTTCACGCAGGATGGCCGCTGCTTCTGGCTCAAGGTGCACGAGATCCCACTGCTGGGGCGCGCCACCAAGGGCAAGCCGATCGTGAACTTGATCAACGTCGCGCCGGATACCACCATCGCCGCGATGGTTCCGGTGAAGAAGTTCACGGACGACGAGTTCCTCCTCTTCTGCACGCGCAACGGCACGGTGAAGAAGACCGCGCTCTCGGAATACTCGAACGTGCGCGTGACGGGCGTGAAGGGCATCAAGATCGAGGAGGGCGACGCGCTCATCAACGTGCAGGTGACGAGCGGAACGAACGACATCGTCATCGCGTCGCGCCACGGCCTCTCGGTCCGCTTCCACGAGCAGGACGCGCGCCCGATGGGCCGCGACACGACCGGCGTGAAGGGCATCGAACTCGGCGAGAACGACGCCGTGATCGGCATGGTCGTGATCAAGCGCGAGGCTACGCTCATGGTCGTCACGGAGCGGGCGCTCGGAAAGTGCTCGCAGATCGACGATTACCGCGTGCAAAAGCGCGGCGGCAAGGGAATCAAGACGGTCCATCGCACCGAGAAGACGGGCGACGTCGTCGCGCTGATGGAAGTCCTGCCCGAGGACGAAATCATGCTCATCACGCGCGGCGGGCAGATCATCCGCTCGCCAGTGAAGGACGTGCGCGTGGCCGGCCGCAACACCCAGGGCGTGAAGCTCATGAATCTCGACATGGGAGACCTCGTGACCGCGGTCGCGCGCGTCGTGCCGGATGAGACCGAGGGCGTGGAGGGCGGCGAGGAGGAGGGCGACGGTTCCGCACCCGATGCGCAGCTGGAGCTGACCGAGGAGGAGTAGATCAGGGCAGGGCTGGGGCTTGCTCAACAACCAACAACTGGCTGCCAAGAACTCAGCACTTCGATCCGATCGCTCAAAGCCGTGAGCTGTCGTAGCTTTTGAGCCATGAAACTCCTCCAATTCCTCGCACTCGCCGCGGCGCTCACCACTCCGCTGTCCGCGCAGAAAGCCCCGGTTCCCACGCCGGCCTCGATCCTCGGCTACGACCCCGGCGCCGACCGAAAGCTCCCGTCGTGGAAACAGATCACCGACTACTTCCACGCGGTCGAGAAGGCGAGCCCGCGCGTGCAGGTGCACACGCTCGGCCAGACGACATTGGGCCGGCCGTTCCTCGCGGTGTTCATCTCCGATTCCGCGACGCTCAAGCACCTCGATCGCTATCAGATGATCCAGCGCAAGCTCATGAACCCGCGTCTCCGCGGGAAGGATGAGCTCGAGTCGCTGCTCGCGGCGGGGAAGAACATCATCCTGATCACGTCGGCCATTCACTCGACGGAATCGGGCGGATTCACGACGCCGCTCGTGCTCACCGACCGCCTCGCGCGCGGCGACACGCCGGAGGCGCGTGCGATCCTCGCGAACACCATCGTCATTCTCGTGCCGTCGCAGAATCCCGACGGCGTCGACATCGTCGGCGACTGGTATCGCTCGACGCTCGGCACGAAGGCCGAGGGAGCGTCGCCGCCCGAGCTCTATCACCACTACGTGGGGCATGACGACAACCGCGACTGGTACGCGTTCACGCAGCCCGAGACGCGCTACACCGTGGATTCGCTCTACACGCCGTGGGATCCGGAAATCGTCAACGACATCCACCAGCAGGGATCGAACGCGGGACGCATCTTCCTTCCGCCGTACATGGACCCGCTGGATCCGAATATCGATCCGATTCTCACCGCGGGAACCAACTCGATGGGAATGGCGATCGGGTGGCGCATGATCGGCGAGGGGAAGACCGGAATCGCGTACAACGCGGCGTACGACGAGTGGTCGCCCGCGCGCCAGTATTCGCTCTATCATCGCGGCGTGCGGATCCTCACCGAGACGGCCAGTGCGGCGCTCGCGACGCCGATCGACATTCCGTTCAATTCGCTCGGAGCGGCACGCGGCTACGAGGCCAAGACCGTCACGTGGAATTTCCCGGCGCTCTGGCCCGGCGGCCACTGGAGCTACGGCGACATCGTCGCGTATCAGGTGAGCGCCAGCTGGGCGATGCTCAGCCAAGCCGCTCGCGATCGCCGCGTATGGCTCGAGAGTTACGCCGCCCTCGGCGAGCGCGCGCTCGCGCCTGATCATCCGTGGACGCACGACAGCGTGCCGGCGGCGTTCGTGATTCCGCGCGCGCAGCGCGACACGCAGGCCGTGCAGCGCCTGGTCTGGACGCTGCAGCATGGGCAGGTGGAAGTGCGGTCGAGCACCACGCCGGTGAGCGCGAACGGCACGACGTATCCCGCCGGATCGTACGTCGTGCTCACGTCGCAGCCGATGGGCGGCTACGCGAAGTCCGTGCTCGAGCGGCAGAAGTACCCGAACCTGCACGAATATCCGGGCGGGCCGCCGATCCGGCCGTACGACGTCACCGCGCAGACGCTGCCGCTGCTGTTCGGAGTGGAGATCGCGAGCGTCGCCGCGGCGCCGGTGGCGAGCGCGGCGCCCATCATCCCCATGGAGGAACCGAAGTTCAGCGTGCCGGGGTTCAGCGACCGCAGCGCGCGGCGCGTGGCGATCTATCGCAGCTACAGCGCACCCATGGACGAAGGGTGGACGCGCTGGATGTTCGACGTGAACCGTGTTCCGTTCACGTCGATCGTCGACAAGGAGGTGCGCGCGGGAAATCTCAACGCGCGATTCGACGTGATCATCCTCCCGGACCAGAACGCGGGGCAGATGACGCGTGGCGTCTCACAAAACTATCCCGACTCGTTGCAGGGCGGACTTGGCACCGCGGGCGCCGCGGCACTCGCGTCGTTCGTCGAGAACGGCGGCACGCTGCTCGCGTTCAACGAGGCGAGCAACTACGCCATCGAGGCGCTGAAGCTGCCCGTGAAGAACGTGCTTGCCGGCGTGCGCAACACGGATTTCTACGCGCCGGGCTCGATCCTCGCGGTCGAGATCAAGCGCGATTCCCCGATCGCCGCGAGGATGACCGCGCCGGTTCCGGCGGTCTGGTTCGAGAACGGGCCGGCGTTCGAGATCACGGATCCCGCGCGGGCCACCGCCGTCGCCACCTATCCGGCGACCGGCGATGTGCTGCTCTCAGGCTGGCTGCTCGGCGGCTCGAAGCTCAGCGGCAAGGCCGCGCTCGTCGACGTCACCGTGGGCAGGGGACACGCGGTGCTCTACGGATTCCGGCCGCAGTATCGCGGGCAGTCGATGGCGACGCAGCCGCTGATCTGGGGAGCGATCAGCAGGCCATAGGGGGAGACGGATCCCCGCTGCGGAAGTTCACGCTTCTGCATTCTGCATCGGGCCGAAGTTTCGCATCTACCTCGCCCCTCGCCTCTCGCCTCTCTACGCCGCAGCCGAGCTCCGGAACACGAAGTACACCGCTCCCATCAGGCACCCCGCCGCCCACAGGTAATCCAGCTTCGGCGGCTGCTTCATGTAGAACACCGCAAACGGCACGAAGACCCCGATCGAAATCACTTCCTGCAGAATCTTCAGCTGCCCGAGCGAGAGCACCGTGTATCCGATGCGATTCGCCGGTACCTGCAGCATGTACTCGAACAGCGCGATTCCCCAGCTCGCGAGCGCCGCGATGTACCAGGCGCGTGTGTTCAGGTTCTTGAGATGGGCGTACCACGCGAACGTCATGAAGAGATTCGAGAGGATCAGCAGTCCCGCGGCTCGAAGAATGATCGGCATGTTTCCCCTTAGTGGATGGGCGTCCGACGCGGCGCGTCGATCTCCGCCGGCACGTCCTTCACCCGGCCCTGCGCCCCGGCCCCGGTCGTCCCGCTGGCGAAAAGGCGAAACAGAGGCAACAGTACGTGTCGTGATCGCATTTCGTGCGCTCCGGTTGCAACGTGCCCGCGAAGCTATCCGCGCCCAGGTCGCGGCGAAAGCCGCGGCTCGAGGCCGCACCTCACTCCTCACTTCATCCTGGGCAGCACGATGACACGACGTTTCTTCCTGATTCTGTTCTGCATCATCGCCGCCGGCGCGCAGGCATCGGCACAGTCGAAGACGACCGTCGTCATCCTCGTTCGTCACGCGGAGAAAGCGACGGCGCCCGCCGCCGACCCGCCGCTCACCGAGGCCGGCGTCGCCCGGGCGAGGGCGCTCGCCACGGCGCTCGCGGACGCGAACGTGCAGGCGGTGATCACGACGGAGCTCATTCGCACACGCGAGACGGCACGGCCGCTCGCCGACGCGCTGGGCCTGCCCCTCGAGACCGTGCATACCGGAACGGGCGACGTGCACCCGAGAGCCGTGGCCGACGCGGTGCGCGCGCACGCCGGCCAGACAGTGCTCATCGTGGGACACAGCAATACGATCCCGTTGATCATCGCGGCCCTGGGCGGTCCGAAGTTCACGGACATCTGCGACACGCAGTATTCGAACCTGTTCGTGCTGATCGTGAGATCGAACGACCAGAAAGCCGATCTCATCGTCTCCTCGTACGGCGCGCCCTCGCCCGATCCCGCGACGACGTGCCCGAACTCGATGAAGTGAGTCCGCTGCCCGCATCCTAACTCCTTCGAATGGATGGAGATGGCGTTCGGCCGGTAGTCGCAATTTCAACCTGTCATATCCTTTACCTGGTTCCGGGCGGGCAGTACGTTTAGCACCCACTGGGGAACCGTCCGGGCTCTATGGCTCACGCGCCCCATTCAGGTAGGAGCTTCCCGACCGGATGACTCACGCCGTCCCGATCGCTGCACCGACGCTGGTCTCGCTCGACGACTTCCGCAACGCGGCTGCGACGCTGCGCGGTGTCGCCGTGCGCACGCCGTTGCTCCCGTCGGAGGCACTCGAGGCGCGATTCGGCGTTCCCGTGTTTCTCAAGCCCGAGATGCTGCAACGCGGCGGCGCGTTCAAATTTCGCGGCGCCTACTGGTTCGTTTCGCGGCTCTCTCCCGCGCAGCGTGCGCACGGACTCGTCGCACCGTCCTCGGGAAATCACGGGCAGGCTGTCGCGCTCGCGGCAAAACTGTTCGGCGCGCGCTCGACTGTCGTGATGCCCACCACGGCGCCGCGCGCGAAGCGTGAGGGCGCCGAGCGTTTCGGCGCCCGTGTCATTCTCGAGGGAACGACCACCGCCGAGCGCATGGCCAGGGCCGTGGAGATCTGCGAGCTCGAAGGCGCCACGCTCGTGCCGCCGTTCGACGATCCGACGATCATCGCGGGCCAGGGCACGGTCGGCCTGGAGATCGCCGAGGACATGCCGGACGTGGACCTGGTGCTCGTGCCGGTCGGCGGCGGCGGATTGAGCGCCGGAGTCGCGGCCGCGCTGAAACGCGTCGCGCCGGCCGCGCGCGTGATCGGCGTGGAACCCGCGGGATCGCCGAAACTCACACGCGCTCGCGAGGCGGGGGCTCCAGTCACCATTGCCGCCAATCCAACAGGACTCGCCGACGGCCTCCTCGCGGTTCGCATCGGCACGCTGAACTACGCGCACCATCACGCGTTTCTCGACGACGTCGTCACGGTCCGCGACGATGCGCTGCCGAACGCGATGCGCTTCCTGCTCGACCGGCACAAGCTCGTGGCGGAGCCGAGCGGCGCCATCACGGTCGCCGCACTGCTCGAGGGTGTGGTCAAGCCGGGGCAGCGCACGGTGTGCATCCTCTCCGGCGGCAACGTGGAGTGGGATGGACTGCTTTCCCTGCTGGGGAAGACCGGATGACCGCCGCCCGCATCCTCGTGGCGGACGACGATCCGAGCGTCCTCGAGTCGCTGACCGGTGTGCTGCGCGATTCCGGCTTCGACGTCTCGTCGGCGACGGGCCGCGAGACGCTGTTCGCCGAATTGCAGAAGGCGACTCCCGACCTGCTGCTGCTCGACGTGATCATGCCGGGCACCGATGGCGTAGAGCTGCTGCAGGAGCTCAAGGCCGACTCGCGCTGGCGCGACATCCCGGTGCTCATGGTCTCGTCGCTCTCGCCGGACGAGATGACGGAAAAGACGTTCGGACTCGGCGCGGCCGACTTCATCCGCAAGCCGTTCCGCCCGCGCGAGCTCATCGCGAGAGTGCAGGCACAGCTGCGCATGCGACGCGAGCTGACCAGCGCGCAGGTCGCCCTGCGTTCCGCGGAAGAGGAACTCGTGCGCGCACGCGAGGACGCCGAGAGCCGCCGCAAAGTGGTGGACATCCTGCACGAGGTCACCGGGGATCTTTCGAGCGACGAGATCTACCACATCCTCTCGCGGCGCGTGGCGCGCGCGCTCAGCCTTTCGCGCTGCTCGGTGATCCTCGCGAAACCTGGCGACAAGGTCGGCGTCGTGGCGACGGCGTTCGACAATCCCGCGCTGCGCAACTTCGAGATCCACCTCGATCGCTATCCCGAGATCCGGAGCGCGCTCCAGCACGGACACCCCGTGCTCGTCGAGGACCTCCAGAGCAATCCGCTGTACGCCGACATCCGCAAGGAATGGCAGGCGAACGGCACGCTGGTTCCGGTCCGCTCGGTGATCGCGCTCCCGTTCTCGCTCGGGAAGACGCAGGCCGGCGTGTTCTTCCTGCGCCGCATGGCAAACGAGCCGCCGCTCACGAACGAAGATGTGGAATTCGCCGATGCCGTGATCAAGGCGGCGGTCGCGGCGATCCACCGCGCGCAGCTGATCGAAACGACGAAGGCCGACAACGCGCGCCTCGAGGTGCTGGCGCATACGGATCCGCTCACGCAGGTTCTCAACCGGCGCGCGCTCACCGTCCGTCTGAGTTCCGAAATGGAGCGCGCAAAACGCTACGACTCGGTCATCACCTTGCTCATGCTCGACCTCGACCACTTCAAGGGTATCAACGACACGGCCGGCCATCTCGTGGGCGACGACGTGCTGCGAGAAGTGGCAGAGCTGCTGCAGGAATCCGTTCGAAGCGTCGACATGGTCGCGCGGTACGGAGGGGAGGAGTTCGTGGTCGTGCTGCCGGAGACCGGCCAGCTGGGTGCGGTGAAGTTCGCCGAGCGCACGCGCGAGCGCATGGAGCGCACGGCATTCACGCCCGCGCACGGCGGGGTGCGCCTGACCGCAAGCATCGGCGTGGCGAGTTACCCGGCGCCGGATGTCGTGAGCGTTGACGATCTCTTTGCCCGTGCCGACGAGGCGCTCTATCGCGCCAAGGACGCCGGGCGGAACAAGGTGTGTACATGAGCACACGCTGCCCGGCCTGCGGCACGGTCTACGCCGATGACGCCAAGTTCTGCACGAAGGACGGCGGACGGCTGCTGCCGTTCGAGCCCGGCGCGGCGCGCCAGACATCGCCGCGGCAGAACACGCCCGAGATCGCGATGAAGAAGGTCGTGAACCACGCGAACCTCGCCGGGCAGGTGCTCGACGGGCGCTACGCGATCGTGAAGAAGGTGGGCGAGGGCGGCATGTCGTACGTCTACCTCGCGCACGACGTCTCCACGAACGAGCGTTACGCGATCAAGATCCTCTCGCCGAACCTCTCGAAGGACGAGAACGCGATGGCGCGCCTGCGCCGCGAGGCCGCGCTCGGCATCCGCCTCGCGCACCCGAACGTGTGCCACATCGTGCGGATGGGCGAGACGGAGGACGGACTCGTGTACGTCGTGATGCCGTTCGTCGAGGGAGAGATCCTCGCCGACCGGAACAACCGCATGGGCGTGATCTCGATTCCGATGACGGTGCAGTTCATCTCGGAGATCGCCGCGGGCCTGCACATCGCGCACGAGCTGAAGATCATCCATCGGGATCTCAAGCCCGAGAACATCATGATCTGCAAGAAGCCCGACGGCACGGAGTACGCGGTGGTCATGGACTTCGGGCTCGCGAAGGAACGCAAGGCCGGCGGTGAGCTCGAGAAGCTCACGGCCACCGGCATCATTCTCGGCACGCCCGAGTTCATGAGCCCGGAACAGCTGCGCGGCAAACCGCTCGACGCGCGCACCGACGTGTACTCACTCACGCTCATGACGTACGAGATGCTCACGGGAAAGCTCCCGTTCGAGGGGCGCACGCAGCAGGAAATGATGATCGCGCGGCTGCGCAACGATCCGATCCCGCTGCGGCAGCGCCGCGCCGGGATGGATTTCCCCGAGGCGATGGAGCAGGTGCTGCTCAAGGGAATGGCCCGCAATGCGGACGACCGTTACGCGTCGACGCCGGAGTTCGCGGAGGCGCTTCGCGCATCGGCGAGCGGAAGCATGACGCCGCAGCCGGGCGGGGGAGTGCTCGGCAAGCTCTTTGGCAGGTGAACCGAGGGTTCATGCCCGGAATCTGAAGTGGGCTGTTGACGCCGTCTCGCATTCACCGGCGTACTACATTCTTATCATGCGCCTCACCCTCGTGCTGGCAATTGTTCTCGTTGTCGCGCCGCTCGGCGCGCAACAGGCCGCGTTTCACGTCGCCAACTACGACCTGACGCTCGACCTTCCCGAAACGGGAAAGACCATCGAGGGCAGGGCGGATCTGACCGTCGTGCGGAGCGTCCGCGCCGACCCGGCGGAACTGATCATCGTGCGCAGCGCGCGCGCCGACACCCTCGTCCTGGACCTGCTCGATCTCAAGGTGAAGCGCGTGTGGCTCGCCGGAAAGGAAACCGGCTTCACGCAGGACGCCGCGCACGTGCGCATCTTCGTCGGCGGCGTGCGCGACGACACGCTGCGAGTGAGACTGGACTACGCCGGCGCCGTGACGGACGGCCTGATCATCGGCACCGACGGCGCGGGCCGCTGGATGGCCTTCGGCGACAACTGGCCGAACCGCGCTCGCCACTGGATCCCGTCGATCGACCACCCGAGCGACAAGGCGACGGTCACGTGGAGCGTGCGCGCGCCCTCGAACCGGAAGGTGATCGCGAACGGCACGCTGCTCGAGGAGACCGCGATCCCGCTCGCGCCCGATCCCGACGGCTCGTCCGGGCGCGGCGTGCAGCGCACACTCACGCGCTGGCGCGAATCGCATCCGATTCCCGCGTATCTCATGACGATCGCCGCGGCGCCGCTCGTGCGGTACGACCTCGGCAACTCCGCATGCGGCTTCGCGCGTGACGGCGGATGCGTGAACCAGATGGTGTACGTCGCGCCCGAGCAGCTGTCGTCGATGCCCGGCGATTTCAGGTACGCGGGCGACATCGTCGACTTCTTCTCGCACCTGGTCGCGCCATTTCCGTACGAGAAGCTCGCGCACCTGCAGAGCAGCACGCGATTCGGCGGGATGGAGAACGCGAGCGCGATCTTCTACGCCGACGGCGGCTTCAGGAAAGGCGGCACGCATTCCTCGACGATCGCGCACGAGACCGCGCACCAGTGGTTCGGCGATGCCGTCACCGAACGCGAATGGAGCCACCTCTGGCTCTCCGAGGGATTCGCGACGTATTTCGAGGAACTGTGGACCGCGCACGCGTTCGGCGACAGCGCGTTCGAGCGAGAGATGGCCGGCACCCGCGCGCAGCTGTTGCGCGATCCGGTCGTCGCCGCGCGGCCGGTCATCGACAGCATGCAAACGGAGCTGATGCAGCTGCTCGACGCGAACAGCTACCAGAAAGGCGGCTGGACTCTGCACATGCTCCGGTCGCTCGTCGGCGACAGCGCGTTCTTTCGCGGGATTCGCGACTACTACGCCGCGCACGTGGACGGCAACGCCTCGAGCGACGATCTCATGGCCGCCGTCGAGAGTCGCGCGGGGATGAAACTTGGCTGGTTCTTCGATCAGTGGCTCCGGCGTCCCGGATATGCGTCGCTCACCACGAACTGGCGATATGACGCGGCGTCGCATCGCGTGGTGCTCGACGTCGAGCAGGACCCACGTTTTGCAGCATACCGTTTCCCCCTTTTAATAGACGTGACCGATGCCACCGGTGCCGTGCATCGCGTGCGTGTGGAGATCGGAGCGGAGCGGTCGACACGCGTGACGCTCCCGCTGGAGCTCGCCGCGCCGCCGCGCGCGCTCGCATTCGATCCCGCCGTGGAACTGCTGGCGGAATTCCACGTCCGGTGAACATCAGGGCGTGGCTCGCTGGCGGCACGTGTCTCGCGCTCCTCTGCGGCGCTGGTCTTGGGGCGCAGGCCGCTCGCGCGAGCGCTGCATCCGCGGCCGACGTCGCGATCGCTCAGGGCCGCCTCGACGACGCCGAGCAGGCGCTCTTCGCCGCGAGCGCGCGGGCCTCGCACGACCCGTCGGCACGCGGCGCGCTCGGAATGTTTCTCGCGTCGCGTGGCCGCCTGAAGGTGGGCGCCGTGCTGCTCGAGGAAGCTCGCCAGTTCGGTGGGGACGCCTCGGTGATCGACGCCCGTCTCGCGCGGATCTATGCCTGGCTCGGCGACTGGGCGGCCGTCGCGGCACTGAAGCACTATGTGGCCTCTGGTCCTGAGCAGGATCGAACGAGATGGCTCGCGGCCCACGCACCCGAGCACGGTGGCGCGGACTCGGTGATGATCGTGCTCGAACCCAATGAGGTGGCCGGCCTCGGGCGTATCGAACTCAGGATCGGCCGTGCGACGATGCAAGCCGACATCAATCCGAACGTCGAAGGACTCGTGCTCCCCTCGAGTCCAGAGGTGTCCGGCGAGTCGCAACAGTTCGGCATGCACGACAGCGCCTCGGTGGCTGTGGTCTACCGTGTTGCAATCGGCGGAGTGCGCCTCACCAACGTGCCCGCCAGACTCTCCCCGGGCGTGCGGCCCGCCATCGGCCTCGACGTGCTCGCCGCGCTCACGCCCACGTTCGACGCGGGCGCGCACCTGCTGACGCTGCGCCAACGCGCCATCGCGCCGTCGGGAGATCCCTTACCGATTCTGCTCTCGTTTCCGGGGATAAGGTTCGTGGCTCGCGCCGGACAGCCGCCGGTCGCGATGGAGAGCGCCGCCGGACGTGCCGCGTTGCGCGGCACGCGCTGGACGTTCGACGTCCGGCATGGCGCGATCGTGACGATGCGCTAGCGCCCGCTGCGCCACGATCGCGCCGCTTCTACGGTCGATCGTGGTGCGCCGGTCGTCCTCGCCGCGCGCGCCTCGCTAAATTGCGGCGCGTGCAGTGCAGGTCCGTCGTTTGAACCGGAGATACGCTCCCATGCGAATGCTCGTTCTCGGCGCCGGGCTTCAGGGTTCGGCGTGTGCGTACGATTTGCTTCAGAACTCCGCGATCGATGAAGTGAGGCTCGCCGACAAGGGCACGACGGCGCTTCCCGCGTTCCTGTCGCGGTACGCCGACAACCCGCGCCTCGTGCGCGTCGCGCTCGATGCGAAGGATCTCAAGGCGGTCGCACGCGCGATGGAAGGCGTGAGCGCCGTGATGTGCGCGCTCCCGTACTACTTCAACCTCGAGATGACGCGCCTCGCCATCGAGGCGGGCGTGCCCATCTGCGACCTCGGTGGCAACACCGAGATCGTGTTCCAGCAGAAGGGGCTCGACGCGGCGGCGCGCGCGAAGGGGATCACCGTGATTCCCGACTGCGGTCTCGCGCCCGGCATGGTGAACATCCTCGCGCAGCTCGGCATCTCGCGCTGCGATCGCGTGTCGCGCGTCAAGATCTTCGTCGGCGGACTGCCGCAGGTGCCGGAGGGTCCGCTCAAGTACCAGATCGTGTACTCGCTCGAGGGCGTTCTCGACTACTACACGACGCTCTCGTGGGTGCTGCGGGACGGCAGGCGCACGCAGGTGAAAGCGCTGTCCGAGCTCGAGATGGTCCGGTTCGACGCGCCGGTGGGCGAGCTCGAGGCGTTCCATACCGCGGGCGGACTCTCGACGATGGCGACGCGCTACGAAGGGCAGATCCCGACGATGGAGTACAAGACGCTCCGGTATCCGGGCCATGCGCACATCATGGAAGCGATCCGCGAACTCGGGCTGCTCGATCTCGATCCGCTCGACGTGAAGGGCGTGAAAGTATCGCCGCGCGACGTCGCGGTCGCCGCGATGGCGCCGCATCTCCAGAAGCCGGCGGGCCGCGACCTCGTCGCGCTGCGAGTGCTCGTCGAGGGCACGAAGAACGGGAAACCGGTGACGCACACGTTCGAGCTCGTGGACCGCCACGACGAGAGCCGCGGCATCAGCGCGATGGAGCGCACCACGGGATACTCGCTCTCGATCACGGGGCAGCTTCAGGCGGAGGGGGCGATCAAGTCCGCCGGCGTGCACACGCCTGACGAATGCGTTCCCGGAGACCGCTATATCGCGGAACTCGCAAAGCGCGGAATTGTGATCCGCGACACAATAAGTTGAGTGCGGTCGAAGGCGCCGAACCGGAACAATCGGCGCTTGTGACAGTACGATGACATGGGTGCCGATTCATTTGTGGCGGCGCCCAATCCGTCGGTGGGAGGCTTTATGAGACTCTCGATTCGTCTGACCACACTCGCGATCACAGCGGTTGCGCTCGCCGGAGCCCTCGGCGCGCAGCAGCGCCCAAACGCCCATGTCGGCGCACGCTCGCAGCCGGCGCGCAGTCAGGCCGACAATCGTGCGCGCTCGGCCGTTCGCCCGCAGCAGTACGCGTCGTCGCGCGCCGATGTTCGCGGCGGCGGTGGCTATGCTTCGCGTCCGGATAATCGGGGCGGCAACGTCTCGCAGCCGCGCAACGATCCTCGCGCCGGCAACGGCTATGCCGCGCGTCCCGATATTCGCGGCGGCAACGGAAACGCCGCGCGTCCAGATACACGCGGCGGCAACGGCTATCAGCCTCGGAACGATCCGCGTGGCGGGAACGGCTACGCCTCGCGTCCTGATGTTCGCGGCGGCAATGGGAACGCCGCGCGTCCCGATACTCGCGGCGGCAATGGTTATTCTCCGCGACCCGATGTTCGCAGTGGCAACGGATATCAGCCGCGCAACGATCCCCGCGCTCGCAATGATTTCCAGGGCGGCGACCGTCGTAATCCGGTGGCCGGGAATGGCCGTCCGCTGATCACGAGAGGCGGCGTGTACCGCGGCGCGTACGGCGGTGCGTACGGCGGTGCGTACGGCGGTCAGCGCATCTGGCGCGAGTCCAGGTTCGGCGGCAGCGGCTTCTACTTCCGCAGCGGCCTGCCGTTCGGCTGGGAGAGCCGCATCATGTTGAACGGGTACTTCCCGGTGTCGTACGGCGGCTATTGCGACGCAGTTCCTGTCGACTATGAATATCTGCTTCCACCGATGCTGCCGTCGTACGACCCATGCTTCTTCGGCGATCGCGTAGTGGTGTTCGACCGCTTCTCGCGCTCGATCGTCTTCGTCGCCGCGCTTTGATCTAGTTCGCAGTCCTGATTGCGCAGGAGCGCCGCCCCAGCATTTTTAGCTGGGGCGGCGCCTTGGTTTTTTGGATGCCGCAGGCGGTGGACGCAGGACAACCACAGGATCTCATGAATCGATCGATCTCACGTTCGCTCCGTGCCGCCATTGCCGCCGCGCTCTTCCTTCCGGTGGCCGCCTCAGTTGCACGCGCGCAGGGCGCGCCAGTGAAACACACTGTCACCGCCGACGGTCATCCGCTCGCGGTGTGGGAAAAGCGAGCGCCGAAGCCGAAGGGCGCGATCCTGCTGCTCCATGGCCGCACTTGGAGCACGCTCCCGGATTTCGACCTTCAGGTGCCCGGCGAGCACCGCTCGCTCATGGATGCACTCGTCGCGCGCGGCTATTCCGTGTACGGCCTCGACCTGCGCGGATACGGCGCGACGCCGCGCGATGCGAGCGACTGGGACACTGCCGACCGTTCCGTCGATGATCTCTCCGCGGCGCTCGCTTGGGTCGCGAAAAACTCGGGCGCACCGGGAAAGCCTGCGCTGCTCGGCTGGTCGAACGGCTCCTTGGTCTCGGCGCTCTTCGCGCAACGCCACGCCGACCAGATCTCGGCGCTCATCCTCACGGGATATCCCAAGCATCCCGACTCGACGATCGTCACCGTTCCCGACACCGCGAAGCCGGCCCACGCGAAGACCACGGAGAAGGCCGCCGCGAGCGACTTCATCGCGCCAGGCGCGATTTCCAAGAAGGCCGTCGATGTGTACGTGGCCGCCGCACTCAAGGCCGATCCGGTGCGCACCGACTGGCATCACTTGGAGCAGTGGAACGCGATCGACCCGAAGAAGGTGATGGTTCCAACGCTGCTAATCCAGGGCGAGCTCGATCCGATCGCTCCGACCGCGACGCAGGCCGCATTCTTCTCGAGGCTCGGCACTGCGGACCGGCAGTGGGTCGTGATGGCCGGTGGCGATCACGCGTCGCTCATGGAGAACCTGCAGCCCGCGTTCGTGGCGGCGATGATCAACTTCATCGAGCGACCGGTCTGGCATCGCTGAGACAATTTCGAGCGACGAAGAGTTCCAAAGCCTTGCCACGCAGCCAGGAAAACTCTCCTAGCGCGAAAAGCTCGCGAGCGTCGCACCCATTGCGTCCATCGCTTCCTTCGCGCGCCAGCGATCCTTCCCGTTGTAGATGAACGAGAAGACGAGCTGCTCGCCGTTCTTGGCGGTGACGTAACCGCCGAGTGACGCAACGTCGTTCGTGGTGCCGGTCTTGGCGTGGAGGTTGCCCATCGCCGGCGTAAAGCGCATGCGATGCCGGAGCGTCTCGGTTTCGCCCGCGACCGGAAGCGATTGTTCGAGCACCGGACCCCAGGGCGCCTTGCGAGCGTAGCCGAGCAGCTGCACCATCGCGCGCGGCGTCACGCGGTCGAGCGTCGAGAGGCCGCTGCCGTCCGCGGCGAACACCGACGCCGGTGCGACATCGGCCTTCTCGTAGAGGAAGCGGCGCAGGAGGATATTGGCGTTCTCGGCCGAGCCCGGCGTTCCGACGCTGCTCGCGGCGTCGCGGAACAGCAACTCGGCGAAATGATTGTTGCTCTCGCCATTCATCTGCGTGACGATCTTCTGGAGTGGCGGTGAATCGAATGTCGCAATGGCAATCGCGTCGAACGGCGCGCGACCGACGCGCACCTGGCCGTCCACGTTCACACCCTGCGCGATCAGCGCCGCGCGCAACGCGCCGGCTGCGAAGAGCTCGGGTCCCTCGACCATCACCTGGTAATCGCGCGGCGCGCTCTGCGATCCGATCCAGCCGCTGATCACCAGGCGGCCCGTGCTGTCCTGCCGCACGCCGATGCGCGCGCCCTTGCTCGACGCCGTGATCCTCACGTTGTTCGAGACGGGGACGCCGCTCACGGCGGGCTGGAACGACAGCTCCGCGTGTCCGCCGCTGGGCCGCACGACGACCGTGATCTTGTTCTCGTTGAACGAGAGCGCCGAGACGCGCGCGGCGTAGGACGCCTGGAGATAACGCGTGCGCCAGCCGTCGGGCACGTGGCCGTCGAGGAATGCGTGTGCATCGCCCACGACCCCGCCGGTGACGCGCTTGATTCCCGCGGCGGCGATCTGGTGCGCGAGCGCCTCCATCGGCGGCTCTCCGCCGTCTTCGAGCGCCTTGCCGGCGAGCGTCGGATCACCGGCGCCGCGGAGGACGAGATCACCGTGCAGTACGCCGTCGGATCCGACCGAACCGGCGCGGAGCACGACGGTCTCGAACTTTCCGTCGGCGCCGAAGCGATCGAGTGCGAGCGAGCTGGTGAAGAGCTTCATGGTGGACGCCGGGAGCATCTGCGCGTCGGCGTCGCGTCCGAACAGCGTGTCGCCCGTCGAGAGCGAGACTACGAGGACGCCCCACTTGCCGCTCTTGGCGCGCGCCAGCATCGCCGAGAGATCGTCCGACAGTTCGTCGCGCCGGGTAGGCGCCGTCCAGTGAATCGCCGTCGAGGATCCGCCGGAGGCCGCGGTCCCGGCCAGAGCGAGTTTCCTGCTCTTCGCGCGCGCCGTCGCCGCCACCTTCTTCCGCGGTCCCGCCGCCTTCTTCGGCGTCTCCGCAGCGGCCGCCGCGCGCACGGCCGCGTACTGCGGAATCGTCGCGATGGCGGTCTGGAGCGGGATCGAAACGGCGAGCAGGATCGGCAGGATCACGTGGTCATACCTTGAAGATGATGTTCCTGCGGGCCAAGGCCCACAGAATCAGATACCAAAAGAGCACAAAAGAGAGCGCGAACGCCAGCGACGCGTTGCGCGGAGCGAGCCATGGGAGGAACACTGTTTGATACACCACAGACTGCACCGGAGTCCGCGCGCCGTGAAAGTCGACTTTCCAGACGGTGTAGATCATCCGCGCCATCATCCCGGACCCCACGAACGCGATGATCGGGTTGATACCATATATGACGATTGGACGGGTCCACCACGTAACGCCTTTTACGTCTATGATCCAGCTGATCGTCGCGATCGATAGACAAGCCATTCCGGCAGTAAATACCACGTACGAACTGGTCCAGAGACTCTTGTTGATCGGAAACGACCAATTCCACATCAGTCCGACCATCATTCCGAGCGCGCCGGCCGCAAAAAGTCCGTTCAGGCGCTCGTCGAGCGGTCGTTTCTCGCCGAGCCAGCGGCCGGCGAAAATTCCGAGCATGGCCGTGGCGATCGCCGGAATCGTCGAGAGCGGGCCCTCGGGATCCCATGTGACCGAGTTGATCCAAAGGTGGCCACCGAGCAGGAATCGGTCGGTCCATGCCGCGAGCGTGCGCGAGGGAATCGCGTTCAGGTTCGCGCCGATCCCGCCCATCGCGCCGGGCACCGGCACGAGCGTCATCACGAACCAGTAGCCGAAAAGAAGCGACGCGACGATGCCGACCTGCTGCTTCAGAGTGGTGCGCATCGAGATGAGCGCCGCACAGGTGTAGGCGACGCCGATCCGCTGCAGCACGCCCGGAATGCGGATGTGCGTGAGCCGGTCCATCGGATAGAACGGGAACGCGGCCATGAGCAGGCCGAACAGCACGATCAGCGCGCCGCGCCGCAGGATTTGCCGTGTGAGGTCCCTGTCGTCGGCGCCCGCCGCCCGCCGTGCGGCAAGCGAGAGGTGCGTCGTCACGCCCGCGATGAAGAGGAAGAACGGGAAGATCACGTCGGTCGGCGTCCACCCGTTCCACTCGGCGTGCTCGAGCGGCGGATAGATCGCGCTCCACGTGCCGGGATCGTTCACGAGGAGCATGCCGGCCACCGTGAGGCCGCGGAACACGTCGAGCGCCAGGAGTCGCTGGCGCCTTGGTGCGGAGGTGAGCGTGCCCGCCGGCTCGCTCAACGGTTCAAGGCTGGTTGGGGGTTGGTGAAGGCGCCGGCCGCCAGTTCACCTGCGCGCCCGCGGCGTCGTCGGAATCGGCGCCGACCCATCTGAAGAACACCACCGAGAGCACCACGAGGAAGAACATCGTTCCCGGCACCCACATGATCAGCCCGCCCGCGGACTGGTCGACCATCGGAGTGATTCCCCAGATGCGAGGCGCCGCGGCGTAGGCCGGATAGAGCAGGTGATCGGCGAGCGTGATGCAGAAGGCCACGACCGACATCGGTATCGTCATCAGGAAGCAGTAGAGCATCTGTCCTGGATACGCCAGGCGTGGCAGTTCGGGCATCTGGCTCGTGAGCGGCCACCACATCAGCGTCGCGCTCACGAGGAACATGAGATGTTCGACGATGTGCACGTTGTGGTTCGCCATCGCCAGGTTGTAGAGCGGAGGCAGGTGCCATGCGGCGAGCACCACGTTGAAGATCATGAACGTGGCGCGCGCGCCGGTGAGCCGGCGCGCCCAGCTCTTCACCCACGGGATGTTCAGCGCCGGGCGCAGCATCCAGCCCGGCGTCCCCAGGATCAGCAGCGGCGGCACCACCAGCGTCAGCGCCAGGTGCTGCACCATGTGCGCACTGAACAGGTAGTAGTCGCTCAAGTCGTGGAGCGGGCCGTTCAGCGAGAGAAACAGCACGAGCAGACCACTCATGAACAGCGTGCGCTGGCCGAGCGTTGGGCCCGCGATTTCTTCGGGCGTTGCGGTGGGCTCGCGATGCACACGCGCGCGCCACTCGTACAAGGCAAACAGCGCGACGATCCCGGCCACCGTGCTCCAGTGCACGGAGAAATACTGCCAGCCGATGCGGGCGGCGGGGTGGAGAAGGATGAGCGACGGAAGGAATCCGAGCATTCCTACCAATCTACCATAAAGCGGATAATCGGTCGTTGGTCATTGGTCATAAGTAATTGGCCCGGGCATAGAGCCTACTTGAGCGGCTCGCTGCCCGGGCCAACCACCAAGAACCAATGACCCACTACTGATTACCCGCGGTTTTGTCTACTGCGGAATCGCCCGGTGCGAAAACAGCGCGAAAAACGCCAGCAGCGTGCACATCGCGATGATCAGCGGCCCGGTGAACAGCGCCCTGAAGATCTTGTGGTCGTACTTGAGGTGCATGTAGAACAGCACCACGATCGCGAACTTCGTTGCCGACAGCACGAGCAGCGTCGGCACGAACATCGACGTCGTCGCGAACGACGTGTAATAGATCCAGACCTCGCTCACCGTGATGAGCGTCAGCCAGAGCGCGACCCACTTGTACTGCTTCCAGGTGGGGTGCTCGTGCTCGCGATCGGCGTGCGGCGCGTGATCGTTCATGTATCGGGGCTCTACTTGATGAGGTAGACGAGTGTGAAGATCGCGATCCAGACGACGTCGACGAAGTGCCAGTACAGCGCGCAGATGTCCACCAGGATCGCGTCCTTCGGCGTGAGCCCGCGCTTGATGTCGATCGAGAGCAGCGTCAGCAGCCAGAGTACGCCGGCGGTCACGTGCGCGCCGTGAAATCCGGTCAGCGTGAAGAACGACGATCCGAACAGGTTGGTGTGGATCGTCAGCCCTTCGTGCACGAAGGAGGTGAACTCGAACGCCTGGTAGCCGAGGAACGTCGCGCCGAGCGCCGCAGTGGCGCCGAGCCAGAGCTTCGAATTGCCCAGCAGCGTGCCCGCGTAACCCGGCTTGCCGCGATTCTCGACGGCGGCCAGCGCGAGCACCATCACCAGCGACGACATCAGCAGCACGAACGTCGACTGCGAGGTGACGGGGATGTTCAGGATGGCCTTGAACACGTGGCCGTCCGGAGCGGTCCACGCTTCGTGCGGAAACGGGCCCACGATCGACTTGCCCTTGTAGATCAGGTAGGTCGAGATGAGCGAGGCGAACAGCATGCACTCCGAGCCGATGAATGCCCAGATCGCGACCTTCCGGTTGTCGAGACCGGTGGTCGTATAATGCGTATGCTCGTGAGGTTCGTGCGCGACGGCGGAAGCCAAGGAAGTCGTCTCCGTTCTACTCGAGAGGGCTGGTGAGCCAGGCGTAGAGCGTGCCGACGAACAGGCACGCGCTGCCGATCGTGATCGTCATGGCCAATGCGAACTGGCCCTTATGCGTAAACAGGAGGCCGCCGAACATCATCACGATCGCGAGCGCGGCGATCGCGGGCTTCACCGTGTTGAACGGCATCGGGATTCCGAGCTCGGCGGCGGTCTTTCGCGCCGTCTCCTCGTGCACCGGAACGGCGTGCGCGTCGGTGATCGTCATCACGTCCGGCGCCGAGTGCGCAATGCCGGCCGTGCGATCGGGGTGCTTGAGATCCCAAAGCGGGTAGCGCGACGTCACGACCGGGATCTCGGCGAAGTTGTAGTCCGGCGGCGGCGACGGGATCGACCACTCGAGCGTGCCCGCGCCCCACGCGTCGTTCGGCGCGACCTCGCCGTGCTTGCGGCTCTTCAGGAAGTTGATGACGAAGATCAGCGTCGAGAGGATCAGCAGCAGCGTGCCGACGGACGAGATCATGTTGAACGTGTCCCAGCCCTGGCCCGCATCGTACGTGTAGATGCGACGCGGCATGCCCAGCATTCCGCTGAGGTGCATCGGGAAGAACGTGAGGTTCATCGCGACGAACGTCGACCAGAAGTGCCACGTGCCGAGCTTTTCGCTCATGTAGCGGCCCGTGATCTTCGGGAAGTAGAAATAGATGCCCCCGAGGATGCCCATGATCGAGCCGCCGAAGAGCACATAGTGGAAGTGCGCGACGACGAAGTACGTGTCCGTTTGCTGCAGGTCGGCCGGCGGCGACGAGTGCATGACGCCGGAAATGCCGCCGATGGTGAACAGCGAGATGAGTCCTATCGCGAACTTCATCGGCGTGGCAAAGCGGATCTGCCCGCCCCACATCGTCGCGATCCAATTGAAGATCTTCACGCCCGTCGGGATGCCGATGAGCATCGTCGTGAGGGCGAAGATCGTGTCGGCCGTGGCGCCCATGCCCACCGCGAACATGTGGTGCGCCCACACGCCGAAGCCGAGGAAGCCGATCATGATGCCCGAATAGATCACCACGTTGTATCCGAACAGCGGCTTCCTCGAGAACGTCGGCAGGATCTCGGACACGAGCCCGAACGCCGGCAGGATCAGGATGTACACCTCGGGGTGCCCGAACACCCAGAAGAGGTGCTGCCAGAGGAGGGGATCGGCGCCGGCCGCGATCTCGTAGAAGTTCGTGCCGAAGAAGCGGTCGAACAGCAGGAACACGAGCGCGATCGTGATGACCGGAAAGGCGAGAATCAGCAGGAACTGCACCACGAACGACATCCAGGTGAACACCGGCATGCGCATGAGCGTCATGCCGGGCGCGCGCATGTTGATGATCGTCGTGATGAAGTTGAACGCTGCCGCGAGCGAACTGATGCCGAGAATCTGGAGCCCCATCACCCAGAAATCGATGTTCAGTCCGGATGAAAACGGCAACGTGGTGAGCGGCGCGTAGCCGAACCAGCCGCCGTTGGGCGCGCTGTTGAAGAAGATCGGCAGCGTCATGAAAATGCCGCCCAGCACGTAGATCCAGTAGCTGAACGCGTTCAGGCGCGGGAACGCGACGTCGCGCGCGCCGATCTGCAGCGGGATCAGGAAGTTGAAGAACGCCGCCGAGAGCGGCATGACGGCGAGGAAGATCATCGTCGTGCCGTGCATGGTGAACAGCTGGTTGTAGAACTCGGCTGAGACGATGTGCTGGTTGGGCTGGGCGAGCTGCCAGCGGATCACGCCGGCCTCGAGCCCTCCGAACATGAAGAAGAAGAGCGCGGTGTAGAGATAGAGCGCGCCGATCCGCTTGTGATCGACGGTCGTGATCCAGCTCCAGATGCCCGTTTGCCCGTACGACGCGGCCTCTTTGGGCGCGAACGTAGGAGTGGCGGCGGTGGTGGCCATTCGATGCGTCTCCCCGGCTTACTTGAGTGCCATCAGGTACGCGACGATGTCGGCGATCTGCCGGTCGTCGAGTCCCGTGGTTCTGGTCTGTTTCATCGACGGCCAGTACTGGCCGGCGCCGAGTGTCGTCATCAACGACCCCGGCTTCATGTGCTCGGCGTTCTTCACCCAGCGCGCGAGCATCCTGGCATCGGAGCGATAGATGCCGCCGGCGAAGGTGTGGCGAGTGGCGAAGTGCGTGAGGTTCGGGCCCTTGGCGGCGTCGTCCGCAAACAGCTGCTTGCCGGACGACGTGTACTCACCCTTGATGATGTGGCAGGTGAGACAGGGCACGTCACCCATGTGGGCCATGTTCGACACGAGCTCGTGTCCGCGTGCCGCGTCGCCCTGCGCCAGCAGCGAATCGTCGAACTTGACCTCGCGATCGCCCACGGGGAGCGGCGTCTGCGGGAGCGTGTGCGCGGGCATCTTGTCGAGCGGGAACTCATATCCCTCGGACACCTGCATGATGGCAGACGCGGCGGTCTTCTGCGCGGCAGACGCGACCTTCACGCCGGCGCGCGCTCCACTCGCAGGAGCGGCGGGCGCCGGCGCCGCTACGGGCGACATCGCGGCGTTCTCCTTCTGGTGCGCGGCCCAGTTCTCGAACTCGGCCGGCGCCACCGTGTAGACGTGGAAGCGCATGTTCGCGTGCGACGAGCCGCAGTATTCGGCGCAGAATCCGTTGAACACGCTGCCGGCGAGGCTCGAATCAGGAGTGTACCAGATGTAGTTCGTTCGGTTCGTGATGACGTCGCGCTTGCCGCCGAGCTGCGGGGTCCAGAACGAATGGATGACGTCGCGGGAGTTGAGCTGGAAGTTCGCCGTGCGGCCGGCCGGCAGGTACAGCTCGTTCGCCGTCACGACGCCGTACTGCGGATAGCGGAACTCCCACCACCACTGGTGGCCGATCACCTGCACCTGGATCGAGTTCGCCGAAGCCTTCGCCTCAGTCTTCCAGATCGCCGAAACGGTCGGGACGGCGATCAGGACCAGGATGATGACCGGGATGATCGTCCATGTGATCTCGAGGGTCGAGTTGCCATGCGTCTGCTTCGGCGCGGGCGCGCCCTCGCGCTTGCGGAACTTGATGATCGTGAAGACCAGCAGGGCCTCGACGATCACGAAGACGATCGTGCCGAGCAGCAACAACCGGTTCCAGAGGCCGTCGATGATCGTGTTGAAGTCGGTCAGGTGAGTGAACGTGGAGTTCGGGTACTTCTCTCCACAGGCAGCAACCGCCAGCGCGCCTGCGACCAGAATCAGGGCGGAGGCTATCCGGCGCGGACGCTTACTGGGCATTAACGGGGAATCCTGTCGTTTCTGGGAGACGCGAATACAGGGGGAGGCGCCGTGTCAGGGAAAGCGCCACGGTGGTATAAGGGAAAACGCGACAGCGAAAGTTATCCGCGTGAGCGGGGTCGGGCAACCGGAGACCCCGTCTCGATCAGTCGGCCATCTGGATGTCGACCGAATGGTCTTTCTTGACCTTGCTGGCGGCGATGTCGAGCGCGGTTCGGATCTGGGCGACATGTTCCCGCAACGTGCGCAAACGCACGACCTCGCTCCCCCCGCGTCCGGCGGAGAGGATCATGGCGGAGAACTGATCGGCGATCATGCCGAACTGGCCCTTGAGCTGACCTTGGAGCATGCCAGCGTTGCGCTTGATCTGCTGCGGAAGGATGCCGACGGAACCCGACTTCTTGACCTCGATTCCCATCCGCTCGACCATGCCATGGATCGTCTGAAGCGACAGCTGCGCTTCTTCGAGCGTTTTCATCTTCTGGGCGCCAGCGCCATCCAGTTTGGTTGCAGCCATCGATTCCCCAGCTCACCGCGAGTTTCAGCGCCCGGCATGGCGCTTCCTTCGATCCAACCATTAAAGCTACCGGACAGCGCCTTCCGCGGGTAGCGAAACGCCGCGGTTTCCGTGTAGCGTTGAACATGCAATCGAGCCGCACCCGGATACCGGCGCCGAGGTCGTTCAGCCGGTGACCGCCGTCGCTTCGACGATAGCCGACGCGATCTTCCTTCCGGACGCGCAGCTCAAGACCTCGCGGCTGGATCTGTCGAACCTCGCACTGCCGCCGGTCCTCCGGCCGGACGCGAGGCGCTCGGTTCTCGACATCACCGAGTTCTACGGAGAGACCACGGGCGGCATCCGCACGTATTTGCGGCAGAAGGCGCTGTACGTGGAGGCGCATGCCGACCTTCGGCAGGTGCTCGTGCTTCCGGGTCCGCGCGACGCGCTTTCGCAGAGCGACGGCGTGCGCTGCTACCGGCTCGAAGGGCCGCGCGTCCCCACGCAGGATCCGTATCGGTTCATGCTCGCGACGCGCACGAACCGGCGCATCGCGCAGCACGAACGTCCCGACATCATCGAGGTGGGAAGTCCCGGCTTCGTGCCGTGGATCGTGCGCCTCGCGGCCCGCGGGCTCGACATCCGCGCCGTCGCGTTCTATCACAGCAATTTCCCGCGTGTCTTCTCGCCGTTTCCGGAGCGCGCGAACGCCTTCGGCCGCGCGATGTACGACCTCGCGTGGCGCTATGCGCGCGTCATCGACAGGAATTTCGCGCACACGATCGTCGCCTCGGAGTTCGTCGCGAACGATTTGCGTGCCGCGGGAATCGACCGTGTCACGAAGATTCCTCTCGGCGTGGACCTCGCCCACTACCATCCGTCGCGTCGCGTGCGGCGGCGCGAGGTGCGTGCGATGTACGGACTGCCCGAGGGCCCCGTCGCGGCCTTCGTGGGCCGGTTCGCGCAGGAGAAGGAACTCGGCGTGCTGCTCGACGGATGGCGCGAGGTGCATCGCCGGACCGGTGCGCAGATCGCGCTCGTCGGCGACGGCCCAATGCGGGCCCGGCTCGTGGCGCAGGCCGACGGCGCACCGTGGGTGCGGTTCCTGCCGTACGAAAAGGACGGCGAGAAGCTCGCCGACTTTTTTGCGTCGATCGACCTGTTCGTCGCGCCGAGTTCGAACGAGACTTTTGGTCTCGCGCCGCTGGAGGCGCTCGCGAGCGGCACGCCGGTCCTGTCGGCGGACCGAGGCGGCATCAGCGAGCAGGTCGAGACGAGCGGCGCCGGCGCGCGTTTCGTGTCGGGCGAACCGCGATCGCTGGCGGAAGAGGCCGTGCGGCTGCTGCACTCCGATCTCGCCGCGCTCGGCGCGAAGGGGCGCGCATACGCGGAGAAGGACCACTCGTGGGAATCGGTATTCGACCGGATCTTCGCTCTTTACGACTCGGTCGCCGGGCGGTGATCGAATGGCGCGCGCGGTGAGCGAGGCGTGAGCGAACTGCTCATCACGATCCACGACGTCACGCCCGCGCTTGCGCCGCGGGTGGAGACGATCTGGCGGCTGTGTGAATCGCGGGGGGTCGTTCCGGGCCTGCTCGTGGTGCCCGACTGGCATGGCGTGGCCGCGATCGAAAGCGAGGCCGGGTTCGGCTCATGGCTTCGCGCGCGCGCCGCGGAGGGTGCGGAGATTCTTCTGCACGGCGAGCGGCACGACGAAGTCGGGTCGCCCCGCACCCGGCGCGATGAACTGCGCGCGTTCGGTAAGACGAACATGGAGGGCGAGTTCCTCACGCTCGACTATGCTGCGGCGCGTGAACGGATCGATCGCGGTGTCGCGCGGCTGCGCGCGATGGGACTCGATCCCGTCGGCTTCGTTCCGCCCGCGTGGCTCGCGAAGCCGGCGACGCACGCCGCGGTTCGCGACGCAGGACTGCACGTGAGCGAGGATGACGGCGCGGTGTACGTGCACGCGCCGGAACGCACGTGGCGATCGCCGGTGGTGCGGTGGAGCGGACGCGGAGCTGTGCGCGCGTACGGTTCGGTGGCGTTCGAGCGGCTGCGCTGGTGGTTCCAGCGCGGCGAGCCGGTGGTGCGGATTGCGCTGCACCCGGGGGATCTGGCGCATCCGGCCACGGCGGCGTCGATCGAGCGGGGGCTCGACGCATGGTTGTCGGTGCGAAAGCAGACGTTTTATCGCGCGCTCAAGTAGCCCGCAGGACCTCCACCGGATCGGCCTTCGTCGCACGATAAGCGGGGACGAGTGAAGCGATCATCGTGACGGCGAGCAGCGTGGCCTCGGCGACGACGAGCGACACTGGATCGGTGTTCTTCACGCCGAACAGCACGGTGGAGACGCCGGCGGAGGCCCAGAAGCTGAGCAGTGCGCCGAAGGCAGTGCCGCCGAGCGCGAGCTCGAACGCGCCGCGCATCACGGGGCGCAACACGTCGCGCGGTGACGCCCCGAGCGCCTGTCGGACGGCGAACTCGCGGAGACGTTGGCTCACGGTGTACGACATCGCGCTGAAGAGTCCGGCGGCGCCGAGGAGGAGTGAGGCTACACTCAGGAAGGCGAACACGCGATCGTAGAACTGTTGGGTTTGCACGTACGAATCGTAGTTCTGCGCGAACTGCACAACCGCCGCGGTTGAGCGCGCCGGCAGATGGTCACGCAACGCTCGCGAGATGGAGAGCTTGAGCGACGGATTCTCGCGGTTCGGCCTCGCGCCCGACGTCCGAAGTCACCTGATCGTCTTCGAGCCTCCCGTATCCCTGCGTCGATACGGCAGCGACACCGGGCATCTCGGCTACGCGCTGAACCGACGACTGCAGGATCGCCGCTCGCTGATCGGCGGTCAGCGAGTCGCGGTCGCATGGCGGATGCTTCTGGTTTCCGAGCCGCTGGCAGGCGCTGGCCACAGCCGAGATCCCCGTGCGGACCGGGAAGTAGGTACGCCAGAGTGCTGGGTTCCGTGAGCCGACCCGACCGCTCGCCAAGGGTCGGAATCTCAACCATAGGAATTTCAATCGCGACGAGTCGAGTATCGCCCGCTGCCGGACGATTCGCCGTAATGCTGTCGCGACTCCAACCCTGAGCGGCTCTCTGGGTCTAGAACTCTCAGCCGGCCTGCTTCGACGCGGGGTTGATGCTCACGGGCGGTTCGCCGGCACGACCACCACGTTCGGCTTTGCCGACGTCCTCACCCAGGTCATCAGGAACACGCAGCTCACTCGGCCCGCTGTCGCCATGTTCCCCGGCCGGCCAACATACATCTGCGCCTGCTCCCCGGGGCCATACTTCTCCGATGCACCGTCGAGGTAGTTGTAGGAGCACTCGCCCTCGGTGATGGTCTGGAGGTGCGGCTGCATCATGACGTGATTCGGCGTGGTATAGCCCACGTCGTAGCGGTAGCCCATCTGCACAAGCTCCACGACGGCGGGGAGTCGATACATCGGGATGCGGGAGACGAAAGTCGCCTTCGGCATCACGTTTCGATTCGTCGTGCCCGATTCGAGCACACGGTCCGTTGCTCCGGCGGGAAGGAGCGTGGAGACGAACACGCGGGCGCTCGCGGCCGTGCTTGCGTTCGTGATGGTTACCGCGGTGCCCGCTGGAACGGGTGCTCCCTTGCCGGCGGCGTACACGTCGGTTCCATCGCCGATCCGGACGGTCAGTTCGCCTTCGATCACCGTGAAGACGCGGGGAGCCTGCAACGTGTTCGCAGGCCACTTCGCACCAGGCGCATAATCCATGACAGCCTGCACGAGCTCGACAGAGGGGGCAGGCGTCGCGATGCCCGTGAAGGTGTTCTTCGCAAACGTCGTGAGCGCCGGCACCGGGGACTGCGCGAACGCAATGTCGCACGGAAGCACGCCGGCGAGAACCGCCAGTGCCGCCACCAGCCGTGCGCTACCTGACATCACGTCCGCCGATGAGAAGACGCTCGACCATCGCCCGGCTCTCGGCGCTCGACCAATCCGCTGCGAACCGCGTGCCGCGGATCTCGCCTGCGGCCGAAATCAGGAAGGTCTCGGGAACTCCGCGAACCTCGTACTGCGCCATGATCGCCGCCTTGTCGTCGTGCAGCATGTCGAAGGTGAGCTTGTGTTCGGCGGCGAACTCGCGGATCAACCCCGCGCTGCCCGGATCGTCGATGCTCACGGCGACCACTTGCAGGCCGCGATCCCTGTACGCGTCGTACAGCACCTGCAGGCTTGGCAATTCCTCACGGCACCCATCGCACCACGTCGCCCACACGTTGAGGAGCACCGGCCGGCCCCGGTAGTCGTCGAGCGTGCGCGTTCGCGGCGCAGCGTCGAGCGTGGACGCGACGAACCGGGGAGCGTGCGCCCCGGGCGTGACGGGTGGTACGTCGAGGGCCACGGCGTATCGGGAGACAGCGTACACTGCCACGGCGGCCACCAGCGCCACGAGAACGCCGCCCATGATGCGGTGTCGCCGGCTCACTTGCGCTCCTTCTCCAATTTCGTCAGCGCCGCCAGGATCATCTGGTTCGTCGGCCGGATCTTGTAGTTGACCTCCGTGTCCTTCCAGCGCACCACTCCCTTGCGGTCGATCACGTACGTCGTCGGATGCGGCCATCCCTGGCCGTTGGGATTGAGCAGTCCGTACCGGTCGATCACTCGATGACGGGGGTCCGACAGGAACGTGAAGTCGGGGCGCACGCCGTCAGCCGCGATCTTGTCCGCCATCTTCTGGAGGAGGTCCCGGGGGTCGATCGACAGCGCGAGCAGTTCCACACCGCGCTTCCGGTTGTCGTCGAGGAGGGCTTTCAGCTTCCCGAGCTGATCAGTGCACCACGTTCACCAGTGCCCTCGATAGAACACGAGCACCACTTCCTTCTTGCCGCGGAACTGTGAGAGCGTGACCGTGCCGCCGTCCTTCGACTCGAGCGTGAAGTCGGGTGCCGTCGTGCCGACGGCGACGCGGGATGTGTCGAGCGGCGGGAGTCCGGCGCCATCCTTCGGGCCGAGCTTCGGCGTTACCTGGGCTTCCGCGGTTGCGACGACCAACATCGCGACGGCAGCCCATGCCGCGACTCGCGGGGGCGGGCGCATGCCAAACGATACAGCCGGCCGGTGTCCGGCGGAAGAGGCCGCCTCAGCGCGGCGGCGACGATCTCGCACGAATCCTCGTACGCAGTTCGGTCGACCAATTGAGAACCATGATCAGTTCCTCGCTGGTCTCGCGCTGCATCATGAGGAACTCGCGCCCATCGCGCGTCACGTCGTAGCCCTGGTGAGCCTCGCCCGTGAGATAGTCGCCCTCGAAGAGCACGTCGCGACCGATGACGGAGAACTGCGGAGCTACGCTTACGCGCGCGGCAATCATCGCCCGTTCGCTCCTATAAAACAGCGTGCGGCCATCGGGAGCCCATCTTGGCTCGCTTCCGCCGCCGGCGGATACGGGATAGCGCGCGCCGGGCCCGGGAAAGGCGCGCACATACACCTCCGATGCCCCGGTCTCGTCGGAGACGTGGGCGAGCCAGTGGCCATCGGGTGACAGGCTCGGCATGAACTCGCGATAGGACGACGTCGACACGAACGTCCTGGGTGCCGCGACATCCTTGAGCGAGCCGAACCAGACGCCGTAGGTGCCGCCGCTCTGGTTCCGCCGGTACACCAGCACGCGGCCGTCCGGCGCCACCAACACTTCTTCCGCGTCGTCCTTCGACTCGAAGACCTTTTCGGGCGGCGCGGCGCCGTCGGCATCGCGCCACCAGGGACCAAACTCCCCCGACCGATTCGACACGAAGACGATCTGTTTGCCGTCGGGAGTCCACTCGGGGCGCAGGTTGGTCCCTTCCGACGTGAGGCGCGTGAGTGTCCCGGCGGCGATGTGGTACACCCACACGTCCGGCGGCTGCACGCCGACCGTGACAGCGACGCGCCCGCCATCCGGTGAGAAGCGGGGCGAGTCGTACACTCTGGGCACGGGAAGGAGCGGTTTCGCCGTGCCGTTCGTGCCGACGAGCACGAGGCGAGACGCGCCCGATCCGGTGAGGTATACCAGTGCACCCTGCTCCGAGAGCGCGGCCTTCGACGCGCCGGCCGCCCCGATCTCCACTCCTTCCGCCACCGCGAAGGCTTCCCCGGTGATCTTCGCGTGGCGGAGATCAAAAGGAGCGGCCATCAGTGCGCCGTCGGCCCGCGCGAAGATCAGCTGTCCGTCGACGATTCCCAGCGGATTGCTGCCGGCGACGTCGAGGATGGTGCACTTGCCCGTCTCGAGAGACGCAACGCCGATGCGCGCCTTCGTCAGGCCATCTCGGCCCCAGCTCGTGTACAGCACGGTCTTTCCGTCGGCGAGAACGCGCGGCCAACGCTGCGAAAGCTCGCCGTTCGCGCTGTCGGGCTTCGTGAACGGCTTTGGTGCTCCGCCGGAGGACGCGATCCGGGAGAGCCCGTCAACGCCGAGGTACGAGCCGAGGACGATGACGTTGTTCGGCCCCCAGCTCGCGCCGAGCGGTTGCGCCATCGTTCCGATGATCGCGGAAGGTCCGCCGTCGATGGGAATCTTCCTGAGCTCGTTGCCGGCGAAGAAGGCCACCCACTTGCCGTCGGGCGAGAGAAACGGAAGTGCGGCCTGCTCCGTGCCCTCGATGACGACCGGCGCGAGCCGGCCGGCCTCCCGGCGAGCGAGCACGCTCGATCCGGCGGTCTGGGCGGCGTACACGAGCGTGTAGCCGTCGGGCGTGAGAACGAACTGCGATCCCAGGCCACCTGCGAGGGGCAAGCTGGGCGGGAGCGCGAGTGCGAACCGCACCGGAGTAGCCGGCGCCCCGACGCCGGGACGGAACCATGCCCATGCTCCCGCAGCGCCGGCCACCGCCGACGCGACGAGCGAGGCGCCGATCACGAGACGGCTCCACCGTGTCCGCGACCGCGCCGCGCCG
>Ga0208080_1000039_pt1 | contig 57775 bp, 49 predicted proteins | sample NGESurdeep092012_3_FD_184476 | JGI IMG/M metagenome (GOLD analysis project Ga0208080, IMG submission 184476) | Arctic peat soil microbial communities from Barrow, Alaska - NGEE Surface sample 210-3 deep-092012 (SPAdes) | ecosystem: Environmental > Terrestrial > Soil > Wetlands > Peat ...
GCACTCGATCGAGCTGCGCCACGCGCCGTTCATGCTGTGGATCACGGACCTCTCGGCGAAAGACCCGTACTACGTCACGCCGATCCTCATGACGGCGACCATGTGGCTCCAGCAGCAGATGACGCCGACGGGTGGCGATCCCACGATGCGGAAGGTCCAGAACATCATGCCGCTCGTCATGGGATTTCTCTTCAAGGACGTGCCGTCGGGTCTCGTTCTCTACTGGCTCATGCAGAATGTCCTCACGATCGGGCAGCAGATGCTCCTCAACCGGTTCACCGACCTCGGCCCGACCTCGATGAAGCCGAAGGCGTCCTGACGCCCCGCGGGGCGGAGCCTGGCCGATGGCGCGCCTCGTGGCCGACCCGGACCGCGGAGGCGACGTCGTCGTCGCTCCCGCGACGCCCCCGGGCGTCTCGGCGCTCGCGATCGTCAGGCTGACGGGTCCTCCCGGCCTGACGCTTGCGGTCGCGCGTCGGATCGCGCCGCGCCTGGCGGAAGAGCCGCGCCCGCGCGAGGCGGCGTTGCATCGCCTCGTGGGGGAGGATGGTCGGCCGCTGGACCGCGCCCTCGTGCTCTTTTTTCCGGCGCCGCACTCGGCCACGGGCGAGGAGGTCGTGGAGTTCCTCTGCCACGGGTCGCCCGCGATCGTGGCAGGGCTCCTCGCGGCGGCACGCGCGGCGGGGGCGAGGCCGGCGGCGCGGGGCGAGTTCACGCGGCGCGCCCTCGCGAACGGCAAGCTGGATCTCGCCGAGGCCGAGGGCCTCGCCGCGCTCGCGCGGGCGGAGAGCCGGGGCACGGTGCGGCGGGCGCTCTCGCTCGTGGAGGGAGAGCTGTCGCGGCGCGTGTCTCAGGCGCGCGAAAGGACGCTGGACGTCCTTTCGGGGCTCGAGGTCGCATTGGACTTCGCCGAGGACGTTCCGGCCGTGGAAATGCGCGCCGCCGCGGACGCGCTCGAAGCCGTCGCTCAGGAAGCGGACGAGCTGGCCGCGGCGGCGTCACGGGGCGGCGAGCGAGACCGGCGCAAGATGGTCGCGATCCTCGGGCGGCCGAACGCAGGGAAGTCGACGCTCTTCAACGCCCTCGTCGGGCGCGATCGCGCCATCGTCACGGCCGTGCCCGGCACGACGCGCGACGCGATCTCCGAGCCGTGCGAGATCGGCGGCGAGACGGTGACGCTCCTCGACACGGCGGGGCTCCGTTCGACGGAGGACGAGGTCGAGAAGATCGGCGTCGCCGTCGCGGAGCGGGCGGGGGAGAAGGCGGACCTCGTCGTCTACCTCATCGACGCGTCCAGGGGCGAGTCCGAGGAAGACCGGGGATTCCTGAGAAGGAAAGAGGGGCCCGAGCGGGCGCTCGTTGTCGTGACGAAGCTGGATCTCGCGCCGCGAGGCCGCGCGGCGGCCGTACCGGGAGACGCTTTCGTCTCCGCGGTCACGGGCGAAGGCCTCGGAGAGCTGCGCGCGCTTCTCGCCGTGCGCCTCGGTCTCGTCGAGGCGGACGGCGAGCTGCTCGTCCTCGAACGGCACCGCGAGGCCCTGGCGTCCGCGGCGTCGTCCCTGCGCGAGGCGGCGGAGCTCGCGCGGAGCGAGGGGGGCGCGCCGGAGCTCGTCGCGGTGCGCGTGCGCGAGGCGCTTTCGGCGCTGGGGGCGATCACGGGCGAGACGGCCACCGAGGAGCTTCTGGACCGGATCTTCGCGACGTTCTGCGTGGGCAAGTAGAGTGGCGGGGATGGAAGCGCGGTGGGACGTCGTCGTCGTCGGAGGGGGCCATGCCGGTTGTGAGGCCGCGCTCGCCTCCGCTCGCCTCGGAAAAAAGACGCTTCTCCTCACGAGCGAGCGCGCGACGATCGGGCGCATGAGCTGCAACCCCGCGGTCGGAGGCCTCGCGAAGGGACAGGTCGTGCGCGAGATCGACGCGCTTGGTGGCGCGATGGGGCTCGTCGCGGATCGCACGGCGATCCAGTTCAAGGTGCTCAACGGCTCGCGCGGAACCGCCGTGCGCGGCCTCCGCTGCCAGTCCGACAAAGCCCTTTACGCCGCGGAGATGGTGCGGGTCCTCGATGCGGCGCCGAACCTCGCCGTGGGGGAAGGCACGGCCGCGGGGTTCTCCGTGCGCCGCGGCCGGCTCGCCGGCCTGACCCTCGAGGACGGCTCGACGCTCGCGTGTCGCGCGGCCGTCGTGACGACAGGGACGTTCTTGCGCGGCCTCATCCACGTGGGCGACGCGCAACGGGAGGCCGGCCGCTGGAACGAACCGCCGGCGCGGTCTCTGTCGGACGCGCTCCGTGCGCTCGGGCTCCGCCTCGGGCGGATGAAAACCGGGACCCCACCGCGCGTTCGCGCGGGCACCGTGGACCTCTCGAAGATGGCGCGCGCGCCGGGCGACGAGCGGCCGATCGCGTTTTCGTTCCGGTCGCGCCGCGAGACCTTTCCCCGGCAGAGACAGGTCGACTGCTGGCTCACGCACACGCACGAGGCGGTGCACGACCTCATCCGGGCCAGCCTGCCGCTCTCCCCGCTCTATTCGGGCCGGATCGTCGGCCGCGGGCCGCGCTACTGCCCTTCCATCGAGGACAAGGTCGTGCGTTTTTCGGAGAAGCCGCGCCACCAGATCTTCGTCGAGCCGGAAGGGCTTTCGACGGACTGGCTCTACCTCAACGGCCTCTCGATGTCTTTTCCGGAGCAAATCCAGCAATCAATCGTAAGGATGATTACGGGCCTCGAGCGCGCGGAAATCCTCCGGCCCGCTTACGCCGTCGAGTACGACATGGTCTTCCCGGAGCAGCTCGATGTCTCGCTCGAGACGCGCGCCCTGCCCGGGCTCTACCTCGCGGGACAGATCAACGGCACGTCCGGATACGAGGAGGCCGCCGGCCAGGGTCTCGTCGCGGGCGCCAATGCTGCGCGGGCCGTGACGGGCGACGCACCGCTCCGGCTCGGCCGGCACGAGGCCTACATAGGCGTGATGCTCGACGACCTCGTCACGCTCGGCCTCGAGGAGCCATACCGGCTCCTGACCTCACGCGCCGAACACCGCCTGCTCCTCGGCGCCGACACCGCGTACGCGCGGCTCACCGGGACGGCGCTCGCGCATGGCCTCGTGACCGAGGGCGAAGCGGCCCCCGTGCTAAAGGCCGAAGCCCGGATCGCGCGCGCGCGCGAGGGGTTGGCCGCCGCGCGCGTGCGGCCGGATCGCGCGACGAAAGAGCGACTCTCAGAGCACGGAATCGCCCTGAGCGAAGAGACGACGCTCGGAGGCCTGCTCCGCCGGCCGGAGGCCGACCTCTCCGTTCTCCAGGAGCTCTGCGCGGAAAACCTCGACCGCGAAACGGCCGCCGACCTCGACGCCCTGCGAAAGGAGGAGTGGGATCGACTCGTCGCGGACCTGCGATACGAGGGGTTCGTCGCACGCGAGTACGAGGCAGTCGCCCGCGTGGCGCGCGCGGCGGAGCGCGTCTTCCCGAGCGGTTTCATCTACAGGGGCATCCCCGGCCTGTCGGCCGAAGCGATCGAAAAGCTGGAAAGGCATCGGCCCCGGACTCTCGGCCAGGCCTCGCGCCTGTCGGGCGTCACCTCCGCCGCGGTCGCCGTCCTCCTCGCCCGGCTCCTTTCGTCCGGGCGCGGAGTCGCGGCGTGACCCTCGAAGAAAGGGTCCGGCGACTCGCCGTGGACCTCACGGAAGAAGAGCGCGTCCGCGCCGCCCCCGCGGTCAGCCGGCTCGCGAGGTTCCTTTCCTTCCTTCTCGAGAAAAACGCGGCGATGAACCTCGTTTCGGCGCGTTCCGCGGACCCCGACATCCTTGTGGGAACGCACCTCTTCGACGCCCTGCTCGGCCTCGCCCTCCTGCCGCGCCCGCGAGGCCGGCCGATCCGGCTTCTCGATCTCGGCTCGGGCGGGGGCTTCCCCGCCATCCCGCTCCTTCTCGTGCGAACCGACCTCGAGGGAACTCTCGTCGAATCGTCCGGCAAGAAGGCGGCGTATCTCCGCGAGGCGCTCTCACGCCTCGCATTGACCGGCCGGGTCGTGAACGCTAGATTCCCCGACTCGTTTCCGATGGGCAAAAACCCGCGTTACGACGTGCTGACGACCCGCGCTGTTGCCTCGGCGGGAAGGCTCGTGCGCGCGGCGCGGCCCCTGCTGTCTCCCGGCGCACGGGCGCTGCTCTGGACGAGCGAGCCGCTCGCGGCCGACGCGGCGCGGACGAGCGGCGCGGCGCAGTCCTTTTTCCGCCGGGCGCCCGACGCCGAGCGGCGGGGCATCCTTTCCCTCGAGTGTTTCACGTGAAACATTCGCCGCACTCAGCCCGTGTCCTCGCGGTCACGAACCAGAAAGGGGGCGTCGGCAAGACGACGACCGCGATCAACCTCGCGGCGTCTCTCGCGGTCCTGGAGCGAGAGGTGCTCCTCGTGGACTTCGACCCGCAGGGGAACGCGACCTCCGGACTCGGCGTCGACAAATCCGCGCTCTTTCGCACCTCGTACGACTGGCTGGGCGGGGGGGCGGCGTTCGAGGAGGTCGCGCGCAGCACGGACCTGCCGCACCTGACGCTCGCACCCGCGAACCGCCACCTCGTGGGCGCCGAGGTGGAGCTGGTGCACGAAGAGCGCCGCGAGCGGCGCCTGGCCGAGAAGCTCGACCCCCTGCGCGACCGATACGAGTACATCCTGATCGACTGCCCGCCGTCGCTGTCGCTTCTGACGGTGAATGCGCTCGTCGCGGCGGACGGGGTCCTCGTGCCGATCCAGTGCGAGTACTTTGCGCTCGAGGGGGTCTCCGAGCTCCTCACGACGATCGAACGCGTCAGAGAGAGCCTCAACCCGGGCCTCGGCCTCGCGGGAGTCGTCGCCACGATGTGGGACGAGCGGACGAATCTCTCGCGGCAGGTGCTCGAGGAGATCCGGAAGCACTTCGGCGGGGCCGTCTTCGAGAATGTCGTCCCGCGAAGCGTGCGCCTCGCCGAGGCGCCGTCCTTCGGCAAGCCGATCCTCCTCTACGACGTCAAGTCGAAGGGCGCCGAAGCGTATCTCGGGATCGCGCGCGAGCTCCTGCGGCGGGATGGCCGCCGGCCGGCCGCGTCCGCTCCCGGCTGCTAGGATCGCCCCTGATGATCGCTTCCCGAAAATCGGCGCTCGGCAAGGGCCTTTCAGCGCTCATTCCCTCGGCACGCGCGGACGCGCCAAGCGCGGCCCTGAGAACTGTCGCGATCGATCTCCTGGACGCGAACCGCCGCCAGCCGCGCCACCGGTTCGATGACGCCGGCCTCGAGGAGCTCTCGCAGTCCATCCGGCGGACGGGGATCCTCCAGCCCGTGCTCGTCACGAAGGAGGGCGGGCGGTTCCGGATCGTTGCGGGCGAGCGCCGCGTGCGCGCGGCCCGGCTCGCGGGCCTCTCCGAGGTTCCCGTGGTCGTGCGCGAGGGCGTCACGGACCGCGATCACCTTCTGCTCGCTCTCGTCGAGAACGTGCAGCGCCGCGACCTCACCCCCCTCGAGGAAGCGGAGGCGTACCGCCACCTCAAGGACGACTTCTCTCTCACGCAGGAGGACGTCGCCGAGCGCGTCGGCAAGGACCGCGCGACCGTCGCGAACGCGCTCCGACTGCTCAAGCTCCCGGCCGCGGTGCGCGCCGCGCTCGAAGACGGATCTCTTTCGGCGGGCCATGCGCGCGCCCTGCTCGCACTGCCGTCCGCGGCGGATCAGGAGCAGCTCGCGAAAGAGGTCGTGCGCCGCGGACTCTCCGTGCGCGCCACCGAGGCGCACGCGGCGGCCATCCAGAAGGGAAGCGCGAAGAAAAGGAGATCCCGCGCGGTGGATGCAGACACGCGCGACGCCGAGCTCCGCCTCGCGCGGGTCCTCGGGACGCGCGTCGAAATCCGGAGGAAGAGGCGCGGGGGCGAGGTCCGCATTTCCTTCTTCTCGGAAGAGGAGCTGATCGGGCTCTTCGAGCGGCTCCTCGGAGGCCGCAAGACATGAGCGCAAAGAAGGGAGGCGGCTCGCTGAATGGCTTCCTCGACCGTGGCGCGCGGCTGGAGGGCACGCTCTCGTTCGACGACGTGTTCCGCATCGACGGGCAATTCAAGGGCACGATCACGTCGGAGGCCGAGCTCGTGGTCGGAGAGAGCGGTATTGTCGAAGGCGACGTTCGGGTGGGGCGCCTCGCGGTCTCCGGCACCATCAAGGGAAGCGTGCACGCCACAGAGCGCGTCGAGCTGCACGCGGGCGCGCGCGTCTTTGCCGACATTCGCACGCCGACGCTGGTCGTCGAAGAGGGCGCGGTGATCCAGGGGCCGGTGGAAAGCGGCCCGCCGCGCGCCGAGGAGCCGGCGCACCGCCCGCCCACGGATCGTTAATCGCTCGATTGAATTCGTTTTGAGGCGGGGCCGGGGCGCTCGGCGACCGTCTCGCCCCGCGACCCCCGGCGCGCCACGAGCTCGCGCCGCTCCTTGCGTTTGACCGACCGCCGCCGCTGTGAGATAACGCCGCGGCCTGCGCAGATCCGGGTCCACGGCGTCGCCCGAGAGGTTCGGCGTCCGGGTTTCGGGCCGATGCACGCGACGCTGAGCGCACATGCAGCTACCCGATCTCTCCCTGCTCCTCGTCATGGCGATCTTCTGGGCGACGTACGCCGTCCTGAGGGTTTTCATTCTCAGGCCGCTGGGCGGGATCCTCGAGGAGCGCGAACGCACCGTCGCGGAGGCGACGGCGGCGCTCGCGGGGATGCTCGACCAGGAGAAAGACACGCTTTTAGGCATCGACAAGCGGCTCACGGAGGCGCGGCGCGAGGCGCTGGCGGCGCGCCAAGCCGCGCTCCGCGAAGCGAACGCGAAGCGCCAGGCGATCCTCGAGACCGCGCACGAAAAAGCGCGCCGCGCGGCCGCGGACGCCCGAGCTCGGCTCGAGAACGACGTCGCCGCCGCGCGGTCGGAGCTCGCGAGAAACGCGCGCGCAACCGCTGTGGAGATCGCTTCGCGTGCTCTCGGCCGGAGGATCGCGTGACGCTCGGATCGGCGTTTCTCTTTTTCGAGGAGAGGCAGGAGACCGCCCACGGCTTTCTCGGAGTTCCGGGCCTCGTGTGGCAGCTTCTCAACCTCGGCCTCTTTCTCGGCCTCCTTTGGTACTTTCTTCGCAAGCCGGCCGCCGATTTCTTCGGAAACCGGAAAGCGGGCGTCGCGGTGGCCCTCGCGAAGGCCGACGACGACCGCCGTCGGGCCGAACAGCTCTCGGTGGAGCTTAAAGCCCGGCTTGCGAGCATCGAGACGGAGCTCGCGAACCTCAAGGAGGCGGCGCGGCGCGATGCGGACGCCGAACACGCGGCGCTGCTCACGAAGAGCCAATTGGATGCCGACCAGATCCTGGCGAAAACGCGCGCCGATCTCGACAATCGTGTTCGAGCGGCTCGGGCCGAGCTCACGGCCTTCGCCGGCGACCTTTCGGTCGACCTCGCCCGCGAGCTTCTCCAGAAGAACGTCACGGCGGACGACGAAAAAAGACTGCTCAAAGAGGGCATCGCGCACCTCACAGGCGCGGCGAAGGGCCGAGGCGGAGCGAAATGAGCGTCCGGGTCGCACGCCCCTACGTCGACGCGTTCTTCGCCGTGGCGGTGGACCCGGCCGGAGAGCTCGCGGCGCTCGAGGCGTTCCGACATGCCTACGACCTGGCTCCCGAGCTCGGAAAGGTCCTCTCGAATCCCGGGCTCCAGCGCGAGAAGCGCGAGGCGCTGCTTTTCGCGGTCGCCGCGCGCATCGGTGTTCCCGAGATCGCGGGCCGCCTCCTGAAGATCCTCCTTCACAACGGTCGGCTTCATGTTCTCAACGATCTTCTCGCCGCCCTTCGCGCGCGGCTCGACCGGGACACCCAGGAGGTCGAAGCGCGGATCGTCACGGCCCAGCCTGCCGACGCGGCCGTTCTCGAAGCCCTCCGCGCGCTCGTCGCCGACCGGACGAAGCAGAGGGTCCGCCTCGTGTCCGCGGTCGACCCCTCTCTTCTCGGCGGTTTCGTCATCTCGGTGGGCAGCGCGCGGCTCGACGCTTCGCTCGAGAGGCGCCTCGAAAAAGCCCGCGCGGCCCTGCACGCACTCGCCCCGGCCTGACGCACGGAGAAAGAAGCACCCACATGGCGGAAATCAGCGCTCAGGAAATCACCCAACTCATCAAGGCCCAGCTCGCCGGCATCACGCAGGGCGTGGACATCGACGAGGTGGGAACCGTCGTGTCCGTCGGCGACGGCATCGCGCTCGCGTACGGTCTCGAGAAGGTCATGGCGGGCGAGCTTCTCGAATTCCCGAACGGTGTTTACGGCCTCGCGCTGAACCTCGAGGAAGGCCACGTCGGTTGCGTCCTCATGGGCGAGACGAGCCTCGTCAAGGAAGGCGACACGGTCAAACGCACGAAGCGCATCATCTCGGTGCCCGTCGGCGAGGCGCTCGTGGGCCGCGTGGTCAACCCGCTCGGGCAGCCGATCGACGGCAAGGGTCCGGTCGCCTCGAAGGAGTTCTACCCGGTCGAGCGGCTCGCTCCCGGCGTCGTCGACCGCATGCCGGTCAAAGAGCCGATGCAGACGGGCCTCAAGGCCATCGACTCGATGATTCCGATCGGCCGCGGGCAGCGGGAGCTGATCATCGGAGACCGCCAGACGGGGAAGACCGCCATCGCGCTCGACACGATCATCAACCAGAAGGGCACCGGCGTCATCTGCGTGTACGTCGCGATCGGCCAGAAGAACTCCACGATCGCCCAGGTCGTCCAGACACTCGAGCGGCACGGCGCGATGGAGCACACGATCGTCGTCGCCGCCGCCGCGGCCGACCCGGCGCCGCTCCAGTACATCTCGGCATACGCGGGCTGCGCGATGGGCGAGTACTTCATGTACACCGGCAAGCACGCGCTCGTCGTCTACGACGACCTCTCGAAGCAGGCGGCGTCCTATCGCGAGATCTCGCTCCTCCTCCGCCGCCCACCGGGCCGTGAGGCGTATCCCGGGGACGTGTTCTACCTGCACAGCCGGCTCCTCGAGCGGGCGTCGAAGCTGAACAAGGAGAAGGGCGGCGGGTCGCTGACGGCGCTGCCGATCATCGAGACGCAGGCGGGCGACGTGTCGGCCTACATCCCGACGAACGTCATCTCGATCACGGACGGACAGATCTTCCTCGAGTCCGACCTCTTCTTCTCGGGCCAGCGTCCGGCCGTGAACGTCGGCATCTCGGTGTCGCGCGTCGGCGGGTCCGCGCAGATCCGGGTGATGCGCGCGATCGCGGGCACGCTGCGCCTCGACCTCGCGCAGTACCGCGAGCTCGCGGCGTTCGCGCAATTCGGCTCCGACCTCGACAAGATGACGCAGGCGCAGCTCAACCGCGGGCGCCGGCTCGTCGAGATTCTCAAGCAGAACCAGTATGTCCCGATGAACGTCGCGCTTCAGATCGCCTCCGTCTTCGCCGGCACGAAGGGCTTCCTCGACGACCTCCGCGTCGAGGCCGTCCTGCCCTTCGAGACCACCCTCCACGAGTACCTGGGAAGCCAGCACGCGCCGCTCCTTCAGGAGATCCGGGAAGCCAGCAAGCTCACGGTGGAGATCGAGACTGCGCTCTCCGGGGCGGTGGAAGAGGCGAAGAAGGTCTTCCTGTCCTCCCGACCCGAGGCGAAGCAGGCCTAGGGCGACGCGGGGGCCAAGACATGGCGAACCTCATCGACATCCGGCGGCGGATCCGGAGCGTGAAGAACACGCAGCAGATCACGAAGGCCGTGAAGATGGTCGCCGCGTCGAAGCTGCGCCGCTCGCAGGATCGCGCCATCGCCTCGCGGCCCTACGCGACGACGCTCGAAGCCATCCTGCGCTCGGTCGCGTCCGGCGTCCCGCCCCGCGAAGACGGGGCGCCGCTTCATCCGCTCCTGGCGACGCGGGAGGAGAAGAGCGTGGTCCTTCTCGTCGTGAGCGGCGACAAGGGCCTCGCCGGCGGCTTCAACACGAACGTGAACCGGGCCGTGGCGACGTTCCTGCGCGAGGCGAGAGGGCGTGGAGTCGCGAGCGTGCGCCTCGTGACGCTCGGCAAGAAGGCGAACGATTTCTGGCGGCGCCGGCCGGTTGAGATCCTCGAGGCGCGGACGGGGCTCGCGGGGCTCGGCGCCGCGGCCACCGCCGAGATCGGCCGGTCTTTGGCGGCGCGGTTCGTCTCGGGCGAGGCCGACGCCGTGTACGTCGTCTCGAACGAGTTCCGGAGCGCCACCTCGCAGGTCGTGAGGACGAAGCGCCTCCTTCCCCTCGCGCTCGAGAGCGCCGCGGCCGCGCCCGCCGGAGAGGACACCCTCTATGAGCCGTCGCCCGAAGAGATTCTCGGGATTCTCCTGCCGCGCTTCCTCGAGTTCCAGATGTACCGTGTGATCCTCGAGTCGCAGGCGGCGTTCTTCGCGGCGCAGATGACCGCGATGGACAGCGCCAGCAAGAACGCGGGCGACATGATCGACTCGCTGACCCTCATCTACAACCGCGCGCGCCAGGCGCGCATCACGAAAGAGCTCATCGAGATCGTCTCGGGCGCGGCCGCGCTCGGGTGAATCAGGGGTTACGCATGGCAAACGAAGGCAGGGTCGTCCAGATCATCGGTCCCGTCGTGGACGTGGAGTTCCCGGTCGGGAAGCTCCCGACGATCCTCAACGCCGTCCACATCACCGACGAGGAAGGTCTCTCGACCGAGAAGATCGACATCATCACCGAGGTCGCGCAGCATCTCGGCGAGAACCGCGTGCGGTGCATCTCGATGAAGCCGGCCGACGGCCTCGTGCGCGGCATGAAGGCGGTCGACCTCGGCGCGCCGATCTCGATCCCCGTCGGGCCGGAGACGCTCGGCCGCATCCTGAACGTCATCGGCGAGCCCGTGGACGAGATGGGCCCGGTCGTCACAGCCGAGAGGTGGCCCATCCACCGCGAGGCGCCGCCGTATGAAGACCAGTCCACGTCGGTTGAGCTGTTCGAGACCGGCATCAAGGTCATCGACCTCCTCGAGCCCTACACGCGCGGCGGCAAGACCGGCCTCTTCGGCGGCGCCGGTGTCGGCAAGACCGTGCTCATCATGGAGCTCATCCACAACGTCGCGAAGGCCGCCGGCGGCTATTCGGTCTTCGCGGGCGTCGGCGAGAGGACGCGCGAGGGGAACGACCTCTGGCTCGAGTTCACCGAGTCCGGAATCATCGACCCGAAGGACTGGAAGAAATCCAAGGCCGCGCTCATTTACGGCCAGATGACGGAGCCTCCGGGCGCGCGCCTGCGCGTCGGGCTGACTGGCCTCACCGTCGCCGAGTATTTCCGCGACAAGGAGGGCAAGGACGTCCTCCTGTTCATCGACAACATCTTCCGCTTCACGCAGGCGGGCTCGGAGGTCTCGGCGCTCCTCGGCCGCATGCCGTCGGCCGTCGGCTACCAGCCGAACCTCGCGACGGAAATGGGCGAGCTGCAGGAGCGCATCACGTCCACGAAGAAGGGCTCGATCACGTCCGTACAGGCCATCTACGTGCCCGCCGACGACCTCACCGACCCCGCGCCCGCGACCGCGTTCGCGCATCTCGACGCGACGTCCGTCCTCTCGCGCCAGATCGCGGAGATCGGCATCTATCCCGCGGTCGACCCGCTCGCCTCGACGTCCAAGATCCTCTCCCCGCTGATCGTCGGCGAGGAGCATTACAACGTCGCCCGCGCCGTGCAGCAGGTCCTCCAGAAGTACAAGGATCTCCAGGACATCATCGCGATCCTCGGGATCGACGAGCTGTCCGAGGACGACAAGATCATCGTGGCGCGCGCGCGGCGGATCCAGCGCTTCCTCTCGCAGCCCTTCCACGTCGCCGAGCAGTTCACGGGCGTGGCGGGCCGCTACGTGAAAATCGCCGACACGATTCGTTCCTTCAAGGAGATCATCGAGGGCAAGCACGACGAGCTGCCCGAGCAGGCGTTCTTCAACGTGGGCGCGATCGAGGAGGCCCAGGAGAAGGCCGAGAAGCTGAAGGCGGGAGCCTGACGTTGGACGGGCGGCTCACGCTGACCGTCGTCACGCCGGAGCGCGCGCTGCTCCAGGGCGTCGCGTGCGACGAGGTCACGCTGCCGGCGTGGCTCGGCGAGATCGGCATCCTGCCGGGCCACACGCCCCTGATTGCGCTTCTCGGAATCGGCGTGGTCGGGTATCGCGACGGAGCCCGGCGCGCGACGCTCGCCGTCCGCGGCGGGTTCGTGGAGATCGCGGGCGACGCGGTGCGCATCTTGGCCGACGAAGCTGCGGCGCCGGAGGCCATCGACGGGGCGAAGGCCTCGGCGGAAAAGGCGGACGCGGAGAGCCGGCGCGCGCGCGTGGCGGGAGACGAGGAGCTGGACGCCGCAAACGCGGACGCCCGCTTCGCGGAAGCGCGCCTCGCCGTGCTCCGGCCGGCGTGACCGAGGAAAGAGCGAAAGAGGTTAAGCCATGACGTCCCCGCAGGGGGCCGAACGCCCCGGCATGGGGCTTGCGATGGAGTGGGCAGGCCCGGTGGGTGCCGAAAGGGCGCGCCGGCTGACACGAACGCCTCCTACCTCCTACCAGGGCTCCGCGATGCGGAGCCCTCTTTTTTCCCCCTATCATCGTTCCTCGATGACGGCGAGGGTGGCGCGATGACGCTCGAGCGCGATCCCTGGTTCGCCCAGTGGGTTCGGGGAGGAGTACCTCGCCCTTTATCCCGAACGCGACGAGCGGGAGGCCCGCCGGCGGGAGGGGAGCGGTGACGGTGATTTCGCTCGCGCACGTTCCCGGGATCCCCGCCCTCGCGCGCGGCCTCGCGACGGGTGCGCCGGACGTCTCCGCATTCCTTCCGGACCGGCCTGAGCTCGAAACGATCGCACAGAGAGCGCGCGCGGTCCTGGCCGCGTTCCGGCCGCGAACTGTGGCCGGCGACACCGACCCGAGGCTCGCAGCGTTCGCGCGCGGCGAGGCTTCGGCCGTCTTCGCCGGTCAGCAGGCAGGCCTCTTCGGCGGCCCGCTCCTCACCCTCGTGAAGGCGCTCGCGGCGGAAAAGCTCGCGGCGCACCTCGTGGCGCAGGGTACGACCGCAGGCCCCGCCTTCTGGTGCGCGTCCGAGGACCACGATCTCGTGGAGGTCACGCGGCTCGTCCTGCCGGGGCCGGACGGCCCGGTGGACTTCGGCCCCGACGCCTTCGCCCTCGCGAAAAACCGGTCGCCCGTCGGAACGCTCCCGGTCGGCGTCGACGTGGAGGCCCTCGTCGCTGCGGCCGCCGCCGGTCTCGCGCAGCCGCCGGACGAGGCGGCGGTCGCGGCGCTGACGGCCGCGCATCGGGGAAAGACCTTCTTCGAGGCGTTCTCGGCGACGCTCGCGTGGCTCCTCGGTGGCTCCGTGCCCATCCTCGACGCGGCAAACCCCTCCGACAAGCCGGCCCTCGTGCCGCTCGCGTGTCGACTCGTACGCGAGCGGACCGAGGTAAAAAAGCTCCTCTTCGAGCGCGGCGCGGCGCTCGAGGCCGCGGGCCACCCGCTCCAGGTCACGTCCGACCCGGCCGCCTTGCCACTCTTCGCGCGCGTCGGCAGCGACCGCCTTCTCTTTCTCGAGACGGGATCGCGGCTTTCTCTCAAGGGACTCGATGGGACGTTCGAAGCCGAAGAGGTCGTCGAGCGCTTCACGAGCGGCGCCTGGCTGCCGTCTTTCTCGGCGCTCACGCGGCCGCTCGCCGCCTCCGCGCTTTTCCCGGTCGCCGCGACGATCCTGGGCCCGGCCGAGATCGCATACTGGGCCCAGGGCTGGCCGCTCTTTTCGTGGGCCGGAATCGTTCCGCCCGTGATCGTTCCGCGACCCCTCGTGGCGCTCGTGCCGGCCGCCACGGCGCGCGTCCTCGGCAAGCTCGGCCTTTCCGTGGAGGACGTCCTCGGGGGTCCGGAGGCGATGCTCCGAAAGAAGGGCGCCGGCGAGGTGCGGACGCTCCTGGAACGCCTCACGGCTATCCGCGAGAATGCGATCCGCGCGCTCGAGGCCGAAGAGCCGGCGCTCCTCGCCGTCGACCCGTCCCTCAAGAAGGCGGTCCTGGCGACGCGCGAAAAAACGAGCTTCGCGTTCGAGAAGCTCGTCGAGAAGACCGCCGCCGCGGCGGGGCGCGCGGATGAACGGACGGCGGCGCAGGTGAGCCGGCTTGCGGAGGAGATCCTGCCCGGTGGCGCGCTCGCCGAGCGCGTGTACTCGGCGCTGCCTTACGTCCTGCGGTTCGGCCGCGAGGCGGTCGTGGGCGCGCTCCTAAGGGAGCTCGTCTGGAACGAGCCGGGGCTTCAGGTGATTTCCCTGTGAACGTCAAGCCGGTCGACGTCCTCGCCTTCTCGCCGCACCCCGACGATGCCGAGCTCGGATGTGGCGGGACGCTGGCCGCCCTGGCGCCGCGCGGGCTGAGCTTCGGAATCGTGGACCTCACGCGTGGCGAGATGGCGACGCGCGGCACGCCGGAGATCCGGGCCCGCGAGGCGCGGGAAGCCGCGCGGATCCTCGGGGCGCGCTTCCGCGAGACGCTCGACCTCGGGGACGGCGGCCTGAGAACGGACCGCGCGGCCGAGCTCCGTGTCGTCGAGGCCGTCCGCCGGGCGCGGCCGCGCGTCGTCCTCGCGCCGCTTCCCACGGATCGCCATCCGGATCACGCGCGCGCGGGTCGCCTCGTGCCGGAGGCCGCCTGGTACGCCGGGCTCGCGAAGCTCGAGACGGGCCTCGCGCCGCACCGCCCGGACCAGGTCCTGTTCTACGCGACCTACGTTCTCGTGATGCCGACGTTTCTCGTGGACGTCTCCGCCACGTTCGCGACGAAAGTGGCGGCCCTTCGTGCGTATCGCAGCCAGTTTCACGACCCAAACTCGGGCGAGCCAGAGACGTATGTCTCGTCAAAGGGCTTCTTCGAAGGGATCGAAGCGCGTGCGCGGGCGCTCGGGAGGATCGCGAACGTGGAATACGCGGAAGGCTTCGTCTCGAACGCGCCCCCGACGCTCGCAGACCCGGTCGCGGCGTTCCTCGGGTACGAAGGTGGGAAGAGAACGTGAAGATCGGCATCACCTGCTACCCGACGTTCGGCGGCTCGGGCGTCGTCGCGACGGAGCTCGGGCACGAGCTCGCGCGGCGCGGGCACGACGTGCACTTCATCACGTACGCGATGCCGTCGCGCCTGAACGTCTTCCTCGACCGCGTCACGTATCACGAGGTGACGGTCCCGTCGTATCCGCTCTTCCAGTACGCGCCCTACGACCTCGCGCTCGCGACGCGCATGGGCGATGTGGCGACGCACGAAGGTCTCGACCTCATTCACGTCCACTACGCGCTTCCGCACGCGATCTCGGCCCATCTCGCGCGCGAGATGCTCGCCCCGCGGCACCTCGGCCTCGTGACGACCCTGCACGGGACGGACGTGACGATCGTCGGGCAGGACCGCTCGTACCTTCCGATCACGCGCTTCGGCATCGAGAAGTCCGACGCCGTGACCGCGGTGTCGGAGCATCTGAAGAGAGTCACGATCGACGTCTTCCAGCCGAAGAAGGAGATCGAGGTCGTGCCGAACTTCATCGATCCCGAGCGCTGGACGCCGGAATCGTCGCAGCTCGCGTGCCGATTCGTGCCCGCGGGCCGGAAGGTGCTCCTGCACGTCTCGAATTTCCGCCCGGTGAAACGCGTCCTGGACGTCGTCGAGATCTTCGACCGCCTGAGGCAGCGCGTTCCCGCGACGCTCGTCATGATCGGCGACGGCCCGGATCGCCCTGCCGCCGAGGCGCTGTGCCGCGAGAAGGGCATCGCGCCGTACGTGTCGTTCCTCGGGAACATGCCGGCGCTCGAGGCCGTGATGCCCGCCGCAGACCTCTACCTCCTGCCGTCCAATTCGGAGTCCTTCGGGCTCTCGGCCCTCGAGGCGCAGGCTTGCGGCGTCCCCGTCCTCGGCTATGCCGTGGGCGGCCTGCCCGAGGTCGTCGCGCACGGCGAGACGGGCTTTCTCCGCGGCGTCGGCGACATTGCGGGCCTCGCGGAGGACGGCGCGGACCTCCTGCTCGACGACGGGCGCTACGCGGCGATGTCCCGCGCCTCGCGCGAGCGCGCGATCCGCCTCTTCCCCGCGGACGCGATCGTCTCGCGCTATGTCGCGCTGTACGAGCGCGTCCTCGCCGCGGCCTGACGGGCGACCGCCGCGCAGCGGCTCAGCTCGGCTCCGGTCGCGCCCCACGACGCGGCGCGCCGGTACTCCCCCGCGAGCGTCGTTCCGAAAAGGCCGGGATCGTCCGTCGAGAGCGTCACGGAAACGCCGGCGAGGAGCATCCGGCGGAGCGGGTGCGTCTCACCGCGCGAAACGGCCCCCGTCCGGAGGTTCGACGTCGGGCAGACGTCGCAGACGACGCCTTTCTTCACGAGCGCCTTCAGGAGCGCCGGATCCTCGACCGCCCGGATGCCGTGCGCGATCCGCACGGGCTCGAGAAAGCGCAGGGCGTCAGCGACCGATTCCGGCCCTGCCCACTCGCCCGCGTGCACGATCGGGAGGAGGCCCGCCTTTCGTCCCCGCCGATACACGTCCTGGAAGTCGCTCGCGGTGTGGGCCGTTTCGTCCCCGCCGAGGCCGAAGCCCACGACGCGCCTCCAGGGCCGCTCGGCGTGGAGATCGAGGACGCGCGCGGCGGACGCCGGGCCCCAGTGCCGCACGAGATCGAGGAGTATGCGCACGCGCCCGCGGCCTTTTCTCTCGTGCTCCGCGAAGACGCGCTCGAGCGAGTCGACGACGTCGAACCAGTCCAGTCCGATCTTCTCCACGACGGCCGGCGAGACCGTGACCTCGGCCCACCGGACGTTCTCCCGCGCGAGGCGCGACACGAGCCCCCGCGCGACGAGCGCATAGTCGGCGGGGCTCCGAAGCTGCCGGCAGACGTCGCGGTAAAAGCCGAAGAAGGCCTCCTTCGACCCGAGCGCGCGGCGCCGCGCGCGAACTGCCGCGAGATCGGGGAAGATGGGGTCGAGCGAGCGGGACGAGAGGCGGACGAGAGCGGCCGCCCGGACGGCTCCCTCGAGGTGCAGGTGAAGCTCCACTTTCGGCGCAAGGACGAACCGGCGGAGGAAGGCGAGGGCGTCTCGTCGAGGAATCACGTGCGCGCATCGTACGAGAGGCCGTTCGAAACCGGCCCGGTCCCGCTCGGGACGCCGCCGCGTGAGAGGCTGTGGATGCGCGCGGCGGCGTTCGGCGTGGACCTGATCCTCGTCGCGGGCGTTCCGCTCCTCCTCGCGTCGGCGATCGTCTTCGGCGTTTACGCGTCCTCGCGCGAGGCGCCGGCCGGCCTCGACGACGGCTTCCGGGCTGCCCAGGCCGTGGCCCTGGGCCTTTTCCTCTTCCGCGATACCGGCGGCGGAAGCCCGGGAAAGAAGCTCTTCGGGCTGCGCCTCATTCTCGCGAGCGGGGTGAAAGCCGGCGCCCTCCAATCCCTGCTGCGAAACGCCCCCCTTCTCATCCCAGGCTGGAATCTCATTGAGCTGTCAACACTTCTACACCGCAGGGACGGGCGGCGGCCAGGCGACCGGGCGGCGGGAACGCTTCTCGTCGAGGCCTGAAGAAGATCGACAGCGAAACTTTCGACCCGGGATCACCGTTCTCTAGAAAGGGAGCACCGAATGTTCGAGAGTCCATCCTCCGCCCGCACCCGGAAGAGCCGGCTGATCCCGGTTCTGGCCGCCCTTTCCTTTCTCGCAGCATCCGGCCTGAGGGCCGAGGATGCGACGCAGGAGCGATTCGAGAAAAAGTACGACCTCGGCGGCATCCGCAAGGTGAGAGTCCAGAACGTGAACGGCTCGATCCAGATCGAGACGGGCGGCGACCAGCTCCAGGTCGTGGCCGTCAAGAAGGTGAAGTCCGCGTCCGACTCCGATCTCCTCAAGGAGACCGAGATCCGGGTGACGAAGTCCGGAAGCGTCATCGAAGTGGAGACGATGCTCCCAAAGCGCGGGCGCTTCTTCGCGTGGTCGTTCTTCGGGCGGGCCGGCTCGGCGGACGTGGCGTACCAGATCACGCTGCCCGCCGCGCTCGCGCTCGAGGCCGAGACGGTGAATGGCCGGCTCGCCGCCGCGAACCGCGCGGGCGACCTCGTCCTGTCGACGGTGAACGGCGGGGTCCGCGTGGAAGGCCAGGACGGGCCGCTGAAGGTGAACACGGTCAACGGCTCGGTCGAAGTGTCCTTCGCCGGCCCCATGCGCCAGGCGAGCCTCGAAACCGTCAACGGTTCGGTCACCGTCACGTGCGCGCGCGAGTCCTCGATCCGCTGCACACTCCAGACGACGAACGGCCGCATCCAGTCGCAGTTTCCGGAAGTCACGGTCGAGGGCAAGTGGGGCCCGAAAGAGGCCCGCGGCGCGATCAATGGCGGCCGGGAAAGCCTCGCCGTCGAGACCGTGAACGGGGACGTGCGGCTCTACGTGGCCGGCGCGGCGGCGGCGCGCAAGTAAGCCGCCGCGGGGCGCCGGCAATCGTCCGGCGGGAAAGAAGAAGTGGTGCCCTGGGCCAGACTCGAACTGGCACGGATTGCTCCACACGCCCCTCAAACGTGCGCGTCTACCAATTCCGCCACCAGGGCACGGTGCCGCGAGGGAGGGGGATTCTAACCGAAAACTATTTCGTGGCCGGAGCCGCGGGCGCCGGGAACGCCGGGGCCGTGCCGCCCGGAGAGGCCGGAACGCTGGCCGGCGCGGGGGCCGGTGCCGGGACGGCGGCCTTCGCGGGCGCGGCCGACCTCGCCTTGGCGAGAACCGAGGACCTCGGCCGGGCCTGCATCAACGAGATCACGACCGCGAGGATCGAGAACGCCACGAACGACCACGTCGTGATCTTCTCGAGAAGCGTGGTGGCGCCGCGCGCGCCGAAGGTCGTCTGCGAGGAAGAGGCGCCGAAGGCGGCCGACACGTCCGCGCCCTTGCCCTGCTGGAGAAGGACGACGAGGACGAGGAAGACGCAGACGATGACGTAAATGGGGACGAGGACGTAGATCATGTTCGGTGATGCTCCGGACCCCGGGGCGGGCCCGGGAGGCCGGAAATGATAGCGGAATCGCCGGTCAGGCGCGAGGGGCGGCCGCCGCGGCGAGGACAGCCGTCGCGTCGGACACGGAAAGGGAAGCGCCCCCGACGAGGCCGCCGTCCACCTCTTCTTTCGCGAAGAGCCCCGGGGCGCTCGCCGGCGACACGGAGCCGCCGTAGAGAATCCGCGTCGCCCGGGCGACCGGCTCGCCGAAGCGGGCGGCGAGCTCCGCCCGGAGATGCGCGTGGGCGTCCGCGGCCATCTCCGGCGTCGCGGCGAGCCCCGTCCCGATGGCCCACACGGGCTCGTAGGCGAGCGCGAGGCCGGGAGGAGGCGCGGCGAACCCGTCGAGCGCGCCGAGCTGGGTCCGAAGCACGTCCCGCGTGCGTCCAGCCTCACGCTCTTTTCGCGTCTCGCCGACGCAGTAGAGCGGCGCGAGCCCTTCCTCGGCGAGCCGCGCCATCTTGCGGGCGAAGTCCGTCTCGCGCTCGCCCCGGAGGATGCGTCGCTCGCTGTGGCCCACGAGGACGAGCGAAACGCCGGCGTCTTTCAGCATCGCGGCGGACACCTCACCCGTGAACGCGCCCTCACGCTCATGGAACACGTCCTGGGCTGCGAGCGCGATGCCGCTTCCGAGAAGCGCCGCGCGGACGCGGTCGAGGGCCGGGAACGAGGGAGCGATCGCGATGTCCACCCCGGCGGGCCGCGCGAGGGCGGCGATCGCGCGAGCCAGCTCCGCGGCCGCCGACGGCGTGCGGGTCATCTTCCAGTTCGCAACGAAAAAGCGCCGGCGCTTTCTCAACGCAGGGCTTCCACTCCGGGTAGCGCCACGCCGGCGACGAGATCGAGCGACGCGCCGCCGCCCGTCGACACGTGCGACATCTTGGCGGCGAGCCCCGCCTCCTTCACGGCCTCGACGCTCTCGCCGCCGCCCACCACGGTGAAGGCAGAAGACTCGGCGAGGATCTTCGCGACGGAGAGCGTGCCCCGGTCGAACGGCTTCGTCTCGAAGACGCCCATGGGCCCATTCCAGAAGATGGTCTTCGCGTCCACCGTCATGCGGCGGAACATCTCGATGGTCTTTTCCCCGATGTCGAAGGCCGCCGCGTTAGCAGGGATCTCGTTCATCGCCACGGTCTTCGCCTCGCTGGCCTTCTCGAGGGAGGGCGCGACGACGAAATCGGAGGGAAGGACGAGCGCGACGCCGCGCTCCTTGCATCGGTCGAGGATCTGCCGAGCGACGGGGACGCCCTCTTTCTCGAGGAGCGAGCCGCCCACGGGGAGAGACAGCGCGGCGACGAAGTGGTTCGCCATGCCCCCCCCGACGAGAAGGACGTCGGCCTTCTCGACGAGCGCCCTCAGAGCGGCGAGCTTGCCGAGGATCTTCGCTCCGCCGAGGATCGCCGCGAACGGGCGCTCGATGTCGGTCACGACCTTCGCGAGCGCCTTCAGCTCCTTCTCCATGAGCAGGCCGATGCCGCGCGTCTCCCGCGAAAAGAGCGCCGCCATGCCGGCCGTCGAGGCGTGCGCACGGTGGGCCGTGCCGAACGCGTCATTGACGTAGACGTCGGCGAGGGCCGCGAGCTGCCGGCAGAACGCCGGGTCGTTGCGCTCCTCGCCGGCGTGGAAACGCAGGTTCTCGAGGAGGACGGCCCCGCCGGGCGCGACCCTTGCGACGGCTTTCTCCGCCTCCTCTCCGATGCAGTCGTGTGCGAACGCAACGGGGGCGCCGAGGCGTGCCTCCAGCGTGCGCGCCACGGGAGCGAGCGAGTACTTCGGGTCGCGCGCGCCCTTCGCCTTGCCGAGGTGCGAGGCGAGGACGAGGCGGGCGCCGCGCTCGCGGGCGAGGTGGAGCGTGGGCAGCGCCTCTACCACGCGCGTGTCGTCCCGCACGACGCCGTCCGAGAGCGGCACGTTGAAGTCGACGCGCACGAAGACCCGCTTGCCGTCGAGGTCGAGATCGCGGATCGAACGCGGAAGGTCGGCCATGGCATTCTCCTGTCGGAAGGTCGCTCGCGCGATCTTATGCGCCGGGACCTCTATAGTCTCGTGCGTGACCGCCGACGCCGGGCCCGCCACGCGGGTGACACCGTACACGTACTCGGCCGGGCGGCTGCGCCTCCTCGACCAGCGCCGCCTGCCGCACGAGGAAGTCTTCCTCGAGTGCGAGAGCGCGGCCCAGACGGCCGAAGCCATTCGCGGCCTCGCAGTGAGGGGAGCCCCCCTGATCGGCGTGGCCGCCGCCTACGGCCTGTGTGCCGAGGCGCGCCGGGTGGCCGCGCGCGTGCCCGATGATCTCGATGTCGCTCTCGCGCTCGGCGCCGAAAGGCTCGTCTCGGCGCGACCCACCGCCGTGAACCTCGCGTGGGCCGTCGGCCGGATGCGCGCCGTTTTCGAGGCCTCTTCGGGGGGCCGCGCCGGCGACCGGGTCCTCCGTCTCGAGGAGGAAGCGCACCTGATCGCCGAGGAGGACCGCCTCGCCTGCCTCGCGATCGGCCGCCTCGGCGCCGCGTGGCTGCAAGCCCGCTGGGCGGGCGTTTCCGGCGTTCCGGCGGTCCTCACGCACTGCAACGCGGGCGCGCTCGCGACGGCGGGAATCGGAACCGCGCTCGGCATCGTGCGGGTGCTCGCGGCCGAAGGGCCGCTCACGATCCTCGCGGGCGAGACGCGGCCGTTCCTGCAGGGCGCGCGCCTCACGGCGTGGGAGCTGCAACACGACGGGCTCGACGTGACGCTCCTTCCGGACGTCGCGGCCGCTTCGCTGATCGCCCGTGGCCGCGTCCAAGGCGTCGTCGTGGGCGCCGACCGCATCGCCGCTAATGGCGACGTCGCGAACAAGGTCGGGACGTACGGCCTCGCGCTCGCGTGCCGCGCGCACGGCGTCCCGTTCGTCGTCGCGGCCCCGACGACGACGATCGACCTCTCGACGGTGGACGGCGCGTCGATTCCGATCGAGGAACGCGCCGCCTCAGAAGTGGTCTCGCTGCCGCTGCCGGGCGGAGGCTCCGTGTCCCTCGCGCCCGACGGCGTCTCCGCGCTCTATCCCGCCTTCGACGTGACCCCCGCGGCTTTGGTCGACGCGATCGTCACGGAGCGTGGAGTCTCCGGGCCGCCGCACGCGGACGCGCTCGCGCGGCTCCTTTCACGATGAAGCCGAACGAGGCGCTCGTCCTCGGTCTCGAGACGTCCTGCGACGAGACCGCCGTCGCGCTTCTCGACGGCGCGGGCGGGGCGCGTGCCTCCCGCGTGTCGTCGCAGGAGGAGGCCCATCGCCGATTCGGCGGCGTCGTGCCCGAGATCGCGGCGCGCGCGCATCTTCAGAGCCTGCCCCCCCTTCTCGACGCGGCGCTCGCCGACGCCGGCGCGAGCGTGGCCGACGTCACGGCGGTCGCGGCGACGGCCGGTCCCGGGCTCGTCGGCGCCCTGCTCGTCGGCCTCTCGGAAGGAAAGGGCCTCGCGCTCGGGCTCTCGGTGCCCTTCGTTCCCGTGAACCACATCGAGGGGCACGCGCTCTCGCCTTTCCTGGACGGCGCGGGCGGTCCGGCGGCCCCGGTGCCGGAGACGTTCGCCGCGCTCGTGGTCTCGGGCGGCCACACGCACGTCTTTTGGTTCGAGGCAGACAGGATTGAGCGCCTCGCGCGGACGCGCGACGACGCGGCCGGCGAGGCCTTCGACAAAGTCGCGAAGATGGCGGGCCTCGGCTATCCGGGCGGTCCCGCCGTGGATCGCCTCGCGCGGCGCGGCCGCGCGGCACGCCCTTTTCCCGTGCCGCATTTCAAGGACGGCTCGCCCGACTTCAGCTTCTCGGGCCTGAAGACCGCCGCGCGAGCGCGCCTCCTCGAGCTGGGCCGCGCCCCCGCGCCCGGATTCCCCGGCGGCCCCTCGCTCCGCGAGGAGGACGCCCCGCAAGGGCTCTGCGATCTGATGGCCGACATGGAGGAGGCGATCGTCGCGCAGCTTCTGCACCGCCTGTCACGACTTCACGAGGCCCGTCGATTTACCGTCCTCAGTGTCTCGGGAGGCGTCGCCGCGAACACACTCGTCAGAGAGCGTATCCCCGCTTGGGGGCGGTCGCGCGCGGTCGTCGTCCGCGTCGCCCCGCGCGCGCTCACGGGCGACAATGCGGTGATGGTCGCGTTCGCGGGCCTCCTGCGGCTGCAATCGGGGCGCACCGGCGAGGGGCTCGGCGCGGTGGCGCGATCGCGCTGGCCGCTTGAGACGCTAAGATAGAGGGCTCGCGCGCGGCCGGCCGGCCGCGCGTCACCACGGCATGACCGACCCCTCGCGCATCCGCAATTTCTCGATCGTCGCCCACATCGACCACGGGAAGACGACGCTTTCCGACCGGATCCTCGAGATCACGGGCGCGCTGACCGCGCGCGAAATGACCGAACAGGTGCTCGACGACAACCCGATCGAGAAGGAGCGCGGCATCACGATCAAGGCGCGCTCGGTCACGCTGAAGTACAAGGCCGAGGACGGAACGGACTACGTCCTGAACCTCATCGACACGCCCGGACACGTGGACTTCACGTACGAGGTCTCGCGCTCGCTCGCCGCGTGCGAGGCGGCCGTGCTCGTCGTGGACGCGACGCAGGGCGTCGAGGCGCAGACGCTCGCGAACGCCTACCTCGCGATCCACAACAACCTCACGATCGTCCCGTGCATCAACAAGGTCGACCTGCCGTCCGCCGTCCCCGAGATGGCGCGCGAGCAGATCGAGGAGATCATCGGGATTCCCGCGCGGCATGCCGTGCTGACGTCGGGCAAGGTTGGCACGGGCGTGCGCGACCTCCTCGAGCAGATCGTCCACGACGTGCCCGCTCCGACGGGCGACCCGGACGCTCCGCTCAAGGCGCTGCTCTTCGACTCGTGGTTCGACCTCTACCGCGGCGTCACGTGCCTCGTGCGCGTGCGTGAGGGCAGGCTGAAGCCGGGGATGAAGATCCGGATGATGGGCACGGGTTTCGGGGGCGAGGTGCAGGAGGTCGGGATCTTCAACCCAAAGCAGCAGGTCGTGACGGAGCTTTCCGTGGGCGAGGTCGGCTACGTCATCGCGGGCATCAAGGACCTCCACGCCGCGAAGGTGGGTGACACGGTGACGGAAGCCGGGCGGCCCGCGAAAGAGGCCCTGCCCGGCTTCTTGGACGTCAAGCCGATGGTCTTCGCGTCGATCTTCCCGACGGAAACCGACGCGTACGAGGACCTCAGGGACGCGATGGAGAAGCTCCGCCTCAACGACGCGTCCTTCACGTTCGAGCCCGAGTCGTCGACGGCGCTCGGCTTCGGCTTTCGCTGCGGCTACCTCGGCCTCCTCCACATGGAGATCGTCCAGGAGCGCCTCGAGCGCGAGTTCAACCTCTCGCTCATCACGACGGCGCCCTCGGTGCCCTACAAGGTGAAGACGACGCGCGGGCAGGAGCTCGAGATCTCGAATCCGGTCAAGCTCCCCGAGGTTCAGCTCATCGATGAGATCCGCGAGCCATACATCCTCGCGACGATCATCACGAAGGACGAGTTTCTCGGCGGGATCCTCGCCCTGGCCGAGGAGAGGCGGGGCACGCAGATCTCGCTCGGATACGCGGGCACGCAGCGGGCCGTCCTCAAGTACGAGCTGCCCTTGAACGAGGTCATCCTCGACTTCTACGACAAGCTCAAGTCGCTCTCGAAGGGTTATGCCTCCTTCGACTACCAGCTCATCGACTACCGGCCCGGCGACCTCGTGAAGCTCGACATCCTCATCAACGGCGAGCCGGTGGACGCGCTCGCGCTCATCGTGCACCGCGACAAGGTGCAGGCGAAGGGCCGCGCGCTCGTCGAGAAGATGAAAGAGATGATCCCGCAGCAGATGTTCGAGGTCGTCATCCAGGCGGCGATCGGATCGAAGATCCTCGCGCGCTCGACGGTGAAGGCGCTGCGCAAGAACGTTCTCGCGAAATGCTACGGCGGCGACATCACGCGCAAGAAGAAGCTTCTCGAGAAGCAGAAGGAGGGCAAGCGGCGCATGAAGAAAGTCGGCCGTGTCGAGCTGCCCCAGGAGGCGTTCCTCGCGGTCCTCAAGGTCGAATGACGACGCCCGAAAGGCGCCTCGTGGAGACGGTCGAGGCCGTCCTCGTGGCCGCCGCGCTCGCGCTCACGTTCAAGGGCTTCGTCTTCCAGATCTTTCACGTGCCGAGCTCTTCGATGGAGGACACGGTCCTCACGGGCGACTACGTGCTCGTGAACAAGTTCGCGTACGGACCTCACCGGGGTCCGTGGGCCCGCGTCCTGCCATACCGCGACCTCGCGCGCGGCGACGTGGTCGTCTTCCGGTACCCGCCCGATCCTGGCCGCGATTTCATCAAGCGCGCCGTCGCGGTGGCGGGGGACCGGATCGAGGCCGAGGCGAAAGCCTTGCGCGTGAACGGTGCGGAACCCTTCGAACCGTACGCCGTGCATCGCGACGCGAGGACATACGGAACGGGGGCGCCGCCGTCCCTTCTCCCGCGCGACCGTTTCGGGCCGCTCGCCGTCGCGGCCGGCCACTTCTTCGCGATGGGCGACAATCGCGACGAGTCGCAGGATTCGCGCTTCTGGGGGCCGGTGCCCCTCGCGCATCTCGAGGGGCGCGGCGTCTCGGTCCTCTGGTCCGTCCGCGAGGGTTCGCGCGCTTTCACCGGCCGTGGAGCGGCGTTACGCCGTTTCCTCGATACCGCGCTAAACTTTTTGTCCCGGACACGCTGGAAGAGAAGCTTCCACGCCATTCGCTAACGCGCGGCACGGGCCGCGCCAGAAGGAGAACACGATGCGGCGAGCCGCCACGAGATCCCGGCGAGGGGAGGGGGCCTTCGGGCTCATCGTCGGGCTGGGCGTTCTGTTCGTCGTCGTTGTCGCGTGCGTGCGCATCCTCCCGCTCCACATCCGCGGGAACGAGATCCTCGACGCGATGAACGAGGCGGCCAACTTCGGCAGCCTGAAGGGTCCCGAGAAGCTGCAGATGGACATCTACCTGAAAGCGCAGAACGCGAAGGTGCCGCTCAAGATGGAGGCCATCCGCATCGAGCGCAACGGCAACTACATCACCATCTCGGCCCAATACGAGCAATCGGCGGACATCTTCGGCTACAAGTACGTCTACAAGTTCGACAAGCGAGTGGAAAAGCCGGTCTTCTAGCGCGCGATGGGACGCACGCGCGAGGACGAGAAGGCGCCGCTCACCGAGGTCCGGCTCGACCTCTGGCTGGACGTCGCGTGCCTCTTTCCGACGCGGTCCCAGGCCGCGGCCGCGTGCGCGGGCGGCAAGGTGGACCTGAACGGGCGCGCGGCGGCCGCGCACAAGTTGGTCCGTGCCGGCGACCGGCTCGAAATCACGTTTCCGCGCGGCCGTCGGACGTTTCTCGTGAAGGGTCTTGCGGAAAGGCACGTTCCGAAGGCGGCGGCGCGGGCGCTCTACGAGGAGACGACACCCCCGCTTGCGCCCGAGGTCCTCGAGGCCCGGCGGCTCGAGCGCCTGCTGGCGCCGCGGGACGCCGGCGGCGGGCGCCCGACGAAGAAGGAGCGGCGGCAGCGGGAGAGGGCGCGCGGGTGGTGAGGCGCCTCCCGCGCCTGCGGTTCTACGAGATCCTGCTGCTCGCCGACTTCGCGGCGGTCGTCCTGCTCCTGCGGCTCCGCGCGCGCCTCGGACTCGACGTCGTCCGGACGCTGCTCGACATGCGCGAGTTCGTCGCGTTCGTGGCGCCCGTCCTCCTCGGCGGGATCCTCCTCCGCGCCCTCCTCGCGGCGCGCCGGGGCCGGCGGCGCGGGGCCGCGCGCCTGCGCGCGCTCCTGAGGCTGCGGTCGCTCGTCGACCTCGCCCGCTTCCTCGTGGCGATGGCGCTCACCTCGTACGCCTACAGCTGGCTGAAGCTCGCGCTTCCCCTGCTCCGGCCCGACGTCCTCTTCGACCAGGGCCTGTTCCGCTTCGAGACCGTCCTCCACTTCGGCGTGAACCCCGGGCGCCTCCTCCAGGGCCTGTTCCCATATCCGGCGCTCTGGAAGGCGCTCGACGGCTACTACGGGGCCTTCATCTTTACGGTGATCGCGGGCGTCGGCTGGTTCGCCGCGACGCTCTCGATCCGGGACCGCGCGCGCTTCGCGGCGGGCTTCACGCTCCTGTGGGTCCTGGGGTCGTGGTTCTACCTCGCGGTCCCGTCCCTGGGGCCGTGCTACGTCCTCAAGGACGACTACACGGACGTCCGCGCGTCGATGCCATCGCAGTCGGCGACGATGGACCTCCTGTTCGCTCACTACGGGCGGGTCCGCTCGTTCCACCGCCGGCCCGAGGGCACGGACCTCTCGCCGTACCTCGGCGTCGCCGCGATGCCGTCGCTCCACGTCGCGGCGCAGGCGTTCCTTATGCTGTTCGCGCGCAAACGCTCGCGGGCGCTCTTTCTCCTCTACGCCGCCCTGACGGCCGTCACGTTCTTCACCGCGGTCGGGAGCGGCTGGCACTACGCGATCGACGGCTACGCCGCCCTCCTCCTCGCCTGGGTCGCGTTCGCGGCCGGGAGCCGGAGCGTCCCTTCCGCGTAACATCCCACCGATGCGGGTCCTCCTTTTCACGGGCAAGGGCGGGGTCGGCAAGACGACCGTGGCGGCGGCGACGGGCCTGACGCTCGCCGCACGCGGCCAAAAGACGCTCGTCATGTCCGTGGACGCGGCTCACTCCCTCGCGGACGCGTTCGACCGCGACGTTGCGCTCACGGACCACGCCCACGGCGCGACCGTCGCGGTCGCCGACAACCTGTGGATCCAGGAGGTCGATGTCACCGAGGAGATCGGCCGCCACTGGAAGGACATTTCGGGATACATCACGACGCTTCTCGCCGTCACCGGCGTCGAGGAGGTGCTCGCCGAGGAGCTCGCGATCTTCCCGGGCATGGAGGAGGTTTCGGCGCTCCTGTACGTGAACCAGTACGCGCGCGAGAAGGCCTTCGACATCCTGATCCTCGACTGCGCGCCCACGGGGGAATCGCTGCGGTTCGTGTCGCTTCCGCCCACGCTCGAGTGGTACATGAAGAAGCTCTTCCGGCTCGAGCGCTCGCTCCTGAAGGTCGCGAGGCCGGTCGCGAAGAAAGTGACCGACCTGCCGCTCCCGCCGGACCGGTATTTCGCGAACGTGCAGTCGCTCGCGCAAAAGCTCGAAGGCGTCGACGCGCTCCTCAAGGACCCGAGGACGACGACCGTGCGGCTCGTGACGAACGCCGAGAAGATCGTCATCAAAGAGACGCAAAGGGCCTTCATGTATTTCGGCCTCTACGGCTTCACGGTCGATGCCGTAATCGTGAACCGGCTTCTGCCGGACGGCGTCCAGGACCCCTTCTTCTCGAAATGGCGGAAGACCCAGGGCGTGTTCCTCGAGGAGGCGCGGAGCTATTTCGATCCCGTCCCGGTTTTCACGCTGCCGCTCAAGGACGATCAGGTCCTCGGCTCGGTGGCTCTCCTGGAGCTCGGGCGGGAGCTGTGGGGCGAGAAGGATCCCGCCGCATCCTTCCGCTCGGATCCGCCGTATCGCTACACGAAGCGGAACGGAAAATACGTTCTCACGCTCGACCTTCCGTTCGTCGACAGGAACGAAGTCGACCTTGCGATGGCGTCGGGAGACCTCATCGTGCGCATCGGCAACGTGCGCCATCACATCCCCGTCCCGCGGATGCTCGCGGGCCTGTCGCCGTCCGGCGCGAAAGTCGAAGACGGCAAGCTCACGGTGCGCTTCGGGAAGACGCCCGGCACGGGGGAGGACGCGGGAAGGTTTTCCTAGAAAGGAAAGAGAGGACGGCATGCCTGACGAAGCTGATTCTCCACGCGGGGACGCGGGCGCGCGCGCGCGGCGACGGCGCCGCGCGGGCCGCAAGTCGACCGCGCGGACACCCGCCCCTTCCTCCTTCGAAGAAGAATTCGGACCAGGCCTGCGCGAAGAGCCGGCGCCCGCGGCGAAGGAGCGAGGCGGTCCGATCCCGGGTCTCGCCTGCGCGGGAGAGGGCTGCATCTTCAAGCCCGCCGCGGACCTCGTCGGCAGGTTCTCGCTCCGTCTCGCGCGCGGGCACGGGAGCACGCTGTCTCGCGCCGCCACCTCCGGCATCGAGTTCATGAAGGCGCTGCGCGACTTCCTCGACGAGGAGATCGCGCTCGCCGAGCGCGCCGCCGGCGGCGGCGGCAAGCGGCCGCGCTACGAGAAGATCGAGGTAGAGTGATGCGGAGCGGCGGCGACGACACCGACGACGAGCACGACCCCGACCTGAACGCCCCCGAGGCTCAGCGCGCCGCGGCGATCTCGGCAACGATCGCGCGTGCGGCCGCCGCGGGGTCGGACGCGCCGGTGATCGGGCGGCCGACGACGAGAAGGTCCGCGCCCGCGCGGATCGCGTCGGAGGGCGTGGCGACGCGTCTCTGATCGCCCGCGGCCTCGCCCCGGGGCCTCACGCCCGGCACGACGAGGAGAAAGTCTCCTCCGCATGCCGCGCGGATCGTCTCGATCTCCTCGGGCGAACACACGACGCCGTCCAGGCCCGATTCCTTCGCGAGGATAGCGAGGCGCAGCGCGGCTTCGCGCGGCGAGCCTTCGAGACCGACGGCCCGGACTGCCGCCGCGTCGAGAGACGTCAGGATCGTCACGGCGATGAGCTTCGGCGCCTTAAGCCCCGCTTTGGCGGCGGCGGCGCGGGCCCCTTCGCCGAACGCCTTCATCATCTCCGTGCCGCCGGCGGCATGGCAGTTCACGATCGAGGCGCCGGTCCTCACGGCGGCGGCCGCCGCTCGGGAAACCGTGTTCGGAATGTCGTGGAGCTTGAGGTCGAGGAACACGCCGGCTCCCGACTCCACGAGCGTGCGCACGAGCGAGGGGCCCTCGGCCACGAAGGCCTCGAGGCCCAGCTTCAGGATGCCGGCCTCGGGCGCGACACGGCGCGCCATGGCGAGCAGCGCCGCGTGGTCCGGCAGGTCCAGCGCGACGGCGAGCCGTGCGCGGGCGTCCGGCGTCTGCCGATTCATGCGAACGAGTGGTCCTTTCGCGGGCGCGTCCGGAGCGTGCCGACGAGGTCGGAGACGTGCGCGACGCCGTGGCTCTCGCACCACGCGGCGAGCTCCCCGACGAGTCGGCCGGCGAGCGAGGGATCCCGGAAGTTCGCGGTCCCGATCTGGACGGCGTTCGCGCCCGCGACGAGGAACTCGACGACGTGCTCGACGGTCTCGATCCCGCCCATCCCGAAAATCGGGATCTTCGGAAGGGCCGTTCGCACTTCCCACACCATGCGCAGCGCGATCGGGCGGATCGCGGGTCCCGAGAGCCCGCCGGTCGTGAAGCCGATCTTCGGCTCGCGGCGCTCGACGTCGATCGCGAGGCCGACGAGCGTGTTGATGAGCGAGAGCGCATCGGCGCCCGCGTCCACGGCCGCCCGGGCGGACGCGACGATGTCGGTCACGTTCGGCGAGAGCTTCACGACGAGCGGATGGCGCGTGGCGGAACGGATTCTCTTCACGAGGGCGGCGAGCGCCTTGGGATTGTTCCCGAAGACCATGCCGCCCCTGACGACGTTCGGACAGGAGACGTTCACTTCGATCGCGGCCACCCGGCGCTCGTCGCCGATGCGCTCCACGACCGCCACGTAGTCATCCTCGGTATCGCCCCACACGTTCGCGATCACGGTCGCGCCGAGGCGCGCGAGCTCGGGCAGCTTCTCGGCGAGAAACGCGTCGACGCCCACGTTCTGCAGCCCGATCGCGTTCAGCATCCCCGCGTCCGTCTCGCAGATGCGCGGCGGTGGGTTGCCGTGGCACTCTCGGCGCGAGAGGCCCTTCACCGAGATCGCGCCGAGCGCCGCGAGGTCGAGATAGTCGGCGAACTCGAGGCCGTAGCCGAACGTGCCGGACGCCGTCGCGATCGGGTTCTTGAGGCGCAGCCGGCCGAAGGCCGTGGAGAGATCGACGGTCATGGCGTCAGAGGCGCGCCCAGTCGATCTCGGTCGGCGGCACGCAGGGCCCCTCCTTGCAGATCGTCGCGAAGCGGCCGTCCGCCATCGGGACGACGCAGCCGAGGCAGACGCCGAACCCGCAGGCCATCTGGGACTCCATCGCGAACGAGCCTTCGAGGTTCGCGTCCGCGAGGAGCTTGGCGAGCGCGCGGAACATGGCCACGGGGCCGCAGGCGTAGACGCGGCGGTAGCGCGCGCCGCCCGCGAGCGCATGCGTGAGCAGCTCGGTCACGCGGCCTTTCCGTCCGAGCGAGCCGTCGTCCGTGGCGTATTGGCAGTGGTGCGGGCCGAGGAAACGCTCGAAGTCGCCGCGCTTCAGGACATCGTTCTCGTTCCGGCCCCCGTAGAAGAGGTCCGCCGCGATGCCGCGCGCGGCGAGCGTGCGCGCGAGGAGGACGAGAGGAGCGAGGCCGATTCCACCGGCGACGAGCGCGACACGGTCGGAAAGGAGGAGGTCGTCGATCGGGAACGGCACGCCAAGCGGACCGAGGACGGGAAGCGGCGTTCCCTCGGCGAAGCGCGCGAGCGCCGCAGTTCCGACCCCCGCGATCTTGACGACGAACTCCAGCGCGGGAACGCCCGCCAGGGTCGTCACGTCCGCGATGGAGAACGCACGGCGGAGGTACGGGCGGAGCCCCTCGCCGGCCTGGATCATGGCGAAGTGGCCCGGTTTCGTTCCGGCGCCGATCGCGCCGGCCGAGAGAAACAGGGAATAGTGCTGTGTGTCGTAGTGGATCGTCTTGAGGACGCGGAGCGATTCGTTGACGGCCATCGGGAAGGAGGCGAGACTCGCCGGACGCGGATTATGAGCGAGGGACGACCGGCGTACCACCTCCCTCTCGCGGGCGCGCTTGCGGGCCTCGCGGCAGGCGATCTGTTGCTCGGCCTCAATCCGGAGCTCCTTGGCGCTCTTCCGGCGGCGCGACTCCTTCTCGTCGTCGCCGCGGCGGGAGTCGTCGTCGCCTCGCCGCTCGCTCTCCTGCCGGGCGCGCGGCGCGCCTCGCGTGCCGGCGCCGCGTGGGGCGCCGGGCTGCTCGCCGCGTACGGCGTGTTCGTCGAGTTCCAGAGGCAGGCGCTCCACGACTTCGTGCCCGCAGGAGCCCGGCGCGTCCTCGTCGCGACCGCGATGGCGGCGTTTCTCTCGGCCGCCGTCCTCGCCGCGCGCGCCATGCGCGGCGGCCCCTCCGCCCAAACGCTCTCGATCCCGCTCGTCCTCTTCCTCCTGCCGCCCTTCGCGGGCCGGCGCGCTCCGGAACGCCCCTCCCCGGAAGCGTCCCCTGCGCCCCTGCGCGCGCCGCGCCGGAATCTTCTCGTCGTCGGGCTCGAGGGCGCCTCCTGGGGCCTTCTCACCACGTACGCCTCCGAGGGCGCAATGCCGGTCGTCGAGCGGCTCTTGCGCGAAGGAACCGCGGGACCGCTCGCGGCGCTCGCTCCGTACGATCGCGCCGCGCTCTGGACGACGGCCGCAACGGGCAAGCGGCCGCTGAAGCACGGCGTGGTTTCGTCGCGTCGCTGGGAGACACCCGGAGGAACTCTCCGGCTCCTGCCGGTTCTGCCCGGCTCGCCCGTGCCCGGGGGCGAGCGCTCCCTCGCCGATGCGGCGGCGGCCCGCCGCAGCCTGACATTCTGGGAGATCCTCGCGTCTCGCGGCCACGAGGCGGCCGTCCTCGGGTGGCCTGCGTCGTCTCCGGCGCGGGAGGGGCTCGTCCTGTGGGCAAGCGACGCCTTCTTCGACGGGGACACGGGCGCCGCCGCGGCGCGCCCCGCCGAGGCCGCCGCGCGGGCTCGTCTCTTCCGGGTGCCGCCCGACGGCCTTGACCGTCCGCTCGCGCGCGCTCTCGTGCCCCACGGCCTGGCCGCCGACGAGGCCCGGCTCGATCCGCTGCGCGGAGCGGCGCGCGACCTGACGGTTGCCGGAGCGGCTCTGGCGGCTTTGCCCGGAGGCCCGCTCAATGTCTCGGCGCTCGTCCTCTCCGGGCTCGCCGAGGCGGGGGCCCTCTTTGGCGCCGCGGAGAATTCCCACTACTGGGGACTTTCCTTTCCGGAAAAAGAGGCCGAGGCTCGGGCCGCGGCGCTGCGCGCCTATTACCGGTTCCTCGACGACCTTCTCGGCGAGATTCTCGAGCGCGAAGGCCGGGAGCGCACGATCTGCCTGTTCGCGCCCGTGGGATGGGGGCCGCCGCCCACGCTCGAGGCCATCTCGCTCTTCCTGCGCGGGAAAAGGCCCGCGGCGAGCCCCGATGCCGCGCGGGACGGCTTCGTGCTCTTCGCGGGAGCCGGCGTGAGGTCGGGCGTGCGCCTCACGTCCGCGAGCGTCCTCGATCTGGCGCCGACGCTGCTCGTCCTCGCCGGCGAGCCCCTCGCCCGGGACATGGACGGGCGCGTCCTCGCCGAGGTGTTCGACGAGCGGTTCACGGAGTCGGCGAGCGTTCCGATCGTGTCGACGTTCGAGGCGTCGGGGCCGCAATGAACGGTGCGGGGAAGCGGCCGCCGACCTGGATCCGCCGTAGGGATCAGAGCGCCAGAGCGCGCGCGAGCGCCTCGTGGAACGCGGCGGGCGTCTCGAGCGGTCCGTCGTGTCCCGCGCCGCCGAGGACGACGAGGCGCGCGGCGCGCATCCTCGCGGCCGCCTCACGGGCGATGGGGAGCGGAAACAGCGTCTCGCGTTCTCCCCAGATCAGGGTCGTTCCTTCCGGCAGCTCGCCGAGGTGCTCGAAAAGGCCGTCGGCCTCGGTGAGGCGGGCGACCGTGGCGGCTGCGGTCCCTCCGCCGTAGTTCCGGCCGAACGCGTCGAGAACGAAACCCGCCGAGGGCGCGGGCTTGCGGAAAAAAAGGAGGTCGAAAATGCGGCGGGCTCCCGCACGGTCCGTGGGCAAGACGCGCGCGCGTTCGGCTTCGGCGTCAGCCGGAAGAGAGAGGCCCGCCGCGTCCACGAGGACGAGCCGGCCCGCCTTCCAGGGAAACTTCAGCGCGTACCACCCCACCGTCCAGCCGCCGAGGGAGTGGCCGACGAGATCGAGTTTTTCGAGTGCGAGCGCGCGCGCGAGCGCATCCAGCGCCGCCAGGCGGCCCGTGAGGCCGTAGCCCGCCGGATCCCTGGGCGGGTCGCTCCGGCCGGATCCGGGCGCGTCGGGCAGGATCACGGTGCGGCCGCGCCGGGCGAGAAAGCGCGCGGTGTCCGTCCAGTAAGTCGCGTCGGCGCCGAGGCCGTGCAGCAGGACGACCGGCCGCTCCGCCGAGAGTGGTCCGAGGACGAACGCCGAGAGGGTCGTTCCATCGTCGGCCGCGAACACCTCGCGCCGCGCGCCGGCAAAAGACAGACGCGTCTCCTGAATCGAGCGGTAAATGGGCAGCGGATCCACGGCGACCGCGCCAAAGAGGAAAAAGAAAAAGAAAGTCATGGTGCCCAGCACCCACAACAGGAGCCGCGCCTGCATTCTCATCTTGGGGCCACGCTAGCAGTTTTTCTTGGAAGGGTGAGTGGGCCGCGGATCAATACGCGAGGAGCGAGCGGAGTGCCGCGAGGATGTCGCCGCTCTGCGGGAGCGTGGCCTCCTCGAGCTGCGGCGCGTAGCCGCAGAATGCGTCCTTCGCGGCGACGCGGCGCACGGGCGCGTCGAGCCACGCGAAGAGTTCGTCGGCGGCGCGTGCGGCGATCTCGGCGCCGAAACCGTGCGTCTGCCAGTCCTCGTGCACGACGAGGAGCCGGTTCGTCCGCTTCACGCTTTCGGCCACGGCCGTAAAGTCGTAGGGCGCGAGCGAGCGCAGGTCGAGGACCTCCACCTCGCGGCCGTCCTCCTCCGAGAGCCGGGCCGCGGCGACCGCACTGCGGAAAACCGTGGCGCCGTACGTCACGATCGTGGCGTCCATCCCGGGCCGCACGGTTTTCGCCTTGCCGAACGGAATCATGAAATCCGGTCCCGGATAGCAGCCCTTGTTGTGCGTCTGACGGTACAAGTGCTTGTGCTCGAGGAAGAGCACGGGGTCGTCGCAGCGGATCGCGGTCCTCAGGAGGCCGTTCGCGTCGAGGGCATTCGACGGCATGACGACGCGCAGACCCGGGATGTGCGCGAACGTCACCTCGCCCGACTGCGAGTGGTACGGCCCGCCGCCGGTGAGATAGCCGCCGATCGCGACCCGGATGACGACCGGAGCGCGGAACGCTCCGCCCGAGCGCCAGCGGGTCGTGGCGAGCTCGTCGCGAATCTGCAGCATCGCGGGCCAGATGTAGTCGAAGAACTGGATCTCGACGACGGGCTTCAGCCCGCGCACGGCCCAGCCGAGCGCGCGCCCCACGATGCCCGCCTCGGCAAGGGGGGAGTTGAAGACGCGCGCGGGCCCGAAATCTTTCTGGAGGCCGGCCGTCACCTTGAAGACACCGCCCTTGCCCTTGCATTCGCCGAGAATGTCGGCGCGGCTCGCGTCGGCCACGTCCTCGCCCCAGATCGCGATGCGCGAGTCGCGGGCCATCTCGTCGCGGAGCGCGGCATTGATGAGATCGACCATCGTCGTCGGCTCTCCCGTGAAGGCGGGCGCCTCTTCCGTGTCGAAGGCGGCCGAGGCCGGGTCCACGTCGGGCGAATAGATGTGCGCCTGGACGGTCTCGGGCGCGGGCTGGGGCCGCGCGGCGGCGGCGTCCGCGGCGGCGTTCACCTCGGCGCCCACATCCTCGCGCAGCTTCGCGAGGTCCTCGGCCGTGGCGATCCCCGCCTGCTCGAGGAAGGCCGCGAACAACTCGAGCGGGTCGCGATCCCGGTCCTTCTTGCGTTCCGCCTCGGACCGGTAGAGCTTCTCGTCGTCGGAGAGCGAGTGGGAGTAGGAGCGGATGACGTGCGCATGGACGAGGGACGGCCCCTTCCGGTCGCGCGCGTAGGCGAACGCGTACTTCAGCGCGTCGTATGAGGCCAGAAAATCGCAGCCGTCGGTCTCGGCGACGAAGAGGCCGGGATACGACCGCACGAGCTTCGAGATGGAGCCGCCGGGCGTGTTCACCTCGACGGGCACCGAGATCGCGTAGCCGTTGTCCTCCACGACGAAGACGACGGGGAGCTTCAGCGTGCACGCCGAGTTCAGCGCCTCCCAGAACTCGCCTTCCGAGGTGGAGCCCTCTCCGATCGTGACGACGACGACTTCGTCCGCCGCCGCGTGCGCGATCGCGCCGGCGAGGCCGGACGCCTCCTCACGCAGGAGATAGCGGCCGGCCTCGGCCGCTCCGACGCCGGGCAGGCACTCGGTGCTCGTGGGCGACGAGGTCGTGAAGATGCGCAGCGCGGCCGCGCCCCAGTGCGAGGGCATCTGCCGCCCCGCCGACGCCGGGTCGTCCGCGGCGCCGAAGGCCTGCAGGAACATGTCCCGAGGCGTCACCCCGAGGCCGAGGCAGATCGCGCGGTCGCGGTAGTACGGGAAGAGCCAGTCCGACCCCTTCCGCATGTGGAGCGCGATCGCCGTCTGGACCGCCTCGTGCCCCGCGCCGCTGATCTGGAAGAAAATCCTGCTCTGGCGCTTGAGCTGGATCTCCTTGTCGTCGATCCGGCGGGACGTGACCATGTTCCGGTACGCCCGGAGAAGATCCTCGCGCGAAAGCCCTTCGTATGAGTCCGCTTTCGGCGGCGCGATTTCCGTCGCCATCGGGTGGAGATTACCGGAAAAAGGCCGCGCCAGAGGCGAGGCGCTACGCGACCGGGTGGGCAGCGGCCGCGGGGGCGTCGGGGGTGCCGGGAGACGCGGGCGCGTGCCAGTCCGAGTGCGGCGCGCGGTTTTCGACGATCCATCCCTTGAGCAGCTCGCGATACGTGCGCGCCGGAATGCCCTCCTGCGCGAAGAAGGGCTCGAGCGCGGTGTTCAGCGCGGGCAGGCGGTAGAAAGGCACGGCGGGGAAGTAGTGGTGCTCGAGGTGCAGGTGCGACCAGAGATAGACGAACTCCCAGAACGGCGAGCGCGACATCCGCGTGCCCCACTTCGCGGGTTCGCCGGGCACGATGTCGTAATGCTGCCCGAGGCGGTTGAGGGCGAATGCGGGAGGGAAGACGAAGAACACGGGCACGGCGTAGAGCCACAGGAGGCGCGAGGCCCCGCCGAAAAAGCCGATCGCCGACACCGCCAGAAGGTGCAGGCCGATGGCCGCGAGGCGCTCGCCCCGGATTCTCCGCTGGAGCGTCTCGGGATACGTGGCGGTCTCCTTGCGGGCGGCGTGGAAGTAGATCGGGAAGAGCGCGGGGGTGGCGTAAAGAAGCTTCAGCCACCGCGCGTTCCTCTTCGGCGAGAGGTGCGCACGCTTCGGGTCGTCCGTGGTCGAGCCGAGCTCGGCATGGTGATCGAGGTGCCAGCGCGTGAACTGCGCCGGCGAGATGCCGGAGGGAAGCGCGTAGACGAGGCCGAGGAGGCGATAGGCGCGCGGCCGGTCGCCGTCGAAGACGGCCTTGTGGACGACCTCGTGAAGGAGAACGGTGCCGTCGAACACGACGAACCCGAGGACGAGCGCGCACGGCACGCGCACCCAGAGGCTCTCGAAATGCCAGCCGAGCGCGAACGCGGAGGCGAAGAAAACGAGCTGGCGAAGGGCGACCCCGAAATGTCGCGCGGGGCTCTTCTGATGCAGCTCCCTCAGGACCTCGTGCGGCACGGCGGCCGTGAGCCGTTTCCGGAGATCTCCGATCGCGTGGTGGAAGTACCCGGACTTCATCCCGGAACAGATTACGCCGGCCGGGGGAAAAAGGCTCTTCGAAGAGTTCAAACCGCCGCGGTGTCTTGTCCGGGCTCCTCACCGCCCACTTCCTCCGCGACGAGATAGAGCGGCCGGCCCTTCACCTCGTCGTAGATTCGGCCGAGGTACTCCCCGAGGACGCCGATGACCGTGAGCTGCACGCCGCCCAGGAGCAGGACGAAGACCATGAGCGTCGTCCATCCGGGCACGTTGATCTTCAGGATCCAGAGAGTGAGGACGACGAGGATGTAGAGAAACGCGAATGCCGAGACGAGAAAGCCGAGCCACGTCGCGAGCTGCAGCGGCACGTGGCTGAACGACGTGAGTCCGTCGAGCGCGAAACGCAGCATCTTGCGCAGCGGGAACTTCGTCTCCCCGCGCGTGCGCGGCGGCCGCACGTACGGCACGCCCACCTGCCGGAAGCCGACCCACGCCGTCAGGCCGCGGATGAAGCGGTGTCGTTCGCGCAGGCGCCTGAACGCCGCCACGGCGCGCGGGCCCATGAGGCGGAAGTCGCCGACATCCACCGGGATTTCCACGTTCGTCCAGCGCTTGAGGAGCCGGTAGAAGACGTGCGCCGTCCAGAGCTTGAACGCGCTCTCGCCTTCTCGTTTCGTCCGCTGCGCGTAGACGACCTCGTACCCCTCGTCGATCTTCTTCAGCATCTCGGAGAGGAGCTCGGGCGGGTCCTGCAGATCCGCGTCCATCACGGCCACGATCCGGCCGCGCGCGGCGTCGACGCCCGCGGTGAGCGCCATCTGGTGGCCGAAGTTGCGCGAGAACCGGAGCGCCCGGAGGCGCGGGTCCTTGCGGGCGAAGGCCGCCATCTTCTCGAAGGACGCGTCCGCGCTGCCGTCGTCCACGTACACGATCTCCCAGGTGCGGCCCGTGGCCGTGAGGACGCTTGTCAAGCGCTCGTTCAGCTCGTCGAGGTTGTCGGCCTCGTTGAAGACCGGCAGCGCGACGGAGATCTCGGGGCGGTTCACGACGTGCTCCCGGGCTCTCTCGGCGCTGCCGGGGAAGGCGCGGGCGAAGGCGGCGGGGCAGGCTGGGCCGCCCCTGAGGTCCGGCGGAAGACCGTCACCCAGACCGCGCCGATGGGGTTGTTGCCGTCGGCGCGGTCCCAGGTCTCGCGCGAAAAGACGTAGAGAAGGAGCTGCCTGAGGTTCGGCCTGAGCGGCGAAACGGAGGTGTCGGGAATCCACCAGGCCCGAAACGGCACGCGGTCGCGCTTGTAGGCCGGCCCGAGGATCTCGGCCTGTTTGTCGGCCTCGCCCTCGTCGCACAGGACGATCGGCGGGCGGAGGTCACCCGTGGGCGCCTGCCAGTTCACGGGTGCGTTGCGCACGTACCAGCTCATCGGCCAGCCCGCCTCGCCCGAAATGATGGCGGCCGGCACCTCGCCGACCTTTCCGTACGCGAGGATCTCATCCACGAGGCCCAGCATTTCGGGACAAGTCTGGACCTGGATCGTGGACTCGGCCTTGCGCGAATTCGGCGTGAGGACCGGGTAGACGAAGGAGAAGGTCACGGCGGTGAGGAGCGACGCGGCCGCCATCGCCGCGCCGGCGAGGCGCCAGCGCGCGCTCTTCTCGGCGAGGAGCGCCCACGCGGCGCCGGCGAGCGGAATGAACGGAAGCACCTGATGGACGATGAGCCAGCCCGCCTTCTCGCCAAGGTAGGCGTACATCGCGACCGAAGAGAGCGCCCAGCCCGTGAGAAAGCGCTCGGCATACGTGAAGCGCGACCAACGCGTGGCGATGAGCGCGAGCGCCGGCAGGATGATCGCGAATTCATATTGCAGAAGGCGCGGCAGGTAGAACGTCCTGGGGCCGCCGACGCGTTCCATCTTGTGCTGGCCCCACCAGTAGGAGATCGCGTCGAAAACGGGATTGCCCGACTCGGGATGGACGAGGAAGACCGTGTAGAAGACTTCGGACACGCAGAAAAAGAGCAGGAGGGCTCCGAGGAGGGGGGCGGCGTGCGCCTCGAGCCAGTCGATGAGGCGGCGCAGCCGGTTCCACACGTCGAAACCGCGCTTCGGCTCCATCCAGGCGGCCGCAACCGAGGGCACCATAAGCGCGAGGAGGACGTAGAAATTCTCCTTCGAGGCGAATGCGACGGAGGCCGACAACGCAGCGTAGCAGAGATCGCGGAGGCGTCCGCGCCGCAGATACTGGTCCAGCCACAGGAAGAGGCCTGCCGTGCCGAGAAGGCTCCAGACGTCGTCGCGGCAGAAGCGGGTGTAGTAGAGAAGGTTCGGCGAGAACGCCGCGAGCGCACCGGCGGCGAACGCCGTTTTGCGGCCGAAGCGGCTTCTCAGGAGGAGCGCCATCGCCGACAGGGCGATGCCGGCGAGCGCGGCCGGAAGGCGCGCCGTGAAGTCCGATTCGCCGTGCCCGGAGGTCACGAGGCCGGCGACCTTGAACGCGATCGCGACCGCGTAGTACTGGACCGGCCCGTGGTAGATGGGGTCGTACTTGTACGTGCCGTCCCTCAGAAGGTGGAGCGCGGCCCACGCGTGGATCGACTCGTCGTGGTGGAAGGCGTGCGTCCCGAGCTGGACGAGATGGAGAAAGGCCGAGAGCGCGAGGAGCGCGATCCAGGCCTTCTTCTCGAAGTTCGAAAAAGGCGTTTCCCAAGCGGAGGACGGCGCGGCGCCGCTCATTTCAGAATCTCGAATATCGCGGCATCGCCGTTTGCGAAGGCGCGCCGGAAGTTCGCACGCATCGGGAACGCGTTCGGGCCGAAGTCGCGTTTCTCGAGCGCGCCGACGAAGACGTAGCGCACCTGGTATTGGTGCAGAAGCTTGAAGACCCCCCCGGACTCCTCGGAGGTGTAGATCAGCTTGAGGTCGCGCTTGCGGGCCGAGGTTTCGGCGACGGAGCCGCCGCCCCGCCAGAGGCCCTCGTGGTTCTCCCATCCGAGGACGGTCGGCAGTCCCGAAGCGGCGCCGATGCGCCCGTAGTCGCTGTACGCGTTGCCCGTGGCTTCCGCGAGGACGGCGCCTTCCACGGCATGCGTTCGCAGCCAGAAAACGGACTCGCGGTCGCCCGGCGCCTCCCGCGCCATCCAGCGCAAGCCGTCGAGCCCGTCGAGAGGCCCGTTCCACCCGGCGCGGAAGGCGATGGCCGAGAGCGGATGCGCGAGGGCGGCGGTTAGCGCGGCAACGACGGCGATGCGGATGAAAACGCGCGCGTGGCGCGAGGCGAGCGCGAGCGGGAGGAGAAGCGCCCCACCCAGCGCGAGGAGCGGCCATGCGCCCATGAAGCACTTGAAGACCGTGTTCATGCGGCGCATCGACACTCCGTAGGAATCGGACACGAGGACGACGTCGGGCACGGCCGCGAGGACCGCGCCCGACGCGGCCAGGAGGAGACCGGCTCTGAGCGCGCCGGCGGGCCGCTCCGGCTCCTCCGGCCTCGTCTCTTTCAGCAGCAGCCAGACGACACCCGCGGCGAACCCGGCCGCGAGCGAGAAAACAGGCTTTTTCGTGAGGACGACTAGCGCGAGCGCGAGCGCCGGAAACGCGCACGCCGCCACGAGCGACCGGTCGGCGCGCGTCTGGCTGCGCACGAGGGCGATCCCGAACGCGAGCGCCGGAATCACGGCGAGGACGCCGAAGTGAAGAAATGCGTCTGCGGCGCCCGTCCCCTCCTTCCACCACGAAAGCCCGTTGAAGGCGGGACGCAAGGAGCGCGCGAACGGCAGGAGAAAGAGCGCCGCGGGAACGAGCGTCGCGAGGCTCCGGATGAACGCGGGCTTGAAGTCGCGCTCGGCGAGGTTCCCGGCGCCCAGGATGAGGAGCGAGGCGGGAAGGTCCCACGGGTTCGCCGAGACGACGGCCGCGAGAAGCAGGCCGTCGAGCAGAGTTCCGGAAATACGCCCGATGCGGCCCGCGAGGCCGAGAAGCGTCACGAGAAACGGGAACGTGACGGCGTGCGGGTGGAGATCCCCGAGGCGGAACGTGAAGAGCGGCCACTCGGTGATCGTGTTCGGGTTGTCGACGCGCCGCGAGGACACCCACCAATCGAGGTCGACGAGCGGCTTTCCCGAGAGGAACTGCCGGGCCCCGTCGAATGTCCCGCCGAGAACGAGAAGGAGCCCGCCGAAGACCGCGATGGCCGGGCCGCCCCGCCGCGCGCGGATCGCACCGAAACCCGCGAGCGCCGCGAGGGCCGGCAGGAGCGCGGCGACGAGGTTGTAGGCGAACTCCGACGGCACGCGGGCCGCGCGCGCGGGAAGCGCGAAGAGGTACGTCCCGAAGTGATAGTAGGGAAAGCGCTCGCCGGAGAGCCAGGGATCGGGAAACGGCAGGCGTGAGGTCGTCATGAGGCCCGACAGGACGGCGAAGTCCATCGGCTTCTCCGTCTGGCGGATTTCGCCGAACGTCCAGCGGATCCACAGAAAGAAGAGGAAGACGCCGAAGAAGAGCGCCACGGGAACAAGCCGCGCGCGGGAGCGCGGAAGCATCGCCGGAAGGTCGGCGCCGCCCCAGAGAAGGCCCCCGGTGAGAGCGAGGAACGCAAGCGGCAGCGCGAGCCGGGCGATGGGGACGTAGAAGAACGACGACAGCAGCCAGCCGGGCGTGGCCGCGAGCACGAGGCCCACCGGAACGGCGAAGGAGAGCACGGCGTCCGCGCGGGAATCCGGGTCCGCCTCGTCGCCGCGGAGAAGGCGGGCGAGCACGGCAGCGCCCGACGCACCGGCCAGGAGAAGGACGAAGGCGAAGAGAAGCGCCGTCGGGACCGTCACGGAACGGTTTCAAGGTAGCACAACGCCATTCCCCGCACCGGCTTACACTCGAAGGGATGGTGGCCGATTCGCCCCGCGTGGCCGTGATCGGCGGCGGTCTCGCCGGCCTCGTCGCGGCGGATCGCCTGCTCGGGGCGGGCGTCCCCGTCACGCTCTTCGAGAAATTCCCCGAAGCCGGCGGCCTCGTGGGCATCGTGATCGTGGGAGGGACGCCGCTCGAGCGGTACTACCACCACCTGTTCACGAGCGACGCAGACTACGTCTCTTTCGCGAAGGAGTTCGGCCTCGAGAAGGACCTCCTCTGGCTGAAGTCGCGCATGGGCTTTCTCTCGGGCGGGAGGCTCTACGACTTCGGCACGCCGGCCTCGCTCCTTCGGTTCAAGCCGCTCGGACTCGTCGGCAGGCTTCAGTTCGTTCTCTCGACGCTGAAGCTGCGGCAGACCTCCGACTGGAAGCGGCTCGAGGGCGAGACGGCCATGGGCTGGATGCGGCGCAACGGCTACGGCCGCGCGCTCGACGCCGTGTGGGGGCCGCTTCTCCGCCAGAAGTACGGGCGCCGCGCGGAAGACGTGGGCCTCGTATGGCTGTGGGGGAAGATCGCTCTTCGGACACGCTCACGGGACGAGACGGGCCTCGGCGAGCGCCTCGGCTACCTGAAGGGCTCGTTCGGGCGCGGCGTCGCGGCAGTTCTCCAACGCGTGAGAGAGCGCGGCGGCGACGTGCGCACGTCGCGTCCGGTCCGGATCGTCAAACGCGGGGCCGGGGGCTTCGACGTGACGTTCGCGGGCGGCACGGAGGCGTTCGACCTCGTCCTCTCGACGGTCGCGATCCCCGAGCTGCTGAGGCTCGCGCCGGATCTCCCGGAAGAGACCCGCAGGCTGTGGAGCGCGATCTCGTACTGCCACGCCCTGTGCCCGATCCTCGAGCTCGACCGTGCCCTCTCACCGTATTACTGGCTCAACGTGGGGGACGCCGCGATGCCGTTCGGCGGCGTCATCGAGCACACGAACTTCCTCTCCCCGGAGGACTACGGCGGGCGGCACGTCGTGTACCTCTCGAACTACGTCCTGCCCGACGACCCGAAGTGGAAGAGACGCGACGAGGAGCTGTGGGCCGAATACCTGCCCGCGCTGAAGGTCGTGAACCCGTCGTTCGACGAGAGCTGGATCCTCGCGAAGCAGATCGGGCGCGCCGAATACGCGCAGCCCATCATCGTGCCGCACTACTCGAAGCTCCTCCCGCCGCTTCAGACGCCCGTCGAAGGGCTCTGGTCCGCGTGCATGGCGCAGACGTACCCGGAAGATCGCGGCCAGAACTACGCGATCCGCATCGGGCGCGAGGCGGCGGACGCGATGCTGAAGGCGCTGCGCTGAGCCTCAGTCTTCGGCGAGGAGAGAAAGCTGCGGGTCGGGCGGCGCCGCCACCGTCAGCTCCTCGGGCGTCATCAGGCCGTGCACCCCGACGCCGAGGAGGCGCACGGGGCGCGTTGCGGCCTCGGTCCGAGAGAGCAGCGCGGAGGCTCGACCCGCGAGCTCGTCCGCGTCGCGCGTGGGCCGCCGGGTGTCGCTCCGAGTGACGGTCGTAAAGTCCCCATAGCGCACCTTCAGGACGACTGTCCGCGCGAACAGGCCCCTCTTCTCGAGCCACACCGCGTCGTGGCGCGCCATGGCCTCGACCTCGGCCCGCATCGTCTCGACGTCCGTCAGGTCCTCGGCGTACGTGTCCTCCGTGCTGCAGGATTTCGCGCGCTGGTTGGGCACGACGCGCCGGTCATCCTCGCCGTGCGCGAGGCGGACGAGGGAATCGGCCCAGCTTCCGACGGCGCGCCGCAGCACGTCCAGCTGAACGTGCCGCACGTCCACGAGCCGCACGCATCCGATCGCGAGCAGCTTCTCCGCCGTCTTCGGCCCGACGCCCCAGAGCGCGTCGACCGGCAGCCTTTCGAGGAAGCGCTCGACCCTTTCGGGCGCGATGACGGTGAGGCCGTCGGGCTTCTTCCACCCGGAGGCGATCTTCGCGAGGAACTTGTTCGGCGCGACTCCGGCGGACACCGTGAGCGACGTGGCGTCGCGGACGTTCACCTTGAGGCGCCGGGCCACGTTCACGCCGAGAGGCTCGTGCCAGGCGTTCTCCGTCACGTCGAGGTACGCCTCGTCGAGGGAGAGCGGCTCGACGAGCGGCGTCACGGCGCGATAGAGGTCGAAGACCTGCCGCGAGACGGCCGAATAGCGCTTGAAGTCGGGACGCACGATCGCGAGCTCAGGGCAGAGGCGTACCGCGCGCGCCATCGGAATCGCCGAGCGCACGCCGAACTTCCGTGCCTCGTAGCTCGCTGCCGCGACGACGCCGCGGCCCTTCGGATCGCCCCCCACCGCGACCGGCCGCCCGCGCAGCGACGGATCGTCGCGCTGCTCGACGGACGCGTAGAACGCGTCCATGTCGAGATGGAGGATGCGGCGGACAGCGGGATCGGTCACCTTACGGAGTATGTGACGGTGACCGTGAGCCACACCGGGACGGGATGGTTGTCGACGCGGGCAGGTTCGTAGAGCCAGCGTGAGTCGCCCCGGCGTCGCGTTCGCTCACGGACCTTCGGGGGGGACGAAATAGACCGAGAAGTTCCGGTCCACGAAGGGCTGCTGGAAAAGGAACTCCTGCCCTCGCTTGTACATCGTCTTCAGCGCGCTGAAGCGCGTGCGGTCGTTCGACTTGAGCACGAAAAGGAGAGGTCTCTTCGCGAGCTCGGGCGGTGGCTGATTCGGCGAGACATTGTGGGTCTTGGCCCACTCCGGGTCGTCGAGCTCGTAAGCGACATTGCGGATGTCGACCCAGTACATCGCCGACAAGAGGTATGCATTGTCCGTCGACACGCCCTTGCCCTGGAATGAACGGATCGCCTGGCTGATCTCGATGGCGGGCTCAGAGAGATTGACGCAGCTCTCGTGGAATTTCACGAAGTACGAGATGAAATTCTCCCGCAAAGCGATGATCAAGATCCCCGCCACCGCCGCCGCCGTCACCGTTCGGAGCGAGCCGGGACCATCGCGAGCCCTCTCGAAGAGATACGAGAGCGGCAGCGTTGAGAGGCAGATGACGACCGGAAGGACCGGGATACTCCGGTTGATGCTGGGGTTCTCGAGCGGGAACGCCAGGCTCAGGCTGGACGGCAGCGTGAGGACGAAGATCGAGGCCAAGAGGAAGCCCCAGCGATGGGACCGGCGCGCGACGAGAGCCGTGGCGAGCAGCGCTCCCGCGAGGAAACAGCCTCCCGTGGCGATGTCCAGGAACGGATCCTTTTCCAGGGCGTTCACCCACGTGATCGTGCCGCACCAGTTGAAGGCCAAGAGCATTCGCCGGACGTTGTCGGCGAACACGATCATCGGTTCGGGGCCCGTCCGCACCTCGGTATCTGCCGCGCGGGTGGCGGCGCGATACCAGAAGAGGTCGCCTCGCTCCGTCATGTAGTGCAGCAGGGGAAGGAAGACGACGGCCGCCGTCGCCGCGATCAGCAGACCGTCGCCGAGGAGCGCGAGACGCCGCCCCTTCCGGCGGAAGTCGAGAGCCGCGATGCCGAGCGCCAGAGGAACCAGGAGGGGAACGACCCGGAAGGGGATGTACCCATAGAGGCCCACCCCGATGCCGATTCCCGCCCAGAGCACCGACCTGCGGTCGCCCCGCCGCAGATAGCGAAGGAGAGCCCAGAGCACGAAGGCCGTGGGATAGGCCGCGTGTGTCACGCGCAACCCCATGCGGGCCATGCTCAAGTGCCACCTGCTGATGACCAAAAGAGCGGTCGCGCACAACCCGAACCCGTCGCCTCGCAGCTCGCGAGCGAGCAGGAACACGGCCGGGATGAGGAGAGCTCCGAACGCCGCGGTTGCGATCTTCAGGGTCTGGAAGTGGAGCGGGAGCCCGAAGGCCCGGACGAGAAAGAGGAGCCAGTAAAACTTGAGCGGCTCGCGTCCCGTGTTGCGCGGGAAGAAGATCGGGCGCTCGCCCTTCAGCAGGTCCACGATGTCGTCGAGCGTCTCGGCGTGATCGCTCGTGGGGTTGCTGGGCGTGCCCGCCAGGTCGTAAAAGAGAAGGCCCACGCCGAGCGCCGTCAGGCCCAGGAAGAGGATCGTGACCGTGCGGCGAGGGAGGGGGTCGGCGGCGGGAGAGTTCGGTGGCGAGCTCGCCCGCGGTCTCCAGGCCCAGAGCCAGAGGACCACGCACGCGATCCACGGAACCACTCCCACCGTCCGGAAGACCCCTCCCGCGGTGCCTCTCCAGGCGAGCGCGCCCGCGACCACGGAGAGCGCGAGCGGGAGGAGCCGCGGGCCTCGCTCCACGGCGTCCAGCGCGTCCATCCTGTCAGCCGATGGGGGAGAAACGAAGCCCAGCAGGATCCAGAGGCCGCATCCGGCGACGAGCGCCGCTCCCGCCCAGAGCGGCAGGCTCTGGTGCCGCATCGGGATTCCGGCCGCGATCAGGAGCGCGAGCCCCACGGCACCCAGAGCCACGGCGGCCCGAGAGCCAAAGGCTCTTTCCGTCCTCATCGATACTTTGCGTCCTTCAGTGCCGTCTTGGAGATGGTGTCGTTGCGTGTGTTGACGACGTAGAGCGATCGCGTCTTTCGATCGAGAGCGATCCCCATCGGGCCCGCGAACGGCACACCGGCATCGTCCTTGTCCAGCCGCCGGATGAGCTGCCCCGACGAATCCATGACGACCACCTGATTGACGGTGGCGTCCGTCACAAAGAGCGTCTCGTCGAGGTCGACCTCGAGATGCGCTTCGACCGAGCCGTTCCAGCCGGGGAAGGAGAGGCTCTTGACGAAACTTCCGCTGGAATCCAGCACCTGGATCCTGTGGTTCCCGGTGTCGGCGACGTAGACGTTGCCTGACGGGCCGGCCGCTATGCCCACGGGGCTCGAGAACTCGCCGGGTCCCTTGCCGGGCTTACCGATGATGGCCAGCTGCTCGAGGCCCGCGTCGTATCGGATCACGCGGCTGTTTCCGGTGTCGGTCACCCAGACCCTTCCGTCGGGGCCGACGGCGACGCCGCGCGGACCGTAGAGGCCAGGGACGGCCGCCTTGAAGACGCCATCCAGCGTGAAGGCCAGGATCCGGCCGTTCCAGGTGTCGGCGATGTACAGGGAGTTCCCTCGTGATGCCACGCCCGAGGGCTCCCTCAGGCCGAAGGTCCCGTTGCCCCGGCCGCCCCAGCCACCGAGAGAGCCTCCGTCCGCGTCGTAGATGCGAATACGCGAGTTTCCGAAATCGGCGACCCACAGGCGTCCTCGCTCGTCCACGCAGGCATCTCGGGGCTCCCGCACTCCAGCGTAGGGACTCGCGTCGGAAGCGGTTGCGAGGATCGAGGGCGGCTTCTCCGGCTCGTCGACGGGCGGGCCGGTCTTCACCGGCTCTCCTTTCGACTTGATCGGGAGCGCCTCCCGCATAGGCGTGAAGACGTCATCCGCCTCGCCGCCCTTGACGCGGTACACCTTGGAGTCGCGGTTCTCGTAGGCCGGCTCGAAGAGCTCGAGCGCTTCGTCGAACAGGCATAGACCGACGGCCGGATAGGTCTTTCGCTCGAGCCATCCGACGTAGACGTAGGCCACGTGGTAGCGCCTCAGGAGCCGCTCGACGGTCGCCAGCTTGCCGCTCGAGTAGATCGTCCGGACGTCCGTCTTGCGCGCTTCGATCTCGGCCTGCGGGTTCCCGCGCTGGGACACGTGGTAATCCCAACCCAGGACGGTCGGCAGCCCGGTCAACATCGAGATCCTGCCGAAGCTCTGATACGAGGGTCCCTGTGCCTCCAGGATCACGGGAGTCCCCTCGACCGCCCGCCAGAGCCAGCGCACCGCGAGCGCTTCGCCCGGACGGTCCGCCTCCAGGTATCGCAGACCGTCGAGGGTCGGCCCGGTCGGAGTCTCGGGAAGCGTGGGACGGGTCGAGGTCACGGCTCCGTGCCCGGCGGTCACCGTCGTGAAGAGTGAAGCCGTGAGCAGCAATGCCGCGGCGGCGCGCGCGGGAGCGCTCCAGGTCGAGATCGAGCCTCTCGTCCCGGGGCTGGAGAAGAGGACAGCCGCGGTGCCCACGGCGAAGACGAGCCAGGCCTCGAGGTAGAGCTTGAAGAACGTGTTCATCCGGTCGACGATGAAGAGCCGCTGGGTGAAGAGGACGAGCCCGAGACCCGCGACCAGGAACACGGCCGCCAGGCGCTCCTCGATCGAGGAGTCCGATCGAAGCACGATCCAGACGAGAAGCGAGATCGAAAGGAGGCAGGCCAGCTCGACCGAGAAAAGGAGCGTGACTCCGAAGCCGATCCCCGCCATGAGGGTCAGGATTCCGCGGCGCGACCGTCCTTCCGCGCCGGAACCCAGGAGCCGGGACAAGGCCCACCCGAGCATCAGGAAGAGAAACAGCCCGAACACGGTGAAGACGTCGATTCCAGACGCGCCCTTCTCCCCGTTCCAGCCGAATCCGGGAGGTCCCCCGCCCTGGACCCAAAACGGCCGCACGGCGCCGAACGCGGTCGTGGCGGCAACCAGCAGCGCGAGGGCGGAGCGGCCAAAGGGCGCGGTGGTCGCGCAGACCACCGCGACGAGGAGAAGCAGGGCGGCGAGAAACGGAATGTCCCAGGCGTTCGTCAACGCTTCGAGGGCGATCGCGACACCGAGGATCGCGGCGGAGCCCAGCCTTTCCCTCGGCGTCGCGTCTTCGGATGCGTGAGCGCGCACGAGCTGGAGCGCCGAGGCGGCGACCAGCAGGAACACGGGCATCGCGAAGACGTGCGCATGCAGGTCCGCAAACGTGAGGCTCCAGAACGGATACTCGTTGATCGTGTCCTTGATGACGCGCGAGGTGGCCCAGAAGTAGTGCCAGTCCAGCGGCAGGTTTCTCGGCCGGGAGACCGTCCACCACTGTCTCAGGCCGGAAAGGTTGCCTGCGATGCCGACGAAGGCGGCGCCGGCGATTCCCGCGCGCAGGGTGCCTCCCCAGCTGCGGAGGAGCGCGAAGGCTCCCTGGAGCAGGGTGCCGCCGAGGAGTCCGAAGGCCAGGTTGAACGTGAGCCGTGTGGGAAGCCCTGTGAGGCGCGTGAGGAGCGCGATCATCTCGTGGCCGAAGGTGTAGTACCTCAGGGGGGCTCCCGCGAACCACGGATCGGAGGGGGGAAGCGTGCGCGTCCGGACGAGGGTGTTGAGGATCGAGAAATCCATGGGCTTTTCGCCCCAGGAGATCTCGGGATTCAACGCGCGCAGCCCCAGGAAGAGCCCAAAACCCAGCACGAACATCGCCTCTCCGATGAGGAGGCCGCGCCGGTTCTCGGATACGAAGCGCAGGAGGTCCCGGACGCGACCCCGGAGACAGACTCCCGACAGGCAGGCGACCAGGAGGACGCTCGCCCACGCGGCGCGCGGACCGTTCGTGAGCACGCGGCCCTCGACGAGAGCCGTCAGGGTGTAGGTCGCGAGGGCGAGCCCAAAGATCCTGGCGAATCCGAGCCCCCGATCCGAGAGCCGCGGAAAGACGCGGGAGACGATCGGGGCTCCGAGGATCCCCATGCCCAGGATCGCCGCGAACCAGACGATCGCCGCGAGGGGCGACCCGATTCGGGTCTCCTGAAGCGTCGTGTCCTCGGAGCGTCGCCTGAGGTCGCGGATGTCCTCGGGCCGGACGGGCGAGGACACCCGTCTCCGGGAACGGGGCCAGGTCTCCCATTCGTTCATGGTCGGTGGAGTGACCGGCATCGCCGCGAGCAAGAGCTCGCGCACGCGTTCCGCGGAAAACTCCCGCGTCTTCTGGAACAGGAGCACCCGTGGATGGTCGTAAACGGTGAACTGCTCCTCCGACGAATCGTCGTTGAATCGCAGGGGTCCGAGGGAGGGGTACGAGGTGAAGTTCGCGACGGGCGTAAAGCCCAGCCGTCCCGAGAAGAGCGCGCGGTAATACGCGATCGACATCGGGAAGACGTCCGGAACCCGCGTCACGTTCGAGTAGACCCGCCCGCTCGTCACGGCGATCCAGTCCGCGCCCGAAAGGGCCTTGACGATGTCGTTCACCTTCGCGGGCGAGTCCGGGTCGAACATCGGAAGCACCGGGCCGGCATACGGGCCCGAATCGTGATCGGGCAGCGGGAGAGGCAGGCCGTCGTCCCAGGCTTCGTTGGCGATGCGGGCCGGAGCGGGTATGTGCTCATAGATCCAGCGGGACGCGGCGATCCGCGTGTGCGGGCGGAACGCGGTCGAGGAGAACGCAGCGCCGCACAGAGTCGTGCCGAGGAGGGCCAGCACCGGAGCCCGCCGGATGATCAGCGCGATCGCTCCCGCCCCGCGCCGCCTGGCGAGCTCGAAGAGTGCGAGCGCCGCGAGCACGGCGAGCGGCGGGTAGATGGGGTAGAAGTAGCGGATCGACTTGACGAGCGAAAGGGAGTGATAGGCGGCGACGAAGAGCGAGTAGCAGACGAGAGGCGCGAGCGCCCGCAATCGCCGGTTTCGAATCTGGACCGCGGCCCAGATCAGACCCGCGAGGGCAGCCAGTCCGAAGAAGGGCCCGGCTCCCCAGAGGACGAAGTTCTCGAGCGGAAAGAGCACGGTCCGCCCCGCCCACTGGAGCGCCGGCGGGAACCCCGCGACGCTTCGTGAGAGGTTCGCCAGGTTCTTCAAGTCGGTGACGTAGCGGGGATCCAGGCGGAACGAGAGCGGGCTCGGCCCCAGGAAGGCGTAGGGCAGCGCGATTCGGATCACCAGCGCGCACGCTCCGAGTGAGGCGATCAGTCGGAGTGCCGACCGCCAGAGCCGCGCGAGGAGCGGCTCTGGTCCCTCCATCGCGCGCACCGCGAAGGCGACGGCGAGGGCTCCGGCGAGCGCGAGGGCGGTGGCCTTGCAGGAGACGGCCAGCCCGAGAGCGGCGCCGGTGCCGATGTCTCCCCAGACTCCTGAGCGGCTTTGGGCGTGACGCACGGAGCCGAGGAGCGCGAGGGCGCAGAACGCGGCGAGAAAGGTCTCCACCGTCCAGAAGTGCGAGCTCTGGATCGAGAGGGGCGCCATCGCGAAGAGGCCGGCCGCGACGAGAGCCGCCTCTCGTCGAGCGAATCGCCGCGTGATCCGATAGACGAGAAGCACGGTCAGGAGATCGAACAGCGAGGACAGGACGCGTCCCACGCGATAGGCCCCGCCGTACCCGGTCTTCCCGAGGGCGCCCGCGACGGCCTTCGTCAGGAAGAGCGGGAGCGTGCCGTAGACGAACGAGCCGTTGTCGTGGTTATAGGGATTCAGCGGGGACCGTAGCGAGTCGAAGTACGCGGCGAACCCCTCGGGACGTGTGAGCCTCTCCTCGACCATCGAGATGAATCGCTCGTCGGGGTGGAGATGCTGGCCGTCGTCCCAGTCGATCCCGTAAAGGCGCACGAAGCCGCCGGTCAGGAGGATGAGGCCGAGGAGAACGCGGGCGAGCCGGCGGCCCATGCGTTCAGACAGACCGGTCCGCGCGGGACCCGTCGTTCCTCGTCGGCTCTGGCATGCAGGGCGGAGTTTAAGGGAGGACATCCGGTGTTTCGCTATCATCCGGGAAGCCGCCGGGATCGCGCGATCCGCGAGAAGGGGCGCTCCGGAGGGAAGGAACATGAGGATCCTCGTCACGGGCGGGGCGGGCTTCATCGGGTGCCACGCCGCCGATCGATTTCTTTCCCGGGGCGACGAGGTCACGGTGCTCGACAACCTGTCCCGCGCAGGCTCTCGAGGAAACATCGAGTGGCTGGAATCCCGCCATGGCGGCGGATCGCTTCGCATCCACGCCGCCGATATCCGGGATTTCGCCACGGTGCGGGAGGCCGCGCGCGACAAGGACGCGATCCTGCATCTCTCCGGGCAGGTCGCCGTCACCCGTTCGGTCGCCGATCCGCGCGAGGACTTCGAGGCCAATGCGCTGGGCACCTTCAACGTCCTCGAGGCGGCGCGGCTGTCGGGGACCCGTCCCGCCTTCCTGTACTCCTCCACGAACAAGGTCTATGGCGGCATGGAGGACGTGGCGATCGTCGAGGGGCCGTCGCGCTACCGGTACCGCGACTTGCCGCACGGGATTCCGGAAACTCAGCCGCTGGACTTCCATTCCCCGTACGGCTGCTCCAAGGGAGCGGGAGACCAGTACGTTCGCGACTACGCCCGCATCTACGGTCTGCCGACGGTCGTCTTCCGCCAGTCGGCCATCTACGGCCCTCGTCAGTACGGTGTGGAGGATCAGGGCTGGCTCGCCTGGATGATCATCGCCTGCGAGACCGGACGCCCGCTTACGATCTTCGGAGACGGCAAGCAGGTGCGCGACGTGCTCTTCGTCGACGACCTGATCGATCTCTACCTCCTGGCAGTCGAGAATGCCGCGGCCGTCGCCGGACAGGTCTTCAACGTGGGGGGCGGGCCGGACAACACTCTCTCGATCTGGTCGGAGTTCGGAACGCTCCTGGAAACGAGGCTCGGGCGGCGGGTGCCGGTCTCGTTCCGCGACTGGCGTCCGGGAGATCAGCGCATCTACGTGTCCGATCTGCGCAAGGCTCGCGAACGGCTCGGCTGGGCGCCACGCGTGGGGGTCGAAGAGGGCGTCGCGCGGCTCCACGAATGGGTGGTCGAGAACGCCGCCCTCCTGCGGTGAGGATCCTCGTCGCCCTGACGTATTACCGACCTCACACGAGCGGGCTGACGATCTATGCCGAGCGGCTGTCTCGCGCTCTGGCCGCGCGCGGCCACGAGGTGACGGTGCTCACGTCGCGGTACGACCCGGACACACCGCTCCACGAATGGCGGGAGGGCGTGGAGGTCGTGCGTGTTCCGGTGGCGTTCCGCGTCAGCAAGGGCGTGATCATGCCGGGCTTCGGCCGGATCGCGACACGCCTCGTGCGCTCGCACGACGTCCTGAGCCTGCACCTTCCGCAGTTCGATGCCAGCGGACTCGCCCTCCGCGGGCGACGGTCGAAGAAGCCGGTGCTCCTCACGTATCACTGCGATCTGCACCTGCCCCCGGGCCTGTTCAACTGGGTGGTGGATCGCACCGTCTTTCTCAGCAACCAGCTCGCCGCGCGCTGGTGCGATTCCATCGTCGCGTACACGGAAGACTACGCGACGCACTCGCCGTTTCTCTCGCGACACCTCGACCGAATCCGCGTCATCCCTCCGCCCGTGGACCTGCCCTCTCCGTCGGCGTCCGAAGTCGCGGCCTTCCGGGAGAAGTGGAACCCGGACGGGCGAAGGATGATCGGTATGGCCGCGCGGCTCGCGAACGAGAAGGGCCTCGAGCATCTCCTGGAAGCGCTTCCCCGGGTACGAGCGCGCTTTCCGGGGACGCGCGTCCTGTTCGCGGGCCAGCACGAGAACGTCCTGGGCGAGGAGGCCTACCTGCGACGCCTCACGCCCCTGCTCGAACGCGAGCGGGAGCACCTGGATTTCGTCGGCGTCCTGGATCCCCATGGGATGTCGCTCTTCTACCGGAACCTCGATGTCCTCGTCGTGCCGAGCATCAATTCCACCGAATCGTTCGGTCTCGTGCAGGTCGAGGCGATGCTCGCGGGGACGCCGTCCATTGCGAGCGATCTCCCTGGCGTCCGGCAGCCCGTGCGCATGACGGGAATGGGTGAGGTCTTTCCCGTGGCCGACTCCGCGGCGCTCGCCGAGGCGCTCGTTCGGGTGCTCTCCGACCGGGAGCGCTACGTCGTCCCGCGAGCGAATGTCGAAAGCCTCTTCTCGACCGCGCGGACGGCGGAGCTCTACGAAGAGGCCTTCCTGCAGCTCCTCGCGGAGAAGCGTTTCGCTCGGGGCGGGGAGGGGGGGCGTTGACCTCGGGTGTGCCGCGAGCCGTGCCGCCTGACGCCTCGGACATGCTGTGGGAGAACCTGCGCGAGCTGCCCGCTTTTCGGGCTCTGATCCGTGCCATCGAGGGACGTCTCATCCGGGAGCTGGGTCCGCTCGAATCGCCGCTCCTGGATGTCGGGTGCGGCGACGGGCACTTCGGGCAGGTCGTGCTGGGAGGCCTGGACGCCGGGCTCGACCTCGACCTCTCCTCGCTCGAGAAGGCGCGCCGGCGCGGCGCGTACCGGCTTCTCGCCATCGCGAGCGCCGCGCGGATTCCGTTCGACGACGCGTCCTTCACCACGGTGCTGGCCAACTGCGCGCTGGAGCACATGCCCGAGCTCGACCGTGTCTTCGCCGAGGTCACGCGTGTCCTGCGTCCGGACGGGCGGTTTCTCTTCTCGGTTCCCAACGACAGGCACAACGAGAACCTCCTCGTTGCTCGCGTACTCGAATCCGTGGGTCTTTCCGGAGTCGCGCGGCGATACCGCTCCTGGTTCAAGCGCATGCAGGTCCACCACCACATGTACACGGAGGAGGAGTGGCGGCGGCGCGCCGAGGCCCACGGTCTGAAAGTGGTCTCGTGCCGGCCCTATCTCTCGCCGCGTGCGACGGCCCTCCTGGAGCTCGGCCACTATTACGGAGCGCCGAACGTCCTCAACAAGGCTCTGTTCGGAAAGTGGGTCGTCCTTCCGTATCGGCCGCGGTTCGCCCTGATGGAGAGGTTCCTGGCCCCGTACGTCGCCGAGGACGGCGTGCCGGGATCGAGCTGCTTTTTCTTCGTGGCCCGGAAGGCGTGACGGTCAGGACTCCACGGCTCTTACTCCGGAGGCGGCTCTGACCCATCGGTCGCACTTGGTATCATCATCCGCCTAGTCCTCGTCCCGGGCCGGCCGAAATATCCTTTCCGAGACGGAGTGTTTTTCTCGACGGAGGATGAGCCATGGCAACCCGCAGGACGTTCCTCCTCGCAGCGATCGGGACGGCCCTCGGCGCGGCCTCCTCGGTCGCCGGTGCCGCGCTCGCGTTCGTCCTCGGGCCGCTGCGCCGCCAAGCGCCGCGGGAGTCCGCGTTTCTGGACCTCGGCCCGGCTTCGGCTTTCGAGGCGCTGCGTGCCGGGACGTCCGGGCCGGAAGAGATCGTCGTGGAGCGCACCGTCGAGGATGGCTACATGACGCGCCGCGTGAAGGAGCGTTTCGCGGTCGTCCCGGACGCGAAGGCCGAGTCGGGTCTCGCGGCTCTCGGCACGACGTGCAGCCATCTCGGCTGCGGCGTGTCGTGGAATAGCGCGCGAAAGGCGTTCCTTTGCCCCTGCCACGGCGGCGTCTACGGACCGGGCGGCGACGTGCTGGCCGGTCCACCCCCGAAGCCGCTCACCCGCCTGCCGCTCGTCGTGTCGGGCGGACGCCTGCAGCTCGACGCGGCGGCGCTCGACGCGTGAAGAGAGTCCTGGATTTTCTCCAGTCGTGGGGTGGCCTCACCTCGCTCTGGCGGGCGTTCGCCGACGAGCCTGTCTCCGTCCGGCGCGCGTGGCTCTTCACGCTGGGATCCGCGGCGCTCGCCGTGTTCCTCGTCCAGTTCGTTTCCGGCTTCGCGCTCGCGCTCGCGTACGCGCCCACGCCGGACCACGCGTGGGAAAGCGTGAAGGCGATCCAGACGCGGCTCTTCGCGGGAGGGCTCGTGCGGGGCCTCCACCACTGGGGCGCTTCGGCGATGGTCGTCCTCGCCGTCGCCCACATGGCCCGTACGTTCGTCTTCGGCGCGTACCGCCGCCCCCGCGAGCTGAACTGGCTCGTGGGCCTCGCGCTCCTCGTCCTCGTCCTCGGATTCGGCTTCACGGGTTATCTCCTCCCGTGGGACCAGAAGGCGTACTGGGCGACGGTCGTCGGGACGAAGGTGCCGGCGGCGCTTCCCTTCGTCGGGCCAGCGGCGTCGCGCCTCATGGTCGGCGGGCCCGCCGTCGGGGCCGCGACGCTGACGCGCTTCTACGCGCTCCACGTCGTGCTGCTGCCGCTCCTCGCGTTCGCGTTCATCGGTGTCCATCTCCTTCTTTTGCGCCGGCACTCTCACGCGGGACCGACGACGGAACCCGACCCCAAAGAGCCGTTCTTCCCGTTTCAGGCGGCGCGCGACGGCGTCGTGATACTCGCCATCATCCTCGCGCTCTTCTGGCTCGCCGCACGGCATCCCGCGCCGCTCGAAAGGCTCGCCGATCCGACGGACACGACGTCCGTGCCCCGCCCCGAGTGGTACTTTCTGCCGCTCTTTCAGCTCCTGAAGTACTTCAACGGCCCGCTCGAACCGATCGGCACCGCGGTTCTTCCGGGTCTCTCGATGCTCCTCCTCGCGCTCGTGCCGTGGCTCGACCGCGGCGCCTCGCGCCGGCCCCGAGACCGCCGGCTCGTCCTCGCGGCGGGCGGCGCCGCGGCCGCGCTGCTTTTCGGGCTTCTCACCCTGGGAGCCCTCGACTCGCCGAAGGGCCGCCCTTCCGGCCTCGACCCGGCCTCGCAGCCGCCGCCGGACCCACGCCTTCTCGGCGGCCTCGCGTCCTACACGGCGCGCGGCTGCGAGTCCTGCCACGGCGTCGAGGGTGTGCTCACGCCCAGCGCGGCCGCGGGGTCGATCCCGCTCGCCGCGCGGTCGCACGCCCTAGCGGGCGAGCCTCTCGCCGCGCACGTGAAGGAAAAGACGCCGAAGCCGGCCGCGCCGGCGGAGGAGGACGGCGAAAACCCCGACAAGGACGTGCCGTCTCTCCTCACATACGTCGAGGCGATTTCGAAGGACGGCGTGCGGCTCTCCGCGCTGCCGGAGCCGATCCGCGTCGGCGGCGCGGCGATCGACCGCGAGGACTGCCGGCAGTGCCACCAGATCTACGGCGAGGGCGGGCGCAAGGGCCCCGCCCTCCAGCACCTCCTCGGCAAGCGCGACAAGGACTGGCTCGTCGCGCACTTCAAGGAGCCGAAGAAGCTCGTGCCGGGCTCGAAGATGCCGCCGTTCAGATTCCTGCCCGACGCCGAGCTTTCGGCGATGTCGGACTATCTGCTCGCGGTGCCGTGAACCAAGGGCCGCCGCGCCTACTTCTCCGTGAAGCTCTTGAGGTCGAGGCGCTGCGCGAGGTGGCGGCGGAACTCGTCGGGCGGGAGGGACGCGACCTGGCGGCCCACCTTGTGCTCGATCGCGCCGAGGGCCTTCTCCCACAGGAACTCGCGGCGTGCGATCTCGTCGAGGTCGCGCACCTTGCCGAACTCCTGGACGTACTTGTTGTGGCGGCAGAGCATGCGGAAGGCGTGCTCCGTGTTCGGCCGGCGGATGGGAAGGCCGAGGATGCGCACGTCGTTGCCGACGTCGTGAATCGGCTGGCCCCACTCGCCGTATCCGCCGAAGATCGTGCCGAGCTTCTCGAGCGCGTTTGCGAGCTTCGGTTCGCCGCCCCTCTCGAGCGCCGTCTTCACGATCGGCAGCGTGATGTTGCGGAAGAGCGTGGGG
>Ga0208080_1000041_pt1 | contig 56819 bp, 51 predicted proteins | sample NGESurdeep092012_3_FD_184476 | JGI IMG/M metagenome (GOLD analysis project Ga0208080, IMG submission 184476) | Arctic peat soil microbial communities from Barrow, Alaska - NGEE Surface sample 210-3 deep-092012 (SPAdes) | ecosystem: Environmental > Terrestrial > Soil > Wetlands > Peat ...
TCGGGACGAAATGGATCTGCTCGGCCCTGTCCCCGATCTCAATTTTCGCTCCCTATCGTTGTAGATAGGAGACGCCAGAGGACCTATGGCTGGCTTATGGCCCAAGGTTAAGTCTCGCCGGCAGCAGCGGAATCAAAGGGATGCCGCAACGATTCGCAGCACGGCCATGCCCCTCTCCCCGCATGGCCGCCGAACTCCCCTAGTTGATGTGGATGCCGGAGATGGCCCGGGCGATGATCAGCCGTTGGATCTCGCTCGTGCCTTCGAAGATCGTGTAGATCTTCGAGTCACGGTGCCAGCGCTCCACCGGGTGCTCACGGATGTAGCCGTAGCCGCCCATGATCTGGATGGCCTCTTCGGTGACGTACACCGCCGTCTCGCCGGCGTAGAGCTTGGACATGGATCCTTCACCGGCGGTGAATTCCTTGCCGTTGCTACCCATCCATGCGGCCCGCCACACCAACAACCTCGACGCGTCGATCCGCGTCTTCATGTCCGCTAATTTGAAGGCAATAGCCTGATTTTCGATGATGGCCCGACCGAATGCCTTGCGCTCCTTGGCGTACTCGAGCGAATACTCGTAGGCGGCCCTGGCAATGCCGAGAGCCTGGGCTCCCACCGTCGGACGGGAGGATTCGAACGTCTTCATGGCCGCCTGGCCAGTTGATCTTTTCCCCTCACGGGCACCAGCCAACTTCTCGTCGAGCTTGTCCTTGCCGCCGAGGAGGCAATTCCCAGGGACCCTCACATCATCGAGGACCACTTCGGCGGTGTGCGACGCCCGGATGCCCATCTTCTGGAACTTCTGGCCCTGGGACAGCCCCGGTGTCTTCGGCGGGACGATGAAGCTGGCCTGACCCCTCGACCCGAGTTCGGGCACAACCGAGGCCACCACCACGTGAATGTCGGCGATCCCACCATTGGTGATCCACGTCTTGGTGCCGTTGATCACCCACTCGTCCTTGGCCTCGTCATAGACGGCCCGAGTGCGCAACGACGACACGTCTGACCCGGCATCGGGCTCGGACACCGCGAATGCCGCCATCTGAATTTTTTCGGGGGTACCGAAACATTGGGGCCCCCACTCCATCATCTGCTCGGGCGTGCCGTTGGCGGCGATCCCGGCCAAACCGAGGATGCTCCCGAAGATGGCTAGTCCGATGCCGGCGTCACCCCACGCCATCTCTTCATTGGCGATAGGCAGCAACAGGCCCGATGGATCGAGGAAGCACTGGGTGATGAAATCGAATGAGTAAAGCCCTATCTTGGCCGCCTCTTCGATGATGGGCCACGGGGTCTCTTCCCGCTCATCCCATTCGTGGCCGGCCGGCCGAACCACCGTCTCGGCGAAGTCATGCACCCATTTTTGGATCTGGAGTTGGTCCTCATTGAGTTCCATCGAGAAATCGGACATCTGGCTTTGCTCCGTTCCGGCCCAGGGCCTGGCAACTCTGTAGATCGTACTTGTCGATTCCGACGTACATGGGGATTGCGAAGACGATTGCACCGGGGGTCTACCGGCCCAGCGGTCCGGTGGCCACAGTTGGTTACTCTATGGTAACCAACTGTGGCCGTTGCCGCCACCCTTCTGCGTTATCCCTGGTCAGCGTGGCTTTAGCTGACAGCATTCCTCGCTACGGGCGGCGGATCCGGGTACCCTCGGGGCCGTCCTCGACCACCCATCCGAGTGCCATCAACTCATCGCGCAACTGGTCGGCCAGCGTCCAGTCCCGATGTTCGCGAGCCTCATCGCGCCGGCCGACCAGGTCGGCACTGACGGGGTCGATCTCGGTGTTCACCTCGCCGCGGAGTGGCAATCCCAACGCCGCTGCCAGCAATCCCACCGTGCCGGCCGCACGGCCGGCGGCGGCTTCATCGCCATCATCGGCGGAGGCGTTGGCCTGGCGGACCAGATCGAAGATGCCGGCCAGAGCGCCCGGGGTGTCGAGGTCGTCGTCCATCCTGGCCCGAAACCGGGACACCGCCTCAGCGTCGAACGAACCGGCGACGGCGCCGTCGACCACCGGTCCCGATGCCAACAGATCCGGTAGTCCGAACCTCCGTGCCATCTCGTCGAGCCGCGCCAAGCCCGACTCGGCATCGGTCACCGTGTCCGGGGTGACCTCGATCGGCGATCGGTAATGCGACCGGAGCACCAGCAGCCGGTAGGCTCGGGCGTCGCTTCGTGTCAATAGGTCGTCGAGGGAGGTGAAGTTCCCGAGCGACTTGGACATCTTCTCCCCGTCGACGGTGACCCAGCCGTTGTGGACCCAGTGATGAGCGAAATCCCGACCCAGGGCGACGGCTTGGGCCCGTTCGTTCTCGTGGTGAGGGAAGATCAGGTCGATGGCCCCGCCGTGCAGGTCGAACCCGTCACCCAAGAGGTCGAGGGACATCACCACGCACTCGGTGTGCCAACCGGGACGCCCCTTGCCCCACGGCGATTCCCAGGTGGGCTCGCCGGGTTTGGCCTTCTTCCACAGTACGAAGTCGAGCGGCGAACGCTTGTCGGCGGCCGACTCCACCCGGGCACCGGCCCTCAGTGAGTCGAGCGGCTGGTGGGCCAGCAGCCCATATCCGGGGACGTCCAGCACCGACAGGTAGACGCCATCGGTGGCTTCGTAGGCGACCCCCCGATTCATCAACTCGGCGATCAGTTCGACCATGCGGTCGACATAGGCGGTGGCGTGGGGCGCCTCATCCGGCCGGAGTACACCAAGCGCATCCATGGCCTCCCACCAGACGGCTTCGAAGTGACCGGTGAGTTCGGCCGGCGTAATCCCCCGACTCGCCGCCCGTTCGATGATGTTGTCCTCGATATCGGTGATATTCGACACGTAGGTGACGTCAAGTCCACTGAACAGCAGGTAACGGCGGAGTACATCGAAGACTAGGGAAAACCTGCCATGACCGAGGTGGGGAGCGTCGTACACGGTGGGCCCACACACGTACATCGATACCTGGCCGGGAGTCCGGTGGCGGAGTTCGGTCACCTCGCCGGTGGCGGTGTCGTGGAGGCGGAGCACGCAGGGTACGGTAACCCGATCATGACTACAGACGCGACAGGCTCCACGCTCGGGGACCGCGGACCCACGGGAATCCCCGAGAAGCCGGGGCTGGAGGGTCTCGAGGCCACCTGGTCCGCCCGTTGGCACGAGGCGGGGACCTACGCCTTCGACCGCTCGGCGCCGCGGGATCGGGTGTTCTCCATCGACACCCCTCCACCCACCGTGTCAGGGTCGCTCCACATCGGCCACGTGTTCTCCTATACCCACACCGACGCGGTGGCCCGATTCCATCGGATGCGGGGCAAAGCCGTCTTCTATCCCATGGGTTGGGACGACAACGGTCTGCCCACGGAGCGGCGGGTGCAGAACTACTTCGGGGTCCGCTGCGACCCCGGCCTCCCCTACGACCCCGACTTTGCGCCGCCCGCCGATCCGCCCAAGGACCCCATCGCCATCTCGCGGCCCAACTTCGTCGAACTGTGCCGACAGCTGACCGTCGAGGACGAGAAAGTGTTCGAGCAATTGTGGCGGACCCTGGGCCTGTCGGTTGACTGGGCCCATACCTACGCCACCGTGGGCGAAGTAGCCCAGCGGGTGTCCCAGCGGGCGTTCCTCCGGATGCTGGACCGCGGCCATGCTTATCAACGCACTGCACCTACGCTGTGGGATGTCGAATTCCGGACCGCGGTGTCACAGGCTGAGCTCGAAGACCGTGACCGCCCCGGGGCCTACCACCGGCTCGCCTTCCTCCGTTCCGATGACTCGGGGCCGGCCGTCGAGATCGAGACCACCCGACCCGAGTTGCTGGCGGCCTGTGTAGCCCTGGTGGCCCACCCCGACGACGAGCGGTATCGGCCACTCTTTGGCACCTCGGTGGTGACGCCTTTGTTCGGGGTGAAGGTGCCGGTGCTGGCCCACGAACTGGCCGACCCTGAAAAGGGGTCGGGAATCGCCATGGTCTGCACCTTTGGCGACCTCACCGACGTGGTGTGGTGGCGCGAGCTGCACCTTCCCACCCGCACCATCATCGGGAGGGACGGACGACTGCTCCCGGTGACGTGGGGCACCGAGGGATGGGAATCGGCCGTCCCCGCCGAAGCTGACTCCCACTACGACGAGTTGACCGGAAAGACTGTCAACCAGGCGCAGGCCCGCATCGTTGAACAGCTCACCGAGGTCGGGGCGCTGATCGGTGAGCCCACCCCGATCACCCACCCGGTGAAGTTCTACGAGCGGGGCGACCGCCCCTTAGAGATCGTGTCATCGCGCCAGTGGTTCGTGAGGACCGTGCCTCTGCGGGACAAGTTGATCGAGCGGGGTGAAGAGCTTCGGTGGCATCCGGCCTACATGGCTCATCGGTACCGCACCTGGGTCGAAGGGCTCAATGACGACTGGAATATTTCGCGCCAGCGGTTCTTCGGCGTTCCGTTCCCGGTCTGGTATCCGGTGAACCCCGACGGAGAAGCCGACTTCAGCTCGCCGATTGCGGCCTCCGAGGACCGACTCCCCATCGATCCCTCGACCGAGGTGCCACCCGGCTACAACCACGATCAGCGGGGGGTGCCCGGCGGTTTCGTCGGGGATCCCGATGTCATGGACACCTGGGCCACCTCGTCGCTCACTCCCCAGATCGCCGGCCGATGGGAGGATGACCCCGACCTGTTTGCCCGGGTGTTCCCGATGGACGTCCGCCCCCAGGCCCACGACATCATCAGGACCTGGCTGTTCGCCACGGTCGTCCGGTCCGAGCTCGAGCACGGTTCACTGCCGTGGAGCAATGCCGCCATCTCGGGGTGGGTTCTCGATCCCGACCGCAAGAAGATGTCCAAGTCCAAAGGCAACGTGGTGACCCCCCTTCCCCTTCTGGAGAAACACGGGGCGGATGCCGTCCGGTACTGGGCTGCCAATGGCCGACCGGGGACCGACACCGCCGTGGACGAGGGTCAGATGAAGGTCGGCCGGCGACTAGCCATCAAGGTGTTGAACGCCTCGCGATTCGCGCTGGGCAGGTTGGCCGACGACACCGGTTTGATCGAGGTTCCCGGGCCAGAGGCCATCACCGCCCCCCTTGACCGCGCCATGTCGGCCCGTCTGGCCGGGGTGGTGGTGGAGGCCACCGCTGCCTTCGAGGGATACGACTACGCCCGGGCCATCGAGCGTACCGAGGCGTTCTTTTGGTCCTTCTGCGACGACTACCTCGAGTTGGTCAAAGTCCGCGCCTACGGCGATCCGGGAGAACCGGGGCCGGCTTCTGCCCGGGCCGCCCTGGCATTGGCCCTGTCGACCCAGTTGCGGTTGTTCGCTCCCTTCCTTCCCTTTGTCACCGAAGAGGTGTGGTCATGGTGGAGATCAGGGTCGGTGCACCAGGCTCCATGGCCGACCCATGGCGAGCTGGAGGAATCGGCATCGGGAGCCGATGAACTGGTGCTCGAGACGGTCTCCGATGTACTGGGTGCCGTTCGCCGGGCAAAGACCACCGCTAAACGCTCCATGCGTGCCGGGGTGGCCCTCTTGACGGTGACCGATAGGGCCGACCGGCTCGATGCCCTGGCCCTGGCCACCGACGACCTGCGAGATGCCGGCGGAGTCGGCGAGTTGATCACCGTGATCGGGACCGAAGCCGCCGTCGACGTGGTGTTGGAAAGCGAGTCATCGGTCTAACCCGAGTGAGTCTTGCCGCGGTGACATCTGCCGCCCAATCGCCCATGCCGGTCAGAGCCGACTCAACCCAACTGTCAACTCGAAAGGTAGACGCTGAGGGCAGCGGAGGCCATGTCGCTGGGCGTGCCCTCCTGTTGAATCTTGCCGTGCACCATGATGGCCGCCCGGGTGGCCACCAACAGCGCAGTGGTCACGAACTGTTCGACCAACAGGATGGTTTTCCCCTGGGCAGCCAGGGTCCCCACCAATTCGTAGAGCTCGGAGACGATCAACGGGGCCAGGCCCATCGACAATTCGTCCAGGAGCAGTACCTTCGGGTCGGTTACCAACGCCCTCGAGATGGCCAGCATCTGCTGTTCACCACCCGACATGGTCCCGGCCAGTTGCTTCCGTCGTTCCGACAGCCGGGGGAAGGTGGCGTAGGTCTGCTCCTCGACCGACTTCACACTCAGTCCACCCCGGTAAGTCCAGATCCTCAAGTTCTCTCTTACCGTGAGGTTGGGGAAGATACCTCGGCCCTCGGGGATGGAGCACAACCCGGTCCGGGCCAGCTTCTCGGTCGACAGCTTCCCCACCGGCTTGTCCCCGATCACCACCTCTCCGGCAGCGGGCGGCATCTGCCCACTGATTACTTTGAGCAGCGTCGACTTGCCCGCCCCGTTGGGCCCGAGCAGTGCGAACACGCTTCCCGCCGGAACTGTGAGATCCACACCGTGGAGCACCTCGATCCGGCCGTAGGAGGCACGGACCGCCCGGATGGCGAGGGCGGGCGACAGGGTCGCCGGGCTCAGCTCCGGAACGGGTATCGAAGTGACGGTCATTGGGTCCCGCCAGAGGTGGAGCCAGCCCCCAGATACGCGGCCTGTACGGTGGGGTCGGAGCGAATCGCCTCAGGGGTCCCGGTGGCGATGACATGACCGAAGTCGAGCACAAGGATCCGGTCACAGATCCTCATCACCAGTTCCATGTCGTGCTCCACCAGCAGCACGGCCATGCCCGTCGACGCCAGCCTGACCAACAGCGTGCCCAGGGCTTGCGACTCAGCCTCGTCGAGTCCGGATCCGGGTTCGTCGAGGAGCAACAGCTTCGGCCCGATGGCCAGGCCCCGAGCCAACTCGACTGTGCGGGCCAGGCCGGTGGGCATGGCATTGGCCTGCTCGTTGGACATACCCCCCAGGCCGACCTCGGCCAGCAACCGGTCGGGCGTGGTCACGGCCAGTGCATCCGAGCCAACCAGGGCGTCGACGGCAGTCGAGTCGCCCCGGGCAGACTCCGCCCCGCTGTTACGCCAGAGGGCCCTGCGAAGATGGCGCCACTGCCACCACTTCACAGTTGATTCCAGACCGACCTGGACGTTCTCGCCGGCTGTCAGCGTGCCGAACAGCTCGAGGCGCTGGAACGTGCGGGCCAACCCGAGTCGGGCCCGACGGTAGGGCTTCATCATCGTCACATCGGTGTCGAAAAAATGAATGGCACCTCGGTCCGGTTCTTGCAGGCCGCTGATGACGTTGAACAAGGTGGTCTTCCCGGCGCCGTTGGGACCGATGAGGCCGGTCACGGTACCCGGCGGCACCACCAGATTGACATCGGTGAGAGCGGACACTCCCCCGAAGCTGACACTGACCTGGGACACCGTCAACGCCGGCAGGCCCCCTCCGTTCGGCTCACTCGCCAATCTGGGCTCATCAACCGGCGACACGGGCCTCACCGCCCATCGGCGCGGTCCCGATGCCGGCCAGCGTCCCGCTGTCGCCACCGCCAGAGGCTCGCTTGACCCATGGGAGAGGCAGCAGCGTGGACAAGCGATCGATCCCGAGAATGCCGCTGGCCGCCCGGCCTATGAGGATGATCCCGGCCCCGGCCACCAGCCCCAAACCCGTCGACCAGAACGTGGTCAACACCACAAAGGTCACTGCGGCCAGAAATGCCCCACTCACCGTCCGGATACTCCAGACGGTGACGAACAGGACAAAGATGATCCCCGAGAAGAAATCGAAGTCGGAGGAGCCGACGGTGCCGTTGACGGTGGCGTAGAGGCCGCCGGCGATACCGGCCAGGGCGGCAGCAATGGCAAACACCGCCACCTTGGTGACGGCCAGGTTGAGACCCACCGTGGCGTAGGCGGCCGGCGAGTCGCTCATCGCCACCAGACGTCGCCCGAACAGGCTCCGCCGGATGGTCAACACCAGTAGCGCGACCAGAACGAAGAACGCGCTCAACAGGAGAAATTCCGACCGATTGCCACCGAACGACAACCCCGGCAGGATGATCCTTCCCACGTTGATGCCGCCACCGAACACCCGTGAGTCCTGAAAGAACCCCTGGTCGACCGCGTCGGCGAAGGCAAAGGTGGCCAAGGCGAAGTACAGGGCCCGGAGCCGGAGGGTCGGCAGGGCCACCAATGCTCCCAACACCGCGCACACCAACGCCGCCGCCACCAATCCGAGCAAGGACCCACCGCCGGCCACCTTGCCCATCAGAAAGGCCCCGATCCCCATGAAGGAGAACTGACACAGGGATACCTGGCCCGAGTAACCGGTGAGCAATACGAGCGACAGCCCCACGATGCCGAGCGCCATAATCTCCCCGCCCAAATTGAGCAGATTGGTTCCCCTGACCACCGCACTGCTCAGAACGACCGAGGCGATCACCGCCAGCACGAAGAAGGCAACCCCGCCCAGCAGTGACTCCTTGCCACTGGGCATCCGAGGGACCCGGACGGTGCTGAGCCGTCCCACCGCCCGCAGCCTCACCGACGGCAGCATCACCAGCGCGATGAAGAGGAACACCATGGGCAGCGCCAGGGTGATGTCCGAGTTGAGGCCCTGCGACAGGTGGGGCAACGCGTAGTAAATGATGTAATCCTCGAGCAAGCCGATGACGATGGCGGCAATGAACGTCACCGGGATGTTCTTCAGGCGCCCGACGATGGCGGCGGCGTAGCCGTTGACCACCAGAAGCGTCATGGCCACGATGCTGATCCCCGTTTGCTCCTGGGTGAGGGCCAGCAATACACCGGCAAGTGCCGCCATGACGAAACCGAGGATCCAACCGTACTGGCTCATGGCATCGGGAGAGGCACCCGACATGGCCAGCAGACCCGGGTCGTCGACCACCGCCCGCAGCCCGACCCCAGTGCGGGTCGAAGAGAAGAGGAACCGAAGGCCGATCACCAGGGCGATGGCGATCCCGATAGTGAGGACCTGTTGGTACTGGAGGTTGATGCTCACCTGCCGGAATGAGCCCGAGACGATGGGACTGAGCTGATACTGGTTCTTCGGAGACCACACGATGGTGGCCACGCCGGTGAGGATGACCAACAGCCCGAGGGTCACCATGATCGGTCGTTCGGCGGTGGCTCCGTGGAGGCGACGCATCAGCACCCTCTCCACCAGCGCCCCGGCTATGGGAGCGCCGATCAACAGGATGATCACCAACGCCAGCACCACCGGCACATGATGATTGGCCACCAATTCCCAGTAGCTGAAGGCAGCGATCATCCCCACGGCCCCGTGGGCGAAGTTGAAGACCCCCGACGTCGTATAGGTGACAACCAGGCCGGTGGCTGCGATGGCAAAACCAGCGCCGAGGATGATGCCGAAAATGGTGTACTGCAGAAAGCTGGTCACCGATCCGGCCTCATCACCTGACTTGTGCTCATGTCACACGAGTCCGTCGTCGTGCCGTTCGATCACGAACGCGGGGAGTAGTAGCTGGCATCGCAGCGGTACCCGTGGGTGCTGCCGGTCGGTGCCGGATCGTTGATCCGTTGGATCTGCCCGTTCTGGATCTGAGCCAGCAGGTAACAGGTGCCATTGGTCTTTTGTGCCGGGTTGGTGGTGGCGATGATGTTGCTCCCACTGAACGAGGTCACCTTGGACAGGGCCTGCAGCAGGGACCCCCGGCTTGGATTCGAACCCGCATTCTGCAAGGCCTGCGAGAAGAGCTCCGCCGACACCCACCCGTAGAGGGTGAACAGGTCGGGTTTGAACCCGGGTGAGGCGACGTTGACCCATTTGAGGAACGTGGCCACCGCCGGAATGGTGGCCTGATCCTCGCCCAGGTAGAGCGAAGTGTTCTGCTCGAGGTAGTCCCCGGCGGTGGCGGAAGCGCCGCCCGACGACGAAACCAGCGTGGAGCTGTAGGTGGACGCCCCGAGCACCACCTGGGGGTGGAAGTTCTGCTGATTGAGTGCCTTGATCACCGCCGAGGCGTAGTTGACAGGCATCTGCTCGATGAACAGCATCTTCACCCCTTTGTTTCTCATATCGATGATGTTTGGGGTGAAGTCGGTTTGGGTGATGGGGAAGGTGTTCTCGTAGACCACTTTGTAGCCGACATGCTCCATGGCCGCCTTCTCCCCCGTCCACTGCGCCTTGGCCGAGGGCTCGTTGGCGATCAGCGAACCAACCGCGGTTACCCTGGTGGGGAACTTCTGTTTGAAGTACTGGAGCGGGCCCAACTCCCATCCGCCGCCCAACGGTACCGGGCTGAAGACGTTGGAGAGTTTGCCGGTGGCTGGGTCGAGGGTGACCGAGACGTCCGGCATGCCGGGATTCTGAGTCAGCACCGTTCCGCCGTAACTGTCGTTGAGCGAGAAGCTCCCCACCAGCGCAAAATCCTTTTGGGTCGCCGTTTGGGTCAGCGACTTGTTGTTGGCGCCGTTGTTAATTCCATCATTGCCGCTGTCAACCATGAGCTTCCGGCCGTTGACTCCCCCGGTCGAATTCACATAGTCGGCGTAGGCCTCGGTGCCCACCGCCGCCCCCTTGAAGAGTCCAAGGTCCAATGTCGACACGTTGGCAAGCTGCACGGAGGAGGAGGTGATCCCGGTGTGGTCGTTGAATGCACTCGACGGGATCTTCGGCCCCCCGCTTCCCGCCGAAGTGGTCGTCGATGACGTGGAATTGGTTGAACTACAGGCAACCCCCGCCGCACCTACCAGCATGACCATTCCTACTGCGGCCATGCGCATCTTCCACGATGCAGCCATCAAGCATTCCCCCTCGTTTGTGGTCCGATTTCCCTCGGATCGCTGTCACCGTCATCCCGGGGCATGCTCACCATTTATGTGACTCTACGTCAGAAACTCACGAATGTGTCCAGCACTCGGCGATGATGATGCCTGATCAGCGGTCGACCCTGGCCCGCATCCCCTCGAGAAACCTCACCGCCCCGATGGTGGTGTGCCGGCACCGGATCGAGGCCAACACGTCGAAGGCGTGCTGGGTGCGGGGAAGCTCTACGTAGACCACGGGAGATTCGGAAACCTCACGCAGGCGGGCGACGAAACTCCTGGCCACCCCCACCGGGACCAGCGTGTCGTTGACCCCCTGGAATACCATCATGGGCGGAGCGGAACTGCTCACCCTGTCCGTCGGGGATGCCTGCACAAAGACCTCACGATTGCCCTCGAACGGCAACTTCATCACCCGCCGTTCGAGCAATTCGAGCATGCCCGGACCGAAGGCTCCCGAACCGTCCGGATCACCTGTCATGTCGTAGACCCCGTAATAGGGGATGCAGGCGTCAACCGAGGTGTCGGCGTCCTCGAACCCGGGTTGCCACTCGGGCTCGTTGGGGGTGAGGGCAAGGAGAGAGGACAGGTGCCCCCCCGCCGATCCCCCCGAGACGGCAATAAATTCAGGGTCCCCGCCGTACTCGGCGATGTGAGCCCTCACCCACGCCACCGCCCGTTTGCAGTCCACTATGTGATCGGGCCAGGTGGCTTTGGGGCTCAACCGATAGTTGATGGCGACGCAGACCCATCCCCGCTGGATCAACTCGTGCATCATCGGGATGCCCTGTTGGCGCTTATCCCCGATGACCCAGGCGCCCCCGTGGATATAGACAAGTACCGGGCCGGGCCCGGGGGGACCCCCACGCGGCTCCAAAATATCGAGCCGGTGGCGGCCGATGCCGTCACCCCAGTAGTCGATGTTCCGGATCCGTCGGATGGCTCTCCATCGGAAGGGCACAGCGATGGCCAACCTCCACCAGTAGTTCCATGCCGGGCTGGAGTCGAACCCTTCGACGTCGACAGGACCCATGGCGGCCTCGGCCAATGCTTCATCGACCAGGTCCTTGGCCCCTCGGGCGATGAATGCCAACCTCACGAGGCCGACCCACGAACCTGCCGTCAACGCCAGACCGGCCCATCCCGGCCAATGGCGGAGGGTGCCGTAGTGGGCGAACACCAGGGTGATGATCAGATCGAGGAGGATCACCTGGATGGGCAATTCACCCGGGATCCATCCCAAGACGAAGCTGATCACGCTCAGTGGCTCCCGACGGATCGGAAAAAAGGCGTTGACCGTGAGCAGTACAGTGACAATGCTGACAACGAAGAATCCCCAGTACATCGCACCATAAAACACCATCAGGTCACCGGGGGAGCAAATCGCAGACCGGCCTGCCGGTTTCACGCCCAGAGGGCGCACCAAAAGAACGGATACCCATGGAACGACTGAGCGGTCTCGACGCAAGCTTTTTGTATCTGGAGAACCCGAGTCTCCATATGCACGTCGTCATGACGTCGGTGGTCGATCCGGCCACGGTCCCCGGGGGCTACTCGTTCGCCCGGATGAAGGAGCTCATTGCCGAAAGGCTCCCTCTGGCACCGGTGTTCCAACGCCGCCTGGTCGAGGTCCCGCTTCGTTGGGGCCACCCGGTGTGGGTGGACGATCCCGACTTCGACATCGACTACCACGTTCGCCTGGCTGCAGTACCGAAACCGGGTGGGCTCCGTGAGCTGGCGGCCATTGCCGGAGATATCGCCGGGCGCCAACTCGACAGGTCCAAACCGTTGTGGGAGATGTGGATCATCGAAGGGCTGGCCAACGACCGGGTGGGATTCGTGACCAAGATGCACCACTCCACCGTGGACGGGGTGTCCGGGGCGGAATTGCTGTCGATTCTCTTCGACCTCGAGCCCGACCCGGGGCCGACACCTCCTCCACCGGAACGTGTGCACGACGATCGGATCCCCTCGAATCTCGAATTGCTCGGAACTGCCACGGTGGAGAGGGCCATGCTTCCCTTCAAGATCACCCGGGACCTGGTACGCACCGGTTCACGAGTGCTTAACGTACGGAAGGTTCGGATCGGATCGGAAGGACGACCGGGGCTCGGCAAGGCGGCGCTGCCGTTGTCCGCACCCCGCACGTCGTTCAACGGCTCGCTCTCGAGGAGCCGGTCGGTGGCCTTCACCGCCATCGGGCTCGACGACGTCAAGCGGCTGAAGTCGGCAATGGGAACCACTGTGAACGATGTTGTCCTCGCCGTCTGCACCGGGGCGCTCCGGTCCTTTCTCCTCCAGGGCGACGAGTTGCCCACCAAGCCACTGGTAGCCGTGGTCCCGGTGTCGGTCCGGACGACCACCGCCAACGCGCGCGGTTCCAACAAGGTGTCGTCGATGTTCGTGCAGCTCCCGTCGCAGCTCGACGACCCCCTCGAGCGGCTCGAAGCCATCCACCAGGGGACCAAAGGGGCCAAGGAAGAGCACAATGCCCTGGGGGCGGACACCCTCCTCAACTGGGCGGAGCACGCCACCCCGAATCTCTTTGCCAACGCCGCTCGCCTCTACAGCCGGATGCAGCTGGCAGACCGCCATCGGCCCATTGCCAACCTGGTCATCTCCAACGTGCCCGGACCCGACTTCCCCCTCTACCTCGGCGGTGCCGAACTCGAGTGCGGATTCCCACTCGGTCCGGTGATGGAGGGGATGGGCGTGAACATCACCATCATGAGCTACCGCGGCATCATGTACTGGGGGATCATCTCGTGCCCGGAGAACATGCCCAGGGTGTGGGACCTGGCCGCCGACATCCCGCTGGCTCTCGACGAACTGCTGGAGGCGGCCAATCTGGAGCCGGCCGTCTACCGGAACAAAGACGCCGCCGTCGCGGTGCAGGCGGCTGGCGTAGGCGTCACCAAGCCTGGCCCCGGATAGAGACCCACCAGGCGGATTCAGGGAGCCGGAGCCACCGCCATGGACGATGCCCCGGTACATACCGGGACCGGCCGGCCGTAGATCTGGCTCGTCGTCGCATAGGGAACCACCGAGTCGAAGCCGTCCACAATGAATGCGGTGACCCCATCGGGGGCGAGCACGATGTCGGTGGGATGCTGGGTACCGCCCGAGACACCGACCAGTGCCGGTAGGCGAACCGGTGGAGTCGGCGCGGCCAACGGTGTCAACAGCACCGGATTCACCCAGTTGTTGGCGGAGTCGACGACATAGGCCATCGCACCATTCGGCGCCACGATCAACGAGGCCGGCGTGGCGATGCCGAACTGGTCGAACGACGCCTCTGGCTCAGGCGTGCCGGTAGCAACCGAGATGGGGAGCAGGCGCCCTCCGAAGTCTTTGCCTCCTTGGCCCACCACGTAGACCGTCGACCCGTTTGCGCTGAAGGCGATGCCATGGGGTGAATAGACCGAGGACACGGTCAGCCCGGTCGGGATCGGGGCTCCGGCGGTTGCGCGCCCGGTATCCACCGGAATCACCGCCCCCGATACCAAGACGTAGAGCGAAGTGCCTGCCGCATTGAGGGCCATGCCGAACACCGCATGACCCGCACCGAGATCGAGGGGGGTTCCCGCCCTGTCATCGGTCAGGTCGACGGGAACCAGGGTGTTGCCGCTCGAAGCCACCAGGGTGAGACCATCGGGAAACACCACAATGCTGTGGGTGCCTCCGGAACCGGGGATGGGGATGGGGGTCTGGGCCCGCTGCGTCACCAGGTTGATGGGAATCACCAGGTTCTGGATCGTCTGGGCCGAGGTGGTGGTCGGGGTGGTCTGTTGCGAGGTCACCACATAGGCCCAGCGCCCGTTGGGCGAGGTGGCGATGGCAAAATCCCCCGGAGCGGGCGTGCCGGAGATCGGAAGCCGGATGTCGGGCTCCACCGTGTTGTCCCTGGCCAGTTCGACCGGGGTCACTGCGTTCGGGCATGCCACGTAGCCAACAGCCCCGGTTGGGGCCAACGACGATCCGGGGGCAGGCGGGGGTCGGGGAGAAGAGAACAGGGAACAGCCCCCCAGTGCCACCGAGGCCGCCAGCACTAGCGTGGTGGCGACAGCTGTCGAACGGTTTGTGGGGCGCCGATCGGCCACGGTGTGGTGTCTGATTGGTCCCATGGATGGTGCCGACGATAGCGAGCGTTCGAGCCAGCCCTGTACCGACCCCAGTCGGTAGGCTTCGCACGTGACGACCGGTGAGGTATCCACCGGTGAGCTCATCGGGCGGGGGCCCCTCTTCGCGGAGATCGCCAGGGAACTCCGTTGGAACATTCGGGAACATCGGACCGTACTGCTCCCGTACCATCCGATCAAATTCAAAGAACGGTGGCGCCAACGCCGGACGTGGATCCGGTGGGGCATCTGCCTGGCCTTTCCCACGGGATCTATCTGACCATCGGCTATTTGTCGGTGCCGACACAGCAGAATGGCGCAGTCCCTGTACGGGAAACCGGCCGGTCACGCCGCCCAGTACGCCCTGCTCTCCCTGGCGTGGGGCATCGGATACTGGATCATCGGCACCCTGGTGGCCGAGCGATCGGCGGTGTGGCGCCGGGCCCGGTTGTGCCGGGAGTTGCATCGTCCCAACTAACAACCACCCGCGGGTACCCGGTGCCGGTGCCGGTCAGACGCCGAGGGTCGACCGCATGGCGGCGAACCGACCCAACACTTCCGTGGTGGTCTCGGTCGGAACGTCCAAGAAATGGATCAGCTCTTCAGGGATCTCATCGAGGAAGCGGCTCCGGTCGTTCTCGACCACCCGGTTGAAGGAGTGGCGGCGGCGGGAGTGGGAGAGATACAGCCGACGTTTGGCCCGGGTGATGGCGACATAGGCCAGGCGACGCTCTTCTTCGAGCTCGCCCTCTTCCACGCACCGCCGATCGGGGAAGACCCCCTCCTCCATCCCGACCACGAACACCGCCCCGAACTCCAATCCCTTGGCCGCATGGATGGTCATCAGTGACAGACGCGATTGATCATCACCGGAGTCATCAGTCTCGGTGATCAACCCGGCCATATCGAGGAACGACTCAACGGTGGCGTGGTCACCGGCGATAGAGCGCAGTTGGTCGACACTCTCCTGACGGTACCGACGCTCTTCGTCGTCGGCGGCAGCGTCGAGCAACTGACGCACAAACTCACCATCGGCGGTGATCGCGTCGATGGCGCCCAGGGCACCTCCGGCTCCAGCCGCCAGTCGAACCTCATCGAGCAATCGGGTGAACTGATCAAGACCCTCGCGGGCCAGTTTCGGGAGATCGTCGATCTCACCTCGACGGGCCAGCGTGTCCCCGAGCGGCAGGGCATTGGTCTGGGCGAAGGCTCGGATCTTCTTGATGCTGGCGTCACCGATGGCTCGGCGGGGGACATTGACGCAGCGGCGAAACGACAGTTCGTCCTGGGGGTTGACAGCCAAGCGGAGGTAGGCGATGAGATCCTTGATCTCTTTCCGTTCGAAGAACGACGTCCCTCCCACCGTTCGGCACGGGATGCCCCGGCGCACAATTTCCGCCTCGATCGGTCGGGCCAGAGTTTTCGCCCGGCACAACACCGCGATCTCGCCGGGCCGGACACCCTCCCGCACCAGCGTGGCCACCTCGTCGGCCAGCCAGGAGGCCTCGTCCGCCTCGTCGTCAGCCGCCCGCAAGGCGATCAGGTTGCCCTCCCCGGCCCGCGTCCACAGTTGCTTGTCGGCCCGGGTGAGGTTGCGGGAGATCACCGCATTGGCGGCGTCCAAAATGGTACCTGTCGATCGAAAGTTCTGTTCGAGAAGAACCGTCGTGGCAGTCGGGAAGGTACGGGAGAAATTGAGGATGTTGCCGACATCGGCAGCCCGGAAGCCGTAGATGGACTGGTCGCCGTCACCGACGCAGCACAGATTGAGATGCTCAGCGGCCAACTGTTCGACGATGACGCTCTGGGCGCGATTGGTGTCCTGGTATTCGTCCACCAGCACCTGGGAAAACCGGGCCTGGTAGTGCTCCCGGACATCGGCGTGCTCGGTGAGAAGCCGGACCGCGTGGACGAGCAGATCGTCGAAGTCCACGCAGTCGGATTCGACCATGCGCTGCTGGTACTCGCGGTAGATGCGGGCGTGAGCGTTGGATCGGGCATCCGAGGACTCGATCGAGAGCTGACGGGGGTCGATGAGCCGGTTCTTGGCCGAGCTGATGGCGGCCCTGGCCCCACCCACCGGGATCTGCTTGACGTCGATGTTCAGGTCATCGCAAATGTCACGCAACAGCCGTTTGCAGTCGTCCTCGGACAGAATGGTGAACTGGCGGGTCAGGCCAACCCGATCGGCGTAGGGCCGGAGCATCCGCACACAGGCGCTGTGAAACGTGGAGACCCACATGTCGTGGGCCACCGATCCGAGCGAGGCGCCCAGGCGCTCTTTCATCTCGCGGGCGGCCTTATTGGTAAAGGTGATGGCCAACACCCGATCGGGAGTGACGACACCTGACGCGATGAGATAGCCGATCCGGCTGGTCAGCACCTTGGTCTTCCCGCTGCCGGCACCGGCCAGCACCAGCAGCGGCCCCTCCCCGTGCTCGACCGCCTCACGCTGACGTGGATTCAGGCCCTTGGTGAACTGCTCGGGCCGCAACCTTCGTTTCGATCCGGATACAGGGCTGGCCACGGCGGCTCACCCTATCCGGCGGTGGTCACTGCGGTCGTACCATGGGAAGGTTCCGTCCGAGAGCCGGGGGGACGTGACTGGCAAAGAGTAGGCGCCCCGGTGTGCACACGGATCTTCTGGTCGGATAACGGCGTAGCCAAGGTGGCATCTCGCACCATGGACTGGCTGGTGAGCGACGAGCCCCGGCTGTGGTCGCTGCCGGCCGGGCTCCGCCGCAGTGGAGGGGCGCCGGGCGCCATCGAATGGGAATCGAAGTTCGCCAGCGTCTGTCTCAGCATGTTCGACTCGGGGACGGTGGACGGGATGAACGATCAGGGGCTCGGCGTCCACTTGCTGTACCTCGAGAGTGCCGACTTCGGCGCCCCCGGCGACGGTCCGGTGATCGGCAATACCCACTGGGGCCAGTGGGTGCTCGACCGCTTTGCCACCGTCTCGGAGGCAGTCGACGCCATGGAGGGCATGAGGGTGGAATCGGTCCCGATCCGGGGCCAGAACCTCCACTGCCATATGTCGCTGGAGGACGCGCACGGAGACTCGGCCATCGTGGAGCCGATCGCCGGCAAGCTGGTGGTGCACCACGGACCCGAGTATGCGGTGATGGCCAACGACCCGACGTTCGACGAACAGTTGGCCAACCTTCGTCGTTACCTCCCCTACGGCGGTGACCTACCACTTCCCGGTGACATCCTGTCTACCGACCGCTTCGTCCGGGCGACCTACTTCCTCGAGCACCTACCCCCGCCCCGGGACGTCGAAGAGGCGGTGGCCGGCGTCATCCACATCGCCAGCAATGTGGCCTGCCCTCCCGGGGCTCCCTACAACGACTTCAGCGTCTACCCGACCTGGTGGACCTCGGCCGTCGATCTCACCAACCTCACCTACTACTTCTGGTCGCGCCTGAGCCCGGGGCTCATCTGGGTGTCCCTGGCTGATCTGGCCCGGCCCGCCGGCAGCCCGGTCCTGGTCCTCGATCCCGAGGCCCCCGGACTTACCGGCGACATCAGCGACCGGTTTCTTCCCCTGGAGGGGGCACTCCCCTACTGAACGACGTTGGGTGCCGGGTCGAGCCCGTGTGGCTAAACCAGCTTTGCCTCGAGGCGGATCTCGGTTCCGGCCAGAGCCCGTGACACCGGACAATTGGACTTCGCCGACTCGGCCAGTTTCTCAAAGGGCGAGGCATCGAGACCGGGAACTTCGGCTTCGGTGTGAAGCTCGATACTGGGGATCCGGAAACCGCCTGAGCCCTTTTCGATCCCCACCCGGGCGGTCGTATCGATGCGGGTCGGGGGATGGCCGGCCTCCGTCAGGCCCAGGGCCAGGGCCATGGTGAAACACCCGGCGTGAGCCGCCCCGAGGAGCTCCCCGGGGTTGGTGCCCTTTCGGTTCTCGAAGCGGGAGCCGAAGGAGTACTCCGCCTCCACCACGCCACTCTCGACCGCTATCGACCCGTGGCCCTCCTTCACCGGCCCCTCCCGGTGCGCTCTGGCTGTCCGTTCTGGCATGTCTGTCCTCCCTGTTGCGCTGCCGGCATTTCCCGCTTGTCCGGCTCCCGGTGTCTGCGTAAGTTTCTCTAGGTCATCCTAGACTTACTGTGATCAAAGGGATCGGCCGGCCGGATCCGGTCACGTCCCGTCATTGGGTTAGTATCTGTAGCGTCTGCTAGAGAAACAAACGAGAGCGCGAGGGTCTGTGGTAGCTGCCGAGGAAACGGTTGCACTGATGGCGCCCACCCGGCAGCCAATGATGGCCGATGCCCAGCGGACACCCACCGGGGTGCGGCCCGATCTCACCTCCCGCAAGCACATTCACGACCTCGTGGTGGGCTTCTACCGCGAGCTGATCATGGACGAAGTACTCGGCCAGATATTCGAAGAAGTTGCCGAGGTGGACTGGAGTAAGCACATCCCGTTGTTGATCGACTACTGGTGCCGGGTGCTGCTGGGTCACCAGACGTACCAGGGGGCGATTCTCGTCGCTCACCGCCACGTGCACGATCAACAGGCGTTCACCGCTGACCATTTCGACCGGTGGTACAGCTTTTGGGTCGCCACCATCGACCAGACCTGGGCGGGCCCGTTAGCGGAAAAGGCCAAATCTCACGCGGCCAAAGTCGGTGGTTCTTTGGCTCGTCAGCTTCCGCGCATTGCCTGGGAACCGACGCAGGGGGCAACGTGCCCCATCGCCAGAGGCGTGCCCGTCAACGGCTGACGCCCATCGCTCCATCCCGGCCGCCTGAGCGGTGCCCCGTCTCGAACCCGCCGTCCTCATCGTCACCGGGTCCGGAAGCCGAGGGCCGACGCCGCCTCACTGTCCATCAGAGCCGGGCTCCACGGCGGGTCCCACACCACCCGCACGTCCACCGTCATCCCGGGGTCCACCGCGTCGACGATCGCGGCCCTGGCCATCTCCGGGAGGCTCTCCGAAGCCGGGCAGCCGGGGGTGGTGAGGGTCATGTCGACAACCACGGTGCCATTCTCATCACGTATGTCATAAATGAGACCGAGCGACACCACGTCGAGGCACAGCTCGGGGTCGTACACACACCCGAGCGCGGTCCGGGCCGCCTCTACCGGGTTGTCCGGAGCCATCTTCACCCGGGTCGGCCCGATCGACAGCGGACCACTCGGAGTTCCGGCCCTGCTCATGGCTCGGGCCGGAAAGTGACCTGCCAGTCGCCTCCGCCGAGGTCGACCGCCTCATAGATGAAGCCCTGGGAGCCCAGGACGCCCTCGAGGGGCACCGGCTCGAACGGTGCCAGCACCACCAGTTCCTCTCGGTCGGCGAGACCGGCCACCGCAGCCATGATCATCTCGAACGGCTCTTCTCCGGCGGCGATGATCGGGCGTGCATCGATGGTTGCCATGGGGCACCTCCTCTACCGGTCCCTGGACCGATCCAGTTTGTTATTCCAAGTATTACTAGAAATATATCAGGCATGCCTGCGCGATGTCCTGGCCTACTCCTCGATGAAGATGCACTCCCCCGGGCACTCCTCAGCGGCCTCCCGTACCGATTCGTCGAACTCGGAGGGCACCGGCGCCACGCCCTCAGCTCCTCCGGGTTCGTTCATCACCTGGGCACCGTCCTTCACATAGGCGAGACCGTCGTCGAGGAGCGTGAACACCTGCGGACAGATCTCCTCGCACAGGCCATCGCCCGTGCACAGGTCCTGGTCGATCCAGACTTTCATGGTGCGTCCTCCTTTGGCTCGACCGGCCGCCGGTGCCGGTCAGAACAGTCCAAGCTGCAAGCGGGCCGCCTCGGACAACCGGCTCATGTCCCAGGGCGGGTCCCACACCAACTCGACATCCACCTCGCTCACTCCGGGAACCGTCAGCACCCTGGAGCGAGCGTCCTCCCGGAGCACGTCGCCCATTCCGCAGCCGGGAGCGGTCATCGACATCTTGATCTCGACCCGGTGGTCTCCAGACGGAAGGGGCCGTGCCTCGCATACATACACAAGCCCGAGGTCCACCACGTTCACCGGGATCTCCGGGTCGAACACGGTCTTCAGCTGATCGATGACCCTGGCGAGCTCGAACGGGCCCGAGTCCGAAGGTCCGACTCCGGCCTCGTCACGGTCGAGGCCGAGAGCATCGATGTCCTCGGCGGAAATACGCGCCAGCTCACCGCGTTCGTTCTGGACGGTGAAGCTCCCACCCAGGTGCTGAAACAGCACCACCTGGTCACCTTGTCGGAGTATCACCGACTCCCCGCTGGGGATCAGGATCGCCTTGCAGTCCCTCTCAAGTGCGATTGGCACCTGCTGGCGTTCGGGACTCACTTTGACCTGCCTCCCTTGACACTCCGAATTTCTGACGTCAGCCTGCTGTCCATCACCGGTTCGTTTGCACCGGTGGTGAGCCGATCGGCGATCAGATGCTCCATCCGGGCGCGGACGACGGCCGATGGGCAGCGGGTGACCATCTCCCGGGCAAACGCGTAGGTGAGCACGCCTCGAGCCTCCTGCTCAGGGATGCCGCGCGAACGCAGGTAGAACAGCGCGTCTTCGTCCAGTCGGCCCACCGCGGCACCATGGGTGCACTGCACGTCGTCGGCGAAAATCTCGAGGCGCGGCCGGGTGTCCACTTCGGCGTGGTCGGAAAGAAGCAGGTTCTTGTTGGTCTGACTGGCGTCGGTCCCGAACGCCCCTGGCCGGACGATGATGTGCCCGTTGAACACCCCATGGGCACCCCCGTCCACAATGCCCTTGTAGAGCTGGCGACTGGTACAGCCCGGCGCCATGTGCTCGATAAGGATCGGGTTGTCGTGCTGCTGATCGCCTCGAGGCAGGTACAGTCCCTCGAGGTCCACCTCGGATCCTTCTCCCTCGAGGGATACGTGCACTTCGTGGCGGGCGATGGAGGATCCGAGGGCGACCGAATGCGAGCGGAAGCGGCTGCCCTGAGCCTGTCGGACGTCCATCAGCGCCAGGTGGAAGGCCGTCTCGGCCTCGTCCTGCACCGTATAGTGCTCGACACACGCGCCTTCGTCCAACACCACCTCGACAACACCGTTGGACCAGTAGAGATCACCGTGGGTCCCGGCGTGGGTCTCGACGATCGTCACCGCACTGTCGGGTCCAGCCAGGATCACCGACCGCGGGCTCGATACCAGGGGTATCCCTCCGGTGTGCGAGAAGAAGGCAAGTTCGATCGGCTCGTCGATGATGGTGCCGGCGGGAACCCGGATGAGCGCTCCGTCCTCAGCCACCGCGGCGTTGAGCGCCGAAAACGCGTGGCGGTATGGCCGGGGGGTGCGCCGCGACAGCCATCGGAGCTGTTCTCCTCCCACGGCCAGGGCTGAGGCAAGGCTGGTCACCGTGGTCCCGTTTGGCAGGGCGGCACGCCGCGAGCATTCCGGAGCGAAATGGCCGTTGACGAAGACCAGACGCGGGCCACCGAGGTCACCGACCCGCTCGTCGATAGTGGTCGATAACAGCCGGTGGTCGATCCCGGGGGCAGCGGGCACAAACGGCACCTCTCCGATCGCCTCGAGCCGCGTGTACTTCCAGTCCTCGTCCCTGCGGGTCGGAAAACCATGCTCCATCGCCCAGTCAAAGCCGGCCTGGCGGAAGTCGGTGAACCACCCGGGAAAATCACCATCAAGGCGGGGCGAGAATCGGGAGAGTGCCCGGTCGGCATCGACGGTGGCACGGACCGCGCCGTCGGTGACAGTGGTCATGGCGCCACTCCCACCGCTGAACGTCGACTCGCCTGCACCTCGGCCCCCACGCCGGCATAGCCGTGCTCCTCGAGGGCCACTGCCAACTCCTTGTCCCCCGAGCTAACGATCCGGCCTTCAGCCATGACATGGACCCGGTCGGGGACCACGTAGTCGAGAAGCCGCTGATGATGGGTGATGACCAACATCGCCCGGTCGGGGCTCCGGAGTGCGTTCACGCCGTTGGCGACGACGCGCAGGGCGTCGATGTCGAGTCCCGAGTCGGTCTCATCCAGGATGGCGAGCTTCGGCTCGAGGATCGCCATCTGGAGGATCTCGTTGCGCTTCTTCTCACCGCCGGAGAACCCCTCATTGACCGAGCGGCCCATAAAGCTCTGGTCCATCTCGACCAGCTTCATCTTCTCGCGGCATAGGGCGAGGAAGTCCATAGCGCTGAGTTCGTGGAGCCCACGCTCTTTGCGCACCGAGTTGAGCGCGGTGCGCAGAAAGTACAGGTTGCCGACACCGGGGATCTCCATGGGGTGCTGGAAGGCGAGGAAGACCCCGGCCGCGGCCCGGGCCTCGGGCGACAGGGCGAACAGGTCTCTTCCCTCATAGCGGACCTGACCGGTGACGTCGTAGGCCTCACTACCGGCCAGCACCTGGGCCAGGGTGCTCTTGCCCGAGCCATTGGGCCCCATGATCGCATGCACCTCGCCCGCCTTCAGCTCGAGGTCCACACCCCGCAGGATCTGGTTGTCGCCGATGGAGGCGTGGAGGTTCTCGATCCGTAGCATCAGCCGACACTTCCCTCGAGGCTGACGTCCAAGAGCCGCTGTGCCTCGACGGCGAACTCCATGGGTAGTTCTTTGAACACCTCGCGGCAGAATCCGTTCACGATCATGGCGGTGGCGTCCTCCTCGGCGATCCCCCGTTGTCGGCAGTAGAAGAGCTGGTCGTCACTGACCTTGGAGGTGGTGGCCTCGTGCTCGACCTGGGCGCCCGAGTTCTTGACCTCGATATAGGGGAAGGTATGGGCGCCGCAGTCGCTTCCGATGAGCAACGAGTCGCACCGGGTGTGATTGCGGGCGCCCTCGGCGGAGCGAAGAACCTTCACCAGACCTCGGTAGGTGTTCTGACCGTGGCCGGCGGAGATCGCCTTCGAGACGATGGCGCTGCGGGTGTTCTTGCCGATGTGGATCATCTTGGTGCCGGTGTCGGCCTGTTGATGGTTGGCGCTGAGGGCGACCGAGTAGAACTCCCCCACCGAGTTGTCGCCCTGGAGGACGACCCCGGGGTACTTCCAGGTGATCGCCGAGCCGGTCTCGACCTGGGTCCAGGAGATCTTCGAATTCGCGCCGGCACACTTGCCCCGTTTGGTGACGAAGTTGTAGACGCCTCCGCGACCCTCGGCATCCCCCGGATACCAGTTTTGCACTGTCGAGTACTTGATCTGGGCGTCTTCCAAGGCGACCAGTTCGACCACAGCCGCGTGGAGCTGGTTCTTGTCCCGCATCGGGGCCGTGCAGCCCTCCAGATAACTCACAGTTGCTCCGTCTTCGGCCACGATCAGCGTCCGTTCGAACTGGCCGGTGTCGGCGGCGTTGATCCGGAAGTAAGTGGACAGCTCAATCGGGCAGTGCACACCTTTGGGGATGTAGCAGAATGAGCCGTCGGTGAATACCGCCGAATTGAGGGTGGCGAAGAAGTTGTCCCGATAAGGAACGACCGAGCCGAGGTAGGTGCGCACGAGGTCGGGATGACTCTGGACGGCTTCCGAGAAGGAGCAGAAGATGACACCGACTTCGGCCAACTTTGCCTTGAAGGTGGTGGCTACCGACACCGAGTCGACGATGGCGTCCACGGCTACTCCGCTGAGCCGCTCTTGTTCGGCCAGAGAGATTCCCAGCTTGTCGAACATCGTCCGCAGCTCGGGATCAACGTCATCCAGACCGGCCAGTGACGCCTTGGGCTTGGGAGCGGCGTAATAGATGATGTCCTGGTAGTCGATAGGTCCGTAGTCGACGTTCTGCCAGCGGGGCTCCTCCAAGGTCAGCCAGTGGCGGTAAGCCCGTAGTCGCCACTCGAGCAGCCAGTCGGGCTCGTTCTTCTTCGAGGAGATCAGCGCGATGGTGTTCTCGCTCAACCCCCGAGGAACGACATCGGTGTCGAGGTCGGTGACGAAGCCGTACTGGTACTCCTGGCCCACCAGCTCGCGCACGTCGCTCGGCGCCACCGTCATCGTGTCGTCCCCGTCAGGATCTTCCCGATGCGTACCCGCCACACCTGTGGCCCGGACTCGACATAGTTCCAGGTGAACTCGCCGTCGTGCTGGGCCTCGAACTGATACCGCAACGGCTTGGGGTCATGGTCGTTCACCAACACGAAGCCCGCTCCGGGGGAGAGTGCATGGTAGGAGGCGAAAATCGACTCGTGCCGCCCACCGTGCGGAAGCACCCGCACGTCGAGCTCCGGCTCTCCGGCACTCTCACTCGGGGACAGGACGGTGGGCGAAGTCTTCCCGATGCGTACCCGCCACACCTGCGGCCCGGACTCGACATTGTCCCAGGTGAACTCGCCGTCGTGCTCGGCCTCGAACTGATACCGTAACGGCTTGGGGTCATGGTCGTTCACCAACACGAAGCCCGCTCCGGGGGAGAGTGCATGGTAGGAGGCGAAGATCGACTGGTGCCGCTGAGCCGGAGCGAGGCTGCGAACGTCGAGGTCGGGATCGGTGCCCTGTTGTTGTGCCGCTCCGGCGGAGCCATCGAGAGTGCCGAGGAAGTCGACAGGCTCGGCGGTGACCAACTGGACCAACCGGTGGAGTGTGGCGGTGACCCTGACCGCCAGCTCAGGTCTCGGCACGCGGAGGGCCGCCCACGCCGACGCCACCAATCGGCATGCCAGGTCTCCCTGCCCGGCCCGGGCCAGGTTGGTGGCCGCCTCCAGCAACAGCGACAACACGACAGCCTCGGTGTCAGGAACCGACGCATCCTCGACGAATGGGGTTTCCTGCGCGGCTTCGGTGAGCCGGTGCATCTGCACCAGCAACTGCGGGAGGTCAACCTGATCATCGGCCAACAGAGCGGGCAGCAGGATGCTGTTCTCCTTGACCACATGAGCAGCAAAGAGCCTCCCGATCTCCTCGGCCCGCTCGGCAGCGTCAGCGCCGCTTGGCGCGTTGGCCAACCCTTCGACGGCTGAGGCGAGCGTCCGGTGCTCGGCGATCATCTCGGTCACGGTGCCGGCCAGGTCACCATGTACCCCGACCGCCGGGTAGATGGTGTGCTCCTCAGCCAACGCATGAGGAAGGACCTCGTCGGCGAGATAGGCCACGAGCTCGGCGACCGCCGGCTCGTACTGGCTGTTGGTGGCCACAGATCGGGACAGGGCGGCAACCCGGATGACGACGTGCTCGTCGAGTGACCGGTGGTGGGTGAGCATCGCCTCTACGGCCTCGGTCTCGGTGATCGTCACAACTCTGCCTCCTCATCGGGCCCGGCCGTCGCGGATGACAGCCCCTGGCGCCTCTCTTTCTATTTCTATTCTATACTAGAGTAACGTGGTGACACCACGAGATCCGTAGGAGATGTAGTGAGCCGAGGCGAGCAACCCGGGGTCCAGGCCGAGGCACGAGCCCTCGGCGATCCGACCCGTCATCGCATCTTCCGTTACATCGCCGATGCGAACGGTCCCGTGGGGGTAGCCGAGCTCACCGACCTGGTGCAGCTCAACCACAACTCGGTGCGCCAACACTTGGCTGTGCTGAAGAACGCGGGCCTGGTCGACGAGCATGTCGAGCAACGCATCCGGCCCGGGCGTCCCCGTCTCCTCTACCGGATGAACCCGGACGTCGGTGGCTCCTGGGGCACCGAAGGCCCCTACGAGCTACTCGCCACCCTGCTCAGTGAGGCCCTCCGCACTGACGTCAGCCCCCGCGAGGTGGGACGCCTGGCCGGACGGCGTCGCGCTCGTCGGATGCCGGTTGGAAGCGACACGCTCAAGGTGCTCGAAGGGGAGATGGTGGCCGGGAGCTTCCGTCCGGTGGCCACCCCATTGGAAAACGGGTGCGACTTCATACTCGAACGCTGCCCCTTCGTTGAGGTTGCCGCCCAAGATCCCACCACTGTCTGCCAGCTTCATCTCGGCCTGGCTGAGGGGGTAGCGGCGGAACTGGGTCAGGGCGCGACGGTGGAGCTGATCGCCAAGGACCCCCGTCGAGCCGGGTGTTGCATCAGAGTGCGGACCCTTTGAACCCGCCGTCGGCGATTCCGGTGCCCTCCGAGTCGGGTGCGAGGAAGTGCCTGAGCTTCACGACCATGTCGGCAGGGACGTCTCCATGGTGATGGGGCGGGCGAAAGACTTCGGTGCGCCCGTCCACAGTGACCCGGAAGCGGTCCTTGCTCTCGAGGGTGACCTCTCCGAGTGCTTCGAGCAGGGCGAGGACCTGCGGCCACTTGATGTTGTTGCTCAGGGGATGGCTGGATAGACGCACAAGGGTATGGCGCTGCTCGCTATCGAGATGATGTGGCTCGGCGCTCATAGCGATGGTCCTCGTTTCTGGTGGCTTTCTCTGTCCGAACATATGGGGGATGGGTGGCCAGCGCTTCACAACGATGCAGGTATGCCGAAGTGAGTTGGCGGTCCTCGTTCTTCTACCTCCTGCGACGATATCAGGCGATGGAATAACGGTGGCCGGCCGGAGTCGGGTCCGGGCCACGCTCGGCCTCCCTCGAGATAAGCCTTGATGAGGCAATCCGGCGCCGAGTGGCGGGATGCGGACGATCCGCTAGAGAGCAGGCCTTCAGGCGCCGGTCGGGGCCACAGCGAGACGGTTCAGACGGCGGCGGTGAGGGCCTCGATCAGCTGCATGCACCAAGTAGCTCGATCGGCGACGAGATCAACCAATCGGCTGGGCAATTCCCGACCCAGTACTGCGACATCGGGGGCCTTGGCGGCGTCGGCGAACACATTCGGCGCCGCGGTGGCCAATTCGCGAACGCGATTCACGAGAGCGTCGGCGTTAAGACCAAGGTCTCGGGCAGCAACCGGCCATGTGTTCCGATAGGGAAAGACTCGGTAGTCGCCGCCAATCTTCATGGCGAGCCGAAGCTTCTTCTCGTGGGCGCCGTACGGCAGCGCCGATGCGATGTCGTAGAGGGGTGCCATGCGGACTTGGTCATCGGCGAGGAGCAATGAGTAGTTCTTGGCATGGGCATCGGTGCCCGCGATTAGCCAGTTCCAGATCAGGGCATCGGCGAATCGCCGGACGGCGGCGTCGGCAACCCGTGGCGGCATAGCCTGGCGCAGGAGCTTGACGATGTCGGCCGGACCCGGCCCGCCTTCGTTCTGGTACTTGCGGGACGGTGGCACTCCGAGCGCCTGGCAGAGATCCTCCTGGTGTACGCGAGCGATTTCACGGCCTACCGCCTGGCGGTCGTAGCGATCCACAACAACAGCCGACTCGTCGCCGAAGCCGGTGACCTTCGTACGAACCGCAATCAGTCCCGCCCGGCGCGCCGCATCGAGGCAGAGGTGCTCGTTCAAATCGTGGTCGTCGAATCCGGCAACCGCCGGCTTGAGGATGTGGGTGGTGGGTGTCGAACCGGACGGAACGCCCCAGCGCCCATCCTGGAAGAGCAGGGCCGTCTTCGCCTGCGCTCCGGCGAGGCTGAACTGGCCGGTGAAGGACCGGCCGAGCCACGCTGTCGAATCCTCCCGGAGTTCTCGAAGGCGTTGCGCGACGTCGTCGTCTGTGAGCCACGTGACCTCCCCGGGACGCTCCAGGACGCGGTCGATCTCGTCCGGCGGGGCAATGCGCACTGCGCCAGCGCAGTCCTCACCAATCGGAGTGGCGAGGAGCGAGAAGGGGGACGACGCCGAGACGTGGAACTGCCGAGCCCACCGGGCCAACACGGCATCGTTGTTGGGAAGGAGACCCCACAGCCATGGGGTGACGACTTGGTCGGGATGCGATCGGACCTGAGTCGGCATCGAAAGCGACAGTGGAGTTGCGCCGGGTCGTCCCCGATACTCGTCGCCGTAGTCGAATCGCAGCTTTCCTCCCCGAAGGCGGACGAGGGTACCTGCGATGGTGTCGTCCAGCACGACGAGAAGGGAGTCGGTCATCGGTCGCGGTACCCGTCCAACAGAGCGTCCAGGTCGACCGACCTAGTGGTGGAAACATCTCCCCCACTGCTGCGCTCAATGAGGTCGAAACTGAGGCCGAGTGCATCGAGGAGGCGGATGACCAGGCCGAACTCGACGGACGGCTTGCCGGCCTCGAATGCGCTTATCCATTCACGAGAGACACCGGCGCGGGCAGCCAACTCGACCTGGCTCAGGCCAAGATCCTGCCGGCGGCCTCGAACGGTTGCTGCCACATCTCGGATGGTGTTGATCTGCACTGGTCACCTTTGTGTATGTACGTCCATAGGGAAGCAGTATGTACGTACGTGCATAACTGTAACATATGGACGTACATACATAACCCGGATATGTGGACGAGCGTCCACATTGGAAGCCCCCGAGGCCACAATATAAACTCGTTCTATCGACTGAGCTGCACCTTTGGTGCCGTGGAAACTCGAGGAACGATGGCGGAGATCCTGGAGTGAGCGCGATGGGATCAGACATAAGCCCACGATGCCCTCCGATTTGGTGGCGTCCAAGCCGGCGTGAACGTCTCGCAGTGCAACCAGCGATACCGGGACATCGCCCGGAACCGTCCGTCGAAAAGTCCAGCGTGACGGGGGGTGGCGGCGCGCCACCCGGCATACGCGGCGTACGCAGATTTTGATATCCCCCGATAAATCCACCCGATAAACCTGTGGATACCCCGTGGGAATACCACCCGAACAGCACGAAAGCCCACGACATCGTGGGCTTTCGGCGTACTGCTCTTGTTTCCTAGTGGCGGGGGCAGGATTTGAACCTGCGACCTTCGGGTTATGAGCCCGACGAGCTACCAGACTGCTCCACCCCGCGTCGCAAAGAAAGAAGATAGCACCTGGGGGGCGGGGTCCGACCAACACGACCGGAGGACTCGGGACAGAACCGGAAATGTCTCCCGGTTACGGCTGGCGAGAAGCCTTAAGCGGGCGCCGTGGTGGTGGTCGTAGCCCCGGGAGCCGTGGTTGTGGGCGTACTCGAGTTCCCCGCCGGTGTCGGCGGAACGGCACCGGTCAGCTGCTGCACCTGCTGCAGATAGCCCTCGAGCGCGGTGATGTCGCCCTGGTATGCACCCAGATTGCCGGCGTGGAGATCGGTCTGTGACTGTTGATAGGCGGCCTGGGCATTGGCCAACAGCAAACGCACCTCCGGTGACAACGCGTTCGATGAACCCCCCGGGGTCACAGTTGTCGACACCGGTGCATTGAAGACCTGGGTCAGGGCATCACCAATGCTGGTGCCAAGGGCGGCCTGGTTGCCGTAGACGGCGATCATGTACTGAATCTCCGGTACGGCGTTGCGGGTCGACTCCACGTAGAGAGGCTGGATGTAGAGCAGCGCGTCCGCCACCGGAATCATCAGCACATTGCCCAGCACCACGCTCGACCCGTTCTGGTTGAGAAAGCTGATCTCTTTGGAGATGGTGGCATTTTGGTCGATCTTGGCGGCCACGATGGACGGCCCCTGAACCGGCTGGTCACGTGGCGTTACGAACATCTCGAGGTTGCCGTACTGACCGGGATCAGACCCGGCGATCATAAAGCCGGACAATGTTTGAATTTGGCTCTGGCTCGACACCGGCACGAACGCGTCGAGCAACGTGAACGACTGTTGAGCCTGACCCGGCACTCTCAACTCTTGGTAGATGGGGGCCATTCGTACCAGCTGGCCGGTGGAAACCTGCTGGCCTTGAGCGTTAGTGGTCTGGGTGGTCGCCAACGCTTGCGAAGGCGACCCCGAGCCCGGAGATGGGGACAGCGTCCAGGCGTCGGCGGCGCTGTAGAAGTTGGCGGCATTGGCGATGTGGTACTTGCCGAACATCGAAGCTTGCACGGTGAAGATGTCCTCGGGATACCGAATGTGGGCGGTAAGGTCAGAGGGCATCTTCGACGCCGGTGTGAACATCCCCGGGAACGCCTTCTCGTAGGTCCGGATGATCGGGTCCTTCGGGTCCATCACATAGAACGTCATGGCCCCGGTATACGAGTCGATCACCACTTTCACCGAGTTGCGGGCGTAGTTGAAGTTTTTCTGCAGGCCACTGCTGTTGGACAACGCGCTGGTATCGCCATTTTGCGCGTAGGGGTAATTGTCGGTGGTCGTATAGGCGTCTTGGATCCAGTCGATGTGACCGCCGATCAGTGCCGGATACGGATCGGCATCGAGGCTGAGGAACGGCGCCGCCTTTGCCACTCTGGCCTGCACTCCCCGGTCGTAGATCAACCGCGACTTGTCGGTGAGCTGGCTCGAGATCAACAAGTTGTAGTCGCCGAAACGGAGAGCGAACAGCAGGCGGTTCAAGAACGACGAGAGTTGCACTCCCCCGTTGCCCGAGTAATGGGTCTCCACGTTGGATCCATTTGACAGCTGGTAGTCCATCTCGGGCGCCTTGGTGTCAGCCACCACGTACCCGGCGTTGTCCAGGCCGAAATAGACAGAGGGTTGGGTGACCTCAGGAAAGCCACCGTTGGATACGGGCGGAACGTCTTGCACGGCAAACGTCGGGTCCCCGTTGCTTGTCTGGGCGTTGGCCGGAGATACCACCATCCCGTACCCGTGGGTGAACACCAAATGGGTATTGACCCACGACGGCGACGGGATGTCCTGACCATTGACTTCCCGCACACCCACGATCGCCGGGGTTGTCTTCCCGGCTACCGGGTATCGGTCAACCGCCAAGCTGTTGAACTGGTAGTACGAGCGAATGTCCTGGAGCTTGTCGTAGGTGGGCTGGGTCAGGAGCGGGTCCCACAGACGCACATTGGCCAGGGTGTCGGCGTTGGCGGACAGTTGGGCGGCGGTGAGAGTCGAGGTGGCCGGATAGTTCACGCTCTTGATCGGATTGAGCTTGAACGCGGCTCGGGTGGCATCGATGTTCCGCTGGATATAGGGCCGCTCCAGGGTGTTCTGGGCCGGATTTACCTTCAGCGCCTGCACAATGGCGGGATAGATGGCGCCGGCGGCCAGGGCCACCACGAACCACAACCCCACTCCAATGATGGGAAGGGCCCAACCCTGGCGCCGAATGTTGTAAATCAACAGGAGGAATGCGGCCAGGGATACCAGAATCAGCAGTTCGAACGCCGGGATACGAGCGTGGACGTCGGCATAGTCGGCGCCCTTGTTGTACCCGTTCGACGAGAGGTCGAGCGAGTAGCGGGCCAGGTAGTACCCGACCGCTTTCACCAGGGCGAGCAGGCCCAGAATTACCGAAATATGAGCTTTGACCGCCGGGCGGACCCTGGGTTGCGCGCCCTGCAGGCGAATTCCTCCGTTGAGATAGTGAAAAAGTGCAGTGACCAGGAGTATGACGATCAAGGCCACCAGCGCCCAATGGACAAGGAAGAGCTCGAACGGAAGTTTGAAGACGTAGTAGCTGACGTCGCGGCCGAACTGGGGGTCCTTCACTCCGAACGGCACCCCGTTACGGAACAGGATCCAGTTCTGCCACTGGCCGAGCGCCTGAGATCCCACGATGAGTGCCAGCACGACGACGAGCCCGATCCTCAGCCACCGGACATAGGGCCCGATCACCTCCTGGTACCGCTTGACGAACTCATCCTCGGCGTCGAGTGACGGGCCCTTGGGAGCCAGTCGCTCAGCCACCATGAGACTGGCAAACAGCAGAACGCCGAAGATGACGGCGAACGTCAACATCAGGCCCGCCTTTATGTCAAAGAGGCTCCGCCACACCGGGTGCAAGTGAACCGACGAAAACCACAACGCATCCGTGTAGAGGAGGGCGAATGCGTGCAACGAGAGCAAGACGGCCACCACCACGATGATGGCGATGACAACCCCTCGGCGTCGGGCGTGGGCCGCGGAACGAGTGATTCTGGGAATGCTGGTGGGGGACCGCACGGACGCAGCCTACGTGGCAGAAGGTGCCAGCAGGCAACGACACCCTGGGTGCGCCGGGGGATGGACATGGCCGGTGGGGAATTCTCCGCCGGGCCGTTGTGGTCCGTTGAGCATATTGTCCCCACAATCGGGGCACGGCTCATCGCCTGCTGCGGCAGCGGCTATCCACTCGACCCGGAGGTTCTTCTTGCGCTTCGACCCGGCCAGTGAGCCAACCGAGAAGGCTGCCACGACGTAGTCACCGGCCAATCTCTCGATGCGCTCCCCTTTCCATTCCCTGAAGGCGGATCCCACATGCTCAGCCACTACCGGTTCATCCGCTCCATGCAGATGCTCGCCCTCGGAGAGACGTCGGCGGAGTGGGGCCAACACTGTCTCGGCCAAATCGTGAGCGACAGTTGTCATCTCTTCGGTCAGCGGCCCGTGGGTACCCTCTGACCCGACAAAGGATGCGCCGGCTTGGGCGGCCTCCACCAAATGTGGCAGCGCCGCCGTCGAATACGAATCGCTGTGTTCCGGATCGGCGGGGAGGATATCGGCAGACCACTGGAAATGACGTGAGCGCAACCGATCGAGCAAGTCGTTCTGGTCATCTTGCAGGGTGCGTTTCATCCGCCGAGCCAGAGCCTTCACCAGTGGTGCGGTCATCTCGTCCCGACGGACGGTGAAGGGGTTCCGTTCTTCAGGTGGGGCGTCACCCTCCTCTTCTTCGGCCTCGGCCTCAATCTCGGGAACGTCAGTCTCGGATACCTCCGGGGAATCAGAAACATCATCGGACGGAACCGGTGTAGCGGGTCCGGTTGGCTCACTGTCAACAGTGGCGACCACTCCAGCGGGATCCTCGGCGCCCGCATCGGGCTCCTCCCGCGACGCTCTGATTTTGGCAAATAGTGCGTCAACCGACGGTATGGGGTCCGGAGAGTCCACTTCGGCTGCGTCGCCGATCTCCCCGTGGGCACCGACGTCATCAACGGGTTTGGGAGACCGATCGGTCTGGTCGGTCAGATCATGCAGTTCATCCGTTGCCTGCCCGTGGTCCTCGTCGGCATCGGGCTGGGCGTCGGGTGTCTGGTCGGCCACCAGTGCTTCGGCAACCAGGGCCTCCTCGGCCAACAACGAAGCCGCTAATTCCTCCGGGGTACCTTCATCGGGCCGGGCAACCGCGGCGCGGCCGGCTGCCTCCGCGGCCAGACGCGCCTCGTCTTCCGCCCGAAACAGGTCGTCAGCAATGGTGTCGATCGAGCGACGCACACTGCGGACGGTAGAGGCCAGATTTTCCCGACCGGCCCTCAACTGCTCGATCTGGGCGTGGAGCACTTTGCGACGCTTGGAAAGATCGGCGAGCACCCGCGCTCGGAGACCCTGCGCCTCATTGATCATGTCGTGGCAATCGGACCGGGTCTGGGCGATCATCGCCTCCACCTCGGTCCGGGCCGCCTCCAACGCGGCCGCCGCATCCTCTTGCGCCCGGAGCCGGCACTCGGCAGCGGCCGCCTCCGTCTCCGCCGCCCGATCAGAAAGCTGCGCCGTGACACGGTCTTCGGTGGCTGCAATCTCTTGACGGGCGTCGGTCAGCAACCGATCGGCCTCGGCTTCCGCCTTGGCCAACATCTCATTCGACGCCTCGTGCGCACTGTGCAGGACCCGTGCCGTCTCCTGGCCCAGAGCCGCCGTCAATGTCTCTTCGTTGATGACCGGATTAGCCACCCGACGCTCGGCTTCTTCGAGTTCCCGCCTGAACTCGTGCTCTCGATCGGCCAGTGCCCTCAGGCCTTTGGCGATGGATTCGAGGTAGGCCCGTACTTCGTCGGCTGCGAATCCTCGACGGGTGGTGGCGAAGGTGTGACGCGCCACTTCATCGGGAGCCAAATGAGATGAGGATGAAATCGTCATCCAGTGGTCCTCGGGCATGAGGGAGATCCTACGACGAGCGGTAGGCCAAACGGGTCACCCTCAAGCCGGTGTCGAAGTTGTCGATGTGGAATTCGTCGGAACGGGAGGAACGACCCCTCCGTGGGCCGCCAGGACAGCCAGGGCCTGGTCGAGGGTGGAGACCGCGTAAATCTGCAGCCCCTTCCTCTGCTTGGACTTCGCCGCCTTGTACTCCTGAGGGGGTACCAGAAAGATGGTGGCACCGGCATTCTCGACAGCAACCGTCTTCTGGGGCATGCCACCAACGTCGCCGACGTTGCCCTGATCGTCGATGGTACCGGTGGTTGCCACCGTCTTTCCCCCGGTCAGCGAGCCACCGGTCAGCGCGTCGATCACCCCGAGCGTCATCGCCAATCCGGCCGATGGGCCTCCGATATTTGCGACATTCATAGTGACCGGGAAGGGATAGGTGTAGTTGACCTGATTACCCACTTGCACTCCGAGGTCCTCGGTCTGCATCACTCCCCCACCGGTATCGATGACCGTGTCCTTCAACGTCAGCGTCACCGGCTTCGGGGTGCTGCTCGCGTTGCTCCCCTGGCCGAGCACGGAAAGGGTGATGCTCTGACCCGAGTGATGGAGTCGGAGAGCTGTCACCAGACTGTCGGCATTCGGCGTCGAGGTGCCGTCCACGGCAGAGATGACATCGCCCACGTTGAGCAACCCGTAGGCGGGAGCCTTCGGATACGTGGCTGACACCACCGCCCCGCCGGGCTGAGCCGTGACCGGATACCCCAGACGCCGGAGTGCGGCCGTCTTCGCCGCCGATTCCGCCTGGGACATCTCCAGATCACCCTGAGCGGTGTACTCGGAAGGAGGGCTCCCCCCGGTGATCGACTCCAGCGGGTAGAGGTCGGTATCCCCTTGGAACTTGTAATACAGATAGGTCAGCGCCGATACCCTGCCGATCTCGACATCGGTCAACAACACCGAGTGGGTGACCGGGTGGCCCTTGTCCGCCGGGACCCTGATGAACTGCTGGACCGGCTGTGCCACTCCCGGCTGCACCGCGTAGTAGTTGAGGTTGACCCTGGACGCCACCGCGATCACGATGGCGGCGACGATGAGCGTGATCCACGGCCACCACCGGCGGGGGCGGGGGCGGGACGGTACCCCGGACGGAGTCGACCCGATGTCGGATGTGGGCGAGGAGAGGGTTTCTTCGGTCATAGTGGTGCGGTGGTTACTCCCAAGTCGTCTGGCGGGTCGAATCCCAGCGGTCGCTCGCCAGGTACTCAGGCCCCACAGCCTGCCACGGAACCAATAAGTGGGCCCGTCACCGAGCGACGGCGTTTGGTGGCGCTGGCCGGCCATGTCGGGGATGGGCACGCCGCACGAGCGGGACTCGATGATCCGTCACCGGTGGTGCGGGTCACCGCACTCGGGGCCCTCGATCGGCTGGACACCCTGAAGAAAGCCGACCTGGTGACGGCGCTGGCCGATCCCGACCCCTCACCGCGTCGACGGGCCTGCGAACTGGCCGCGTCCCGACCGGACGTGGATGTCTCGTCGTGCCTCGACGACGGCGACTCGTCGGTCGTCGAGATGGCGGCGTGGGCCCTGGGTGAACAGGGATCTCCAAAAGGCGTTCCCGCCTTGGCGGCGCTGGCGTCCATGCGGTCGGGTCACCGGGACCCTCTCTGCCGCGAAGCCGCGGTCGCCGCGCTGGGCGCCATCGGTGATCCTGCCAGTCTTCCCGCCGTGCTGGCCGCGTTGGACGACAAGCCGGCGATCCGGCGTCGGGCCGCGGTGACCCTCGCCGCCTTCGACGGGCCAGACACCGAGGCCGCCCTCCACCGATGTCTCGAGGACCGCGACTGGCAGGTGCGTCAGGTCGCCGAAGACCTGCTCGACGTGACCTGAACCGAAAGGTGTCCTCAGGAATCTGCGTCGGCAAAGATGTGGCGCAGGCGGTCGAACGAGTCGAGACACATACCTGCTCCTTGCACCACGCACTCGAGCGGCGTCGGAACCAGATGCACCGGCACCTCGGTCTCGTCAGCCAGACGGTTGGCCAGGCCACGGAGCATGGCTCCTCCGCCCACCAGGTAGATGCCCTGGTAGATGATGTCTTGGGCCAGTTCGGGCGGGGCATCTCCCAGGCAATCGACCACGGTCGCCAAAATAAGGTCCACTTGCTCACGGAGCGCGTAGCGGATCTCCTCGGGCGATAGCACCACGATCTTCGGCAGCCCGGTAGCGACCTCGCGCCCACGGACCTCGGCTTTCACCTCGTTTTTGTAGGGAAGCGCCGATCCGATGGCCAACTTCAGTTCCTCGGCGGTCCGTTCGCCGATGGCCACGTCGTACTCGCGTCGCACGTACTGCTGAATGGCGGCATCGAGGTCGAAGCCGCCACAGCGAATGGCGCGGGAGGTGACCAGCCCACCCAGCGAAATGACCGCCGTCTCGGAGGTACCACCTCCGACGTCGACCACCATGTTGCCCATGGGCTCATTGGTGGCGAGCCCGGCCCCGATAGCCGCCGCCATCGGTTGCTCGATGAGATAGGCCGACGAAGCTCCCGCATGACGGGCAGCCATTTTGACAGCTCGCCGTTCGACCGACGTGATGGCCGATGGAACGCAAATCAGCACCCTCGGCCGGCTGAGCTTTGTCACCCCGGCCCGACGCAACAACAGTCTGATCATCCGCTCGGTGATATCAAAGTCGGTAATGGCGCCTTCGCGCAGTGGACGGACGGCGACGATGTAGCCCGGAGTGCGCCCGATCATGTGCCACGCTTCGTTGCCGACGGCCAGGACGTCACGTGTCCTGGTGTTGAGGGCGATGACCGTCGGTTGGTTCAACACAATGCCTTTGCCTTTGGCGTAGACGAGGGTGTTGGCCGTACCGAGGTCGATAGCGAGGTCACGAGCCACTGGGCCATCGTAGGGCCAGCTGTTCAACCAGCGGATGAGTTGACCTCGCCGGCCCCTCTCCGAGCGTGGGCGACCTCCCAATCCCCGATCTCGTCGCTAGTCTCATGTCGGTGAGTGGAGACACCCCCGAGGGCACAGATTTCGGTTCGGACGGCCCCGACCACGGTGATGGAACCCCAGATCCCATCCGGGGCTGGATCTCTCCCGACGACCGCCTGTGGAGACACCCCTCGGAATCGATGTCGGCCAAGCACGCTTCGCTGGCACGGTTCGGCGGGGCTGACTCCGATCGAAGTCGCCCGAGCCCGTGGATCGTGGGGGGAGCGGCGGCCTGTGTCGCCGGCGCCCTGCTCGCCTCGGGCCTGGTGATGGCAACTTCGGGAGCCTCACCGGATGGTGGGGGTCCGTCTCGTGCGACCACGACATCCAGCCTGGTGGCGTTGTCCACCCCGCCTACGACCGAGCCCGGAACAGCACAACTGTCGAGTGGGACCGAGATGGCCCACATGGTGGCGGCGGTGCGACCGTCATTGGTGGCCCTGACCGTAACTCGTCCTTCCGGAGTGTCGGTGGCCACCGGAGTGACCGCCGAGTCGGGCGGCATCATTGCCACGACCGCCGCCGCCGTCGCCGGTGCGCGTGCCATCTCGTTCGACGAATCGGACGGCACCCGAACCCCCGCCCAATTGGTCGGGAGTGATCCGACTTCGGGAATCGCCGTGGTGCGAGTGCCGTCTGATCTACCGGTGGCCGACTTCGACACCAGTGATCCGGTACTGGGAAGCATGACGGTGGCGATGGCCCTTCATTCCGGTTTCGGTAGAGCCTCTGCCCCTCATTCGTCCGTGTATGCCGGCCCGGTGCGGTCATCGGGTACCGCGGTCGGGGTCGGCGGCCCCGCATCCCGTTTCGCGGTCACCACGGTAGATCTACCCCTGTCGGCCCAAGACAGCGGCTGCGCATTGCTCAGCGGCACCGGGCAGGTCTCGGGAATCCTCGACACCACACAGACACAAGGTGATGCCACCACCGGCGTGTTCCTTCCGGCTGAACTGATTCTGGGGGTCACCCGTCAGCTGGTGGCAGCCGGGACCGTCGGGCGCGGATGGCTGGGCGTCGAGGCCAGCGACATCAACGGGACCACGGGCGCCACGCTGTCCACGGTGGCAGGTGGATCCAGCACTCCCAACGGTGCCACCCTCGATGCCATCGACGCGGAAGGGGCGGCGGCCCGGGCCGGCCTGCAGATCGGTGACGTCATCGTGGCCGTCAACGGAGAGGCGGTGCACTCGATGGCCGAACTGCGCACCCGCCTGTACGCCGACCTCCCGGGAACGTCAGTGGTCCTAGCCATCGAGCGCTCGGGATCGCTGGGAAACACCAGCGTGGTGTTGGCCGCCGGTGGAAGTGGTGCATCGGACGGCGATTCGTCGCCGTAGCATACAGGCATGCCACCGCCTGAATCCGGGGACGCGGGAAACCCGTTCCAATCTCTGCTCGGCGACCTGATGAAGATGTTGGGTACCAACGCTCCCGATCAATGGGAAATGACCCGGTCGTTTGGGGTGAACGTCGCCACCGGTGGCACCCCCGAATCGAATGTGGAACCGATCGAACGGATTCGACTCGAGGAGTTGGCCCGGGTGGCTGAACTGCACGTGATCGAGGCCACCGGCATGCCCGTCTCCTCCGATGGCCGGCGGCTCTCCTATTTGCCCGTCGGCCGTGGCGATTGGACCCTCCGGGCCCTCGACGCCTGGAAGCCGGTGCTCTCCGCCATGGCTCCAACCACCACCCCTCCCCTGGGGACCCCGGACATCGATGAGCCGAGCGGGGACGACCCTCTCGGTGGGTTGGGCGATCTATTGGGTCAGTGGGCGGTCGTCATCGGACCCATGTTCTTCGGGTTACAACTGGGATCGGTGGTCGGTCACCTGTCCCATCGGGCCCTCGGCCAATACGCATTGGCCCTCCCGTGGGCCCCGTCTGCCGAACTGGTGATCGTGACGACCAACGTCACCTCGTTCGCCGACGATTGGAGCATCCCCACCGATGAAGCGCTGTTATGGGTGTGCGCTCGTGAACTGGCGTCCCACGCGGTGTTGTCGAGACCCGGCGTCCGGGCCCGGATGGAAGAGTTGCTGCAGGCTCTGGCGGTTTCGGCGGGTGCTACCCAACAGGGCCTGGCGCAACGGTTGGGGGGATTGGGCGATCCCACCGGTGAGCCCGGGATGAACCTCGAGTCCATGCAAGATCTCTTCGGCGACCCCGAGGCCCTCCTCAGTGGTCTGCTCACCCCCGAGTTCAAACGGTCTTCGGATCAGCTCACCTCACTGGCGGTGGTGATCGACGCCTACGCCGATCACGTGGCGGATCAGGTAGGGCGAAAGTTGGTGGGTTCCCACGCCCAACTCGCAGAGGCCTGGTATCGACGTCGGATCGAGCGGGGCAAGGGCGAGGAAGCCGCTGGGGCGCTGTTCGGGCTCGACCTTGAGCAAGCCCAGGTCGACAGGGGCCGCGCCTTCATCGCCGGTGTGGTGGAACGGGCGGGCGACGAGGCTCTGGCCCGGCTGTGGTCATCCACCCGTCATCTTCCGACTCCACCCGAAGTGGATGCCCCCGGGTTGTGGTTGGAGCGGATCAGCCTGCCGGAACTCGACGGTCCGGACCAACCTTCCGAGGCGTAAACGGCGGAGTTACCCGTCAGTCGGGGACGGCGCCTCAGCCTCGACCGGGGCCGGGGACGGGGTTTCCTCAGGCACGCCGAGATCCCACTCGAGGGTGATGTTCTCGCGCTCAGCGTCGCGGATGACCCGCTCCCGGTTACGTCGGTACTGCGGATCGTGCGGAGGCAGCAACACCAGCCGGGCCATCGTCCGATGGCGGAACGCCTCGATGAGCTCGGCATCACCGAAGTCAGACTGGACTTCCCAATGCGGCGCCACCGGGCCGAGATACACGACCCGCACATGGCCGATCGGCGGTTGAGGCTCTTCGCCCTCTTCCGGGACGGTGTGTTCGTCGGTGACCGGGGTCATGGTGGTGGTTCCTCCTGGGATGACGGCGGGCGCCAGCCTACCCGCCACTTGGGCGGGCTCCGAGCGTGACGTTGATCGTCATGCGGGTGGCGCCCCGGTAGATCCCCACGGTGATGTGGTCGCCGGGCTTCAGCGGATGGATGGCAGCAGTCAGATTGTCAGCCGTTTGGATGGCTGCTCCGTTGAAGGAAACGATCACATCGTTGTTCAGCAGGCCGGCGGTGTCTGCCGGACTTCCCGACTGCACCGAGAGCACCAGGGCACCCGACGATGGTGTCAGGTGGTCCAGTTGTTGAAGTGTCGGGGTGACCGTGCCGACCGAAACACCCATGAACGCGGAGTTGGCCGCCGGTGTTGGCTGAGGACTGGCATTCCCGGCACCACCCGGACCCCCACGTCGCAACTCGGCGAGCCGGGGCTTGACCAGGTCGATGGGGATGGCGAAACCGATGTTCTGGGCCGGGACGTTGCCTGAACTGCTAGAGGCCACTGCGGTGTTCATCCCGATCACCTTGGCCTGGGCATTGACCAGAGGACCGCCTGAGTTCCCCGGGTTGATGGCTGCGTCGGTCTGGAGCAGTCCGGTGAGGGTCTCGGTCTGCCCACTGTCGTTCTGCGCAGACAGCGAGCGGTGGATGGCAGACACAATCCCTTCGGTGACCGACGGCCCTCCGGCCAACGCCAATGCGTTGCCAATGGCCAGCACCGAGTCACCCACCTGGCTCTGCGACGAGTTGCCCAGCGTAACGGTGGGAAGGTTGGAGGCATTGTCAATCTGCACCAACGCCAGGTCATTGCTGGGGTCGGTCCCGACCACGTGGGCGGTGAGCGCCTTGGTCTGTCCGAAGAGAGTGGCAGTGACGGTGGTGGCCCCGGTGACTACATGATTATTGGTCAGGACCTCCCCTTGGGGGGTGAGGATCATGCCGGTGCCGGCCGCCTGCACAAAGTCACCGCCGGAGGAGCTCCCGGTCTGGACGGACTCGCTGTCGATGGAGACAACAGCTGGTTCCACAACCGCCAGGATCCCCTGGATGTCCTTGGGCTGGGCCAGGACACTGGTATTCGGGAAGTACTGCTTGATGATGGTCTGTTGGCTGCCGACTCCGACAATGGCTCCAACCATCGATCCCACCGCGGCGGCGAGCACCGCCACCACGATGACCACCAACAGCCAATTGCGCCGGGTCAGGGTGTGGCGCACCACCCGGGGCGCCGGGACCGGTTGGGCGTACCCGTACGGATATCCCGCACCCGGGGGCCTGTAGCCGCCGTAGGAGGGATATCCCGGCCCACCCGGAGGCGGCCCGTACGGGGGGTAATTGCCCGGATACACCGGGACGGCGTTCCCGTACATATTGAGGGTGGGAGAAGCCTCCGGGGCGGGTGGTGGTGGTGCAGCCGGTGCAGCAAGGGGCATTGAGGGTACGCTCTGTGGTGAGGAATCATCCACCCCGGGACCCTGAGCGGGGTCCGGTTGGGCGGATTCTGTCTGCCCACTTTCGGCCCCTTCATAAGAAGGACCCGGTCCCCGATAAGAAAATTGTGAGGATTCCATCAACAAAGGCTCATTTCGCGCCGGAGAACAAGCAGGGATGGGACAATAGTCGTGTACTGATGGCGGCGGCGGTGGGCCGGGTCAAACGGACTCACTGCCAGTCATCACCTTGGATCGGAGAGCAAGCACATGGATGCGAATTGGATGAGCGAAGGCAAGTGCCGGGATCTCTCCCCCACTGCCTTTTTCCCCAGCGACGGGATCGGGGTGCAGGCCGCCCAGCGCATCTGTGCTGAGTGCTCGGTGGCCGACGCCTGTCTCCAGTATGCCTTGGACGAGCGGGTCGACCACGGCGTGTGGGGCGGCAAGTCCGAGCGCGAAAGGCGACGGATACTCCGCCGCCGACGGTTGAGCCACACAACCGTGAGGGTCTGAGCCAACCCGCACTCATCGGTGTACCGGTACCCGTAGTGCTCACCGAGTGCGTCATCAACATCAGCGAGGGTCGCGACGTGGATGTGATCAGGGGCATTGCCGATCAGGCTGGGGCCACCCTTTTGGATGTTCACACCGACCCTGAGCACCACCGTTCGGTCCTGACTCTCGGTGGGGAAACAGACAGTATCGCGGAGGCGGCGCGAGCGGTGATCACCACTGCGGTGAAGCGCATCAACCTTGGTGACCACCAGGGAGTGCATCCCCGGATGGGAGCTGTCGACGTGGTCCCCTTCGTCCCGTTGGGTCCCACCGGGCGCATCGAAACCGCCATCGATGCCCGGAACCGGCTGGCGGCCTGGGCCGGCTCCGACCTCGAATTGCCGTGCTTTCTCTATGGGCCCGAGCGATCACTGCCCGAAGTGCGCCGGGAGGCATTTCGGACACTCGATCCCGACACCGGTCCGTCCACGCCGCACCCGACTGCCGGGGCCACCGCGATGGGAGCCAGGCCTCTGCTGGTGGCCTACAACATCTGGATCACGGTGAGCGAGGGTTCAGAGATCGATTCCGCCGCGGCAGTGGGGCTGGCCCGGGGCATTGCCTCCTCCATCCGCAGTCCCATGGTGCGCAGCCTGGGTTTGGCGGTGGGCTCCGGCGCCCAGGTCAGCTGCAATCTCATCGAACCGCACTCGGCGAGTGTGGTCACACTTTTCGACACGGTCTCCCACCTGGTCAACGAGGCCGGCGGCCACGTCGAACGGGCCGAGCTGGTGGGTCTGGTATCACGAGAACTCCTCACCGGTGTGCCGCCTCACCGATGGGCGGAGCTCGATCTCAGCGAAGAGCGGACGATCGAGGCCCGGCTGGCATCAGTCGGTGTCCTGGTCGGCTGGTAACTATCAATCAGGACGCGTTGGCGACGGACCGTCGCTGCATGGCCCGCTGTCGTCGGAGACGGCGGCGCTCACGTTCGGAGAGCCCTCCCCAGATCCCGAACTTCTCCCCGTTGGCCAGCGCATACTCGAGGCAGTCCTCGCGGACGACACAACCCCGGCACACTCCCTTGGCTTCGCGGGTAGAAGCGCCGCGCTCGGGAAAGAACAGGTCGGGATCGACCCCCATGCAGTTGGCCTTGGTCTGCCAGCTGCGCTCTTGACGTCCGTACATCAAGGACACCACGTCCATGGGTGCGCCTCCCTCACCACTTATGTACTCGGCCCATCCTGCGAGCCTCATAGCACGTATGTAACTACAACAGTGTCATCTTCTCCCATGCCAGGGAGAAACGCAAGGCGCAACTTGGGTTTTTTCCCCTGGCTCGGCCTGTGGGGTCCGGGAGTTTGATGCCCCCGGCATCAGCCGGCGCGGCGCCCCCGGCTTCGGACATTGGTCTTGTGGCGAAGAAAATCAACCAGCACGTAGTCACCGAGTTCATCCGGTGACGTCGAGAAGGTCCGACCCCGATTGATCCGGGTCAGTTGTTCGATGAATCCCCTGAGCGCCCCATCGGGATCGAGGAGGAACGTATTGATGGTGATCTTTGATCTGGTGCAGCGCATGACCTCGGCCAAGGTCACCTCGAGGGTTTCAGGGATGGGCGGATAGTTGAAGAACACGTCATATCCGACTCCCCGTGCGTCGGGGACGATATGGGCCGTCGGCTCGCCGTCCGTCACCAAAATGATCTGTTTGGTCCCCGGTTGGTGGGCCAACATCTTGCGAGCCAGAATCAGGCCGTGTTGCAGGTTGGTGCCGTACACGTAGTCCCAACTGACGGTGGGAAGATCTTCGGGTTCGATCACCCGAGCCACCTCGGAGAAACCGACCAACCCCAGATAGTCACGCGGAAAGCGAGTGGTAATCAGCGTGTGAAGGGCGAGCGCCATCTTTTTCGCCGGAACGAAGTTGTCGCGCATGGGCATGGACAACGACAGGTCGAGCAACAAGACGGTGGCCGTGCGGGACAGCGCTTCGGTCTCGATCACCTCGAAGTCATCCGGGGTGAGTCGCACCGGCACCCCTTGGCCCGAGCGCCGGACAGCATTGTGCACGGTCCGGGAGAGATCGAGATTGAACGGGTCCCCGAATTGGTAGGGCTTGGTGGTCTCCTCGCGGTCATGGCCGGTCCCACTCCACGTGGTGCGGTGGTTGCCGACCCGATCCTTGGTCAACTGGCCGAACAGATCGGCCAGGGCCTGCTGCCCGATCCGGCGCATCCCTGCCGGGGTCAGCTCGTAGCGACCCTCCCGCTGGTCGATGAGCCCGGCGTCGGCCAACTGTTTGGCCAGTTTGGCCAGTCGATCCATGGAACGGGCGGCGTCCTCCCCCAGGTGTTTGGCCACCTTGTCGAGATCCACCTCGGACAGAGATGCAGGGGAGTTGGCTGACCGCAGGAACGCCTCGAGCTCATTGAGGTCTTTCAACCGCGAAGCCGCGTCGGTGGCGTCCCCCATCCCGAGCGGTTGGTCACCACTGAATTGATACCGTTGCTCCCAACCAGCGTCGGGGAAGGCGCGCTGTAAATTCCCGGCCAGACGATCTACCTGCCAGCGAAGATCCAGATCCTCCAGCAGTGACTCCGCCAGTCCTTGGAGTTGAGCCCGCTGCTCGGGCGACATGGAGTTCCACATGGCCTGCGCCGCGGCCATGCGGGCGGCGAGCTGCTCCAGTAGCTCATCGAGGTCGGCGGGATCCCCGGGGAACAGATCGCCATACTGCTCGAGGAAGGACTCGAAGGTCGGGTCGACAGGTTCACCCGCCTCCCGTTGCTCGAGCATCCGATTGAGGGCATCGAAGGCGTCGCGCATCCGGGCCAGCTGTTCGGGGTCGGGATTGGTAAACGCATCCGACATCTGCTCGAAGTAGGTGCGAGCTACCTCTTCGCGAAGGCGTTCCATCAACTCTTCGAAGTGCTGGCGCGCCTCCGAGGAAATGAATCCGTACTGTTGGAGCCCGCGCACCGTGCCGGCCAGATCCGGCGGCAGCAGATCAAGTGCCATGCGCCGTTCGGTGGCGACTTCGTCGGTGACCTCTTGCCGGCGCTGGTCGCCCGATTGGCGGGCATCCGTCTCGAGCTGGTCGATTCCGGCCCGTTCCTCGGCCAGCACCTCTTCGAGCTCGGCCGCTACCTTGCTGTACGCGCCGCCCAAATCCCCACGATCGAGCTGATCCTCCCGCTCGAGCCGAAGTTGATCCAGCAGGTCGCGCAGGCCCTGAACTTCCTCGCCTTCGGGAGTCCTCCAGCCCCGATTGAGCATCCGCTGCATGGCTTCGTGGAGATCACCGTTGGCCAGCAGATCGTCGGTCAGCTGGGCCAGCACCGCGTCGGCATCGTCGATCTCGGAGTTCTGGGTTCCGTCCCAGCGCCGATAATCGAAGCGCCAGGTCATCCCCGACCCCGATACGTCGCCCGAGCGCCGGCCGCCTCTTTGTTGAGGCGCTTGGTGAGATGCAGGCCCTCGAGGAGGAATTCGACGGCACTGGCCACCACCCCGGGATCCTCCGATCCGCCGGCCAGGGCCAGCACCGGTCCGGACAACACCGGGATCCGGGTCAGGGTCTCGGCGTAGGCCGACGCCGGAAGATCATCGCCGGCGTGGACAACCGTCTCTTCGGTGAACGCCGCCACCACGGCGTGCGGGTCATCGAGGATCACTCGGCGGCGAAAGACCGACAGCACAGCCGCGGCCAGCAGCTGGGATACCAGGAGCTCCTCCCGGCCCTCCTCCAGGGTCTCCACTTCGACCTTCCCCAGGGTGGATGAGACAAGGGACGCCAGGTCCGAGACCCGGGGTACGGCTCCGGCCTCACCGTTTCGAAGAGCCCGACGGGTGGCGTTGGCGGCCAACGTCTCGTAGTTGGCAATTGTCAACCGGACGGAGACCCCCGACCTCTGATTGAGGTGTGGGCTCTCCCGGGCGAGCTGGCTCATGGCCGCTATGACCTCGGCCATGAAGTCGGGCATCTCCAACCGGGGAAGACCAGGGCCGGCGTCCGTGCCATTGTCCGGAGCGCCCTCAGTTGTCCCGGGGAGATGAGCTTCCACCTGGGCAATGCGTAGTTCGGTCTCCGCGTCCAGGGGATAGTGGGTACGGATCTGGGCCCCGAAGCGGTCCTTCAGGGGGGTGATGATCCTGCCGCGGTTGGTGTAGTCCTCGGGGTTCGCAGTGGCGAGGAGAACAATGTCGAGGGGCAGGCGCACCCGATGGCCACGGATCTGAACATCGCGTTCCTCCAACACGTTGAGGAGACCCACCTGAATCCTCTCGGCCAGGTCGGGGAGCTCATTGACGGCGAAGATGCCTCGATTGAGCCGAGGCACCAAGCCGTAGTGGATGGTCAACTCGTCAGACAGGTACCGGCCCTCAGCCACCCGGATGGGGTCGACTTCGCCGATGAGGTCAGCGATGGAGGTATCCGGAGTGGCCAACTTCTCGCCATAACGCTCACTCCGGTGTATCCAGGAGATCGGCGTGTGATCGCCCGACTCGGCCACCAGATCCTTGGCGAATCGGGAGATGGGGTGGTACGGGTCGTCATTGATCTCGGAATGGGCCACAATCGGCAGCCATTCGTCGAGGAGCCCGACGAGCGACCGGATGAGCCGTGTCTTCGCCTGACCACGCTCGCCGAGCAAAATCACGTCGTGCCCTGCCATCACCGCGTTCTCGAGCTGGGGCAGCACGGTGTCGTCGAAACCGAGCACGCCGGTGACCAGACGCTGACCGCTGGCAATTCGGGCAGCGGCATTGCGACGCATTTCCTCCGCCACCGGAATCGACCGCCATCCCACCTCTCGAAGGCGGCCCAGGGTGGTGATGTCCGGAGGAGGTGTTGTCCGGTCCTCGGGATCAGGGGTGGCGTCTCCGGGATCAGGGGTGGCGTCAGGCTTCACCTTGCTCATGGTTTGGAGCCTACGCGTGCTCGTTCAACCATGGTTCGCCAGACTGAGGGACCCTGTTACCCGCCGGTATCCACCAATCCCGGCCCCCTAAAACAGCTCCCGGGCACCTCGCAGTTTCACGAGGAGGGCGCGTTAGTGGAAAGATGATGCCTCGTCAGTACTCGGGCCGGTTCGGCCCGCACCATTTCCGGCCCGCGGGCCGATACAGGGAGGAACGACTTGACCACGTTGGAGGACGCCAAAGTCACCCCGGTCGTGCTCGGAGGGGTACGGGGCGGACCATCGGTCCCGACCCTGCGCAAGGACCGCTGGTGGATCCAGCCGGTGGTCACCGTCACTGTGCTGGCAGCATTTGTGGCCTATGCCACCTGGGCCGCCTTCGTGAACAACAACTACTTCGTCGGCGCCGCCCAGCACCGCGACCTCATCTCGCCGTTCTATTCGCCCTGCCTGACGGCCACCTGTGTGCCCGGCAGCCACCCGGGCTCGATCATCACCTGGTGGACCATCTCCCCGGCCCTGTTGATTCTCATCTTCCCGCTCGGTTTTCGGCTCACCTGCTACTACTACCGCAAGGCCTACTACCGGTCGTTCTGGTGGGCGCCCCCGGCATGCGCGGTCTCCGACGCCCATGGCTCCTACTCCGGTGAGTCGAAGTTCCCCCTGTTCTTTCAGAACATCCACCGCTATTTCTTCTACGCCGGCCTGGTGTTCAATACCATCCTCACCATCGACGCCATCGTGGCCTTCCGGCAACCTGGTCATGGGCTCGGCTTCAGCGTCGGAACTGCAGTTCTTCTCATCAACGCCACGCTCCTGTGGCTGTATTCGCTGAGCTGCCATGCCTGTCGACACCTGTGCGGTGGTGGCGTGAAGCAGTTCTCCGCCGCTCCCATCCGCCACTGGATCTGGAAGACCCTCACCCCGCTTAACGCCAAACACTTGGCCTTCGCCTGGATGAGCCTGCTCTTCGTGGCCCTTGCCGACGTCTATGTCCGCTTGGTGGCCAGCGGGACCATTCACGACTACGGCTTTCACTTCTAAGGGGTATCGAACACATGCCTGAGTACGAAACCCACGACTTCGACGTCATCGTCATCGGTGCCGGTGGCGCCGGTCTCCGAGCCGCCATCGAAGCGAATGCCAAGGGGTTGCGCACCGCTCTGGTGTGCAAGTCCCTGCTGGGCAAGGCCCATACGGTGATGGCCGAGGGTGGTGTGGCCGCCGCTCTCGGGAACGTCTACCCCGAGGACAACTGGGAGGTCCACTTCCGCGACACCATGCGCGGCGGGAAGATGCTCAACAACTGGCGGATGGCTCAGCTGCACGCCCAGGAGTCCCCCGACCGAGTCCGCGAGCTCGAGGAGTGGGGCGCCCTCTTCGATCGGACCAAGGACGGGCTGATCCTCCAGCGCGACTTCGGTGGCCATCGCTACGCCCGCCTGGCCCACGTGGGCGACCGGACCGGTCTCGAGTTGATCCGGACCCTGCAGCAGAAGGCGGTGGCCGACGGGGTCGAGGTCTTCATGGAGGTGAAGGTCCTCCGGCTCCTCCGCGACGCTGACGGGGTCGTCTCTGGCGCGGTCGGCTACTGGCGCCCGAGCGGCGAGTTCGTCGCCTTCACCGCCAAGTCGGTGGTTCTGGCCACTGGCGGAATCGGCAGGAGCTGGATGTACACCACCAACTCGTGGGAGTCGACCGGCGACGGTGTGGCGATGGCCTTGTGGGCCGGCGCCGACGCCATCGAGATGGAGTGCGTCCAGTTCCATCCCACCGGCATGGTGTGGCCGATGTCGGTCCGGGGCCTCCTCGTCACCGAGGCCGTACGCGGCGACGGGGGTGTCCTCCGCAACTCGGACGGCGAGCGGTTCATGTTCGACTACATCCCCGAAATGTTCGCGGCCGAAACCGCGGATTCGGAGGCCGAGGGTGACCGCTGGTACGACGACCATGCCAACAACCGGCGCCCACCGGAGCTCCTCCCCCGCGACGAGGTGGCACGCTCCATCAACAGTGAGGTGAAGGCCGGCCGGGGCAGCCCGCACGGAGGCGTATTCCTCGATATCGCCTCCCGTCTCAGCGCCGAGGACATCCGTCGCAAGCTCCCGTCCATGTACCATCAGTTCAAAGAACTTGCCGGGGTGGACATCACCGCCGAGGCCATGGAGGTGGGGCCCACCTGTCACTATGCGAACGGCGGGGTCCGGGTCGACGCCGACTCGACCGCAACCACCGCCCCCGGGCTGTTCGCAGCAGGCGAGTTGGCCGGAGGCCTGCATGGGTCGAACCGCTTGGGAGGCAACTCCCTCTCCGACCTGATCGTCTTCGGACGCCGGGCCGGTATCGGGGCGGCCGAGTTCGCCGAGGGGCGTACCGGCAGGGTCACGGTGGACGAGGGGGAGATCGCCAGCGCCATCGCCGCGGCGCTGGCCCCATTCGAGCGTGACGGGGGCGAGAGCCCCTACGACGTGCACCACGATCTCCAGACGACCATGCAGAGCCTGGTCGGTATCATCCGCACCGGTTCCGAGCTCGAAGAAGCCATGGGGAAGATCGAGGCCTTCGAGGAGCGAGCGGCCAACGTGTCGGCGAGCGGCGGGCGCCAGTACAACCCGGGCTGGAACCTGGCCACCGACCTCCCGTCGATGCTCACCGTGTCGCGTTGCGTGGCCCAGGGAGCCCTCAACCGCAAGGAGAGCCGTGGTGGCCATACCCGTCAGGACTTCCCGAGACCCGACCCCGAGATGGGCTCGGTGAACTTCGTCCAGGGCATACCGACGAGCACCACCGATACCTCAGGAGCAGGCGGGACACCCTCGGTTCGCTCGATCACCATCACGCCCGTGCCGCTACCGGTGATGCCGGACGAGTTAAAGGCACTCATGGAGTTGAAGGAGGCTTACTGATGGCCGACGAAATCGTTCGACAGTATGTCGACTCCGCCTCCACGACTGGCAACGTGACCATGAGCGTCTGGCGCGGCGACGCCGGTGATGGCTGTTTCGTCGAGTACGAGTTGGAGGCAAAAGAGGGCGAGGTGGTCCTCGACGTCATCCACCGGATGCAGGCAACCCAGGCGCCCGATCTGGCGTGCCGTTGGAACTGCAAGGCCGGCAAGTGCGGCTCGTGCTCGGCGGAGATCAACGGCAAGCCGGCCCTCATGTGCATGACCCGTATGGAAACTCTGCCCACGGGCGAGCCGATCACCGTGGCCCCGCTCAAGACGTTTCCGATCATTCGCGACCTGGTGACCGACGTCTCGTACAACTATGAGGTCGCCAAGCGGATCCCGTCTTTCAATCCCCGCCCCAAGACAACTGACGAGCTCAAGGCGGGCGGCTACAGGATGGCCCAGATCGATGTGGAACGGAGCCAGGAGTTCCGCAAGTGCATCGAGTGCTTCCTGTGTCAGGACGTCTGCCACGTGATCCGGGATCACGAGGAGAACAAGACCACGTTCGCCGGTCCCCGCTTCTTCGCCCGGTCGGCCGAGTTGGAGATGCACCCCCTCGATGTCACCGACCGGCGGGCGATCCTGCGTGAGGAGCAGGGCCTCGGGATGTGCAACATCACCAAATGCTGCACCGAGGTGTGCCCCGAGCACATCAAGATCACCGACAATGCCATCATTCCGCTCAAGGAACGGGTGGTCGACGCCTCCTACGATCCGGTGGCATGGCTGGGACGCAAAATTCTTCGTCGCACCAAAGCATCGGCAGCCGAGGCTCAAGCGACCTCACCGGTGAGCGGACCCCCGGGCGTGCAACCCGATGCTGCCGTTCGCGGGATCCCGACTGCCGTCGGCGAGTGACCCCCCGGCAGCACAACTCCTCCCCGACTGGCCGGCTGTGCCGCAATTTCTGAGTCCCGAGTGGGTGGCCGCCTTTGATGGTGCCCTCGCCGGCGTGGCCATACCCGGCCCCGGAGATGACGCCGGATTGGCCGCCATCGATGGCCGGTTCACAGTGGTCCAAGAGGTCCATGGCACCCCGGGCGGCGATGTCACCGTGGTGTTGACGGTCAATGCCGGCACGGTGCATGTGTCGTTGGCCGCGGATCCCGAGTCCGGTGCCGAGATGGCCGACGTAGCCATCTCCCTCTCCTACGAGGATGCCGCCGCCCTCTCCAAGGGCGAGTTGGTGGCCGCCGAGGCGTTGACCGCCGGGCGTGTTCGGGTGCGCGGGGACCTGTCGGTGCTGGTGGCCAGTCAGCAGATGTTGGCGTCGGCCCAGCCGTACGTGCAAGCGCTCACCGCCGACACCACCTACTAGTCCCCCGTTCCTACCAGGCCCCCGTCCGGTCCCATGCAGACGGCTCCATGCAGACGGCTCCATGCCGTGGCACGGTAGAGGCCCATGGCAGGCGTCGCACAGTTGCAGCCGCACACCGAGGGGGCACCGTGGAAATCCTGAGTGGTCGGACCATCATCCACCCGATCGACCTCGAACGAACCATCCGCTTCTACCGGGACGGGCTCGGGCTCGGCGTCGCCCGAGAGTTCGGCTCGGGGCCCGATCGGGGAGTGGTGTTCTTCGCCGGAGGAGGGCTTCTCGAGGTGGTGGGCGAGACCGGGTCCGGCGATGCCGCACATCTGTCATCCGGCTCCGGCCCGGCCGTGGCCCTCTGGTTTCAGGTCCGAGATGCCGGAGCGACCGTCGCCGAGCTCGGCCGACGCGGCGTGGCGGTCGCCCGCCAGCCGGTGCTCGAGCCGTGGGGTCTTATCGAAGCCTGGGTCGATGATCCCGACGGGATCCGCATTCATGTCGTCGAAGTCCCGGCGGACCACCCGCTACGGCGTGACCTCCGCGATCTCGACGAGTCCTAGGGCAACAGAGCGGCGACGTCGGCGCGCTCGGACTCGAGCTCCTCGGTGGTGATCCGGATGCGCCCGGTAGCGAAGTCGTCATGGTGCAGTCCTTCCACCACTTCCCAGGCGCCGGCCGAGTTCACCCGCACCGGAAAGCCGAACTGCAGTCCGGCCGGCACCCCGTACTCGCCGTTGGACACGACGGCCAGAGACGTCACATCGTCCTTGGGGGTAGTGGTGCGGATGCTCACGACCGAATCGATGGCGGCGCTGGCCGCGGAGGCGGCGGAGGAAAGACCCCGGGCGTCGATGATGGCGGCGCCCCGCTTCTGCACAGAGGTGATGAACTCGCCCTGCAGCCACTCGATGTCGTCGATGACGTCGGGAACCGGTTTGCCGTTGATGCGGGCATTGGCGAAGTCGGGGAATTGGGTGGCGGAATGGTTTCCCCAAATAGCCAGGTTGGTCACGGCGGTAACCGGGACTCCGGCCCGCTTGGCCAGTTGGCTGGTGGCCCGGTTCTCGTCAAGCCGGGTCATGGCGAACCACCTATCGGACGGCACTTCGGGAGCGTTGGACCGGGCGATCAGGCAGTTGGTATTGCAGGGGTTGCCCACCACCAGGACCCGGACATCGGAGGCAGCGTTGCCCGCAATGGCCTGGCCCTGCGGGCCGAAGATCCCACCGTTGATAGTGAGCAGGTCCCCACGCTCCATGCCTGCCTTGCGGGGCACCGACCCGACCAGCAGTGCCCACGAGGTGCCGTCAAAGGCCGTCTTCAGGTCGGTGGTGGCGACGATGTCACTGACCAGGGGATATGCCCCATCATCGATCTCCATGACCACCCCTTCCAGGGCCTTCATGCCGGGCTCGATTTCCAGAAGGCGGAGAACGACCGGCTGGTCGGGCCCCAACAGTTGCCCCGAGGCGATCCGGAAGAGCAGGGAGTACCCGATCTGGCCGGCGGCCCCGGTGACGGTGACGTGGACGGGAGTCTTGGCTGCCATGGCCTGAGGCTAATCGGGCCAGCTTCACTAGGTCGAACCCGGGCCACGCTGACACAGATGCCATTTCTTATGGTATTTTTCTACCATAATGACGACCATCGACAAGGCAGGAAGGGTGGTGATCCCCAAGGCGATTCGGGATGCCGCCGGGTTGGACGAAGGGCGCGAGATCACCGTTGCCCTGCGGGACGGACGGGTCGAGATCGAAGCAGCCCCGACGGAAGTGACCCTCGAGCGCCGCGACGGTGTGCTGGTGGCGGTTTCGGCAGGCGGCGTCGATCCGGGGCCTCCGTTGACCGCTGACGACGTGCGGGTGGTTGTCGAACGGCTTCGCCAGTAGTCGTCAGAGCATTGACAACCTTCGCCGTCGATACGAGCGTCGTCGTGCCTGCCCTGATTCAGGGGCACGTACATCACGACATTTCCCGGGCCGTGATGGCAAGACTCCCCCGGATCCCCGCTCACGTCGCCATCGAGTGCTACTCGGTCCTCACCCGCATTCCGGCAAGCTACCGACTGACCGCATCTGACGCCGCCACGCTGGTGAAGGACATCTGTCGAGATCCGGTGCTGACATTGCCGCCAGAGCACTATCGGGAGTTGTTGGCGGAACTGTCAGTCGCCACCATCACCGGTGGGGCAACGTATGACGCGCTGATCGCCGCAACTGCTCGCTACGCAGGTGCAACTCTTCTGACTCTAGATAGGCGCGCCGAGCCGGTCTACCGGCAACTTGGCGTCGAATTCACGAACCCCGGGTAACCGACGGCTGCCGTGGATTTACCCATAGCGGCCCGTCTACCGGTTGGCTGACCGAGTTCTACAGCTTGTCAACGATGGCCGAGGCGAACTCCGAGCACTTCACCTCGGTGGCACCCTCCATCAACCTGGCGAAGTCATAGGTGACGACCTTGTCGGCGATGGTCGCCTCGAGGGCGCGCACGATGTCAGCGGCAGCGTCTGCCCACCCGAGGTGTTCGAACATCATCACGCCAGATAACACCAGTGATCCGGGGTTGACCTTGTCCTGACCGGCGTACTTCGGAGCCGTGCCGTGGGTGGCCTCGAAGATGCCGTGACCACTCACATAGTTGATGTTCCCGCCCGGGGCGATACCGATCCCACCGACCTGGGCGGCCAGGGCATCGGAGAGGTAGTCGCCGTTGAGGTTGGTCGTGGCAATGACATCGAAATCAGTCGGACGGGTGAGCACCTGCTGCAGGGTGATGTCAGTGATGGCGTCCTTCACCAACAGCTTGTCGCCCGGCTTCCCGCCGCAATCGTCCCAACCCACGGCGACGTCGGCGAACTCCTCCCTGACCACGTCATATCCCCAGTTCCGGAAGGCGCCTTCGGTGAACTTCTGGATGTTCCCCTTGTGCACAATGGTCACGCTGGGACGGCCGTGTTCGAGGGCGTACTTGATGGCCGCCCTGACCAGGCGCTTGGAGCCGAACTCGGAGATCGGCTTGATGCCGATTCCCGAGCCTTCCCGAATTTCCCATCCCATCTCGTCCCGGAGGAATGCCGACAGTTTGGCCGCCTCCGGAGTGAACGCCTCGACCTCGAGACCCGCGTAGATGTCCTCGGTGTTCTCGCGAAAGATCACCATGTCGACCAGTTCGGGGCGGAGCACCGGCGACGGGACTCCGGTGAACCAACGCACCGGCCGGAGGCAGACGTAGAGGTCGAGGATCCGGCGCAGGGCCACGTTCAGCGATCGGATGCCGCCACCGATCGGCGTGGTCAACGGGCCCTTGATGCCGATCAGATGGGTGCGAAATGTCTCGACCGTCTCGTCGGGCAGCCAACTCCCCGTCTCGTCGAACGCCTTCTGCCCGGCCAGGACTTCCTTCCACGCCACCTTGTTGCCGCGCTTGGCCGCGGCGGCGTCGAGCACCGATTTGGCCGCCGGCCAGATGTCCACGCCGATGCCGTCGCCTTCGATGAAAGGAATGACGGGCTCTTCGGGTACATGTAGTGCGCCATCGGCGCCGAGGGAGATGAGTTCAGCCATAGAGGGAGCCTATCGGTTGATCATGGAGCGCTCGCCACCCGAACGGCCCGGGCCCGGGTCCGAGTCCGTGTCGAACCGGAGACCTGCGAACAGCAGTTCAGCCCTCGGCGGTGCCCAAGCCCAGCGCACCGTAGATCTCACGGGTCGCGCTCGACCGGTTGAGCGTATAGAAGTGAAGCCCGGGCACCCCGGCATCGAGCAGTTTCCGGCACAGTTCGGTGGCAATCACCACCCCTTCGCGGCGCACGGCATCGGCACCACCGGTTCCGTCGGCATTCTCCAGACGCTCCACCATCCAGGCGGGCACGGCCGCACCCATGGTGGCCATGCGGGGAACCGACTTGAGGTTGGTCACCGGCATGATGCCCGGGAGCACCGGCGTCTCCACGCCACGGGCAGCAAGGTCGGCCACCAGTCCGAGGTACTCCTCGGCCTCGAAAAAGAACTGGGTCACGCCGAAGTCGGCCATGCGCAATTTCTCGGCCAGTCGATCGCGGTCCAACGCCTTGTCGGGTGACAACGGATGACCAGCAGGTTGGGCGGCCACCCCGATGGAGAAACCACCGATGGCGTGGGCCAGTTCGACCAATTCGGAGGCGTGGGCCAGTTCTCCCACCCCTTCGCCTGGGTCAGAGGGCGGATCGCCGCCCAGCGCCATCAGGTTCTCCACCCCCGCCTTCCGGTAGGCCACCAGAATCTCCGCCAGCTCCAATCGGGTGTGCGCCACACAGATGAGGTGGGCCATCGGCACCAGTGTGGTGGTTCGCAGCATGCCGGTCACCAGGTCGTAGGTCCGCTGCCGTGACTCGGCGCCACCCCGATAGGTGACCGACACAAAGGATGGGCCCAACGGCTCGAGATCGCGCAGCGTCTTCACCAGGGTGGCCTGCTCGGCGTCGTTCTTGGGGGGAAAGAACTCGAACGAGTAGGTCGGCCCTTTCGACAACAGGTCGGCGATCCGCGTCATAACCCAGGCATCCTACTGCGAGCGGTCGATCCGGATCCGGAGTCGCCGCCCGAATGCCCCCCGCACGCCGCTCGACCTCAGCGGGACGGGCGCCTCGATGATGCCGCCCCGAGATGGGAAGAGAGACGCGCCAGCGCGACATCGAGTTCGGAGAGTCGTGAGCGGCGGGCCTCGTCGGTCTCGGCCAACTGCATGCCCGACGGGGAACCGGCTCCATGACGGAGGAGCCGGTCCGCCTCGATGGCGAAGGCCAGGCCGCGCAGTGATCCGGCCACCGCGTCGGTGGCGTTCTGGGCCTGTTCGTCGGGTGCATGCCGGGAGGCATGTTCGAGAGCCTGTGCGGCTCTGTCGACCTGGATGTCCACCGATCCCCGCAGCTCAGGATTGTCGGACATGGCGTTGCCTGACAGCAGCGACTCGCGGGCCAGCCGGGCATCGACAACCGCCGGCAGGACTGAGCCGCGCCAGTAGGTGACCGCCTGCCGTTTTGTCCGGCGTTGGAACAACACCACCAGCAGGATCACGGCCACCACCAACAAGATGGCGAGCACAATCAACGCCACTGCCGTTCCCGTCAATCCACCACTCTTCTTTGCCGTCGGTGTGGTGGTGGTGGTGGTGGTAGTGGTGGCCTTCGGAGCGGTCGTCGTGGTTGAGGTGGTGCGGGGAACGGTGGTGGTCGTCGTGGGTTGAGTCGTCGAGGTGGTGGTTGACGTCGACGTTGACGTGGTCGGGGGAACGGTGGTGGTCGTCACCGGGACCGTGGTGGTGGTGGCCGCCCAGGCCGGGCCGACCGCGGCGACG